>Ga0065708_1014752_pt1 | contig 23220 bp, 19 predicted proteins | sample Hoacrofraction12_2_FD_59095 | JGI IMG/M metagenome (GOLD analysis project Ga0065708, IMG submission 59095) | Hoatzin crop microbial communities from Cojedes, Venezuela, sample from fiber fraction 12 v1 | ecosystem: Host-associated > Birds > Digestive system > Esophagus > Crop | place: Venezuela... | reverse complement strand
GGTCAACTATATTTGAGCCTAAAGCCCCTCAGCATAGAAAATATAAGAACTATAATCGAGAGAGCCGTCTATGATAAGAAGAAGGGCTTCGGTGCATATAATGCATATATAGATGATGATGCTGAGGACTTTCTGGCAAACCTTGCCGAGGGAGATGCAAGGCGCGCTCTTAATGCTATCGAGCTGGGTATCCTGTCAACCGACAGGGATGAGGACGGACGTGTTCATCTGACACTCGGCGTCATGGAGGAGTGCATACAGAGACGTGCGCTTCGCTACGATAAGGACGGAGATAATCACTACGATACCATCTCCGCATTTATCAAGTCCATGCGAGGCTCAGACCCGGATGCAGCAGTTTACTATCTGGCAAAGATGCTGTATGCGGGAGAGAGCATAACATTTATAGCGAGACGCATCATGATATGCGCAAGCGAGGACGTGGGACTCGCCGAACCGCAGGCTCTGCAGGTTGCTGTGGCGGCGTCGCTCGCCGTGGAGCGTGTGGGCATGCCGGAGGCGCAGATTATCCTCGCAAATGCAGCTATCTATGTGGCGACAGCACCGAAGAGTAACGCCGTGGTAAATGCTATCTACAGCGCTACGGATGCCGTGAAGGAGCATAGTGATCTCAGGGTGCCGCCGTATCTATGTGACGCGCACTACAGCGGTTCGAAGGAGCTCGGTCATGTGGGCTACAAGTATGCACATGACTATCCGAAGCACTACGTCGATCAGCAGTATCTGCCGGATGGTATAAAGGATGCGGTGTTCTATGAGCCGTCAGAGAACGGTCACGAGAAGGATGTAATCAGCTGGATGAAGTATATACATGGTGAGGATGAGTGAGTATGGATAACGAAGCAGAAATCATAGATAATAAGAAAGCATCCCGAAGTCCGCTGTCACGGATGCTTGCAATCATCGGACTCATCATAATCCTGTGCTTCGTGGTATACATGCTGTACTGCATAGTAACAGGCAGTCCGAGGCTGCTCGCGTCGGTCGTATCGACGGTTATAGTATCGGTAGTCATATACCTGATACTGTGGGTATCGAGAGCATACAGCAAAAACAGTTAGAGGCACGCGCGTCTCATGATAAAATGTCTTTGACACATAATTTGTTATGTGTGATAATATGCGCGGTTGCAAAGAGCCAAAAGGACGAAAGCTCGAGTAGGGAGGAAGAAATCCTCCCTACTCGATTGTGAGTTGCTGAGAACTAATAAGCGGCCAAGTATAATGAAGTATATATACGGAGGATTTATAAGATGGGTTTACTTAAGGATTGGCGTGATCACGCCTACGGACTTGACGACAGAACACCTGAGGGTAAGCAGTTCTGGCTTAACTACTTCGGTGTAGAGAAGGGAATATATGAGCAGCTGCTGAAGGATCCCACGGTAGTGGTTAAGGGAACTATCAAGGAGTTTGCAGAGAAGTATGATACAACCATAGAGCTTATGACAGGCTTCCTCGATGGTATCGATGAGAGTATCAAGCAGCCGAACAATCTCGATGAGGCTGATGAGAACACAGAGGTAACTATCGATATCGATACAGAGAAGCTGTACATGAACATGGTAGGCTGCAACGCGGAGTGGCTGTACACACTTCCCGAGTGGGATGCTATATTTACACAGGAGAAGCGTAAGGAGCTTTTCAAGAAGGAGAAGACCTCTCATACAGTAGTTAAGGCTCCGAAGATCGGCAGAAACGATCCCTGCCCCTGCGGAAGCGGCAAGAAGTATAAGAAGTGCTGCGGAGCAAATGTATAAGCAGACATTTAAAGTGAATAGTTTGAGCGTGAATGAGTTTCCTATACGGTGAGTATAGGAGCTCATTTCGTCTTTTAAGAGGTTGAGTATATTATACTATACATTAAAGGAGTAAGTATGGCACTGAGTGAAGAGCAGCAGGCAGCTGCAGACTGGTTCGAGGGACCGCTGCTGGTACTGGGCACACCGGGCAGCGGCAAGACCACGGTTATAGTTGAGCGTATACATAATCTTATAGAGAAGTACGGTGTGAATCCGGGACAGATACTGGTCATAACATTTACGAAGGCGGCGGCTGTGTCTATGCAGGAGAGATATGCCGGCAGGTTTAGTGACGGAGCTGATGAGGTGCGCTTCAGTACATTTCATGCGTTCTACTACTGGATTATCAGGACTGCCTACAGGGACGGAGTGTCGGTCATATCTGAGACAGAGCGGCTGAATATCCTGAGGGGCATCCTTATCGGGATAAATCGGGATGACTACGATAACGAGGAGACACTGATGGCAGTGAGCTCTGCACTTGGCAGGATAGCGTCAGATATGATAGATATAGCTGACTATCATAGCACTGATATGGCTGATGCGGACTTCAGAACGGTGTATGAGTCATACAGGAGAGAGAAGCGTGCGCGCGGAGTGATAGACTTCGATGACATGATGGAAATGTGCTATAAGCTGCTGACCGAGCGTCCGGATATCCTGGACGTGCTGAGACGTCGCTACAGATATGTGATGGTGGATGAGTTCCAGGATACCAACAAGATACAGTACGAGATACTGAAAATGCTTGTCGAACCGGTCTGTAATCTCTTCTGTGTGGGTGATGATGACCAGTCTATCTACGGCTTCAGAGGGGCGCGCCCCGATATAATGCTGAGGTTCAGGCAGGAGTTTGAGGGTGCCGAGGTGAAGGCACTGTCACTGAACTTTAGGTGTCCGAAGGGTGTGACAGGTATATCGTCGAGGCTTATAAGCAGTAACAGAAACAGGTATAAGAAGGAGCTTAGGTCTGCTGAGGTAAACAGCGGACATGTATTCTATATCAGGACTGCTGATACGATGGCAGAGTATGGCGAGGTGATCAGGCGTATCAGAGAGTCGGCGGCGAAGGGTGTGCCGTATACCGAGATGGCGGTGCTGTATCGTACGAACAGGATACCGCAGAGGCTTATATACAGGCTGAGAGAGTATAACATCCCGTATGATGTAAGAGACGGTGTCCAGAATATATTTAAGGCGCCTTATGTGTCTCCGGTTATAAACTATCTGAGGTTTGCGGCGGGAGATCACTCGAGGAGTAACTTCCTGACATTTATGAATAAGCCCGTGAGATACGTGCCGAGGAAGCTGCTGGAGGATGAGACCATAGACCTGAAGCGTATGATAGTTATGGCTGATAAGGACTATCTCGTGAAGAACCTGATAGATCTGCTCGACCTGATGAAGAAGATAGAGAAGATGACGCCGTATGCGGCTATAAACTATATCAGGAAGCAGGGCGGCTACGACAGGTTTATACGTAAGACGGCACTTGAGAAGGGAATCGACGGTGATGAGATAATCGAGATGCTCGATGAGGTCATGTCTATGACGAAGGATATGGGAGGCTCTCCGGATGGCATAAAAGGCGGTGCAGCTGCTGATGGTGCATCTCAGGAATATATGGTTTCTGCGGACAGCAGCAAGGGTCATGCGACAGGCAAGACAGAGCTTGTACAGTTTATCGAGTGGGTGGATAATTTCGATGAAATCCTGAAGAGCACCGCATCAAGGTCAGGAGAGAAGACCGGCGTGCAGCTGATGACATTTCACGGGGCGAAGGGGCTGGAGTTTAAGGAGGTACATATCATAGAGCTTATCGATGGTGTGGTACCGTATAAGAAGTCCAAGACCTCGGCCGAGCTCGAAGAGGAGAGGCGTATGCTCTATGTGGGTATGACGCGCTCGAGCGGTGAGCTGTGTTTGTATGCTCCGAAGATGCGCGGCTCACACACATGTAAGGAGAGCCGCTTCATCACGAAGAAGGTGCTGAAGGGGTAATGCTGCGGAACTGCTACTCTGCAGTATAGTCAACAACCATATGAAATGCTATAATAAGCACCGCGGATTTATGACGCTTATAGCAGAGAGAAAGGATAGTCGGGATGACACTTGAAGAAGTAAGGAAGGAAATAGACAGTGTGGACAGCGAGATAAAGAAGCTCTTCGAGAAGAGGATGCTGCTGGCAGATGCGGTTGCACGTGTCAAGGCTGAGACAGAGGATGAGATATATAAGCCGGACAGGGAGAAGGCTATAATCGACAGGCTGAGTGCCGGTGTGGATGACTCTATCGTGATGGAGTATAAGGCTCTCATAAAGCGTATCATGGAGATAAGCCGTAAGTACCAGTATGGCAGGACACTGGAGCTAAGACCCGATGCACTGGTGATAGATACGGCGGATGCATTTGAGCCTGTAAGCGTGGGTATGCTTAAATCTGAGGTTTATATGAAGCCGGACAGGTCGGTGAAGGCCTATGACAGCTACGATAAGCTGGCAGATGCGATAGACGGCGGAGTGTGTGATGCAGGTACGGCAGTGCTTGAGAACATCGGCGTCGGTATATCGGACGGACTGCATGACTGCCTGCTCGACAGACACTTCTATATCAACAGGTGTGAGATTATAGATGATGACGGAGTACGCAGGAAGCTTGCAACCTTCAGCAGGAAGCTTGTGATAGAGCCGGAGCATAACAGGCTGAAGATAGCATTTGTATGTAAGAACCATAGCGGATCGCTGTCGAGTGTACTGTCTATGATATCGGATTATGGCGTGAACCTGACGGAGATTCACTCGTCACCGTTTGAGGCAGAGGAGTGGAACTATGTATTCTATATAGAAATGACGGCTAATCTCACGGTGCGTGAGGACAGGGCGCTGATATATCAGCTGATGAACGAGACTGATATGCTGGCGATACTGGGAAGCTATGTGTGCGGGTAATGAACTATGAGAAGACTACTGAAATATATAAAACACTATAAGGTGCAGGCTATACTTGCACCGCTCTTCAAGATGCTCGAGGCAACCTTCGAGCTCTTTGTGCCTCTTGTTATGGCACGGCTTATCGATGTGGGAATCGCCGGAGAGGATACCGGCTATATAGCAAAGTGCGGTGTCATACTTATCGCACTTGCACTGATCGGATATGTGACTGCAATTACGGCACAGTACTTCGCTGCGAAGGCGGCCATGGGCTTCGGACTGGAGCTCCGTCACGACCTCTTCAGGCATATCATGGAGTTTTCGTACACGGAGATAGATGGTATGGGTACATCGTCACTTATTACCAGGATGACGAGTGATGTAAACCAGATACAGACCGGTGTAAATATGATACTGAGGCTATTCCTCAGGTCACCCTTTATAGTTGCCGGTGCGGTCATCATGGCATTTACGGTGGATGTAAAGAGTGCACTTATCTTTCTCGTGGTGCTGCCGCTGCTGGTAGTGGTTGTGTTCAGTATAGTTATGTCAACCGTACCGAAGTACCGTGATGTGCAGAAGGGGCTCGACAGGGTGACACTTCTGACACGTGAGAGCCTGTCGGGTGCAAGGGTTATCAGAGCATTTAACAGGCAGGAGCGTGAGGTGGAGGACTTCGATACGGCGGCGGATGAGCTGATGGACACGCAGCTCGGAGTCGGCAAGATCTCTGCGCTGATGAACCCTGTGACCTATGTAATCGTAAATGTAGGTACGGCGGTACTTATCTACTACGGTGCAATCCGCGTCAACACAGGAAATCTGACGCAGGGTGAGGTAGTCGCTCTCGTTAACTATATGTCGCAGATACTGATAGAGCTGATAAAGCTTGCAAATCTCATCGTTACCACAACCAAGGCGATGGCATGTGCGGACAGAGTGGCAGACGTACTGGAGGCAGAGACTACGATGAAGTTTGCAGATAGCGAGACGGACAGCATTCAGCAGACTGCATATGAAGGCACTAAAGCCGGGGGTGCAGACGGCAGAATCGAGGTAAAGTCCGGCAAGAAGAAAAGCCGCAAGGCACGGAAGGCTGAGAGACTGGCTATGGAAGCATGCAGCAGTAGAGAATCTGCCGGAAAGAACAGTAGCGCAGCCGGAAGCAGTGGTGGAAAGAACAGGAAGTCATCAGTTCCGGCGGTCGAGTTCCGAGATGTCGCCTTCAGCTATGCAGATTCACCTGAGCATGCGGTGGAGGGGATAACATTTACGGCGAAGCGAGGAGATACTATCGGTATCATCGGCGGTACGGGCAGCGGTAAGTCGACTGTTATAAATATGATCCCGAGGTTTTACGATGCGACCGAGGGTAGTGTGCTGATAGACGGTGTCGATGTTCGCAGGTACGGTAAGGATGAACTGAGACAGAAGATAGCTATAGTGCCGCAGAAGTCGGTGCTCTTTAAGGGGTCGATTGCAGAGAATATCAGGTGGGGCAAGCCTGATGCGACCGATGAGGAGATAGCCGAGGCTATTCGTACTGCACAGGCTGAGGAGTTCGTAAGCTCCAAGGAGGGCACTGTTAACTATATGATAGATCAAGGGGCTCATAATCTGTCGGGCGGACAGAAGCAGAGACTCTGTATAGCGAGGGCTCTGGTGCGTCGTCCCGAGATACTGATACTTGACGACAGCTCATCGGCACTCGACTATGCAACCGACAGTGCGCTGAGGCGTGCGCTTCGGGAGAAGCTTGGCGGTACGACGGTATTTATGATATCGCAGAGAACCTCGACCATAAGCCATGCTGATCAGATAATCGTTATGGATGACGGACGCGTGGCAGGAATCGGAACGCATGACGAGCTGCTTCGTGACTGCGAGCTCTACCGCGAGATATATGATTCGCAGAACAGGGAGGTGACAGCATGAAAAGGATAATCATAAACCTGAAGAAGTACATGCCGCTTATGATTACGTCCATGGTGCTGGCTGTCATCACGGTTGCGGCACAGCTCTACGTACCCATCCTCTCCGGAAATGCTATCGACCTCATCGCAGCAGGTGCTGTCACGGAGGATGCAGATGCCGGTGACACTGTGAGCGGAGTGGATGCGCTCTACAGCGGACTCGTGGACTTAGACGGGATAGCCTCGATACTGAAGGCTATGGTTATATTTATACTTATAGCGGCACTGGCTCAGTGGCTCATGTCGATGATTAACAACAGCATCACCTACAGGGCAGTGCGTGATATGAGGACAGGCTGTTTCGGACACATGATGAAGCTGCCGCTCAGCTATGTTGACTCACACGAGTACGGCGATGTGGTATCGAGAATAGTTACGGATATAGATCAGTTCTCTGACGGACTGCTGATGGGCTTCACGCAGCTCTTCACCGGAGTTATCACCATCGTCGGAACGCTCGGCTTCATGCTGGCGGTTGATGTGAAGATAACGCTTGTGGTTGTAGTACTGACACCGGTATCACTGCTGATATCTTCATTTGTGGCGAAGCGTACACATGCCATGTTCCTGAAGCAGTCCGAGGAGAGAGGACAGCTCACAGGACTTGTCGACGAGATGGTCGGCAATCAGAAGATAGTGCAGGCCTTCTCATATGAGGGGCGTGCTGCAGAGAGGTTTGACGATATAAATGAGAGACTGACGGATGCGTCGCTTAAGGCAACCTTCTTCTCGTCTATCACAAATCCCTCAACGAGACTTATCAATAACACCGTCTATGCAGGTGTCGGACTGGTCGGAGCATTTGCCTGTCTGACGGGCAAGCTCACCATAGGACAGCTGACTATCTTCCTCAGCTATGCAACGCAGTTTGCCAAGCCCTTCAACGAGATATCGGGTGTCATGACCGAGATGCAAAATGCTGTCGCATGCGCTGACAGAGTCTTTGACCTGATGGAGGAGCCTGTGGAGGAGCCGGTGAGTGAGGAAACCGAAAAGGAAGCACTATCGTCGGCCGGGGCTGAACTTGCAGCTGAGGCTACATGCGGTAGTGAGAGTGGTCGCAGTGAGGTCGAGGCTTCAAAGGATGCAGCGACAGTTTCGAACAGTGCTGATAAGCAAACAGACGGAAGTGCTGAGTTAAGGCATGAGACAGAGAATTCTGCAGATGACGACAGGAAGATACTTGGCAAGGTTGACATAAATCATGTGCGATTCTCGTATACAGACAAGCCTCTCATCACAGATCTCGATATCCATGTAAAACCGGGACAGAGAGTAGCTATAGTCGGACCTACAGGCTGCGGCAAGAGTACCATCATCAACCTCCTCATGAGATTCTATGATGTGAAGGACGGCAGCATAGAGGTGGATGACTGTGACATCAGAGATATGAAGCGTCACACACTGAGAGGTAACTATGGCATGGTGCTGCAGGAAACCTGGCTCAAGAGTGCAACGGTACGTGAGAATATAGCCTACGGTCATCCTGATGCAACAGATGAGGAGATAATAGAGGCGGCGAAGAAGACACATGCACACAGCTTTATCAAGAGACTGCCGGAGGGCTATGACACTGTACTCTCGGAGGACGGCGGACAGCTGTCGCAGGGACAGAAGCAGCTGCTCTGTATTACGAGAGTCATGCTGAGACTCCCGCCTATGCTTATACTCGATGAGGCGACGAGCTCCATCGATACGAGAACAGAGCAGAGGATACAGAAAACATTTGCAAGGATGATGCAGGGTAGAACCAGCTTCATCGTAGCGCACAGACTCTCGACCATCAAGGAGGCGGATGTCATCCTCGTTATGAAGGACGGTAATATCATCGAACAGGGTAACCACGCGGAGCTCCTGAAGCGCGGAGGCTTCTACAGCAACCTTTACAACAGTCAGTTTAGTGAGTAAACTATAGTAACAGGGGTAAAATGTTCGAGATACGGGGTGAAGTGATATGAAGAGTATCAGTACATCAATATATACATTTGAAGAGCTTATAAAGTACAATTGTCTGTACATAGATAAAACAGAGTATATATATAAGCTTATCAGTGCGCCGAAGGGACAGTTCTTCATGGCAAGACCGCGAAGGTTTGGCAAGAGTCTTACTGTGTCGACGCTGGATGCAGTGTTCCGAGGGAAGAAGGCGCTCTTTGAGGGATTGTACATCTACGATGCTGCTTATGACTGGGAGGAGTATCCGATTATACATCTGGACTTTGGCAGAATAGTCATGAAGGATATTGACGAATTGAACCAAAATATCCTGGAAATGCTGAGTAGGATGGCTGTGGACTATGGTATAGAGCTTTCATCTGAGGATGCGGCGAGTGCATTTGAAAAGCTTATATATTCGATAAACAGAAAGTTTGACAAGGGGGTTGTTCTTCTGATTGATGAGTATGATAAGCCGATACTTGATCATATGAAGACACCTGAGGAAGCAGAGAAGTACAGGAGCTACATGGATTCATTTTATCAGGTGATCAAGGGATCCGAGGCTATGCTCAGATTTGTATTTATGACAGGTGTTACAAAGTTTGCGAAGGTATCTGTATTTTCTAAGCTCAACAATATAGAAGACATAAGCATGCGTGAGGACTATGCCGATATGCTTGGATACACTGACGATGAACTTGTATCATATTTTAGTGAGTATATAAATGACGCAGTAGATAGGCTCGGAGTGACACGTGACAAACTGCTGAATGAGATAAAGAGTTGGTATGATGGTTTTCGATTTTATGATACTGCAAGCTCAGTTTATAATCCTGTTTCCATAGGTATGTTTATAAACGGTGGGTACAGGTTTAAGAGCTACTGGTTCTCCACAGGAACACCGACATTCCTTATTGAGATGCTTAAGAAGAATCACCTGGTTCAGCTGGATTTCGAGAATGTAAACATATCGGAAAGTTCATTTGATACATTTGATGTAGCAAGACTTGCAGGCAGCAAGGTGACTGCAGATGATATGATTCAGCTACTTTACCAAACAGGATATCTTACGATAGACAAACTGGTGAGAAGTTCTCCTACGATAACATACAGGTTGAGATTTCCAAACAGAGAGGTGTCATATGCATTTAGTGAGAATCTTGCAAATGCATATGTTGAGGGTAAAGGCATAGTTTCGTCCTATGTCACAAGCCTTCTCGATGCTGTGGATGCGGGAGATACGGAGGCGTTTATAGAGGTACTGAAGGACTTCTTTGCAGCACTTCCGTATGATATACATATTCGTGAGGAGAAGTACTATCAGTCGATGGTATATGTTATCTGTAAGCTCAGCGGTATGGATATAGTTACCGAGGTTAAGACTAACATAGGTCGGATCGATGCGGTGCTTAGAGGAGTCGGGCATACATATATCATAGAGTTTAAGCTGAACAAGTCGGCAGATGAGGCACTTGAGCAGATAGATGAGAAGAAGTATACGGAAGGCTTTATCCTACCTGCATGTGACAGGGGAGATGCCATCCATAAGCTGGGTATAAACTTCTGCTATAGTGAAGGCGTGAGAAATATAACCGACTGGCGAGAGGAGATTATATAAAGAGGGATATATCCCGCAGGACATGTGCCTGCGGGATTTTTTCGCGGTAGGAGATTTATTTATATGCCTTCAATGTTTCTTCAATTTTCATGTTCTAAATTATGAAAAAGTAAAGCCATGTGTTTATATGGACATGTTTTAGGTATATCTCGCAGCATGTAATCCGGCCGATTTTCAGCTGTGGAAAATGCATGGCTTTCATAATAAAGGAGGGACATACAGATGAGAAGAAAATTTATCTCGGCCCTGGTGGTAGGAGGTATGGCACTAAGCCTGCTCTCCGGATGTTCAGCGGCTGACAGTACAGCGGAGGATTCGACAGAGGAGACTGCTTCGGCAGAGACTGAGAATAACACGGAGGATGAAGAGGTGACGGATGAGAGTTTAGCAGAAAACAGTAGTACAGAGACCGGTACATCGGATAGTGAAGCATCCACCGGTGACACAGCTGTAGGTGATGGCTCGGAGTCAGAGGAGAGTGACGCCATAGAGGAAGCACTGAACCTCGTAAATATGGATCAGGAGTGGACATATGACTCGTCGTCAGACTCATGGACGATGTCAATAGTTTCGACAGTTACAAATCCTGTAATAGAAGAGAAACAGGGAGTATCGGTAAATGTGCCCGGAGCATATGTAACCGGTATAGATACAGATGGAGACGGTGAGTCGGATGTGACCTCTGCTGATGCAGGAAGTGACGCCGTTCAGGGCTCACTTGTTATAGACTACGATGCAGAGATAACGAGCACCAACGGTCAGGTCTATACGGCAGCTACAGCTCCCGTTATAGTTAACACAGGTGCAGCGGGCTATGGCTCACAGGAGAACCAGCTCGCATCGTCGACCTATGCAGCAGAGGGATATATAAATGTTGCCTGCGGTAACCGCGGTAAGCAGGACAGCTATACAGATGAGGACGGAAACACGGTATATACAGGTGATGCTCCCGACTGCCTCGTGGATCAGAAGAATGCCGTTCGTTTTGTGAAGTATAATATACTACTCGGAAACCTGCCCGGAAGTGTGGACTACTTTGTATCTACAGGTGGATCCGGCGGCGGAGCACATGCAGTTATGCTTGCGGCAACATCTAACAACTCCGACTTCTATGACTACGAAATCGAGTGCGGTGCAGTAGGTGTGTATGAGAACTCTGATGGTACGTACTCTACTACAGTTACCATAGACGGAACAGACTATGAGATAAGCGACGGTGTCTGGGGTACGGTTGCATACAGTGCTATAACATCCCTGTCAGAGGCAGATATGGCCATGGCTATGGAGTACTACATGGACACAGACTATGACTTCAACACAGCATTTCAGGCACAGCTTGCAGAGTATCTGAGCGAGGAGTATATGGAGTATATCAACTCTCAGAATCTGACTGTGGATGAAGCTGCAGTAGGCTTCGACCTGGACGGTGATGGTGAGTTAAATAGTACAGTTGCACTTACGATAGAGTATGACGAGGAGCTTTACGCCGATACAAACGGATATGGCGGTACCTATATGGAGCTCTATCTTGCAGAGTTTACCGAGAATCTGCAGTGGTACCTGGATAACCTGGACTATGCAGAGGGCTGGACATGGTTTGATGAGGATGGAAATGCTCTGAGCGACGAAGAGGTTGCTGCTATGACATCTGAGGATAAGGCACAGGCTTTCATCGAGGGCAGATATGCCTCATCATCATCCGGAAGTGAGAGCGGAGGTCCCGGTGGTGATATGGGCGGAGGTCCCGGTGGAGATATGGACGGAGGTCCCGGTGGTGATATGGGCGGAGGTCCTGGTGGAGATATGAGTGGCGCGCCTGATATGGATGGAGAGATGCCTGGTGGCGATGCTTCAGATGGTGAGGCACCCTCAGGCAGCAAGTCAGACGAAAGCACTGCTGGTGACGAATCTGCAGCAGATGATGACGGCAAATCAAAAGCAGATTCGACAGATGATGACAGCACCACAGACGATGACCTGAACGGTCAGGACATGCTCGTAGGTACACCGGATGCGGGAACTACGCAGTCATCGGGCAGCTCGACAGATTCAGCAAACTACACAACCTATGAGGAAATGCTCGAAGCCTACGAGGAGGATATAGAGGCAGTTGAAGCAGGAGACGAGTACGGCAATAATCAGGTTGAACTTTACAATCCTCTCAACTATATTGGTGATGAGGATACGGACGGACCGACATGGGCACGTATAGTATGCGGTGCATCAGAGGGAGATATATCGATGTTTAACTCTCTCAATATACAGTTGGCATGGCTGTCAGCCGGTACAGATGCTACGATAGAGTGGCAGTGGAACGGCGGACATGTACCGTCGGAAATATTTGGTGAGTCGCTTGCACTGTATGTGGATCAGATGTACGGTGAGTATGTGGATGGAGCTGTAACAGGAATCGAGAAGGCTGCAGCAGAGCAGCAGACAGAGAACGGCGATGCAACTGAGCCGACAGGAACGGATATAAGCAGCTGGGTGGACTACAGTGATATCTCAAATGTATCGGTTACACTGGCAGATGCCATATCCTACAGAACGGCAGGTTCAAGCAAGGCAGTTCCCGGATTCGACGTAATCGACTACGGTCAGGAGGACTATGTATTCGGTAATGAAGAGAAGGATGCAAGGCACTGGAACAGAACACTGCTGAACATACTTGAGGAGCATGCGGATACACTGTCAGAGCTTTTTAACAGCGGAGAGTGATTATGAGGATTCTACTTGTAGAGGATGAAATCAAGATGGCGCAGGCGGTATCGGAAATCCTGCGCCAGGACGGATACGAAGTAGATGCATGTACAGACGGGGACAGTGGGGCTGATGCCTCACTGTCCGGTTTGTATGATTTGCTGATACTTGATATCATGCTGCCGAGGAGAAGTGGTCTTGATATACTCAGGGATGTAAGAAACAGCGGCAGTAAGGTTCCGATACTTATGTTAACCGCAAAAAGTGAGCTCTCAGATAAGGTCAGCGGTCTTGACAGCGGTGCAGATGACTATTTGACGAAGCCCTTCGAGGTGGAGGAGCTGCTGGCCCGGATACGTGCACTCAGTCGCCGCGGTACGGGAGCAAAGCCTGATGGCATGCTTAGAGCAGGCAACCTGGCACTATGTCCAACCACGGCTATCCTTCGAAATGAAGTCTCAGGCGAGGAGGTTCGTCTCAGCGAGAAGGAGCATAAGATCATGGAGTGCCTTATTAGCAGCTACCCCGGTATAGTGCCTCGGGAGCAGTTGGCGGTTAAGGTCTGGGGCTATGAGAGTGAGGCAGAGTATAATAACGTAGAGGTTTATTTAACATTTACGAGGAAGAAGCTGACATTTATAAGGGCAGACCTTGAGATAAAGGCTGTCCGCGGTATGGGTTATGAGCTAAGGGAGCGTAAGTGATTTGAAGACGGGACATGCAAATTATGGTGACGGAAGCTTTCGCAGAGCGAGAATCAGGATAACTGTTCTGATAGCATCTGCGATTCTTTTGCTGTTTGCCGTGACGCTGGCAGTTGTCTACTACTCGACAACGCACAGGATTGAGAAGAAGAACTATGAGATGATGGCGGTGTATGCGGCGAGCTACCTCGAGAACGGAAGCCCCGGAACGGGAGGAGTGAAGGGAGACATGAAGCCGGGAGGCGAACCGTCTGACACACTATTCTATGCGGTTGAGTATGACTCCTCCGGAGCGGTTCTCAGTATATCAAATGATGCGCCGACCATTCATACTAACGATGAGCTGACGGAGGCAGCAGAACTCGTACTGGAAGAGACAAAGGAGTATGGTATACTGACAACAGATGCCCGGAGCTTCGCATACCTGAGAACTGATGCAGATGACGGAAGAGTTCTGGTGGTTTTCATGGATAATCAAATCTATGAGACGGGAGAGCAGGTGCTACTTTACAACCTCATAATCATGGGATGTATCGCCATAGTTGTAGGATCGCTTCTTGCGTGGATTATGTCGGGTAAGTGTGTGCAGCCGCTGAGAGAGAGCTACATGAAGCAAAGGCAGTTTATATCCGATGCCGGACACGAGCTGAAGACTCCGGTGTCAACCATCGGTGCAAACGCAGAGCTTCTGTCGCGCGAAATAGGAGCAAATAAGTGGCTGGATAACATCGTAAGCGAGAACAGACGGATGTCTGTGCTGATACGACAGATGTTGGACCTCACGAAGATGGAGCAGACAGAGTTTGTCGGAGCAGATGTGGATATAAGTAGGATTGTGCGGGCGGAGGTGCTGGCATTTGAGGGACCTGCCTTTGAGAAGGGCGTTATGATAGATGCCGAGATTGAGGATGGAGTCATGGTCTATGGTGACGAGTCGCAGCTCGGACAGCTGGCATCTATACTGATAGATAATGCTGTGGACCACTGTCCAAAGGGTGAGACGGTCAGGGTGTCTCTCGGCAGGTTGTCGCGACGAGGTGCTGTGCTCACTGTACAGAATCCCGGTGAGGCGATAGCCGAGGAGGAGCGCGAGAAAATATTTGAGAGGTTCTACCGCTCGGATGTGTCGCGTACAGGTGACGGTCACTACGGACTGGGGCTTGCCATAGCACGCTCGATAGTTACAGCACATAAGGGAAGTATAACTGCTGAGAGCACAGGCGGTATGACGACGCTGAGGGCGACGATTGATGTGTGATTGCTGTATGCTGTGATGGAAGTGTTGGTGATAGAGCCGGAAGACCGGAGCTTGGGTGAAGCATAGCCGGTAACACGGAAGGATTTGTACTGAGAGAGGGGGAGAGACGGATGATATATGTAACAGGGGATATACACGGTGATATAAGTAGATTCTATACACGGAACTTTCCTGAAAAGAAGGGGCTTACTAAGAGTGATTACCTGATAATATGCGGTGACTTCGGACTGGTGTGGGACTACCGGGGTGAAACACCGGAGGAGAAGGATAGGCTAAACTATCTGGATAACATGCCGTGTACGGTTCTTTTCTGTGACGGTAATCATGAAAACTTTGATAGGCTGAATCAGTATCCGATAGGTGAGTGGAACGGTGGACTGGTTCATGTTCTTAGACCTAACGTGCTTCACCTTATGAGAGGTGAGGTGTTTGATATAGACGGCAGGAGGACATTTGCCTTTGGAGGCGCAGCAAGTCATGACATACAGGGTGAGGCAACAGCTGAGGAGTTAAAGGAGGATTACACGGCGGGAGTGCTGAGACCGGATGATCCGGACTTTGACATGAAGTGCTATAAGCTGAGGAAGAACGGCATATTTACGAGAATTGAGGGGATGTCGTGGTGGCGTGACGAGATGCCAAGTAGGCTTGAGATGGAAAACGGCAGGCAGAATCTCGCTAAGGTAGGCGGTAAGGTTGACCTGATCATCAGTCATGATATGCCAACGTCAGACCTGGAGAGCTACTACTCAAGCTTCTCGGGATATGTTGTGGAGGACCCGGAAATCAACGTCCTAAATAGATATCTCGAGGAGATAAAGCAGAACACGGAGTATAAGAAGTGGTACTTCGGACATCATCATGCAGACAGACAGATAAATGAAAAGGACACCCTGATATACGAGAAGGTTGAGCAGGTAGAGTGGTAATAGCACTGGTGCTCTAATCGATAAGTAATTAATCGATTAGTCCGCTGCAGTATATTTCAGTGCAGCCGGCGTCAGCAAGCAGCTGTGACAGATATCTGTCAGCAAAGATCTCGAAGACATCAGGTTCCATGTCGTAGAGTCCGGGATATATGATATAATTGCAGTTGTCGTATCGAAAGACAACATAAACGTTCTTGACCGGACAGTAGTAGTCGGAGAACTTCTCCTTATACCTCTCGGCGGTGGGAACGGCACGGCGAAGGATTTTGTTAAGGCGTATTGTGTTGTTGCTTAAAGCCTTTATTTCCTCGAAGGGTGGCTCGAGCGTTTGATAAGTAACAATAGCTTCAGTATGATTTGGATTTAACATAGTGACTCCTTTCTCTTAGATATAAAATGATAAGTGAAATAATTTGTCCGAATTTGAAACATCGCTTCAATGTGTTCGAAACGGATTATGTCTAAGTTTCAATATATAAAATGGGAATTGCGTGGTGAATACCACATCGACACTTACAGAGTAGTTTGAAATGAGAGGAATGTCAATAAGGAAATATGTGAGCCCGGAGAAAAAACATGATAAGACTTAAAATCAAGTGCTCGGTGTCATTTGAAGAAGCTGACATTCGAGAGATATGCAGAGTAGTATGTAACGATGAGCCGCGAATGTACCATCAGACGACTGGCATTTTATAGTCAGGGTGATGTGCTATAGGTGAACAAAAAGGAAAGGGTACAAGGCATAAACTATCGGTTGAAGGAAATCTATTTGGAAATCGATATAATAATAGACATATGATGGTATATGAGAGTGAGGGATAAATTATGAGTAGAACAAATGAAACAAATCCGGAAGACGAGAAGAAAAAGAAGAGAGTAATTATACCGATTATCTTCGTTCTGGCAGTAGTTATCGCCTGCGTCGTAGCTTATACTACGATGGTAGGAAATGATGGCGGAGAAGAGGTGGCTGTCATGGATACTGATATGGAAGCAGAAACACAGATCGGTGACGATGCGGAGGAGACCAGCGCGGAGGATGTTTCTACGGAAGCAACTACTGATACGGAAACTACTACGGAAGCTGTCACAGAGGCTACTACAAAGGAGCAGACAACCACGGAATCTACAACGAAAGAGAAGAAGGAAGCTACCACAGAGAAGACAACAACCGAGGAAAAGAAAGCAACCGAATCCACTACAAAGGCAACAACGGCTACCACGGTAACAACGACAACTGAAGCAACTACGGTAGCTACGACGGAACAGACTACAACTACTCAGCCTACGACCGAAGCAACAACACAGACAACCACGGAAGCCACGACGGCGCACGAGCATACATGGGAAGAAGTATACGAAACAGTACATCACGATGCGGTGTATGAGACGGTACATCATGATGAAGAAGGGTATGGGGTGTTTGTATGTAATCAGTGTGGGGCGGAATTTAGTGAAGCCGATGACTACAATGCTCATGTTGATGCAAGTGAGTATTGGAATGAGGAATGGGGAGGTTTCGATAATGCTTGCTACTCATATCATGTTGATAGACGGGTGGTAGAGCCTGCCTATGATGAACAGGTACTCGTATCAGAAGCATACGACGAACAGGTGCTTGTAGGTTATAGATGCACCTCTTGCGGTGCTACGAAGTAACGAGTGAAAACAACAAATAAGAAAAATATTGACACATCCATACAGAAATCATATATTATATAAGAATAACTACTAGGAGAGTGACTGCCTAAAAGTGTCAGGTTTAACCATTAGGAGAGTGACTGCCTTAAAGTGTCAAATTTAACTTTGGAGAGGTCAAGTACCTCTCCATTTGTTTTCTTTGTTATCATCACCTAAAGATAAAGATTACGAGATTATAGGGGAGGAAAAGAGGATAAGAAAGGACACATACCTTATATTTAGAATTAAATCTGTATCAAAAGGAAAAGCGGAACTAAAGGGTACTATACAGTTTTCAAAAATGATACCTGTGCCAAATCGAGAGTTGATAGAATATGACGTATGTGCAGAAACCGACATTAACTACAAAAATTTAGTATTAGAAGAAATCCAATATATCCGTAAAAATAGTGAGAAGATTGTAAAATATGTGCAAACTTTTTACGCCGTCAGATTTACTGAAAAACACAGTGAATCCGGCGGTGTTTTTCTACTTGCGGGTATAGCTTGCGTCTGCTACCATACTCACATCAGAATTCCGACTGGAATTTTGACATCAAATATGATTTCGAAATCAGCATAAGAACAACCTTCCCTCGCATACTGCGAGGGGTTTCGTTTATAAAGGGGCAAATGCAAAGAAAATCAGCATTATCTTCCCTTGATTGGTTAGTGCGGCCTTTTTTCAGAAATGTGGTCGCAGAAGTAAAAGAATAAAAGAAAAACGGAGGTGCAGCCTATGGGGCAGAAGGATCTGGGAATAAAGGAATACCTGTCAGTAAACAGGCGTTTTGCGGATGTTTGTAACTACTATATATATGGCGGTAGACAGGTTATACAATCGGAGGATTTAGAAGATGTGAATCCTGAGGAGATATTCAGGGTAAACGGTAAAGAAGAAGAGAAAATACGGGATATAATCAAGAAATCAGAAGCGAAGAGGTTCGGGGAGAATACATTTGTTCTACTCTGTATTGAAAATGAAGTTGTACCCAGTGATGTGCTGCCGGTTAGGTTTGCCTTGAACGAGTATATTAACTATGACAAGCAGATAAAGAAAATAGCCGATTACAATCACAAACATGGTCTTATTAAGAGTGAGGATTATATCTCTGGCTTCAGAAGAGAAGATTTTATTGCACCTGTTGTGACGATTGTTCTATACTTGGGTACAGAGTCGTGGGATAGAAGAACAGAATTACATGAATTATTTAAGGTGAAAGATAGACATGTAAGGAAGCTTGTTAATAACTACAAAATTAATATTTTGGAGCCGCATAGGATGACGGATAAGGACTTTGATAAGTTTAAAACTGAGGTCAAAAAGTTGCTCGAAGTCTTAGCTTGTTCGGATAGTGAGGATAAGATGAATAGCTTGATTGCAGGCAATTATGATTTCGAAGAAGTAGACAGAGATACAGCGGTAATTATAAAAACGATAGCGAACATAGACTTGAAAATATCTAAGAATCAGGAGGTGGTTAATATGTGTAAAGCATGGGAAGATCATAAGAATCTTGGAATTGAGATTGGGGAAGCAAGAGGAGAGGAAAAAGGTGATGTAAAAAGGGCAATGGATATAGCTGAGTTGGTTTATGATGGCGATATAACTTATGAACGTGGTCGTGAGAAAGTTGAGGAAAAGGAACTGTCGATGGAAATCTTTGAAGGTAAACTTAAGGAATTAGGATATGCTTCGTAGTAGATAGTTACAAAGATAATAAATGGCGGCAGAGGGAGTCGGATGACATTTGATTCTTTCTGTCGTTTTTAGAATTGTATGGACAGTTTATGAAGGCGGAAAGACAAAAATTTAAGGTGTTCGTCACAGTTTAGACACAAAACTCAAATAGATGTGCAAAAACGTGTTCCAGAAGCCGCATGAATACTGGGAGTGTGAGACCCCAGGGTAGAAATGAGGCTCGCCCGAGATAGGGCATATATGTCATATTATAGACAATATACTGCTCTTTTTGCCCTGATCTAAGTAGAAATGAGACTCGCCCGAGATAGGGCATATATGTGCAAACTTTTTACGCCGTCAGATTTACTGAAAAACACAGTGAATCCGGCGGTGTTTTTCTACTTGCGGGTATAGCTTGCGTCTGCTACCATACTCACATCAGAATTCCGACTGGAATTTTGACATCAAATATGATTTCGAAATCAGCATAAGAACAACCTTCCCTCGCATACTGCGAGGGGTTTCGTTTGTTAAGGGGCAAATGCAAAGAAAATTAGCATTATCTTCCCTTGATTGGTTAGTGCGGCCTTTTTTCAGAAATGTGGTCGCAGAAGTAAAAGAATAAAAGAAAACGGAGGTGCAGCCTATGGGGCAGAAGGATCTGGGAATAAAGGAATACCTGTCAGTAAACAGGCGCTTTGCGGATGTTTGTAACTACTATATATATGGCGGTAGACAGGTTATACAATCGGAGGATTTAGAAGATGTGAATCCTGAGGAGATATTCAGGGTAAACGGTAAAGAAGAAGAGAAAATACGGGATATAATCAAGAAATCAGAAGCGAAGAGGTTCGGGGAGAATACATTTGTTCTACTCTGTATTGAAAATGAAGTTGTACCCAGTGATGTGCTGCCGGTTAGGTTCGCCTTGAACGAGTATATTAACTATGACAAGCAGATAAAGAAAATAGCCGATTATAATCACAAACATGGTCTTATTAAGAGTGAGGATTATATCTCTGGCTTCAGAAGAGAAGATTTTATTGCACCTGTTGTGACGATTGTTCTATACTTGGGTACAGAGTCGTGGGATAGAAGAACAGAATTACATGAATTATTTAAGGTGAAAGATAGACATGTAAGGAAGCTTGTTAATAACTACAAAATCAATCTGCTGGAGCCACACATGATGGAGGCTGATGACTTCGATAAACTCGAAACAGAGGTAAGGAAACTGCTCGAGATTATGGCGTGCTCGGATAATAAGGATAAGCTGAACAATCTGATTACAGGCAGTGAAGAGTTTGAAAGTGTCGATAGAGATACCGCGGTTGTTATAAAGACGGTTGCAAACATAGATTTGAAGATACCTAAAGAGGGGGGTGACGGTAAATATGTGTAAGGCATGGGAAGATCAGATGGCGTATTGTGAGGAACAAGGAAGAGAAAAAGGCGGAGCGATAGTTATAGCAGAAATGGTTTTTGATGGTGATATAACCTATGACCGGGGTAGCAAGAAGATAGAGGACAAGGGACTGTCTATGGAAATCTTTGAGAGTAAACTCAGGGAGCTGGGATACGTTCCGAATTAGATAGTAGCATGTATGAATTGTAGCGGAGGATGAGGTTCACCCCGATACAGTGCATTCACCGGCAATGAGTAAATTGAAAAATTTACCCATTGCCTTTTTCTTTTATCTCGATTATAATTTTGTGTAAATTGATAAATTTACAGCAAAACCATGATACAGAGTCAACATAATACAGGAGGATAAGATGAGTATAAGACTGGAGGACGTTATAGCATTTAGTGCGGGACAGAACTCCACGAGGCTCAGAAGCATGGATATACCGGAGGAAATCCTGCTCACTGCGGCGGACATGGACAGCGACCTGGTGTCAGAGACACAGGAGAGTACGTGTATGATATACGGCGCAGAGTCGGACGATACTGTATACGCAGGAGATGTCGTCGTGCATCTGGCACGTGGCAAGGCGTCAGTTGTGTCCGAGCAGAGCAGCGGCAAGGTAATATCCGCAAGCTTCGTGAGATGCGAGTTCGATAAGAGGAAGCTCGACCCGTGGTACCTGTGCTACATCATTAACGAATCAGGTGCAGTGAGGATAAGCTTCTCGAGGAATCTGCAGTGCTCGTACATATCGGGCGCGAGACTATCCATAGCTACACTGAAGGGCATAGAGCTGGAGCTGCCGCCCATCAGGAAGCAGCGCGAGCTGGGGCGGATATACAGGAAGACGCTGAGGGCAGAGTACCTGATGAAGCAGAAGGCAGAAGACACCAAGAGATATATGCTGCATAGCATTTACGAAATAGGAGGAGTATAAGAGATGGCAGACAAGAAGGAACTGATAAGTGTACTGTGGGACGGGGCAAATGTTCTCCGCTCCAAGATGGACGCGAACGAGTACAAGGATTACCTGCTGGGGATAGTTTTCTACAAGTACCTGTCGGATACATTTCTGATTAGGGCATATGACCTCATAAATGATACCAAGCCCGATACTATCGAAGAAGCCCTTGAGGCGTACACCGAAGTGTACAACTCGGAGGATGGCGAGGCGCTCGTTGCCGAGCTGAAGGATAGCTACAGATATGCGATATCGCCGGAGCTTACATACACGGCACTCGCACAGAAGGTGAACAACAATGAGTTCCAGAGAGAAGATTTGCAGAAAGGCTTCAACCAGATAGAACAGTCAGCGACAATATTTGAGGGGCTCTTCGCCGACGTTGATCTCTACTCAACAAGGCTCGGAACGGGTGAGCAGAAGCAGAGTGCAACTGTGGCAGAGCTGATAAAGACGATAGACGCGGCAGATTTGCTGAATCACTCGGGCGACGTGCTCGGTGATGCGTATGAATATTTGATAGGAGAGTTTGCCTCCGAGACTGGTAAGAAGGCAGGAGAGTTCTACACGCCGCAGGCAGTGTCGAAGATACTGACGAGGATAGCCATCGACGGACAGACGGATAAGAGAGGACTTAGCGTGTACGACCCGGCCATGGGCTCAGGCTCTCTGATGCTGAACGCCCGCAAGTACAGCACCCAACCGGAGTGGATTCGCTACTACGGACAGGAGCTGATAACGTCGACATTTAACCTGGCGAGGATGAACATGTTCCTGCATAACGTAAGCCCGGACAACCAGCGGCTCAGAAATGGCGACACGCTTGATGCGGACTGGCCTACTGATGAACCGACAAGCTTCGATATGGTGCTGATGAATCCGCCTTACTCACAGAACTGGAAGCCGGTACAGGGATTCCTGAAGGATCCGAGATTCTCAGACTATGGCGTGCTTGCACCGAAGTCGAAGGCTGACTATGCATTTTTGCTGCACGGCTACTATCATCTGAAGGCATCCGGTACCATGGCCATCATACTTCCACACGGAGTGTTGTTCCGCGGCGCAGCAGAGGGTAAGATAAGGCAGAAGCTTATCGATAACGGTGCCATTTACGCGGTGATAGGTCTCCCGTCAAATCTCTTCTACAACACATCCATACCGACATGTGTAATCGTGCTGAAGAAGGATCGTGTAGGACGGGACATACTCTTCATAGATGCGTCGAAGTTCTACACGAAGGGCAAGAAGCAAAATGTTATGACCGAGGATGACATCGACACGATCCTCGAGCTATACAAGAACCGCACGGATGTAGAGAAGCAGGCACACCTCGCATCCTATGAGGAGATAGAGGCAAATGACTTCAACCTCAACATACCGAGGTACGTCGATACATTTGAGAAGGAGCCGGATATAGATATGACCGAGCTTATGGACAGGATGGAGCAGACAGACAGAGAGCTCCGCGACGTACAGTCAGAGCTCCTCACCGGTCTCTCAAAGCTCGCATCAAGCGACGAAAAGAAGCAGCAGGAGTTGGAAAGATTCAGGAAGATGCTCGGAGGTATGTAGCATGAGTAAACCTACGATAAGATTTGAAGGATTTACTGACGA
>Ga0065708_1006698_pt1 | contig 23473 bp, 21 predicted proteins | sample Hoacrofraction12_2_FD_59095 | JGI IMG/M metagenome (GOLD analysis project Ga0065708, IMG submission 59095) | Hoatzin crop microbial communities from Cojedes, Venezuela, sample from fiber fraction 12 v1 | ecosystem: Host-associated > Birds > Digestive system > Esophagus > Crop | place: Venezuela... | reverse complement strand
GATGGTCTTGCTGACGCTGGTGCCCGTGGCGCTGATGGTGCCCACGTCAACGGTGGAGCCGTCCTCGGGGGCGTTCAACACGGGTGTGGTGGTCGTGGAGCCGCCGTCGTTGCTGGTGATGGCGATGTCGTCGATGTTGAGGCGAGAACCAGCCGTCTGCAAGAACTTGAAGCGAACATTGCCAGTGACGTTGAGGGTGTAAGAATATTGTGTCCACGTCGAGGACAGCGTGGTGGTGCCCAGCGTGGTCCAGCTGCTGCCGCTGTCGGTGCTGTACAGGACATCGAGGGTTGTCGTCTTGGAGGCGTCGCTGCTCCAGATGGCGGCATAGAAGGTGAGCTTGCTGGCACCAGTGGTGACATCCTCGGCCATCTCGATGTAGGAATTGGAATTCTTGCCAAATCGGCAACTGTAAGAGTCGTTGCAATTGGGGTCACCTGACCATATTCCCACATTGCTGGTGTTCCATGCAAAGGCCGCTCCCTGTATGCTCGTGGTGTTGTAGGAACCGTAAGCGCTGACGTTGGAGATTTCCCATGTCTCGATGGTCTGGGTGCCGGTGGTGGTGCCACTGTCGTCACCACTCGATGCCTTGCCGGCGGTGAGGGTGCACGAGCTGGTCACCTCGCTGCTGCTGATGGTGAGCGTGCCAGTGGCACTGGTGGCAGTGCCGCTGTAGGTGATGGTGATGCTGGTGCCACTGTTGGCATTGGCGGCGGTGATGGTGGTCGGTGAGACACTAAATCCCGTGCCGCTGACACTGACGGTCAACGCCTTGGTGAGGTTGGAACCCTTGACGGTGACGGTCTTGCTGACACTTGAGCCAGTGCTGCTGATGGTGCCCACGCTGATGGTGGAGCCACTGGTGGGTGAGGTGAGCACGGGGTCATCATCATCGTCGTCATCATCGCTGCTTCCGCTCCAGGTGCTTCCACTCTTGTTGCCCCAGATGTATTCAGCAAGCTCGGGGTGGTCGATAAAGGGGTTGCGGTTGCCTTGTATGCTATACACGTTGTCGTTGCGAGTGGTCTCGAGCGTGCTCACGGGGTCGTTGCGGTGCCATTCCAGCAGCTGGTTGATGGCCCAGGTGGTGAGACCAGGATAGGCGTTGCCGGCAAACACCGCACTGCCATAGCCGCTGGTCCAGCTGCTGATTCTGGTCATGTAGCGTGTTGCCATATAGAAGTAGGTGCGTGCAAAGTCACCCTTGTACTCGTCGGCGACTTCAAACACCGTGCCGCTGTATCCGCTGAAGGTGCAGGTGCCCAACTTGCCCGTGCCGTAGGACTTGCCGTTGTCGCAGTCCCCCAGGGCATAGTTGCTGCGGATACCATTAACATATCCGTCAACGGGATAGAGGTGGAACAAGTCGGTGTACATGGTGTCCTGGTCACCGCCCCACCAGCTGTTGGGGACACTGTGCTCGCGGTTGTAGCAGTCGCCCACGCTGGAGTAGGTGCCGCACTGGTCGCTGCTGTAGGTGAAACTTGTGGTGGAGTAACGGTCGGTGATGGTGGTGCCGCTGCAATCGGTCGTCTTGAAGCTGGTCCACACTTGCTTGTAAGTCACACTCTTGTGGCCGTTGATGATTTGATGCAGGGCGCTCATGAGCGCTTTGTTGCTTTTGCCCGTGGCGTTGTTGTAGTAGCCGCTGGGGATGGATGCCACAGCGGGGATGGCTACCATGGCACACGCCATGAGCAGCATTACACATCGTTGAATGGTTCTTTTCATAGTCATCATTGTGGTTACGGTTATTTTTAAATCTCTCAATTTTAGATTCTTCAAGCAGAACCCCATGCTTTCATACGGATATGAAATGCAAATTTAGCAATTTTTGTGGCTCACTTGTCGGGGTGAGGTGCTTTTTAACAGTGTTTTTTCAACGAACGCCACATTGTGCCGCATGGATTGCTTCACCCGGGGTTAATAAAACACGGCAACTTGACGGGTGGGCGATGAAAAAATCCCTAATTGTGGTGATTGTGGGTGTGCCAGGGATGTTGTACCTTTGCGCCGTGAAATGAAATGAAAACTTGAACATGAAAACAATTGCATTACATTCAGGCCTTGTTGTGGCTGCATTGCTGGCATTGTCGGTGATGTCGTCAATGGCGCAACCGTTGCAGCGTCCCGTGCGAGAATATTCCCCCATGCCTGTTGAGCGCACCACCTTGTCTCAGACAGGTGTGCCAGTCCAACGAGTTGCCGCGTCAGGGCTGACAGCCCGATATTATCGTCCCGCTGGTGCCTTCACGAGCAACATGGCGATGGAAGATGGTGTGCTGCTGGGCAGTTTTCAGGCTGCCGAGCTGTTTGTGAAGCCTTATGCGTCCTACACTTTCAGTGGTGAGGCCACTCATGCGAGTGGCGAGGCGAGATATGACTGGGCTGTGCAGCGGCGCGAGGCGGGCGAGCGGCAGTGGTTTCACACGTCACAACGCGATGTGCAGGTCGCATACGGCTATGAGTATGACACTGTGCCGGTGCTGACGGTGATGGACGATGTTGCAACAAGCACGTTCATGATGCATGGCTATGAGATGCTGGGCGATAGCGCATTGCGTGTTGATGCAGCCCGCATCAACAGTATGCCTTCAACCGAGCTGGTGTGGGGCGAGACCTACTTGAAGTCGAGCAAGAATTTTTCTTATGGTGGCTTGAACGGCAACTTGCCGTCGCCCATGACCTATAGCGATGGTGCAACCCCACATGGCACCAATGCTGCCGGGTGGTGGTATGGCAAGAATGGGGCCGGTATCGATGGCATGGGACAAGCGTTTGAGAACCCCGAGCATCCCTATTTGCTGACGGGTGTGGTGCTGATGACCGCATTTCTTGACGTGACGCAACCGACCGCCATGCGCTGCACGGTTTATCGGCTGGACAGTGTGCCTGACTATGATGGCACAGCCAGCGTGACACTGGATGCAGTGCTGGGCGATGTCATCACCACTGGCACGGCCACGGTGACGAGCGCTACCCACAGCAGCACGGGTGGCCTGGTGGTGTTCTCGCTGGCTGACACTCCGACCATCGACAGTGCCATTCTGGTGGCTGTTGAGGGATATAACGATGAGGATGCGGCGGGCATTGCCGATTTCTCGGCATTGATATCTGCCGACATCCACGTTGACGAGGGGCATGGCGAGCTGGCCTATTTGAAACAGGATGGCCAGTGGCATGGACTGAACAACTGGTTTGACACGGGTGAGATGAAGACGGGGCTGTCGTTGTTTGTGACCACCCAGTTGCCCTATTTGACTTATAAATATGGTGGCGAGGACGGTACATATCACTTCACCGACAACGGTGGCGTGATGAGCAAGACCATTGCCGACGGTGACTCCACAGTGGTGACGACCAGCATTGAGTTTAACTCATGGACACCAGTGTGGACCGACAAATGGAGTTGCACGCTCACCGATGGCGAGCCTGTTCCTGACTGGCTCACCATTGACCTTGCCGACCAGGATGACTATAACCATGGCGGGGTGAGTGTGGCGACTGTCACAGCCCAGCCGTTGCCTGATGGTGTGACATGGCGTGAAGCTGTGGTTAGGTTTGCCATTCCAGGCGCATGGTTGGATTATACTTTCAGTCAGGGCACACCATCACAACACCTCACGGGTGACGTGAATGGTGACGGTGAGGTGACGATTGCTGATGTGAATGCGGTTATTGACCTGATATTGGGCGGACAATATGACCCTGATGCCGACGTGAATGGTGACGGCGAGGTGACGATTGCCGATGTGAATGCAGTTATTGACATTATCTTGAAAGGAGGTGCCTCATGATTGCCGACAATTGCCCCCTGAAGGCGGTGCGCATCACCGCTGTGCGACAAGTCGAGCACCACGACCTCATGCAGCAATGGGAGAACCCGTTGCCCGAGGCGTGTGAGGTGAGGGTGGGGCAGACTTTTGTGTCGCATGACGCGCAGTGTCCCAGTGGGTTGTGTGCGAGTGCGTGGCAGACCATGCAGCCGTTTGTGCTGGAGCTGGCACGAGGCGGCGGCAATTTTTATGAGGGTTGGATGAAAAATCCCCACACGGCGTTGTTGTCCTGCAACGATGGTTTCCGCCCGATGTCATTTTTTCTTGAGACGATTGAGGACTAAACAATCCGCTTTGTTTGGGGGCTGTTAGCTGGCATGTGTCACTTGCACCATGTCGGCTGACTCTCGTTCCAGCAACGGTCCAGTGCCGTGACGGCATATTTCCAGTTGCCCTTGCCGCCATTGGGCAGTGGATAGTGGTCTGTGTCACCCACGATGTCGATGATGTGTGATGGGTCGTTGACTGATGCCGTGGATGTCTCCCCCTTGGGGTAGCGGTAGATGACAAAACGCACAGCCTGTTGCATGGCATCATCGGTGCTGGTTGTGGTCCACACGAGGCTCTTCACGCCCTTGACTTTCTTGATCTTGAGCGCCGTGACGGGCATCGGTGGAGTGTCGTCAATCCATGTGTAGGCAGGTATCAGTGCGGGATAGCGTTGCTGGTTGCCGGACAGCGAGTCGAGGGCGCCGTTGAAATTGTCGGTGAGCGTGTAAGCGGGCCACCATGTCACGCCCTGCACGTTGGGCAACGAGCGTTGCAGCCGCATCTTGTGGTCCAGCTGGGTGGGGTTGGTGGTGTCGCCGCCCTCGTTGGCGATGTCTCGATGGGTCATCACATTGCGCAGCGCTTGCCCATAGTACATGTGGCGATTGTTGGCATGGTCATTCCACCAGTGCATGAGGGTGAGGTCGCTGGCTAGCTTGTGCTCCAGTTCCCAGTAGAGTTGCGGCACCATGTAGTCCACCCATCCCATGGCTGTCCACTTGAGGCAGTCGGCATACAGGGCATCATAGCATTGCAGACCGTTGGTGTCGCTGCCGTCAGGGTCACTGGCACGGTTGCGCCAGATGCCAAAGGGGCTGATGCCCAGCCGTACCCAAGGCTTGAGTTCCTGGATGGTGTTGTGCAACTGCTCGATGAGCAGGTCCACGTTGTTGCGTCGCCAGTCACCCAGGTCCCAGCCGATGCCGTACAGGTCATAGCTCGCAGTGTCGGGAAATGCCGCTCCATCCTTGGGATAGGGATAGAAATAGTCGTCCATGTGCAGCGCGTCGATGTCATAGCGCTTGATGATGTCGCGCACCACCATGTCGATGTAGTTGCGGCACTCGGGCAGCCCTGGGTCAAAGTAAATCTTGCCGTCGGCATAGGTGACAAACCACTCGGGGTGCTGATAATAGACATGACCCTGTGCGGGACGGTCGTCGGGACTGCTGGTGACGCGATAGGGGTTAATCCACGCGTGCAGCTCCATGCCGCGCTTGTGGGCTTGCTCAATCATGAATTGCAGCGGATCCCACACGGGTTGAGGCGTCTGTCCAGCTTCACCAGTGAGCCATCGGCTCCAGGGCTCGATGTCGCTGGGATAGGCGGCATCGGCCTGTGGGCGTATCTGCCAGATGACCGCATTGCAGCCAGCTTGCTTGAGGAGGTCAAGTTGCTGTGTGAGGTACTCACGGGTTTGTTGTGGCGACATGGAGGCATATTGTTGCTGTCCGATGATGTGCATCCATGCGCCGCGGAACTCGTGTTTGGGCGGCTGTGCCGCCACCATGACGAGCGTCATGAGTGCGCACAGCAGCACGGTGATGGGTCGTTGACGGTTGTTCATGACGCTGGGAGGGGGGTATTATTCTTCTTCGGCGGCTTTCACCCAGGTGTAGGCACCCAGATCCACCGCATCCTTGTTGTTTGCAAAGCGGTCCACGCCATATCGGTCATATCGTGCCACATCGGGACACAGCCATGTCTTGCCCTTGCCGATAGCGTCGCTGCCGTTGCGCAGGCGATAGTCGAACACATAGTCCTCGCGCACGGTATAGAACATCGGGTCGCCCGCCCACACACAATCGATGAAGTGACTGTCATCCTCGCCGCTGCTCTTGAGCAGACAGTTGGTCAGCCACACGTCGGTCCCTTCCAGGTCGCTCATGTTGAGCTCGGTTGTGTTGCCATAGAAGATGCAGTTGTCAAACTCGGCGTGTATCTGCTTGGTCACACCGTTGCTGTACTCGACATCATACATCCCCACCATGGGCAAGGTCAGTGATGAGAACAGATAGTAATTGGCAAACGTGCACTGCTGCATGATGACCTTGCCGCCAGCCAAGTAGGCCACCTCCTCGGCAGCGTCGCTGAACTCGGTGCCAATGGCCTCAACCCAGCAGTCGGCAATGGCCAGACACGTGCTGCTGCTGTTGTGCAACACACAGTTGAACAGGCGCAGGGCGCACTGGGTGGTGTCGGTGGCGCTGCAGTGCATGCCGATGCTGCTCCCGCTCATGGTGACATAGCTGAGCTCGTTGCCCATCGTCGGCGGAGTGAAAATGATACCACCCCATTGTCCAGACATGATGTCAAAGCTAATCTCGCCCACCACATGGTCCAGACGGTCGCCACGCAGGGTGATGGGTGCCTGCTGGGTGCCGTTGGCTATCAGCTGCCCAGCGCAACGCATGGCCGCCTTGTCATGGAACAGCAGTGTGGCTCCTGGCTCGATGGTCAGCATGGCGCCAGGGGCAACAAACAGGGTGTCATAAATCAGGTAGGGCTTGTCTGCCGACAGCACCGCCACACCACTGATGGTGTCACCGTTGAGGCGCACCACGTCTTGCCCCCACGCGGTGAGTACCACCGACTGCTCAACCCCATTGGTGACAAACACCAGGCGGTCTTGCAGCGATGTGGGGTTGTTCTGCTCCATCTCGTCTAGCTTGGCCTCGATGAAGATGTAAATCGAGTCGTTACCCCTGATTTCGACATTCTGGAACTCATCGCCGCGTATCCCGTCCACATTCAAGTGAAAATGCCCCTTGGTGGCGGTGCCAGCGACCTTGATGCTCGAGATGTTGATTTGCTTGGCACTGCGGTTATACACCACCATCTGCTTGGTGGCGGTGCCTTGCAGGGTTATCACGGTGTCAAATGCCACTGTGTCGGTCGAGAAGGCCAGCACGTCGCTTGACGAGGTGGTGAAATCATCGTTGATGCATCCCGTGAGCACACAGCAGCCACACAACACTGCTGCCACCACTGGCATGACCATCAGCCTGTTGATTATCTTCATGTTTCTTGTCTGTTTTATTTTCTTGTCTCTACTATAACTTTAACGCATTTCGGCGCATTTTAGTATTTTATCCCTCTTCTCAGTAATCGGTCTGTAGGTGACTACTCACTCACGCTGGCGATGAGGTTGTTGCCCGAGTGCCATGCCACCGATGCCGCTACCACCACCAGCAGGGACAACAGTCTGGCTCGCTCAACATCGTCACGTTGCGGCAGCAATGGTGACGGGGCGGGTGCGGTCGTTGACGGTCACCAACCGTGCCTGATAACAAGTGCCAGCCGTGGGCCGAGCGCCAGGCAATCGCTTGACTGGAATGAACAGCGCGTTGCCGTCGGGTGTGGTCAGGCGTGCTGTCGGTACACCGCGGCGGTCATTAAACACTGTGGTGACACGCAACATCGTCAGTGGCAACTCGCTGTACAGCAGTTCGTCCAGTGGGGCAAGTGAGGCCTGATAGAGGGCATGGTTGTCAGCAGCTGGCTGGGTGTCGCGGGGAACACGTTGACGCAGGCGCTGGTAGTGGTCGCTCAGGTGCCACCCGTTGCGTTGGTAGATGTCGCGATATTGTCGCAGCTCGCACGCCGCCGCGGGGTGGTTGCCTGCCGCAATCCACTGTTGCGCCAGTGCCAGATGCAGCCTGCCGCTGCGATTGGCATCGTGGTTGAGCAACATGGCTTTGCACAGGGTGGCGGTGCGTTGTTGCGGATCATCTAGCAGTTCGGCCAACCCAGACCAGACGTAGGGTTGGTTAGATGTCAGTGCCAGACGCTTGTAAGCCTTGAGTGCCAACTCCTTGCGACCTGTCTGTGCATAGTTGCGTGCAAGATAATACTTGTACAGCTCTTGTCCTGGGTAACGCTTGATGGCGGAGGTGAGCAGCTGGTCATACAGTGGCTCAACGGTTTGCAACTCTGCCTTCTGGGCATAGCGGCGTATCGCTAGCTCGGCCAGTGAACTGAATACCACCGGTGGACCACCTGCTGGCTGTCCCGTGCCATTGTCGGTGCGTTCCTTCACGTCTTGTTGCCAGTCCTCTTCAAGCAGGTTGTCCATGCCCCACATGTTAAAGAACCTGACGAAATTAAAGTTGCTCTCCTCACGGTCGCTCAGACGGACGGCCATCAGCAGGATGCGCGAGTGCAGGCGTGACGGGCGCTCGGGGTTCATCAGCATGTACTCGGTCAGTGCCGTGCGGGCCTCGACTGGTGGCATTGTCGTCTGCTCGTGGCGCAGGTGATAATAGATGACCCACGCATAGCTGTTGTTGAGCCGTTCGTCCCACTCGCCCCGCTTGTGGGCATCGTGCAGCGCGGTGTATGCCTCGCGTGCGCGCTCATGGTGCTTGATGGCATCATCGGCTAGAGACTTGAGGCGGGTGTACTGTGTCTTGTCCATTGCTCGACATGTTTTTTCTTTATTCAATGCCGGTCACGGGCATCATCAGCTCGATGATGTCGGGCTTGGTGGGGTCTTGTGTCAATCGCTCGATGTATTGCAGATAATAGTCTTGAACGATTTCACGCTTCTTGTAGTCCTTCATGCCTTCATATCGCATCTTCAGGTCATGATAGTCGTTGAGGATGCTGGGCAGTGTCTTGTGGGTAACTTTGGTCACGGTCTTGTTCTCAAAGTCGATGTTGTAGTACTCGGGCTCGTCGGTGAACGGGTCGCTGTCAAACATCTCGGTGTCGCCCATCAGGCCGCCCAGGATTTGCTTGCCAACGCTCGCCTCATAGCCCACAAACACGGCAAACGCTGCCTTGTCGTTGAAGTAGAAGGGTACAAAGTTCTCAAACTTCTTGGCGTCGCCAGTGAAGTTTGATTGCAGGTACTCACTGTTGATGAGCCACACGCTGTCGCCCAGCGAGGCTGCAATCAGCTCCTTGTTGATGAGCTCTGCCAGTTGACCGTCATAGTCGGCGATGGCCACGTCATAGGGCGTGTTCACAACGATTATCGGGTTGATAACCACTGCAAATGGCTCGTCATAGATGACGCTCTCCCACGTCTTGTACAGATAGACCGAGTCGGCGGCGGCCTGCTGATTGCTGTCCGTCGTGGTCTGTGCCATGCCGGGAACCATGGTCAGCAGGGCGGCAAGTAGCACGATGATGTGAGTGATGTGTTTCATTGTTGGTTTGATTGTGATGTATGTGTGATTTAGAATGTTTTCAATGCTTGATACAGCTTGCAGGTGGGCAATCCCATGATGTTATAGAAGTCGCCCTCGATGCCCTCGATGCCGATGTTGCCTATCCACTCCTGGATGCCATATGCCCCAGCCTTGTCCAGCGGGCTGTAGTGCTCCACATAGTAGGCTATCTCGGCAGCGTTAAGCGGGGCAAACTTCACCACGCTCACCTCGCTCAGTGCCTCAGCGCGCGACTTCGTGCGCAGGCACACACCGCTGATGACGCGGTGACGTCGGCCCGACAGCATCTGCAACATGCGCCTCGCGTCGGCTGCATCGTGAGGCTTGCCCAGCACCTGATTGTCACACACCACGATGGTGTCCGCGGTGATGAGCAGCTCGTTAGGCTGCAAGGGGTGGCCATTGGACTTGAGGCAAGCCAGATATTGGGCAATGTCATCAACGGGCAGCTCGTCGGGATAACGCTCGTCGATGCCGCCGATGGCCTCGACCCTGAATTTCACGTCCATGTCTTCGAGCAGTTGTCGGCGTCGTGGCGAGTTGCTGCCCAGCACGATGTCATATTTTTCAAGATTGGTGAGCATGATTGTCTGTATTGTCGTTATTCTCGTTCAGGGGATTGCGTGACATGATGGAACGCGTCAACAGCTCATACACCTCGCGCTTGTCACCGTCAAGCATCGACAGGTGGGCGTTAATCACCTGCTGGTCGTGGCGCACTGCCGGTCCGGTCTGGGACGCGGCGGGTGTCAGCCTGTCCAGCTTGGCCACAGTGGTGCCAATCAGCGGCAACATCGCGTCAAATGGCAGTTGAGCCGCCTCTAGCACCTCGCTGGCAAGCGTCCACAGGTGGTTGGCAAAGTTGCACGCAAACACTGCCGCCACGTGCAGCTGGCGGCGTTGCTCGCTGTTTGCCTCGGTCACATGGCGCGACAGCAGCAGGGCCAGCTCTTGCACTTGTGACAGTGACGAGCTGTTGTTGCCCTCGACAAACACGTGGACATCGCTCAACGGTGTCACCAGCTGGCGCGAGAACGACTGCATGGGATACAACACGCCACAGCAGCGACGATGGGCCTGCAACACTTGCAGGGGCTTGCTGCCCGACGTGTGAACCCACAATGCTCCGTTGTCTGGGACGGCCTTCACCACATCGGCGATGGCATCGTCGCGCACCGCGATGATATAGGCGTCGGCATCATCCACCAGCGACGTCAGGTCGCTCGTGGCTTGACCGCACCCCACGGCGGCGGCGAGCACACGCGCGTGCTCTGGCGTCCGGCTCCAGATTTGTTCCAGCTGGCATGTGGCATCCAGCGCGTGGGCCAGGCTTGTCGCCACGTTGCCTGCTCCGATGAGCACTACTCGTTTCATCACTATTGGTTGAGTTGGTTCAAAATCGCACAAAATTACATCAAAAAGCGTGCCAATGCAAGAAAAAACTCATTTTAATGGCACAAAAAACGCTGCATACCTGCTTGCCGCCTCCACTGGCGTCAGGGCAACAGCGTCGGTGGGCAACGGCAAACGTCCCACGTTGAATGTCCCGCGCAGCCCGTGGACCTCGCCCAGGCTCGCCGCCACCATGCCCATCGTGTGACGCAGGTTGATTTCGACACAGGGGTTGAGTGATAGCTGTTTGTGTGTGTCTCGATATACCATCATGTCCACTCCCAGCACACCGTCATACACTGGTGCTACCTCGGCTTCAAGGGCTTCACTCAGGGCGGCGACCACCGTGTCCAGCTCCGCACATTGGCTGGCTAGCAGGGTGTGCAGGCGTTTCTGGCTGTCTATCACGCCGCCGCCATACTGGCTGTGAAAGTCGCTGTCAAACACCGACAGACCGGTCACCGTGCATCGGCCGGCATGACACTGGAACTCCACCGCGCAGTCCTGCACACGTTCCAGACCTTGCTCGCACAACAGTGACCCCTGATGGCGGATTGCCCCCTCGGCCCAACGCATTGCGTGGTGGTCGGCATCGGCATCCAGCACATGGCAGATGCCGCGACCGCTGCCCGACCACGGCATTTTCAGATAAGCACCGCCAGGGCAACGGCCGATGAATTGACGCACCGCGTCTAGGTCTGATAGCTCAACGGGGGTGGGGCACAGTGGCTTGCCCAGCAGCGCGGTCATGCGGCGGTGCATCGCGATGGTCGTGCGGCGGTGCGCCACTGCTCGCCAGCGCGACAGTTCCTCGCGTGTGGGCAACACATCGGCTGTGGCTCCGGCTTGATGCAGCAGGCGGCACAGTGTGGCGTTCCATCCCCATGGGCGCAACTGCGCCTCATCGCCCAGCGTCCACACCTCGTCAACCGCAATCGCCCTCACCTGCAGGCCTCGTTCGGCAAGCCAGCGGTTGTCACGGGCGGCGGTTGCGGCGTCTGCCACAGCAATCAGCGAGCCGGCGGGGGCTAGCCACGCCGGCAGCAACCGCAGGTCGTGACTCAGCTGGCGGGCAAACGGTGGTGCCGTGTAGTTGGCATCGCCATGGGCCAGCGCCAGGTCCTGGTCGGCGTTGAACAGATAGACCGCGGGCATCTCAACCCTTCAGCTCCTGGTTGATGCTGTCGATATAGCTCAGGATGTCGTCACGGCCACGACCGTCGGTGCTGCTCGTCATGAACAGGGGCGGCAGCTCCTCCCACGTCTTCAGCAACTCCTGCTTGTAGGCTTCCACGGCCAGCGGACCGGCATTCTTGCCCAGCTTGTCCATCTTGGTGAACACCAGGCTGAAGGGGACACCATGCTCGCCCAGCCACTCGATGAACTCCAGGTCGATGGCCTGTGGCTTCAGGCGGCTGTCTATCAGTACAAACAGGTTGGTCATCTGCTCGCGCTGCAACACATATCCCGCTATCATTCGCTCCAGTTGCTCGCGGCTCTCCTTGCTGCGACGCGCGTAGCCATAGCCTGGCAGGTCCACGATGTACCACTCGTTGTTGATCAGGAAGTGGTTAATCAGCATCGTCTTGCCAGGTGTCGCACTCGTTTTTGCCAACCCTTTCATGCCAGTCAGCATATTAATCAGCGACGACTTGCCCACGTTGCTGCGGCCGATAAAGGCATACTCTGGCAGACGCGTGTCGGGACACTTGCTCACCTCGCTGTTACTAATCTTGAATTCCGCGCTCTTGATTTTCATTCTCAATAGTCATTTTTGAAATTTCCCGCAAATATACGCTTTTTTCGCCACCCCAACAAATTTTCCCATAACCCCCATCCGCTCCTCACCTCATTTCACTTGCAAAAACCTCACGCAGCACATAGTTTCCTTCTCACCCGAATTGACACTAATTTTCAAACGCAAATTAACATGAAACACTACCCTCAGAAATTTGTAATTTTGTCAAATTCTTATGTCTGTTTTTTTAAGTTTTGTCACCCAAAATTACAGACTTTGGGGCTGACTCGCAAGGGTTGGCTCCTTTTTTANTAACCCCTATTGATCAGACACACTTTTTGGGACAGTATCACGAAATTATCATCTGCCAAAAAGACCAGTAGAGCAATACTCACAAGTTATATCGAATTGCAATACCATGGATTGCTTACCATAGATAATGTAGAAAGTATTACCTTACCAGATAAACCAGAAAAACTTATTTCATCTGAAATATTATCAATTCTTAAAGAGAAAGAAATTAAACTCTTTTACGAAGACTCAGATACTAAAAATATTATAGAGTTTCTGTATTAATAAGTAGTAAGTAATGACTGATGATAAGGGTCCCATTTTTCTATCATATCACAAACAAAATAAAAAACAGCACGTTTCTCTAATGGCATTTCTTTTCTAACGCCACGATAGTTATGTTCTGCCAGTTTTAGATAGTTACGAAATATCTCTGGGTCTATTTGACACTCATCAATGAGTTGTTTTTCAGCCTCCCAGAAACTTATCCTCATCTGGTTTAAAATTGAGAAGTCATGAAAATCAAACGGACATTCTTCCTCTCCATGATAATACTTGCAATATGGTAATAAATCTTTCATCGCTCTAAATTATATATTATTTTTGATATAGCAAAAGAATTAAGATGAAATCTAATTATTATTGCTATTTTTCCTCTTGATACAACTTCCAGACCTCACGAGCCTCGGCGATAATTTCAACGAGCGGTCGTGTGAGCCACTCTGCATCCAACGGCACACCGCAATAGCACAGGTATAACCTGCCGTTAAATTCATCGGCATGGATAAACAGCTTGCTCTCTTTATCAAGCTCATCGTATGACTTTTTCTCTGGATTTTGTTTAATATATTTTAGTATGTTCATAATTTCTTATTTTAGTTTAAGTTAATACGATTTATCTGTTCTGTTTCTTCGCCGTTGAGATACTTGAATACCGAGTAGAATACATTGGCAAACTCCTGCTTATCTTGCTCGGTGCATTCACGCAGATGTACACGCTCGCTATTGATATAAAACTTGAAGTCCGCAGCCGACACTTGCAGTTTCTTGTGGGCATGGTTGGGGTGATTGGGAAAAATGTTGTACATTTGTGGCATCCTAATCAAGGGTACTCACTCAACAACAAGCAAGAGACAATGGCATTTCTGGACATTGATGGCGTGGTAAAGCGCTATGACGGGCACACGGCGCTGGCAGGTGTGTCGATGCAGGTGCAACAGGGTTGCATCCATGGTCTGCTGGGTCCCAACGGTGCCGGCAAGAGCACGCTGATACGCATCATCAACCGCATCATCGCCGCCGACGAGGGGACTGTGCGCCTGCAAGACCAGGCGATGACCGACGACGACATCACGCGCATCGGCTATCTGCCCGAGGAGCGCGGCCTGTACAAGAAGATGCGTGTGGGCGACCACATCGTCTATCTGGCCCGCCTCAAGGGCATGAGCAAGGCCGATGCCACTAGCGCAATGCGCTGGTGGCTGCAACGGTTTGACTTGACGCAATGGGAGCACAAGAAGGTTGAAGCCCTGTCCAAGGGCATGCAGCAGAAGGTGCAATTCATCGGCACGGTCATCCACCGCCCGCCGCTGCTCATCTTTGACGAGCCCTTCTCGGGCTTTGACCCCGTGAACGCCGAGCAACTCAAGTCCGAAATCCTGTCGCTGCGCGACCAGGGCTCGACCATCCTGTTCTCGACCCACAACATGGAGTCGGTCGAGGCCATCTGCGAGCAGATAACGCTCATCAATCATGCCAGCGTGGTGTTGCAGGGCAGCGTCGCCGACATCAAGCAACGCCACAAGAAGAACGTGATTGCCGTGGACACGCCCGACGCGATTGCCCCTGCCGACCAGATGTTCACGCTGCTGCCGCCGGCGGGTCACAGCAGGCAGTTCATCCAGCTGCATGCCGGCGTGACGACGCGCGACGCCATCACATGGCTCAACGAGCACTGCCGGCTGAACGGCTTCACCGAGGTGCTGCCCAGCATGAACGAGATATTTATCGAGACCGTCCAATCCCAGCAAACTACCGACCAACATGAATAAACTGCGCCTCATCATCGCCCGCGAATATCTGTCCATCGTTGGGCGCAAGTCCTTCATCATCATGACGCTGCTCATCCCCATGATGATGTTGCTCATCGCCGCCATCCCCGCGGCGCTGGCATGGCTCAACGACAAGAGCAGCGACACGCGGCAGGTGGCTGTCATCGACGAGACGGGCCGGTATGCCGGCGCGTTGCACGACACCGAGCAGTACCAGTTTGTGGCGCTGCGCGGCGACACCGCCACCGACGCGCGGGCGTTCTATGACAAGGCAGGCGGCTCGCTGGACGCCGTGGTGATTATCCCGCGCAACGTGGACAGCACCGCCCAGGTGAACATCTACAGCGAGGCGACCGTGTCGCCGTCGCTCATCAACACCGTGACACAGGCACTGACCGACACCATCGAGGGAGCCCGCCTGGCAGCGAGCGGCATCCCCGGCCTGCAACAGCTGGTGGCTGATGCCCGCATCAACCTGGACGTGCGCAACATCAAGTGGAGCGACGGCGGCGAGCAAGAGTCATCCACTGGCATGGCAATGGCATTGGGGTTCATGCTGGCGTTCATCACCTACATGTTTGTGCTCATGTATGGTGCCATGATCATGAACAGCGTCATCGAGGAGAAGACCAACCGCATTGTGGAGGTGGTGGTGAGCAGTTGCCGACCGTTCCAACTGATGCTGGGCAAAATCATCGGCGTGGGGCTGGTGGGCCTCACCCAGATGGCCATCTGGACAGTGATGCTGGGCGTGATTGCCCTGGCCGCCGGCAGCATGCTGGGCATGAGTGGCACCCCCATGGCAGCCACTGGCATCGATGCCCAGGCGGCAGCCGCCGTGGGCGGCGACGCGTCGGGCATGGCCGCGGTGGTGCAACAGGCGTTGTCCATCAACTATCTGTACATCCTGGGCTGCTTTGTGCTGTATTTCCTGGGCGGGTATCTGCTCTACGGGTCGTTGTTCGCGGGCTTTGGCTCGGCCGTTGACCAGGCGAGCGATTCATCACAGTTCACAACGCCGGTCATCCTCATCATGGTCATCGCGCTGTATGCCGGCCTGGGGTGCATGGGCAACCCGTCGGGTCAGCCGGCAGTGTGGTGCAGCATCATCCCGTTCACGTCGCCCGTGGTGATGATGATCAGGTTGCCGTTTGACGTGCCGGCATGGCAGCTGGCATTGAGCATCGGGTTGCTGTTTGTCACGGCGTTAGCGATGGTGTGGCTTGCCGCCCGCATCTATCGCCGCGGCATCCTGCACTATGGCAAGAAGACCACCCTGGGCACCCTGCTGCGCTGGCTCAAGTGAGACGAAATTGTCAAATTGGACGGTAAAATCCGCCGTTTCGTCTAATCGATTTGCGCCACGTGAGAAATCATGCGTACCTTTGCGGTACAGAAATGGTTTTTTCATAGGCATAAAGTTTAATAGAGGTAAAAAGGAAAGTATAAAGTTTTTGTTTCATTATCCCCAGGCCGCGCCATCATCCCCATGGCGCGGCTTTCATGTTGTCACCCATCTGGTTTGTTCCCAACGAGATGGCCGCAAGACACAAAATCCCCCGATTGGGCGGCAAAATCCGCCGTTTTGTCTAATCGATTTGCGTCACGTGGGAAATCGTGTGTACCTTTGCGGTACAGAAATGGTTTTTTCATACATAGGTTTAAAGGTAAAAGAGAGGTAAGTATAAAAGTTTTTGTTTCATCATCCCCAAGCCGCGTCATCATCCCCATGGCGCGGCTCTTTTTTGCCATCTAACCTGTTTGTTCCCAACAAGATGAACGCAAGACACAAAATCTCCCGATTGGGCGGCAAAATCCACCGTTTTGTCTAATCGATTTGCGTCACGTGGGAAATCGTGTGTACCTTTGCGGTACAGAAATGGTTTTTTCATAAGCATAAAGATTAATAGAGTTACAAAGAGGTAAGTATAAAAGTTTTTGTTTCATCATCGTGGGTCGCGTCAACGGGGGGTTGACGCGGCCCTTGTTTTTTGCCCACATCGCTTGTTTTTTGTACCTTTGCGGCAGTGAATGACATGAACACGAACGAGACGATGAACTATTGCGATTTTTTCAAACATGACGAGCTGGACCAGACCTATCACGACGCCGAGTGGGGCTGGCCCCTGCACGACGATCGCCAGATGTTTGAGCACCTGGCGATGGAAGTGATGCAGTGTGGCTTGAGCTGGATAACGTGCCTCAAGCGCAGGGAGGTGTTCAGGCTGTGCTTTGACAACTTTGACATCGCCCGCGTGGCAGCCTACACCGACCAGGACGTGCAGCGCATCATGCAGACGCCAGGCATGATAAGGGCTGAGCGCAAGATACGCGCCATCATCAACAACGCCCGCGTGGCGAGCCAGCTGCCACAAGGGTTGAGCGAATGGTTGTGGCAGTTCACCGATGGCAAGGTCATCGTGTATGACGGACACCCCGACGGCCAGATACCCGCCCAGAACGGCCTGAGCCGACGCGTGGCGGCAAGCCTGCGTGAGCTGGGCATGACCTTTGTGGGGCCTGTCAACACCTATGCCCACCTGCAGGCCAGCGGCATCATCAACGACCACAGCCGCCACTGCCCCATCTATCAACGCATCATCGCGACCCACGAGGTGGCCTACCTGCCCCGCGACCACGAGCAGTGACCCATCGGCGCTGTGCAGCACCAAAAGGGGAAAAAGCGCAAGAAATACACAAAAATGCGGTGAAACCCATCGGGGACATCGCATTTTTGTGTAACTTTGCAAGTTAAAAGTAGCTATAAACCATTTTTTAGACTTTACATTATTCACAACATGTCAATTGATAACATACTGGCACAAGCCACGGCCCAGGCCGTCAAGGAGCTGTATGGCGTGGACTTCCCCGCCGACAAGATTGTCCCCCAGACCACCAAGCGCGAGTTTGAGGGCAACGAGACCATTGTGGTGTTCCCCTTCCTCAAGGCGTCGCACAAGTCACCCGAGGCGACGGCACAAGAGATTGGCGAGCATCTGGTGGCGCATTGCGATGCTGTCGAGAAGTTTAACGTCATCAAGGGGTTCCTCAACATCACCATCAAGCCGCAGTTCTGGACTGGTGTGCTGCAACACGTTGCCACCACACCGCACTATGGCTTCACCGACGCCAGTGACGACAGTCAATTGGTCATGATTGAATACTCGTCGCCCAACACCAACAAGCCCCTGCATCTGGGACACGTGCGCAACAACCTGCTGGGCTACAGCCTGGCCAACATCATGGCTGCCAACGGATATAAAGTGGTGAAGACCAATATCGTCAATGACCGCGGCATTCACATCTGCAAGTCCATGCTGGCATGGCTCAAGTGGGGCAACGGTGTCACACCACAGTCATCGGGCAAGAAGGGCGACCACCTGATTGGAGACTTCTATGTCGAGTTTGACAAGCACTACAAGGCTCAGGTCAAGCAACTGGTCGAGGAGCAAGGACTGTCACAGGAAGAGGCCGAGCGTCAGGCCCCGCTCATGCAGGAAGCCCACGACATGCTGCGCCGCTGGGAAGCGGGGGATGCCCAAGTGCGCGAGCTGTGGCAAACGATGAACACGTGGGTGTATGAGGGCTTTGACGAGACCTACAAGCGCCTGGGCGTGGACTTTGACAAGATTTACTATGAGAGCCAGACCTATCTGGTGGGCAAGGACACGGTGCTCAAGGGACTTGAGCAGGGGCTGTTCTATCGCAAGGACGATGGCAGCGTGTGGGCCGACCTCACCGCCGACGGGCTGGACCACAAGTTGTTGCTGCGCAGCGATGGCACATCGGTCTATATGACCCAGGACATCGGCACGGCACAGTTGCGCTATCGCGACTACCCCATCGACCGCATGATTTATGTCGTGGGCAACGAGCAGAACTACCACTTTCAGGTGCTGTCGCTGCTGCTGGACAAGCTGGGCTTCAAGTGGGGCAAGGAGCTGGTGCACTTCTCCTATGGCATGGTGGAGCTGCCCAACGGCAAGATGAAGTCACGTGAGGGCACCGTGGTGGATGCCGATGACCTGATGGACGCCATGGTAGCCACTGCCCGCGAGATGGCTGGCGAGCCTGGACGCTTGCAGGGCGTGCCCGACAAGGAACGCGACCAGGTGCTCACACAGATTGGGCTGGGGGCGCTCAAGTACTTCATCCTCAAGGTGGACCCGCGCAAGACCATGCTGTTCAACCCACAGGAATCTATCGACTTCAACGGCAACACGGGGCCATTCATCCAGTACACATTTGCCCGCATCCAGTCGGTGCTGCGACGTGCTGCCGATGACTATCGCGCTGCCGACCTGTCGGCAGTGGCGCCCAACGACAAGGAGGTGGCCATCATCCAGCGTCTGGCGGACTTTGACGTCGCGGTGAGCGAGGCAGGCCGCACCTACAGCCCCGCACTCATCGCCAACTATGTGTACGAGCTGGCCAAGGAATACAACCAGTTCTATCATGACTACAGCATCCTCAAGGAGCAGGACGACGCTGTCAGGGCGTTCAGGCTGCTGCTGTCCGACACCGTGGGCGACGTGCTCAACCGCGGCATGGGACTGCTGGGCATCACCCTGCCACAGCGCATGTGATGCGCGGCATGGCATGATTGTTGCACATCACAATGGAACTATCAACTCACAACAACAATAACAAGAAACAATAAATTATTATGAATGAATTTGATCTTCAAAATCTGACCAGCTATCAGACCGCCACACAGGTCGAGAACGAGCTGTCGCTGCAACGCTATGTCGCTGCCGTGATGCGCAAGGTCTATAGCAAGATGTGTGTGGGACTGCTGCTCACCGCCCTCACCTCGTGGCTGGTGCTCTCGAGCCAGACCCTGTTGACACTATTCTTCTCCAACCAGATAGTGTTCTGGGTTCTGTTTGCCGCCGAGCTGGGTCTGGTGATTTATCTGTCAGCCCGCATTGACAAGCTCAGCGAGGGTGTCGCCGCGACAATGTTTTATGCCTACAGCGTGCTCACGGGCATCACGCTCACGCCCATCTTCTTGGTCTATACCGGCTCGTCGATTGCGATGACGTTTGCCATCACGGCGGGCACCTTTGGCGCGATGAGCCTGTTCGGCTATTTCACCAAGCAGGATTTGTCCAAGTTTGGCTCCATCCTGTTCATGGCATTGCTGGGCCTCATCGTGTGCACGCTGGTTAATCTGTTCTTGCACAGCAGCACCATGGACTGGATTATCAGCATCGCTGGTGTGCTCATCTTTGTGGGCCTCACCGCATGGGACACACAGGCCATCAAGCGCATGGCTGCCGCCAGCGACCAGACGGCGTTGAGCAAGGTTGCTACCATGGGCGCGTTGACCCTCTATCTGGATTTCATCAACCTGTTCCTCTATCTGTTGCGCTTCTTCGGCAGCAGCCGCGATTGACCGACAGCCATCGACAGGAAAATCATCATCAGGGCATCGCGGGGCATTGCCCCCCACGGTGCCCTGATGACTTTTAATGGCCCCGGTGAAACGTTATCGACACCAGTTTTAGTGGCATCCAGGCAATGTATGTGATATTTTTTTGCTACTTTTGCGGCAATTTAAAAATCAACAACCAATCACATTAAAACTCATGTCAAGTCAACTCAAACAGCAATCAGGCAACAGCAACGCCACCCTGCCCCATGTGGACGGCTTCACCGTGGGCATCGTTGTCGCCGAGTGGAACAATCAAGTAACCGACGCCTTGCTGCAAGGCGCAGTGGACTACATCACCGCCCAGGGCTATCCTGCCGAGGACATCACCGTGGCACATGTGCCAGGCACCGTGGAACTCACCTATGGCGCGGCACAGATGGCACGCAGCGGCCGCTATGACGCCGTCATCATGATTGGGTGCGTGATACGCGGCGGAACGCCCCACTTCGACTATGTGTGCGACAATGCCACCATGGGATGCGCCTACCTCAATGCCACCCAGCAGGTGCCGGTCATCTTCTGTGTGCTCACAGTTGACGACTTGCAGCAAGCCCTGGACCGCGCTGGCGGCGCATTGTGCAACAAGGGCACCGAGGCGGCCGAGGCTGCCATCAAGATGGCACACTTTGCCCGCCAGAGCGAGCGTTGACGCCCCACCACACAATCGTGACACACGACAACAACAATGATGCCTGCTGGTTAACACGCCCCAGCAGGCATCACTGTTGTTTGTTATTGCCAATGAACCTCCCTACTTGTACAGACGGCGGTGCATCAGCACCGAGCGATAGATGTGCATCATCTGGTCACCGATGACTTGTGGCATGAACTTGTCACTATTGTCACGCCCCAGTTGCAGCAACGCCTCACGGTCGCTATCGTTGCCCAGGATGTGGTTAAGCTGTGATGCCCCATCCTCGGGAGTGGTGAAGTAGAGCGCCCCATCACCGCCATACTCGCGTGCATCCTTGCTGTCGCGGCACAACACAACAGCGCCACAACGCTGCGCGTTGATGAGCTTGTACAGGTCACGCACGCGTGAAGTGTTGGGGATAACCACGGCCTGAGCCATCCTCACCACTGTGGTCATGTCGCTGTGATGCAACTTGTCAATCTGTCTGAAGCGGTGAAACACATGCTGCTGCTGGGCAAAATCCTTCAACTTGTCGTCATAGTGGTCAGTGCGATATCCCACAACCACAAGCGAGATGCCATGGTCATCCAACTGATGCAACAAGGTGAGCACATCCTCAACATCATCCTCCGAGTTGAGCCGGCCCTTGTACAGGATAAATTTCTCGGGCAGATGATACTTGGTGCGCATTACATCAGTCATCGAGCCACTGGACTCCTCGTCACAACTCTCGTGATAGCACAGATGAACAACATCAACATCGTCGGCATTGACAGGATAGTGGTCAATCACCTCCTGGCGAGCACTCTGGGTGAGCGTGATGACACGCTTGGCCATGCCTGCCGCCTTGTGGGCACGCCGACGCCGCAACCAGCCCTGCCACCAGCCACAATGCTCAAACGTGGGGTCAGTCAAGGTGAGCAACGTCGGGATGTGACTGTTCTTGAAACCTCGGGGCAACTGCTCATCAATGCCATGAAACACGTTGATGCCGTGATTCTTGGACGAGGCATAGATACCCTTGCCTGTGTACCATCCCTGCTTGTTGTGAACATGTGAACGTGGAAACTTGACACGCACGCTGTCATCGTTGAGCAGCGTCATGAGTTTCTTGTTGGTCTTTGTGATATTTTTTGGAGTGTACAGGATATAGTAATTGTCAGGGTGCGCAACCACAAGCGCCCTGATGAGGACTCGCCCATAATAGGACAAATCGTCATTTTCTAGAAGGACTTTTTCAGCTCCAAATCCAACAACCATAATGTAATCAATTTAATATCTTGATAAAAGGCGTATCGATACTATAAACAATCTGCAAAAGTAGTATTTTTTTGGGAATTTAAGGGTATTTTTATATTTATTGTTATCCAATAATGAAAAAAATTGCCAAAACATACCCGATATTCCAATTATTGTATTACCTTTGTAGGCACGTAAACCACTCATAACCGTTAAAACGTTGCCTGTGCATGAAACAACCTATTCTAACAGCAACATTCCAAACGTAAGAGAGAAAAAACACATGCCGCTATGTCCGCCTTGGGACACGACGACATGAGCCTGTAATGGCATAGGCACACGACAAAGGCGGGCCGATTTTGAATAGGTGCGGCCTGCTAAAAAAGATGTTTTAAGGTTTACAACAAGATGGCTGCGTCGGGATGACGCGGCCATCTTCTTTTCAGAGAAATCACGGCATCATCAACCGTGCACATCACGGGTGAGGTCAACAACCACCTCGCGGGCAATCAGCAGGCCAGCGGCGGCAGGGACAAAGGCATTGCTGCCAGGCTGTTTCTTGCCGTCAACATACACTGGCACATCATCGGGAATGACTGGAACCTCCTCGCTGTACACACACTTGAAGTGATGAATGCCTTGACGATGAAGCAACTTGCGCAACATGCGGGCCAGTGGGTCGATGCGCGTGCCATCCAGGTCTGCGACACGAAACGCCATCGGATCCATCTTGTAGGCAGCGCCCATCGAGCAAATGTGAGGAACACCAGCCGACAGACAACGGCGAGCAATCTCAACCTTGGCAGTAAGGGTGTCCAAACTGTCCACCACATAGTCAAACTGCGCCATGTCCAGCTGGTCGGCATTCTGCGGCAAATAGAACATCTGGTGAGTAGTCACGTGACAATCAGGATTGATATCGCGCACACGCTCAGCAGCCACATCCACCTTGGGACGTCCCAAGGTGGAATGCAAGGCCAGCAACTGACGATTGATGTTGCTCATGCTCACCGTGTCGTCATCTATCAAGTCCAACGCTCCCACACCTGTGCGGGCCAGCGCCTCTACAACATAACCGCCCACGCCGCCAATGCCAAACACCGCCACACGACTGCGAGCCAACCGACGCATCGACGCATCGCCCAGCATCAACTGGGTGCGGGCAAACGGATTTTCTTGGTTATTGATACCATTCATGCCGCAAAGTTACACACATCCCGCCACTGTGCAAATCAAAAACAAGCGAAAAAAACGCCAGAAAAAAGAAAAAAATCCACTTTTTAGCTCGCAATTCAAAAAAAAGCCTTACCTTTGCACCCGCTACAAGCCCAGATGGCGGAATCGGTAGACGCGTTGGTCTCAAACACCAATGGGGTAACACCCGTGCCGGTTCGACCCCGGCTCTGGG
>Ga0065708_1000051_pt1 | contig 23632 bp, 20 predicted proteins | sample Hoacrofraction12_2_FD_59095 | JGI IMG/M metagenome (GOLD analysis project Ga0065708, IMG submission 59095) | Hoatzin crop microbial communities from Cojedes, Venezuela, sample from fiber fraction 12 v1 | ecosystem: Host-associated > Birds > Digestive system > Esophagus > Crop | place: Venezuela... | reverse complement strand
AAGGCAATGGCGGAGTGATTTATCCGGCAAGCCACTGCGGACGCGACGCCCTCGTGGGCATAGCCTTGTTTCTCACTTCCTTAGCCCTCAGCGGAAAGAAGGTGAGCGAGGTGAGAGCGGCACTGCCGGAATACAGCATCGCCAAAAACCGTATCGACCTAACCCCCGACACCGATATCGACGCTATCCTCACACAGGTGAAAAATCTCTTCCGTAATGAGAAAATCACTGATATCGACGGTGTGAAAATAGATTTCGCCGACCGGTGGGTGCATCTGCGCAAGAGCAATACCGAGCCGATTATCCGCGTGTATAGCGAGGCAGCCACCATTCAGGAGGCCGAGGACCTTGGGTGCAAGGTGATGAAGCTCGTATATGAGATGCAAAGACGCTAAGTATTGCCGGCGGCAATACAGTGAGAGGTGGCAAGCTTCGCTTGCAGTGAGAGGTGGCACGGCGAGCCGTGCAGGAGTATGAAAAACCGAATTAAAATTTTCAGTTTTTTGGAAAATATAAGCTACAAAATCGGTCAAAAATGGTGCATTTTCCCGATTTTGTAGTTTTTTTAACGTAAAAAATGAAGATTTTTGCGTTTTTATTTGGAGGGTATTATAAAAAAACCTATCTTTGCACTCGAATTTTAGTTCTAATTAAATGTTATTATTATGAAAAAATTATTTTTAGCTGCAGCTATCGCGCTGCTTTCAGTAGGTGCTAACGCACAGCAGGCTCCGGGTACATTCACACTGCGCCCCGAGGTAGGTATGACAATTTCTAACATCACTAAAGGTGATGGTAACTTCAAATCAAAGGTAGGACTCGTTGCTGGTGTGGAAGGTCAGTATCAGCTCACAGAACTTTTAGGCGTGACTGCCGGCGCACTTTATTCTATGGAGGGATGTAAGATTAAAAATACTGACACTAAACTTAATCTTGATTACATCAACGTTCCTGTTCTTGTTAATATTTATCCTATTAAAGGTGCAGGTCTTGCTATTAAGGCAGGTATGCAGTTTGGTTTCAATGTAAGACACAAACTCAGCGCTTCTAATGGTTCTGCTAGTGCCTCATTGAATATGGATGACATAAATACCTTTAATTTTAGCTTTCCTGTAGGCTTGTCATACGAATATATGGATTTCATTCTTGACGCACGTTACAATATGGGCGTTTCAAAAATCAGGGGTGATTATGACAATAAGTCAAGTGTGTTCACAATCACTCTCGGTTACAAATTCGCTCTCTAATAGAAATTTTGTATAACTATATAAAAAGAGCATCGGCCTTGCCGATGCTCTTTTGCTGTTATAGGCTTATCGTTTGCTTTTGAAAAACTCTGTTATTATTTCTGCGCATTCCTCTTCGAGGATGCCTTTGGTAACGGTAGTTTTTGGGTGCAGTGCTGCGGGCGCGAATTGTGTGAAGCCCCTTTTGGAATCGGAGGCTCCATAGACGAGGCGAGTGATTTGGGCCCAGCCCAATGCCCCGGCGCACATAGTGCAGGGTTCAAGAGTAACATATACAGTGCAGTCGTGCAGGTATTTGCCCCCGAGGTAGTTGGCGGCGGAGGTAAGGGCTTGCATTTCGGCGTGTGCCGTAACATCGCCGAGCGTCTCCGTGAGGTTATGTCCCCGCGAAATCACCCGGTCTTTGCATACCACCACCACTCCAACGGGTATCTCATCCTCTTGTGCCGCTTTCTGCGCCTCTGCCAATGCCAGCCGCATATATCTCTCGTCGGCATCCTGCTGCCGCTTCGCCTTGTCTGCTTGTTTCTCTTCCATATTCTCGTCAATGTAATTATTCTAAATAATCAAAATGCAACTTTTCTAAATAATCAAAAGCAATTGTTATAGAAAACCATAATTACCGACTTTTTCGCCAAAATCTCCCCAAAGTAACCTCTTTATTGCTTTTTTTACTAAAAAAACGAAGTTTTTTTGTTTTTTATTTTGCCAATTATCAAAAATGTATTAATTTTGTGTGCAAATTCAACAACAAATCAAAACATTAAGTATAATAATTAAAATTGTATCATTATGAAAAAAAGATTAACAAGTTTTGCGATTTTCGCATTTTTGGCATTCACCCTCGTTGGATTTTCGAGCTGTTTGAAAGATGAGCTCAATGACGCTATCGAAGACGTTATAAAGAGTTCTTATGGCACCTATACTAATGCGAGTCAGGGTGTGGCTTTAACTATATCAAATGGAACCTGGGAGTTCACCCCAACCTCTGGAGAATCAAAGTCTTATAGTGTTACCTATTCGGCTCAATCAACAAGTGACGCTATGAGTAACGTCTTTACAGTGAAGTTAAGCGAAGGTTATTCAGGAACAATCAGCTTTGGTTCAAAGTCTGTTACGTTGTCGGGCAGCTTGCCATATACAGGTAAATTCACAAAGTAAATAATCATTGAAATGAATAAATGATTTTTATTCTTATAGTAAACAAAAGCCGCTCTTATCTTTATGGTAAGAGCGGTTTTCGATTCTATGAATATGCCTTGCGGTCTAATTTGCCATTGAAGGTTCGTTTTACGGCCTCTGTCCTTTGGAAGGATGAGGGGATTTTGTATGCCTCGACTTTATCGCGCAGGTATCCGATAATCTCCTTGGCATCGATATCCTTGTCTGCAACATACAGCAGGCGGAGGCTGCTGCCTAAGAGCGGATGAGAGGCAGCGATGCAGACGCAGTCCTTGATGCCCGGAATATTCAGGGCGAGACTTTCGATTTCGACGGGCGAAACCTTAAAGCCCCCGACATTTATTATGTCGTCTTTGCGGCCGATAAGGTGCAGACGGCCTTGATTGTCGATAGTGCCTATATCCGACGTGTATATTCCTCCGTCGTGCAATATGGAGTCGGTAAGTTTTTGGTCGTTCAGATACCCCGTCATCAGGGTCCTTCCCTTGCAAATAATCTGGCCGTCATCGCCCAATGCAAACTCGGAATGCCTCATCGGCAGTCCCACGCACCCCTCGATACACTCCTCCGTGTTGTAATTGTATGATGCGATAATGCCTGTTTCTGTTGAGGCGTATGTATTATACAACCGGCTGCTGGGCAGCACTATTGACAGCTCCTGCATCTCCTTTTTGTGCAGTGGCGCTGCCCCCGCCTCGATGAAATCGATTTTCTGATTAAGTTGTGTCAGCGTCTTCTTTGCGAATGCCAGCAGCATTTTTATGCTCGACGGAACGAGGAACGTGGCTGCTTTCCACTCTGCCGCCGCAATGACATCGAAGAGGGTGTTCATCTCTTTCAGGCCGTCAATGATATGCATTGTCGCTCCGACGTATATTACGGGATAGATTTTCGACAGACTCCCGATATGGTTCAGCGGACCGGAAATGATAAAGGTAAGGTCTGGCGAATATTCCAAACGGTCGATGAGGTTCTCGGCATCGGCGATGATAGCGTCGTGACAGATGATAACGCCTTTCGACAGCCCCGTTGTACCCGTGGTATATAAGATGTCGGCGGTGCCTTCCGGAACGCGCAAGCCTTTTAAGTTGTTTGCGATATTCTGGAAGATATTCTCCGGGAGGCTCTTGTCTAATGGCACTGCGACATTCCCGACAAGTGTATCGCGAAATATGTCGCCATCGCCTCTATGGTCGGAGTGAAGCGGAATGGCACAAGGCGGTCGGCATACTTATACTCTGCCGATATCTTATTAGCCATCGCCAGCAACTGCCCGTAAGAGCATTTGCCGTTGCCGCACACCACTGCCGTCTTTTCAGGATACAGCGTCGCATTGCGTATCAAACAGTCTTCTATCGTCATTTCTTCAACTTGCTCTGAACCATCTCCACCAAACTGTCTAACGATTTGAAATTCTTCGGCGTAACGTCGCTATGCGTGAGTTCTATGTCGTACATATCCGACAAAATCATCATTATGTTGGCGATACCCAAGGAGTCGAGTTCGCTAAACAAAAAATCCGAGTCGAAATCCACTAATGGCAAGGCCTTTTCAAGAGCTGCTCTTATCTCATCCTTCATAAATCCTTTTTTTATTTGTGCAAAGTTAATACTTCTTTTGCTGTCAGCAAAATAAAAATTAAAAAAGAAGCGATTTTAACAGAAAAAAGTTACAAAACGCCTCTTTTTCCGTCTATAAAGAAAGTAATTGCAGATGAGAAAAAAGAGCAATGTTATTTTATCGCTGTTGATGACCGCGGCGGTATGGAGTGTGTGGCCGATAGCGAGCCGTGCGCAGGAGAAGGTGCGATATACCGGCACGACATTGAACAATCCCGAAAGGCACGACGGAGGACTGTCGCCAGTGATGGGAGTACACAATATCCAGGTGATGCGTGCCTGCCGTGAGCATCCGAGCGAGGCCAACGGCGGCGGATGGACATACAACCATCAGCCGATGATGGCCTATTGGCGAGGTAAATTTTATGTGCACTACCTCTCCGACGAGCGCGATGAGCAAGTGCCGCCCTCCCGCACGCTGCTGATGACAAGCGACGACGGATACCACTGGACAGCCCCGCAGGTAATCTTCCCCGAATACAAGGTGCCAGAGGGCTTTAAGAAAGAAGGCGTGGAAGGCGAGGCTCACAACCTTATCGCCGTGATGCACCAGAGAATGGGCTTTTATGTGTCGAAAGACGATGTGCTGCTCGCCGTGGGAGCCTACGGCGTGTGTTTGAACAAGAAAGACCATAACAACGACGGTAACGGCATCGGCCGGGTGGTGAGGGAGATACGCGCCGACGGCTCTTTCGGACCGATATACTTCATCTACTACAACCACGGATTTAATGAAAAAATACCGACTTCCCGAATTACCGCAAGGCGTCGAAGGGCGTGAGGCAGGCTTGCGAGGAGATGCTCGCCAACCCGAGGATCAGGATGCAGTGGGTGGAGGAGGCTGACCGCAACGACCCACTGATACCATTACCCAATGAATACAAGGCATACAACGACTATACACTGCCCGACGGCAAGGTGGTGGCACTTTGGAAACATGCCCTCACCTCAATCAGCGAGGACGGCGGACTCCATTGGCGCGACTCCGTGGAGAGGGCGAAAGGGTTTGTAAACAGCAATGCGAAAATCTGGGGGCAGAGGCTCTCCGACGGGATGTATGCCACCGTGTATAACCCCTCGGAATTCCGATGGCCTCTGGCACTGTCGCTGAGCCGCGACGGACTGGAATACAATACTTTAAACCTCGTTTGCGGTGAGGTAGCTCCGATGCGCTACGGCGGCAATTACAAGTCGTTTGGACCTCAATATGTCAGAGGCATTCAGGAGGGCAACGGCGAGCCGAAGGATGGCGATATGTGGCTCACCTGGTCGATGAACAAGGAAGACATCTGGGTGTCGCACGTGCCGGTGCCAGTGATTACCGAGGCACATTCGCACGCCTCCGACAATTTCGACAAATACAAGAATATCAGCGAGTTAAGGCAGTGGAACATATATGCGCCCAAGGCTGCCCCGGTATCTCTTGACGGCCGTTGGCTCGTGCTTAGCGACTCCGACAAGTTCGACTATGCCTGCATCGAGCGTTTGGTGCCGGCAAGCAAGGAACTGCGGGTGTCGTTCTCGCTCAAGGCGATGCAAAATGACCACGGACTGCTTCAGATAGAGTTTATGGACGACAAAGGCACCGTCTGCTCGCGCTTGGACATGACTGCCGAGGGAATGCTGACCTGCAAGGGCGGAGCGCGCTACGGCAACGTGATAAAGAATTACGAGAAGGGCAGGGAGTACAAGATAGAGTGCGTATTGTCGGTGAGCCGCCGGCAGGCAGACATCTATGTCGATGGCAAGAAAGCTGTTACACGTATGCTCTTCGCGCCGGTGGAGAGCATCTGCCGCGTGAAGTTCCGCACCGGTGAGACACGCCGCTATCCCACCGTTGACACCCCCGCTGACTGGGACGGTCAGCTCGAGAACACCGGCGACAGCGAGCCGCTGGCACAGTGGGCTATCGCCTCTTTCACCACCTCCGCCGAGGATGCCGACAATGGGGCGATGTTCTTGAAATACAATGACTTCAAACACTATGCCGACTATTTCAACGGCATGGAGGACGAGAATATCGCACAGGCGATTCCAAACAGCGAGGCGTGGCAGTGGATGACCGACAACATCCCCCTTTTCGAATGTCCGCAGAAGAATTTCGAGGAGATTTACTATTATCGCTGGTGGACGCTGCGCAAGCATATCAAGAGCACCCCCGAGGGCTATGCGATGACCGAGTTTCTCGTGAACCGCAGCTATGCCGACAAATACAACCTCATCTCCTCCGCCGTGGGGCATCATATCCACGAGGCCCGGTGGCTGCGCAACCCCGTGTATCTCGATGAGGCTGTTCACACTTGGTATTTCGGCAACCAAGGCGGCGCGATGGAGAAACTGCGCAATTACAGCAGTTGGATTGCCGCCTCCCTCTGGGACCGCTACCTCGCCGACGGCCGCAAGGAGTGGCTCTTGGGCATGGCAGACGCCTTGGAGAAGGAGTATATGGCTTGGGATGCCGACCACCGTTGGCATGGGGGCGGCCGCAGCACCCTCTTCTGGCAGGCCGACGTGCAAGATGCGATGGAAGAGACCATCAGCGGCGGCAGAAGGAAGAAATATGCGCGGCCGTCGATAAACAGCTATATGTTTGGCAATGCCAGCGCACTGTCGAACATCTATGCCTTGGCAGGCGATAAGGCGAAGTCGGATGAATATCGGCACCGTGCCGACACTCTGCGCTTGCTCGTGCAGGAGAGGCTCTGGAATGTCTCCCATGAGTTTTTCGAGACCCTGCGCCCCGACTCGTCATCGAATGTGCGTGAGGCAATCGGTTTCCTCCCTTGGTATTTCAACCTCCCCGCCGACGATGCGAAGTATGGCAAGGCATGGCTTCAGGCCGCCGACCCCAATGGCTTCTCGGCACCATACGGACAGACAACGGCGGAGCAGAGGCATCCACTCTTCCGCACCCACGGTACCGGCAAGTGCGAGTGGGACGGTGCGGTATGGCCCTTCGCCTCCTCGCAGACACTTACGGCAATGGCGAATTATATCAACGACTATTCATCGCCGGTGGTCGGCGACAGCCTCTATTTTGCTGAAATGCAGAAATATGTGGAGTGCCAGTATCACCGTGGACGGCCGTATATCGGCGAGTATCTCGATGAGACAACCGGCTACTGGCTCAAGGGCGACCAGGAGCGAAGCCGCTACTACAACCATTCCACATTCTGCGACTTGGTGATAACCGGACTTGTTGGCTTGCGCCCCCGTGCCGATAATACCATCGAGGTTCATCCCCTCATTCCAGAGGGCAAATGGGATTGGTTCTGCTTAGACAACCTGCCGTATCACGGGCATCGCCTCACCATCGTCTATGACCGCTACGGCGACCATTACCACAATGGCACCGGCCTCTCAGTCTTCGCCGACGGCAAACTTATCGGGCACAGTGAGAAAATCGGAAAAATAGTTTGCGATAAAGCTTTACCTTTATAAGGATAATACGAATTTTTTTTGCGGCGATTCGAAATTTTTTATTACCTTTGCACAAGATAAAGAAGCAAGAATATGGAAAAGACTATAAAAATCACTCACGAAGAGGCTGTACGCAGATGGAAGGGCCTGAAACAACAAAAGAGAGAGTTCATTGACAGATTAATAAAATTTGCCAAAGAAGATTATATAAAAACTCATGGGAAAGAACCAGAGTCAGTGGAAGTATGGTAAAATTAAATTGGACAAGATTAACGAAAAATCGCTTTTTCGTCTTTAAAAATAAAAAAGGAGTTTTCATGAGAAAATTATATGTTATAGTTGCCGCAATGCTGATGCCTTTGGCAGCTGCGGCGCAGAGTTATGAGAATCATTATGAGCGGAGTTTTAGCGATGTGATGAACGAGCTTCAGAAAACTTACAAGGTGAAGTTTAAGTATAATGTTGACACGGCGGGGTTGCGCTTGCCGTATGCCGACTGGCGCATCCGTGCTTATTCTATCGAGGAAACACTGACGAACATCTGTAAATACTATGACTTCAATTGGTGGAAGCAGGGCGAGAAGACCTATAAGATAAAGCCCTACGAATACCCGCGCCGCCATGTGGAGGAGGGCAAGAAGATGCTCGACTATTTAAGCACTCTATACAGTAATAAAGAGGAGTGGGAGAAGCGTCGGAAGGTGCTTCGCAAGGAGGTGCGCGAGCGTCTCGGTATCGACAAGCTTATGGACTCGCTCGTGAAAAACGCCAAGCCGGTATTGTCGAAAGTGAAGAAATACGACGGCTACTCAATGCAGCACATCCGCATTGAGATGACCCCCGGCGAGCATGTGTTTGGCACAATCTACGCTCCTCTGACGAAGGGCAAGCACCCGCTGATAATATGTCCCGACGGACACTGGAGCCCCGGCCGTGAGCGTGCCGACGAGCAGACACGCCTTGCGACGCTCGCGAGGATGGGGGCGATATGCGTTGACTTCGACCTCTATGCCTGGGGGCAGTCGAAGGCCGAGGTGAAGAACCACGAGACATCGCGTGCCCACCGTATGCAGGCAGCCTACGGTCTGCGCCTGCTGAATTATATGCTCGACAACCGCAAGGATATCGACAGAAGCCGCATCGGCGTGAATGGAGGCAGCGGCGGAGGCACACACACGATACTGCTCACGATGATCGACGACCGTTTTACTGCCGCAGCGCCTACTGTGAACCTCGCCAGCCATTTCGACGGCGGATGCCCCTGCGAGAGCGGAATGCCCGTGCAGAGAGCCGGAGGAGGCACCTGCAACCCGGAGCAGGCAGCCTGTTTTGCACCACTGCCGATGCTTATCGTCAGCGACGGCGGCGACTGGACATCGAGCGTGCCGGAACTCGAATTCCCATATCTGCAAAGGGTCTATGGCTTTTATGGGGCGCAAGACAAAGTGCGCAACGTGCATCTCGCCAATGAGCGTCATGACTTCGGACCCAACAAACGCTCGGCAGTGTATGAGTTCTTCGCTGATGTGTTCGCCCTCGACCGCTCGAAAATTGATGAGAGCAAAGTCACGGTAGTAGATGCGAGCGACTTTGTTATTAAGTGAAAATGGTCGTTTGGGAAAATAAATTGTTAAATAATACTGCATTTCTTTGTTGTTTGCGGTATATTTATTAATTTTGCACCCAAATTTGCGAATTATGCTGATAAAAACGGCTTTAATAACTTTTGGAAAGTATCTTATGCTCATGGGTCGCACTTTCAGTGTGCCTGAGAAGATGAGGATGTTTTTCAAGCAGTATGTCAAGGAAATGGCGCAATTAGGTGTCAATTCCATTGGCATCGTGCTGCTTATCTCATTCTTCATCGGAGCAGTGATATGCATCCAGATGAAGCTCAACATACAGAGTCCTTTCATGCCTCACTGGGTAACCGGCTACACCACCCGTGAGATTATGCTCTTGGAGTTCTCATCGTCAATAATGTGTCTGATTCTTTCAGGAAAGGTAGGCTCGAATATCGCCTCCGAGCTTGGCACAATGCGGGTTACGCAGCAGATCGATGCCTTGGAGATTATGGGTGTCAACTCCGCCTCCTACCTTATCTTGCCGAAGATTTTAGGTTTGATAACAATAATGCCCATCCTCGTGATTTTCTCTTCCGCCACCGGTATCCTCGGCGCTTACGGCACTGCCTATATCGGGCATATCCTCACCCCCGAGGACCTCACCGACGGACTGCAGCACGATTTCAACCAGTGGTTTGTGTGGATGAGCATCATCAAGAGTCTTGTGTTCGCCTTCATCATTTCCAGTGTGTCGAGTTATTACGGCTACACTGTGGAGGGCGGCTCCGTGAATGTGGGTAAAGCATCCACCGACGCTGTGGTGAGCAGTAGCGTGCTGATTTTGTGCTCCGACGTGTTCTTAACCCAATTGCTGTCATGATAGAGGTAAAGCATTTATATAAGTCTTTCGAGGATAAGGATGTGCTTATCGACATCAATGCCGTTTTCGAGAATGGCAAGACCAACCTTATCATTGGTCAGTCGGGCAGCGGCAAGACGGTGCTGATGAAAATATCGTGGGCTTGCTTGACCCCACAAAAGGAGAGGTGCTTTACGACGGTCGCAATTTCGTGGAGATGTCGAAGAAGGAGAAGGTGCTCATGCGCCGTGAGATGGGTATGATTTTCCAGTCGGCAGCCCTCTTCGACAGCAATACCGTATTGGAGAACGTGATGTTCCCGCTTGACATGTTTTCCACGATGAACTACCGTGAGCGCGTGAAAAGGGCAAAGGAGTGTTTGGACAGGGTGAACCTCACCGATGCCGGCAGCAAATATCCGGGCGAGATTTCGGGAGGTATGCAGAAACGTGTCGCCATCGCCCGTGCCATTGTACTGAATCCCAAATACTTATTCTGCGATGAGCCCAACTCCGGTCTCGACCCCAAGACTTCCTTGGTAATCGATGACCTGCTCCACGACATCACAGAGGAGTATAATACCACCACGATTATCAACACCCACGACATGAACTCCGTGCTTGGCATCGGCGACACCATCATCTTCATCTGCCAAGGACATAAGGAATGGGAGGGAAATAAAGACACCGTGATAACATCCGAAAATGAGAACCTCAACGACCTCGTCTTCGCCAGCAAACTCTTCAAAGAGGTGAAGCAAGTGGAAATGGAGAGGCGAAAGGGATAGTCTATTCCTCTTATTAAGCAAAGAGGTCGTTAAGCGTTATTTCGCTCTGCACGCATTCTGAATTGTTGTTATGCTTCAGCCCGAGCGAGGTTATCATTGTTAGATGCAGGGCTTTCTTTGTTTTCGTTACCCTGCGGAATAATTCCATCCTGTCTATAAGTTTTTGTGCATAATCTTTAGTGATAGTGTATTCCTTGTTGGAGTATTTAATCTCACAAAGGTTTATCACATCATCCCGGCGTTCTATCACGAGGTCTATCTGTCCGCTTCCCCCCTCGTCTTTTCCTGTCCAGGCTCCCACATTTGTCAGGACGCCATTAATGCCCAAAGCCTTTTTGATTTGCGGAATGTGGTGCAGACACACTTGCTCGTATGCGTATCCGCACCAAGCCTGTCGTGCCGGATTGTCGGTCATGCTCGACCACGTGTTCTCATCCGATTCTGTAATTCCCGCCACGAAGCGGTTATAGAAAAGCGAATAGAGGTCGGTCATCTGATAAATAGCATCTCTTTCCTTCTTTCCGATGCAGAAGTATTTTCTGATGAACTCGCAACTTTGCAGATTGCGAAGCACCTCTGTCAGTTTACCTCCATTCTCCAATTTCAGACTGTTGCTAATCTCTTGTCTCGTCATACCATTCGCCTTTGCGCAGAGTGTCTCCACAACACTTCGGTAGAGCGAGGAGTCGTTGAATAGCGAGCGGAAAAGGAAGTCATATTCGCTTCGCAGTTCGGCGTCCTCGGCAAAAAACAGTTCGTCGATATTTTGTGCGACGCTTCTTCCCCGACGCAGCTTACTCAAATAATACGGTGTGCCTCCAATGGTCATATAGCAGTCTGTTATTTGCGGCCGTTCCCATGCTATACCCATGTCTTTAAGATATTCCTCCGTTTCTTTGAGAGTGAATGGCGACAAGTGTATTCGGCGGGTGAGCCGGTTGTGCAGACCTCCTTTGTTGGCAACCAACTTACTTGTCATCCAAGTGGTGGCGGAGCCGCATACGATGAGCATAAGATTGTCGCGAGTTGAGGCCCAGCTGTTCCAAAAGAGGTCAAGAGCCATNACAAAACCCGACTTCTGCGTGTCCATCCACGGCAGCTCATCTAAAAACACCACTTGCCGCTGGTCTTTNGGTTTCATCGACANCAANGACTTNAACTGGTCGAAGGCCTCAAACCAGTCTTTTGGCTCACTATAGAAAACGCCATCGGAATAGGNGTTTATCATTTTGTTAAAATACTTCAGCTGTGTGCTTTTTGTGCCCTCATAAATTCCCGTTGAATAGAACGCAAACTTTTCATCGAAGAATTTCTTCACAAGAAAAGTCTTGCCGATTCTTCTTCTGCCATATATAGCCACAAACTCAGCCCTGCCGGATTCATAACATTCCTTGAGCAATGTCTTTTCTTTTTCCCTGCCTATTAATTTCTGTTCCATAACATAATCTTTTTCGGCTGCAAAATTACAAAAAAAATAGTTAGGGAACAAGTATTGTGCGAGATTTTTGTTCCCTAACCCCTATTTTTAACATACTTAGGGAACAAAAATAATTTTTATTTTCGTTCCCTAACTCTTTTTATTTACCTTTAGAACTCTTCAGCAACCGTTTTAAGTCTTTTTGGGGAGCTTTGAAAATTGTGCCATGCTTATGCAATTGCGGCACACGCACATCCTTGGAGATGTCGGTGAAATGGATGAAGTCGTTGGTGAGGTACGCCCCAAAGTCTTTCATGCGATAACGGTCGCAATAAACGATATATCCCTTGCTTGTATGCGCCACTGACGGTCCTTCCACAAACTCCGGGGTGAAAGGCTCNGAGGGTTGTGACCACGGACCATGNGGGTCGGAAGCGAAAGATATTCGCAAGTTGCGCATAGGACGGGTATTGTCTTTCACAACCATGACATAGTCGTTATTGCCTTTTTTTACGAANGTGGCGTCGATGCAGCTATAGCCAGCATCGCACANCAANCGTCCGGGGGTGAAGGTCTTGAAGTCTTTCGTNGTGCTGTAATACAATCTGTGGTTATTCTTCTCATCCTCAATGCCTTTCTCGAATTTATACGGCACGCAAGAAGCCCAAACCACCATTGCCTCCTGCCNCTTGTCGTCATAAAACCACTCCGGTGCCCATACATTTACCGTTGAGGTATCTTCCATTACCTCGACAAACCTTGGCTGCGACCAATGTATCAAGTCTTTACTCTCGGCATAGCCGAACCCCCGGTCGCCACGCCAGGATGATGTCCATACCAAATGATANGTGCCGTCGGCAGTGCGAAGCATCGAGGGGTCGCGCATAACTTTCTGCTTGCCCACAGAGGGTTGAAGCCACACGNCAGGGATACTGTCCCAATGNCAGCCGTCGNTGCTGTAAAGATACCGCAAGCCCTCAGTGGCAGGCTCATGAAAAGACGTAAACATATAAACCTCTTTGCTGCTGCCACAAGAAAGCAACAGCATCAGAGTAGAAAGCAACAATATATTCCTAAAGTTCCGCATAATAATTCGTTTCTTTAAAGACGGAAACAAGCGGAATTTGTAATGTGCCTGCCGTATTTTTACCGCNGAATTTCATTTTGTAAATTGTCAGTTGACAAAAATACNCGATTTTGTTAATTGACAATTGACAAAACTCACTATTATTTTAATTGACAATTGACAAATTTGTCGATTTTGTTAATTGTCAATTAAAATTTTCAATTTTTCTTTGGCAATATAAAAGAAAAGTCGTAACTTTGTGCCATAAAAATTAAAGATATGATAATTACAAAAGAAATATTCAGAACAATTATTCTTGAGGGACAAGAGTTATTGCAGGAGGTGGCTGTTTACAACCGCCGCTACGAATTAGAGGAAAATGGTAAATACGTTTTCGTGGGAGTGAGGCAGGCGGGAAAATCGTATATGCTCTTTAACAAAGCCAAATCACTTCTCAACAAAGGACATTCCATCGAAGAGATTGTATATGTCAATTTCGATGATGAACGGCTTGTTGAGCTGAAAGCTGACCAATTGGACTTAATACTGCAAGCTCACCAGACAGTTTGCGACCAAAAGCCAATACTGCTTTTCGATGAAATCCAGAATGTGGAACATTGGGAGAAGTTTGCAAGACGGTTAGTGAATATGAAATACACCGTGTTCATAACCGGCAGTAATGCAAAAATGCTCAGCAGTGATATAATGTCAACATTAGGAGGGCGGTTTATCGACCAAATGATATTCCCTTATTCCTTTGAGGAATATATAGAGGTGGCGGGCTTCTCTTTATCAGACAACTGGCAATACGGGAAAGAGGCGGCACAGATACAAAGACTCTTGGCAGACTATATCAAATGGGGCGGGTTCCCCGAATTAACCTTGTATAAAGACAAGAGGCAATGGCTCAACTCCTTGTATGAGAAAATATTACTCGGAGATATAGTTTTGCGCAACAAAATAAAAAATGTGGCGGCGTTAAGACTCGTGATGAAAAAAGTGGCTGAGAATGTTATGAGACCCGTGTCGGGAAGAAGAATAGCCAATCTCATCAGCGGTACAGGTGTGAAAACCAACACCACATCCGTCATAGATTACCTGCAATATGCAAAAGAGGCTTTTATCATCTTCCCGTTGACAAACTATTATTCCTCCTTTGCCGATAGGGAGACGACAAAAAAATACTATTTTATCGACAATGGACTGCTAAGCATCTTCCTGGCCGATGCAGAAACGGCTTTGTTGGAAAATATATGTGCGATAAAGCTTTATAAAAAATATGCAGATAAAGTTTATTATATCAACGATGACGTAGAAACCGACTTCTATATACCTGATGAGGGGTATGCGGTGCAAGCCTCTTACTCCATACGGGATGACAACACAAGAGAAAGAGAGGTGAAAGGATTAATGAAACTCCACGACAAACATCCGCTTAAAAGGATGGAAATAGTGACATACGATGAAGAGACTGTCATCGATGCCGACGGATGCCAAATAGCTGTGGTACCCCTTTGGAAATGGTTGCTAATGTAAAAAGCGGTTGCAGAAGATTTCAAAAGGCAAATAAATAAGGGCGGCAGCTGCCGCCCTTAAGTATCTGCTTAAAGCAGAATGTGTATAATGCGCTATTATTCTTCTTCGTTCCAAATAGAGCCCTTGGAATTTGCTGAAACATTACTCTGATCTCCGGCATCACCGAGGTTGAAGCTGGAGGGAGTACCACCGTTACCTAAAGAGGCTGCCATAAGAGCAGTGCTGTTGCATACTGTAACTTCAATTGTAGGAATAATATATTGCTTTTTCATTTTCTTATTGCCTTGTATTGTTAAACTTAATCTATTAATAAATCACTTTCTTGCCGTTTTTAACAACAATGCCCTTGTAGCTGCCGGAAACTTTCTGACCAGCGAGGTTGAAGGCCTGTGAATTGCTGCTTTCACTAACTTTTATACCGTCGATAGCAGTTACGCTCTCACCGTCGATAGAAAGAGAGAGTTTTGCATTGCTGTTTGTGCTGGTGAAGTATGCACGGAAAGCATTCATAGTGTTGTTTGAGCCTTTAACGATATTGTTATTATATACGAAGTAGTCTGTTGCTTCTAGAGACTTATTAGCCTCGTAGTTGCCGTTGAATTTTACACCATCGCCGCCTGTAGTCTGTGCGCCTGCATCTGAGATTGTAACGCCTTCGATAGTTGCAGAGCTTACAGCTGAACTTACAAAGATAAGATAAGGCACGTTGGCCTCGGTAGCAGTAACGGTAGTGAATGAAACGTTTTCGCTTGTTGAGCTTGTGTTCATAGCAGCCACTTTAGCATCACCGAAAGCAGCCTTGATTTGATCTGCTGTCATTGCGAAAGGCAAGCAAAGGCTGTTCCACTGATTTGCAACGAATGTACGGTTAAGAGTTACATTAGCTTTCTCAAAAGCACTTGGAGTAAATGTTTTTGTGTCGTTAAGGGTTACAGCTGGTGTTACTGTCGGTGCAGTAAAGTTGATACCGTTTTTGCCGTCTGTGCAAGCCACAGTCATTACCACTGTTGAGAAACCTGCGGGCAAAGTAACTTGTGATGAATATGCGAGCCAGCTGTCCCAACCGTTGCCATCGAAAGAATTTGTTTTTGTGGTGGTAACATTTCCTTTCTCATCAGTAACTTCAATACTCAGGCTGCATGCTGTTGTTCCTGATGCGGCAGCACCCTCGCCGGCGAATACTACGTTCTGCTCATTCTCGCTATAAAGAACGTATGAGATAGAAGTACCGTCTGTAGCGGCATTGAAATAAGTTTCTGACTTATTGTGTGCAGCCTCACCTTTCATTGATTTGGAAGCCTGATCGAATGTCAATGCTGTAGCTGCTGTTGAAGAAATCTTAACAGCGTTCTGTTTGGCAACATCGTAAGGTATAAACACAATTCCATTCATATTACATGTGTATGTGTAACTGGTATTCACACTATTGAATGTAATTGTAAGAGTAAGACCGTCTGCCTGTGTCAGATTATCAAGAACGATAGAATTTGAAATAGATGGAGTCCAGTCATTGCTGCTGTTTATGGTTACATTCTTGGTAACAGTAGAAAGTGTATTGTTGGAAGCATCTGTAACAGTGAAAGTGAGGCTCACAGACGGGTCTGCGTCTTCACTGCCTTTCTGTGCGGCACAGCCTGTAACATAGCTTACTTGATACTTTGTGGCACCACTAGCGTTGTTGAGAGTTAAGGTCGTTGAATTACTATTTTTTGCGGCTGTCGAAATAACCTTTGCTTGAATCGTAACCATCGGCCCCTGTAAGTGTCAGAGTTGTGGAATCTGTTGAGCTGAGTGTCGTTTTTGGAGCGTCAGCCCAGGCACTGCTCATTCCTGCGCAGAGCAGGAGTGTTGAGAGTAAAATCTTTTTTTTCATCTTTGAATAAATTTTTTGTGAATAATTTGTTGTTGATCTTTGTTGTTTTGTATTGAAAAAGGGCGCAAAAGGGGTGGGCTGCCGGCTTGACAGCCCACCAATTGTAGCCGTATGAGTATTATTCCTCTTCTGACCAGAAGTCTAAGAATTTAGACTGTCCTGAGGCTCCGCTCTCTGCATCTTCCACATCATCGAAAGACCAGTCTGCTGGTGCATTTTCAGTGCCGAGGGATGCCTTCAAGAGGTCGCTCTCCATTTTGATGCTGTTGCTGATTGCCATAGGCGCAATATATGTCTTTTTCATAATTCAGTTCTCCTATTTAAAATTAACGAATAACTTTTTTNCCGCTTTTCACTACGATGCCTTTGTAGTTNCCAGCCACTCTCTGACCTGCGAGGTTGTATGTCTCGGCATTGTCGTTGGTGTTGAACTCCACAGCGTTGATGGCTGTTGTGGTCTCGCCGTCGATNACGAGGTTCATCTTAGCGCCTGATGTTGCGGTGAAGTATGCGCGGAAAGCGTTGAGTGTGTTGCTGTTACCACCTTTTACGATGTTGTTGTTATATACGAAGTAGTTGTCTCCGGTCATAGTCTTTGCTGCCTCGTAGTTGCCGATGAACTGTACGCCACTGCTAGATACTGTCTCAGCACCGTCAGCAGAGATGTTCACGCCTTCGATAGTTGCGGGTGTTGTGTTGGCAGTCTCCACGAAAATCAGGTAAGGCTTGTTAGCCTCGATAGCGTCAACGGTAGAGAAGGAAACTGTCTCGCTTGTTGCTTCGCTGCTCATAGCAGCCACTCTTGCCTCGCCGAAGGCAGCCTTGATTTGAGTTGCCGACATTGCGAAAGGCAGACAGATGCTGTTCCAAACGCCTGCTGTGAGCTGGCGTTTGAGCGCTACGTTTACACCATTAGCAACTGTGAGTGTAGGAGTTGTGCCCTCGTTGAGAGTAATTGTCTCTACGGTTGTGCTTTCAAGAGCAATCTTGTTTACGTTGCAAGAGTTGTTGCTTGATGAGTGGAAAGCCAGCTCAAGGATATACTTGCCGGCAGCAAGTGTCGGAGTGGTAAAGGTGTAATCGTTATAGTCTGACCATTTGGCAGCAGGCACGCTCTGGTTCTGCGACATCAGCTGGTTGCCGTTCACGTCTTTTATGATAAGATCGAAGCTCACTGTGTTTTTCTGTCCGTATGAAGCGGCCACTGTAACTTTATACTGACCTTTTGTGGCCACGTTGATGAGATAGTCAGCGGTGCTGCCCTCGTATGCATAACCGATGTTGCCACCACTACTCTCAATAATGCAATTGTTGAGATCGCTTGCTGTGAGGTCGAGAGTTCCTGGCACGCTCTGTCCGTCAGCCTCTTTGAAAGAAGCAGTAGCGGTGATATCGCCTGCGGGTGCGCTGATGGTGAGCGGGTTGTCGGTAGAAGTCTGCTCTGCGCCGCCTGCCACTGAATATGTCCAGCTGTTGAAAGCATAGAGAATGCTTGCGGGATTGGCTGTAAGTTTCACGTTCTCACCCTCTGCGAATGTTGGATTTGCTGATACAGTACCCATTGTCTCGTCAGCAGATTTAGCTGTTACATTGTATGTTTCAGCTGTGCTGGGCTCGAAATATACTCCACCCACGTTGGCTGTTGTAGTACTACTTGCGGAGAAAGCTATCTTCAACACTTTGTCGCCTGTTGTAAGGGCTTTAGAAGTTGTAATTGAATATGCCACAGAAGTGTATGTCCAACTACCGTTCTGTTCGATATCGAAAACATTCTCATACTCTGTCTCTGAGTTGGCATTGGTGATTGTAATGGTAACTTTCACGTCTGAAGTACCTTTTGTACCTGCAGTGAAACCGATAGTATATTTCTGCTCGGTGTTGTTGGTGATGTTGTACTTTGCGTATGCGCCGTTGCACATGTAGTCGAAGTTAGCTCCGTTGTTCTCCACTGTGCCGTGTCCGCCTGTGAGATAGAGGGTAGAGTAGGTTGAGAGGTCGAGTGTTACTTTCTCGCTACCGATAGTTGTTGCTGTGCCGGTGCCGGTTTTTGTCTCGTCAGCCATTACGTTGATGCTTGCGCAAAGCATCATAGCCGGCAAAAAGAGTTTTAAATTTCTCATTTTTTAATGTTTTAGTTGTTATTAATTTTGTTATAGTTCGGTAACTAACCTATTAGTTCTGACATCAGGACTAACCCGGCCCAGCCGGGACTGCTCCTTGCGGAGTGCTGACATCGGAAGCTGCTACTGAGAGCTGGCATCAGGACTACCCCGGCCCAGCCGGGACTGCTCCTTGCGGAGTGCTGACATCGGAACTAACCTGGTCGGCATCCGAACACGTTCTCGAGTTATTTACTGATTACTTTTCTTCCGTTTGATATTACGATTCCTTTGTATCCGTTGGCAACCTGCTGTCCTGCGAGGTTGTATTTCTTGCCGTTGCTTGTGGGCTGTGCGAAGCTTACCTCGCTAATTCCGTCGGTGTCGGCGAGAGTCATCTTAATCTGTGCGATGTTGGCGGTATATTTCTCGGAAGAGAAGAGGATTACGAGTTTTTTGAGTCCCGGGGTGAGTGTTGAGGTGGTGAAGCTGTAGTCGTCCCAGCTCTCGCCGCTCTTGCCCCATGAGCCGTTGTTCTTTATCGCCACGTCGTTGGAGCTCTCGTCCTCGTTGTCAACGGTGAAGTTCCATTTTGTGCTCACGTTGTCGCGTTTTGTGCATCCCTTGAACTCCACTTTGTAAGTTCCTTCTTTAGTAACGTTCACGATGAATGTTGCTGTCTGTCCTGTGCGGATGTTCTCAATCATCTCGTAGTCGCCGTCGTCGTAGTTGACATTTCCGAGGTCAGAGCCGTTCTTCTGCTGGAAAGCCACATAGTTCATATTGAAATATTCATCTGAAGGCACTGTGATAGCCTTAGTGCTGTCGAGGACCTCGTGGTTCAGGGCACCTGTGGATGCGATGTCCTCTCCCTGCACCTCACCGTCGGCGAGCTGTGCCTCTGTGATGGCAGACACGAGGGAGTTGAGGTAGTGCTCCAGGTTGGTGTATCCGTCGTCGGTAACAACTGGACCGTCGGAGGCGTCGTCGGGGTTGAGTCCGTTGGCAATCTCCCAGTTGTCGGGCATGCCGTCGCCGTCGGTATCGGCGAGAGCCTCTTCGCTCACGAGTGTCGGCCATGCGCTGTCGCTTGAAGCGTCGGTCTTAGCCTCTGAGGGTGAGTTGATGATACCCGGACGTGTCTTGGCGTCGGCGCTGTAGGTTGCTGTGCCGTTCCTTGCGTCGTTGGCGATGACCACGTCGAGTGCGTCGCGTTTCAGACTTGCTCCAGCATACGAAAGCACCTTATTATATGCGTTGTCGGCTGTGTGAGTGGTAACGAGTGCGAAGGGCATCGGCTCGCTCATTTTGATGGTGTCGGCTGTGATGTCGCCCCAAGCATATTTAGCCACTTTGAGGTCGCTGCTTATCTGGTTGAGGAAACCGATGTTCCAGTTGTCGTTGGTAACGTCCGACCAGGCAGAGTTTTTGTTGCCGTTGACATAATAGTGTCCCCAGACATACTCGCTCACGTTGCCGTCGCTGTCATAGTGTGTGCCGTTTCCCACTCCTGCGATGCGCTTCTGATAGCTCTCACGCTGCATCTTGGTGAAGGGACCGGGTTTGTAGTAGTTGTTCACGATGTTGATGTTCATCTCCTCGCCTCCGTAGCAACCGTTCTTACCATAGTTGTAAATCACGTTGTTGCGGTAGTCAGTGGGATTCTCCTTGGATGTCTCGTCGCCGGAGCGGTACACGAAGCGCGGTGTGCGGCTGTCGTGGTGTGCGATGAGGTTGTGGTGATAGGAAGTTTTTCCTCCACCCATCATTGCTCCGTATCCGTGGGCGCCNTTTGAGTGNCCTGCCTCGCGGAGGCTCTCGTANGCCATACACCANTGCACTGTGGTGTTGCGGTTGCCATAGATGGCCATNCACTCGTCGATGCTCCACGACACTGTGCAGTGGTCAACCATTATATTAGCTCCGTCCACTCCTCCGAGTCCGTCGCCCTCATGTCCTCCGTCGCCGTCGGTCTTGCTCACGTATGTGTTGCCGAGACGGAAGCGGAGATAACGCAGAATCACGTTGTTGCCTTTCACCACCACGGGCCAGTCAGCGATACAGATGCCGTCGCCCGGGGCTGTCTGTCCGGCGATAGTGAGGTCGCCGTTGCCAATATTCAGTTGGCTGGTGAGATAGATGGTTCCTGACACATCGAATACTATAGTACGCGCGCCTGACTGATTCACGGCGTAGCGCAGAGTTCCGACGGAACCGTCGTCGGCGAGAGATGTAACGTGGTACACGGCGCCGCCGCGTCCGCCTGTTACGTACATACCGTAACCCTCGGCACCGGGAAACGATGGTGTGCGTTTGGTGTCGTAAGCATTTGCTTCAATGGAGCCTGCAAGCATCAGCGTTGCGGCTGCAATAGTCAGTAAATTTGATTTCATAATGTTTATTTTAAATAATTATATTCTTTAGGACAAACCCGACCCAGTCGGGGCAGCTCCTTGCGGAGGGCTTCAAGACAAACCCGGCCCAGCCGGGACCGCTCTTAACAGAGGGTTTTCTCCTTTAGGACAATCCCGACCAGTCGGGCAGCTCCTTGCGGAGGGCTTCAAGACAAACCCGACCCAGTCGGGGCAGCTCTTAACAGAGAGTTCTTTCTTTAAGTCAATCCCGACCCAGTCGGGGCAGCTCCTTGCGGAGGGCTTTTGCGAACGAAGTTCGCTTAATTCTCAATTCTCAATTCCCAATTCTCAATTGAATTCCGCTGCAAAGTAACAGCTTTTTAATTATATAAAGGTGATAAATTCTGTCGCAATAGGGGTAAAAATTGCCGTGCGGCAATTTTTACCCCTATTTTTATTAATTCTCACAAGTAGCGTACATTCCGAATGTGGTTCCGATGAATCCTCCGCCGTTGGAGAGGAAGGATGCGTCTAAGCCTTCGGCGAGCATTTTCCAGCCCTCACCGGCATTGTAGTAGAAGTCTATAGTCTTGCCTTTGCTCACTGCCTTGAGCGAATATTCCTTGTCGGCAGTGGTTTCTATTGGTGCCGAAGCCACAGTCTTTTCGCCCTTTCCCACTTGCAGCAGCTCAATCTTGTTTTTCGTTACTGCGAGGAAGAAGTGGTGCTGCTCATTCCTGATGATCATCAGTCCGGCCTTCTCGCCCTCTTTCGGGTTGAAGCGGAGTGAGGTCTCGATGGTATATTGCATGTGCTGGAGTCGTCTTCCCACGTATGCCATCGGTTTCATGTCCTTCACTTTTATTGGCGAGCATTTCAGCCGCAAGCCGCCCTTTATATTATAATAAGGTGTAGGGTCGCCCCATACGGAGAGGTATTCCGGTGTGATGGTTTTGGAGGTGAACTTGTCGGTGTAGGAGAAGTTTCCGTTGCAGATGCCCTCTTCCCTTACTGCCGGTGCGGCGTTGAAGATCCAAGGCACGGTGTCGGTGCATTGTGTGATATACGGGTACCCGTCTCCGCTCCATTTCACCGGCATCGTGAATGTCTCGCGTCCCAAGGGGTTGATGCCCGGCGCGTAGTTNCGGCATCCGAGGAACACTGCCCTCCAGTTGCCCGTCAGGTCTTTGGCGATGTCGGTATGTCCTGTGCATGTGGTGGGGTTNGTGCGTCTCTCCTTGAGGTTTCGNTGTGTNAGCATCGGGTTTCTGCTCCAGCGTGTCCACGGCCCTTCCACCTTGTCGGCCTTATACACCACCTCGGAGTGCATGTTTCCTGTGCCTCCCTCTGCGCAGGTGAGGAAATATTTTCCACCTATTTTATATATATGCGGACCCTCGTCGCGGTCGAGATGCTCCTCCGGTCCCACTCCGAGCTCATTCAGAGGCATGTCCTCTCCGAAGGTTTTGCCTGTGGCGGTGTCGAAGCGTATGATGCGTATCGCACGGTTGATATTCCATTTCGGCTGCCCTTTTGTGTCTTCCTTATGCACGATGTATGCGCTGCCGTCCTCGTCGAAGAAGAATGAGGGGTCGATGCCTTTCACTGCCGGCAGTTCTATGGGGTCGCTCCACTCTCCGAGCGGGTCTTTGGCTGTGCAATAGAAGTTTGCCCATCCCACATCGGTGGTAATCATATAGAAAGTTTTGTTGTGCGGGTTGTAGCTTATCGCGGGCGCATAGATTCCTCCGTCGTTCATTTTCTGTCCGCTGAGGTGCTTGAGCTGCGAGGGGCGGGAGAGGATGTTGCCCACGTGGCGCCAGTTGAGCATGTCTTTGCTGTGATAGAGAGGCACTCCGGGGAAATAGGTGAAGGTGGAGGTAACGAGGTAGTAGTCGTCGCCTACCTTACATACGCTGGGGTCTGATGCCCACCCGGGGATGATGGGGTTGTAGAAGCTGTGCTTGTCGGGCAACGGGTTGTTGCGATAGTAGTCGTCATCGCCGGTATAGGAGAGCGATGTGAAGATGGCCTCGCTTGGTGCGGCGGCAGCGGCTCCGGCAATAAGCAAAGCCGCGAAGGTGAGTCTTAATTTCATTTTCATATCATTGATTTTGTTGATTAATATCTTTTATTTACACTGCAAAAGTAGTGATTTTTCACGGATTTTTGGGTGAAAAATCGTCGTTGTTGTCGTACCTGTCAATATTTCCCCCTATTGCGTACAATATTCGACCCCTCTTAATTTTTTTCGTTGTACCTTTGCAGCATCAAAGTAATCAAGTTTTTCATCATTTTGTTTTAAGTTAAAAAAATAAGTTTGGTTTAGTTAAGTTTTAGTTAAGTTTTCAACACAACACTGACAGTACTGTGAGAACAGTTATAGTACCTGATAAGGTTAAGATAATAGGTTAGCAAGTTAGTCAGTTTTTTATTGATAGAGGCGAGCTGTGAAGCCCGCCTCTATTTTGATGTTTGCCCGTTTATAATATGTAAAAGCCCCGTCGCCGCAGACGATATAATTGTCAATTGTCAATTATCAATTGTCAATTTATTCTTCGCTCTGTATTCCGATGGCGACAGTCCTGTTTCTTTTTTGAAGCATCTG
>Ga0065708_1006570_pt1 | contig 23660 bp, 15 predicted proteins | sample Hoacrofraction12_2_FD_59095 | JGI IMG/M metagenome (GOLD analysis project Ga0065708, IMG submission 59095) | Hoatzin crop microbial communities from Cojedes, Venezuela, sample from fiber fraction 12 v1 | ecosystem: Host-associated > Birds > Digestive system > Esophagus > Crop | place: Venezuela... | reverse complement strand
TCGCCGGTGGAGTCGTGCACGATGCGTCGGCCAGTCTCCACGTCGAATCGTCCTGGCGCGTGCCATACCGTGGCCTCGTTTTCGGCGGGCTTATATCCTTTTCCCTTGACAGTCTTCAGATGGAGCAGCTTAGGACCCTTCATATCCTTTATGGACCGTAGGATTTTCACCAGCCCTACGACGTTGTGTCCATCGAAGGGGCCAAAGTAACGTATGTTGAGTCCGTCGAATATGTTTTGCTCGTGGGATATGGCAGACTTCAGTGCATTTCCGAACCTGATAAGACCCTTGCGTCGTTCTTCGGGCATATATCCTCGTCCGTGCAACCACTTTGAAACCTTGTAGCGAACGGAGTTGTAAGTGTCGTTCGTCGAGATGTCTATCAGGTATTGCTTCATTCCGCCCACGCTCCGGTCGATGGACATATTGTTGTCGTTGAGGATGATGAGCATGTCGTTTGGCGACGACGAGACGTTGTTGAGCCCCTCGAAGGCCAGTCCGCCGCTGAGAGCTCCGTCGCCTATCACTGCCACCACCTTGTGAGAATGGTCGGCCACGGCCATGCCCAGCGCCGCCGAAATGCTGTTCGAGGCGTGTCCGCAGGTGAACGTGTCGTATTCGCTTTCCATGGGCGAGGGGAATGGTCGGATGCCGCCCAGCTTGCGGTTGGTGCAGAATTGCTCGCGGCGTCCGGTCAGTATCTTGTGTCCGTAGGCCTGGTGTCCCACGTCCCACACTATTCTGTCTTCGGGAGTGTCGAAGACGTAGTGCAGTGCCACGGTGAGTTCCACCGTGCCAAGGCTCGAAGCCAAGTGCCCTGGGTTCACCGAGAGCTCCTTGAGTATGTCGCGTCGCAGTTCGTCGCAAACCTGTGGCAGTTGCTCTACGGTCAGTTTGCGAAGGTCGGCGGGCACGTCTATCTTGGTCAGAAGACTTTCTTTCGTTTGTTCTCCCATTTGATGTCGGTCTAAGAAATGCGTCCCGCGAAGGGTGCATTTGGGTGCAAAGTTACAAAGAAAAAGCGAAACTGCAAAATCTTTGCAATAACTTTCCACCCTTGCCCCCTATTTTCTTAGCCACGAAAGTCGGGGCCGACCGCCTCGGCAGTCAATCCTCGCGACGGGAATGGCTGCGACGGCAAAGGGCGAATCCTCGGCAGAAGCACCCGCGCAGCGAAGTGTACCGTCTGCGGCGCGCGGCTCTGGTTTAGGCTGAATCAAAGCGTGATTCAGCCTAAATCAAGACGTGATTCAGCCTAAATCACAACATTCGCATGCTTGTAGTCGGTTTTTTCCGCGGTTTTCGCAGCAAAAAGCCACCGCGATGGCCAATTATTCAAAATATTCTTAAAGGAGCGACGGATTCTCGCTGAAAAGTCGTACCTTTGTGGCGTAATTACGAAATTATAACTGTTATTATGGCACAAGAAGATGTATTCAAAAAGATTGTGAGCCACTGCAAGGAGTATGGATTCGTATTCCCCAGCAGCGACATCTATGATGGGCTCGGAGCCGTTTACGACTACGGACAGAACGGCGTGGAACTGAAAAACAACATCAAGGAGTATTGGTGGAAAAGCATGGTACTGTTGCACGACAACATCGTCGGCATCGACTCCGCCATCTTCATGCATCCCACGATATGGAAAGCATCGGGGCACGTTGACGCTTTCAACGACCCACTCATCGACAACCGCGACTCGAAGAAACGCTATCGCGCAGACGTCTTGATAGAAGACCAGATGGCTAAGTACGACGAGAAGATTCAGAAGGAAGTGGCAAAGGCGCGCAAACGCTTTGGCGAGGCCTTCGACGAACAGCAGTTCCTCGGAACAAACACTCGCGTACAGGAACTCCAGCAGAAGCGCGACGCCCTGCATCAGCGTTACCACGACGCCATGCAAGGCCCCGACCTTGAGGCGCTGAAGCAGATTATCATCGACGAAGAGATTGTGGACCCTATCAGCGGCACGAAGAACTGGACGGACGTGCGTCAGTTCAACCTGATGTTCTCCACCGAGATGGGCGCTTCAGCCGACGGAGCAATGAAGGTCTATCTGCGTCCGGAGACGGCGCAAGGCATCTTCGTCAACTATCTGAACGTGCAGAAGACGGGGCGCATGAAGATTCCCTTCGGCATAGCACAGATTGGCAAGGCCTTTCGCAACGAGATAGTAGCGCGACAGTTCATCTTCCGTATGCGCGAATTCGAGCAGATGGAAATGCAGTTCTTCGTCAAGCCTGGCACCGAAATGGAGTGGTTCCACAAGTGGAAGGAGACACGAATGAAGTGGCACCAAGCCTTAGGCTTCGGCGCAGAGAACTATCGCTTCCACGACCACGACAAACTCGCACACTACGCGAACGCCGCAACCGACATAGAGTTTAAGATGCCCTTCGGCTTCAAGGAGGTGGAAGGAATACACTCGCGTACAGACTTCGACCTCTCTCAGCACGAGAAGTTCTCAGGGAAGAACATCAAATACTTCGACCCTCAGACCAACGAAAGCTACACGCCGTACGACATAGAGACCTCGATAGGAGTGGACAGAATGTTCCTAAGCGTGATGTGCCACAGCTACTGCGAAGAGGCACTCGAAGGCGGTGAGACCCGCGTAGTGCTGAAGTTGCCAGCAGCTCTCGCCCCCGTGAAGCTGGCCGTCATGCCCCTTGTTCGCAAAGAGGAACTTACGTCGAAGGCCAGAGAGATAGTGAACCAACTGAAGTTCAAGTTCAATACGCACTACGACGAAAAGGACACGATAGGAAAGCGCTACCGCCGTCAAGACGCCATCGGAACGCCATACTGTGTTACTATCGACTTCGATACGCTCAACGACAACTGCGTGACGCTGCGTTCTCGCGACACCATGCAGCAAGAGCGCGTCGCTATTGACCAGCTTGAGGCACTTATAGAGGACAAGGTGAGCATCACCTCGCTTCTGAAGAAACTCCAATAAAGGAAGATGAAGAAACTACTATTAGCAACAATGGTCGTCCTCGCTGCATTCGCGTGCAGCGAGAACGACAACACCGAGGAAGAGTTCCCCGACTGGCAGACCACCAACGAAGCGTGGTATAAGAACAAGGCTGACTCAGTGGCCGCACTTATACAGCAAGGACGAACTGATTGGAAGACTTACAAGTCGTGGAAGTATGGAGACAACTACTCCACCACCGACGTCAACAAGTCTATCCTCGTTCGCGTGCTCACCGAAGGCACGGGGAGCGGTTGTCCGCTCTACAGCGACTCAGTGCGCATCCACTATCAGATTCGCCTGCTGCCATCGAAGAGCTATCCTGCCGGCTACATCGTTGACCAGTCCTACTACGGCACCTATTCCCCCGAAACGAGCATTCCTGCAAGTTTCGCCGTAAGTGGGCTCGTAGAGGGACTTGCCACCGCAGTGCAACGAATGCACATAGGCGACCACTGGACCGTCTATGTTCCCTACGCTTTAGGCTACGGCACGTCGGCCACCACCACCGTCCCCGCCTACAGCACCCTAATTTGCGACGTGACGTTAGCCGCCTACGCCCGTTCTGGCTCCTCCCTCCCCACGTGGAGCGCCCGCCAGTGGAATTGGGAAGAGGAGTGATTGCCGCATCGTCTCAAGGCGATGCCGTGCCGACCATGGCAGGCTAATCCGCCACTCCCACCGTCCCAATGACACCCGAAGACCACTCATCCACCAAATAACCACAATAGAAACGATATGCAGAAATACGCGGACTACATAGAGCAAATCGAGATTGACTCCCTCTGGGGACGGCAGAAACACATCGTTTGGAACCTCGACCCTAAGGTGAACATCCTAAGCGGAATCAACGGAGTGGGCAAGAGCACCATCCTGAACAAGACCGTGAAGGGACTCGTGCAGGGCGGCGAGTTCCCAAGCCACATGCTGAAGGAGGTGCACCTGAAGGTGGTGCCAGCCGACGCCAAGTGGATTCGCGTCGACGTGATACGCAGCTTCGACCGGCCTATCGTCTCGAAGGAGCTGCTTGAAAAGGTAACTGACGTGAAGGTGCAAACGGAGATGGACTGGCAACTCTACCAACTGCAACGCCGCTATCTCGACTATCAGGTGAACATCGGAAACCGAATAATAGCCATACTGCAGAGCGGCGACGCAGACGCCGCCGAGCGCGCCCAGAAGGTGAGCCAACCGAAGCTGACGTTCCAGAACATGATAGACGAACTCTTCGCCGAGACTGGAAAGACGCTCCTACGCGACAAGAACGAGATACGCTTCCGCCAAGGCGACGACGAGCTGACGCCCTACCTGCTGTCGAGCGGCGAGAAGCAAATACTTGCCATCCTGCTCACCGTCCTCATAGAAGACCGACAGAACTACGTGCTTTTCATGGACGAGCCGGAAGTCTCGCTCCACATCGACTGGCAGGGACGGCTGATAGAGCTCATTCAGACGCTCAACCCCAACGTACAAATCATCCTTACGACCCACTCGCCAGCAGTGATAATGAACGGATGGATGGACAAAGTGACAGAAGTGACCGATATCACGAAGTAAGAAATGGCAAGGAAGCTCAAGGACAATCTCAACTCGCGCTACTTCGAGGCCGCTAACAGAATGGGCTCGAAACGGTCGAGGCGTCGGATAGTTGCCTACGTGGAAAGCTACGACGACATCTACTTTTGGCGCACCGTATTGAGCGACTTTGAGGACGACACTCGCTATTTTGAGGTGATGCTACCGTCGAGGGTCAACCTGACCAAGGGCAAGAAACAAGTCTTGATGAACTTTATTGGCAAGCACGTAGGGCGAGACATGATAGCCTGCGTGGACGCCGACTACGACTATCTCCTGCAGGGTCGAACCGAGATATCGCGGACGATAATCAACAGCCCCTACGTGTTCCACACCTACGTCTATGCCATAGAGAACTACCAATGCTACGCGCCAGCACTGCACAACGTGGCAGTCATGGTGACGCTCAACGACCACGCCATCTTCGACTTTGAGTATTATCTCGCACAATATTCCGCAATCTGCTTTCCCCTCTTCGTTTGGAGCGTCATGGCATACCGAGACCAAGAGGCTTACAAGGAATTCTCCATCACAGACTTCAACCGTATTATAGACCCAGGAGGCTTCACGCTTCAGAACCCCGACAGCTCTCTGAAAAACCTCCGACGCAAGGTGCACACCAAGATTTCCGCCCTGCAGCGAGAGCATCCCAACGCCAAGCAAGACTACCTGCAGACGAAGGCCGACCTGATAAGGCTCGGAGTAACGCCAGAAACCACCTATCTATATATACAGGGACACCACATCTTCGACACAGTGGTGGTGCCAATAATGAGCAAGGTCTGCCGTCAGCTCCAGCAGGAACGGCTGCGCGAAATCCACTCCAAGGCGACGCACAAGACGCAGATGCACAATGAGCTGTCGTGCTACGACCACTCGCGACAGGACATTCGCACCATGCTCAAGAAAAGCAGCGGCTACGAGAAAAGCGAGCCATTCCGACGGCTGCAGGCCGACGTGCAGGCATTTCTCGACAGCCAGAAGGATGAGAATGAACAGAAAGCAGAGAAATAAAACCCTCGCACTGCTGCTGACAATGTTGCTCATCGCCCTTTTTCATGCGCTCCACGCCTAAGGGAGATATTGCAAACAGCGAGCGAAACGCATTTTCACCACTATTCCATTCCGCTTCGCCCGTGACGCTTCCATGTGCCCACCATTGTAAAATCATTTCTAAACAGTAAAGAGAAGCGAAACCTGCCGCCGAAGCCATTTTTTACCCACAATCGCAGAAATTTTCAAATTCTATACTGTTGAAATACAGCTACTTCGATAGGCTCGATTTTCCACCACCGTAGGAGCTGATTCCCACCACCGTAGCTCTTGACTCGCACGGTGGTGGAAGTTTCTTATTACGGTGGTGGGAACCGGCTCCCACGGTAGTAGTGTCTGAACCCTACTATCGGTTGTAAAAACAATTCCGTGCGTCGAAACATCTTTTTGCGCCTGTGCCTAAGTTGGGCGACGGAAGAAATTTTCTCGCACAATCACCTTATTTCAGCAGAAAAACAATATTTTTTAGAGAAAAGTGGGGAAATTCATTTACCTTTGCTTCGGTAATGCTATATATATACGAACGGCAATGATAAAACGTCGCACAGGCGTAGTTGCGGTTCACTGCCGTCATCGTCGGCATCGACAACAGTATTGACAACAAAATAAAAAGAAAGTAGAAAATGAAAAAAGCAGTTATCCTATCGTTCTTCGCCCTGCTTGCAAGCAGCGCGTTCGCACAGTTCACCACTGGCACTTCGACCACAAGTCAGACCGACATCTTCGGAAACACCACGACAGTTCATCGCGACGCCTACGGTCGCACCACTGGAACTTCTACCACTGGTCAGACGGACATCTTCGGCAACACCACCACCGTTCATCGCGACGCCTACGGTAGAACCACTGGCACTTCCACCACTGGTCAGACGGACATCTTCGGTAACACCACGACCACGCACCGCGACTCTTACGGACACACCACGGGAACATCGACCACCGGTCAGACGGACATCTTCGGCAACACCACGACGACTCACCGCGACTCTTACGGACATACCACGGGAACATCGACCACGGGTCAGACAGACGTCTTCGGTAACACCACGACAACGCACCGAAACCCTTACGGCAACACCACGGGAACATCGACCACCGGGCAGACGGACATCTTCGGCAACACTACGACAACGCAGAAGAGCAACAACGGCGGCACCATCTGGACGTGGTAGGAACTATACGGAGACATGAAGAGAGTTATATTGTTCCTGCTGCTTGCCACGTTTGAGGCTCCAGCAGCCTTTGGTCAGAGATTGGTGATAACGTCAACGTATGAACCTCTGACTTACGAGGAGATTGCGATGGCAGTGCAGTCTGAGCGTGCGCGTATAGCGTGGGCTTGCGAGCGGTATGAAGAATACAGAGAGCTGGCATACGAATATTATCTCAAGGATGACTACGTGAACTTCATACGGTGTTCGGATATTGCCCTTAGCGTCAATGTGTATAGCCGCGGCGTGAGATCCAACATCCAAGGGTTAGGGCAGCTTTACTATGATAGGGGCGACGTCTTCGAGCAGTTCCATGATTATAAAAGCGCGAAACGGGAGTATAAGTTGGCGAAGAGGGAAGGTCTCTCTCGCGCAAAGTATGCCCTTCAGGAATGTAAGGAGAACGAGCGTGAATGGAAGCGCTCGCAAAAGAAGAAGAAACGCTGAACAAAAGGAAAGCGAGGATGAATGCTCTGCGGCTTCATCCTCGCTTTTTGTTGCCCTGACGGTGGGGCTATGCCTGTTTGTCGGCGATAGACTGCATTATCTGCGCCTCCAGTTCGTCGCACAGTTCGGGGTTGTCCTTCAAGAGAGTCTTGGCGGCGTCGCGGCCTTGCGCCAGTTTCGTGCCGTTGTAACTGAACCAGGAGCCGCTTTTCTGTATGATGCCGTACTCCACTCCAAGGTCGATGATTTCTCCGACTTTCGAGATGCCTTCGCCGAACATTATGTCGAACTCGGCCTTCCTAAAGGGGGGCGCAACTTTGTTTTTCACCACTTTTACGCGTGTCAAGTAGCCAAGTACGGTGTCTCCGTCCTTGATGGCTGTGGAACGCCTTATGTCAAGACGCACTGACGCATAGAACTTCAAGGCATTGCCTCCGGTGGTAGTCTCCGGGTTGCCAAACATTACTCCGATTTTCTCACGCAGCTGGTTGATGAAGATGCAGGTGGTCTTTGTCTTTGCTATCGTCGATGTGAGTTTTCTTAGAGCCTGGCTCATTAGTCGTGCCTGCAGTCCTACGGCGCTGTCTCCCATATCGCCCTCAATCTCTTTCTTCGGGGTGAGAGCGGCTACGGAGTCAACTACTATGATGTCAACAGCGGCGGAACGTATCAGTTGGTCGGCTATTTCGAGTGCCTGCTCACCGTTGTCGGGCTGCGAAATCCAGAGGTTGTTTACGTCAACGCCCAACTTTGCGGCGTAGAAGCGGTCGAAGGCGTGTTCCGCGTCGATGAAGGCGGCTATGCCTCCCTGCTTCTGTGCCTCGGCGATGGCGTGGATGGCGAGTGTGGTCTTTCCCGACGACTCTGGGCCGTATATCTCTATTATTCTGCCCTTCGGATAGCCGCCGACGCCAAGAGCCGCGTTGAGGCCTATGGAGCCCGTGGGTATCACTTCGACGTTCTCGATGCGCTCGTCGCCGAGCTTCATTATCGAGCCTTTACCGAAGTCTTTCTCTATCTTAGACATGGCTGCCTGCAGAGCCTTCAGCTTCTCCGACTGTGGGTTCTGCGCCACGTTGTCTTCTTTCTCTTTTGCCATTATTGTTTTTCCTTTTTATTTTTATTATAGGTAATGCTGGTTTTCGTGGAGACTAAGTTTGACTACAGCTCCAAGTCGCCGTCGAACACCTCGTGCCATGGCAGTCCTTGCTTGTTGAGCTGCTCCATGAATGGGTCTGGGTCGAACTCTTCAACGTTCCAGACTCCTGGCTTTTTCCAGAGTCCCTTGAAGAACATCATCGCTCCTATCATGGCCGGCACGCCGGTGGTGTAGCTGACTCCCTGCATGCCTGTCTCCTCGTAGGCGGCGCGGTGGGAGCAGTTGTTATAGACGTAGTATGTGCGCTCCTTGCCGTCTTTCGTTCCCCGTATGCGGCAGCCGATGCTTGTCTCGCCGTCGTAGTTCTCTCCGAGGTCTTGCGGATTGGGCAACACTGCCTTGAGGAACTGCAAGGGCACTATCTTGACTCTGGTTCGTATGTCTGGATCGTCGGCAAGCGGAGCCTCGTAGGTGATTTCGTCTATGCGGCTCATTCCGATGTTCTGTATAACGTCGAGATAGGTAAGATACTGCTGCCCAAAGGTCATCCAGAAGCGTGCCTTCTTGATGGTAGGGTAGTTCTTCACGAGACTTTCCAGCTCTTCGTGGTGCATCAAGTAGCTTTCCCTTGGCCCGATGTTAGGGTAGGTGAGTGGTTTGTGCACGCTCAGAGGCTCTGTCTCTATCCATTTCCCGTCCTCATAATAGAGGCCCTTCTGCGTTATTTCGCGGATGTTTATCTCTGGGTTGAAGTTTGTGGCGAAGGCTTTGTGGTGGTTGCCAGCGTTGCAGTCCACGATGTCGAGCTGGTGAATCTCGTCGAAGTGATGCTTTGCAGCGTAGGCGGTGTAGATGCCGCTCACCCCTGGGTCGAAGCCGCATCCGAGTATTGCCGTCAGCCCAGCCTGCTCGAAGCGCTCTTTGTATGCCCATTGCCATGAGTACTCGAAGTGTGCCTCATCTTTCGGTTCATAGTTGGCCGTGTCAAGATAGCTGCATCCGCAGGCGAGGCACGCCTCCATGATGGTGAGGTCTTGGTAGGGCAATGCGAGGTTGACCACGAGTTCTGGCTGATAGCTGCCGAATAGAGCCTTCAGCTGTTCCACGTCGTCGGCATCCACTTCGGCGGTCTTGATGGGCATATCATAGCCTTTGTCGTGGATAGCTTTCACGAGAGCGTCGCACTTCTCCTTGCGTCGGCTGGCTATCATGAAGTCGGTGAACACATCGGCGTTCTGCGCTATCTTGAACGCCGCAACGGTGGCGACACCTCCTGCGCCAATCATCAGTACTTTTGCCATATATCCTTTTTCTGTTTATTGGTTGTAATTCCTTTGGTTCTTTTCCTGCCTGTTCAGCCTTTTCCTCAGTCGGCCTTTATCTCTTCGCCGCGGATGCCCAATGCGTTCATGAGCGAATATCCGAGGATTTCCTGACGGAAGTTGCCGCCAGTCATCGGCTGCATGGCGAAGAGCGTGATGCGTTTCTCGTCGCTCGCGTTGCGGAGGGCGTGGCGAATGTCGTCCCACGCTTGCTCGTCGGGCACTATCATGAGTCGCTTCACTTCGGGGGCGTTGGCTGCCAGTCTCACGGCGTCGGCCATCAGGTTGCCCTCTGCGAGTTCGTTTTCCTCGTAGGCGGCGAAGGCAAACTCTCCGAGGTTGTCCTTGAAGGCCTTCCCGTCGAGTTCGTCGGCATAGTGGCCTGGCGCGAAGTTCTCCATCTGTGGCTGTCGGTGAATCATCACCACTTGTGTCTCGTTGTCGCCCTCGCGCAATCCTCCGTCGAGCGCGATGCAGTCTATCCATCGCGCTGTGTCGGCCTTAGGTATGCGGCGCTCAAGCATTCGCTCGAAGTTGACTGTCAGGTCGAACGCCACTTTGTCAACGAAGTCTCCATCGACGATGACCACGTTTTCGCTCCATTTCTGGTCTTTGTTGTTCACGTGTTGCAAAGTTACACAATTATTTTTAAACTGCAAAACGATTTATGAAAAATTGTGGGTCGCCGATGAAAGTTTTTCCTTAGGGCGACTCCTTGACGGGGCGAATGTGGCGGTTTTTCGCGATGATGATGGATGGCAAATCGGACGACGGTGATGATGAAAACTTTCCACAATAATAACGTCTGACTTCCACCACCGTAGGAGTTCGCTTCTTCCACCGTGCGAGTCGGCTCCTACCGCGGTGGAAAGTTTTGCGCTCTTCGGTGGTTCTTTCGCGTTTTCGTAATGGGTTGATAATGAGATGATGACGTGTTTTTCTCTTTTCGCTCGCCACTCTTTGGTTGCATGATAAAAAATTAGGACCATCGTCGGGGCAGCGATGCTCGGCGATGGTCCACACAATATGTTAGGTCAGCGGTTATTCTTCCGTCTTCTCTGCGGCGGGCTCGGCAGTTTCGGGCTCGGCGGGAGCTTCGGCTGCTGGTTCCTCGAACGGGATTTCGGGTTCGGTTACAGGTGCTTTTGCTGCGGGAGCGGGCTCTTCGGCAGGTGCTTCAGCCGGAGCTTCGGGCTCTGCAGTGGGCGTTTCCTCTGCGGGTGCAGTCTCTACGGCAGGTGCTTCGGGTTCTGCTGCAGGCTCCGTGGCTGGGGCTTCGGGCTCTGCTTCGGGCGCTTCTGCTGCTGGAGCAACTTCAGGTTCGGGCTGGCCGAAGTCTTTGCGGTCGATAGCCTTGATGCGCTCCTTAACTTGGTTCATGTCGTCTTTTAGCTTTTGCAGCTTACGGTTCATCTCTTCGATGAGACTTCCACCCTTCTTGCTCGATGCACTGAGGAAGCCAATGTTGTTCTCGTATGTCTGTGCCTCGCTCTTGATTGCCTCGAACTGGCGCATCAGTCTCGCGCGTTCGCTGTCGATGGCATCGGCACCCTTCTCGGCAATGCTCTTGAGCGACTCCTTGAACTTGCTGGGTCGGCGCTGGGCCACGCTTACGTGCAGCTTCTCGCTTAGTTCGTCGAGAACGGCGCGGTAGTCGCGATTCACCTTGTCTTTGTCGCGGAACGGCACTCTTCCGGCGGCGCTGAACTCGCTTACGAGTGCGTTGACCTTCTCTTGAGCGTCGTCGGCAGCCTCTTCGAGCACTGCCTTTAGCTTGGCAATGATGTCGCGCTTCTTCTCCAGATTTGCCTTCTCTTCTCCGCGTTGGCCCGACGTTGCGGCGTTGCGTGCCTCGAAGAACTTGTTGCATATTCCGAGGAACTCTTGCCAGAGCTGGTCGCCTAACTTGCGTGGAACAAAGCCGGCCTTCTTCCACTCTTGTTGCAGGGCGCGCATCTTCTCTGCTGTCTCTTTCCACTCGGTGCTATCCTGCAGTTCCTTTGCCTTCTCTATCAGTTCGCGCTTCTTGTCGGCGGCGGCTTTGTAGTTTTCTTTCATTCCTTTGAAGAACTCGCTCTTTCGTCCGTAGAAGTCATCGCAGGCGGCACGGAAACGCTTGAATATCTTGTCGTTCATCTTCTGCGGTGCGAAGCCGATGGTCTTCCACTCGTTCTGCACTTCTATGATTTCTTTTGAGTGGCGGTCCCAGTCTGCGGAGCCTTTGTTTTCTTCGGCAGCTATGGCTTCCACCTTCTCGCAGAGTGCGGTCTTACGGGCGAGATTCTCCTCCTCTTTTGCCCTTAGTCCCTCGAAGTGTTGCTGGTGGCGCTTGTTGATTACCGTGGAAGCAGCCTTGAAGCGTGCCCAGATTTCCTCTCGTAGTTCCTTCTGAACTGGTCCTGTCTCTCGGTATTCCTGATGCAACTTTTGCAACTGATGGAATGCACTCACCGGGTCTGGTTCGTCGGCCAGACGCTCGGCGGCTTCGCAGAGTTGGGTCTTGCGTTCAAGGTTCTTCTTGAAGTCGTATTCACGAGCTTCGCTATTGAGTTTCAGTAAATCATAGTACTGCTCAACATAGAGTTGGTAGGTGCGCCATAATTCGTTCGCCCGTTCGGGTGGTACTGCTTTTACCTCGCGCCACTCTTGCTGCAGTGATTTGAATTCCTGATAATTCTTGTTGGCTTCCTCAGGAGAGGTGGCCATTGTCTTTATCTTCTCTATGATGTCGAGCTTGCGCTTTAGGTTCTCTTTCTTTTCTTCCTCCATTTCGCGGAAGAGCTTTGCGCGTTTTTCTCTGATGACAGACATCTCGGCCTTGAACGCCTCCTCCATCTCGTCGGGCAGCACTCGGTATTGCTCTGGGTCGCCACCTCCGTCGATGTATGCTTTGTGGTCGGCGTCGCGCTCGGCGATTAGCATTTTGTAGAAGACGGTCTTTAGCAGTTCCACCTCTTCTTTCTGGGGCCGTTCGTCGCCGTGGGCTATTTCCTTTGCCCTATCAAGCACCTCCTTGCGGTCTTTGAAGATGGGGTGCGCAGGCTTCTCTGCCTCTGGCTCGGCCTTTTCAGGCTCTGCTGCAGGCTGCTGCTCCGTGGTGGGAGCTGCCTCCGTTGTCTGCGGTTGTTCTACTGTAGAAGCGTCTTCGGCCACTGCTTCGGCTGCTGCTTGAGCTACGTCTGCGGTGGGCTGAACAGTCTCTTCTGTCTGCTGTTCAACTACTTTTGCCTCTTGTTCGAGGTTCTTCTCTTGAGAGTCCATCACTTAACTTTTAGTTATTGGATAACGTTAGTACACACGATGCGCCTCTTATGGGGCGCGTTCAATTTGCAAACTTACGAAGAAAAATTGAAACAACCTAATGTTTTCTCGTTTTTTTAACTTTTTTCTGTTTATTTCCCTTCGATGGAAGTGTTTGACTGTGGGCAATAGTCTTTGCAATCGCCCGTGATTACTGACGGAGAATCTTCAGTGCGCGACTGGTGCCGTCGGCGAGAATCTCCTGACGGATGAAGAAACCTCGGCTGGTGGGCGCGCTTTGTCCGAGCGAACGACCGTCGGCGGTGAAATAGCGCACGCGGAGCAGTGGGGCAGACTGCTGCTCTGTTATGGCGGCGGGATTGAGGTGGAACATATAGTCGCTCATATCAACGGGGGCAATGCCACGGTGAGTGGGCGTGGTCTTGACGATGGTGCCGTCGGAGTTGAAGGCAAGCGTGTCGATGCAGACCTCGCGGTGATAGCCCGGTCCGTCGTTGAGATAGTTTTTGTTTATTCGGTGATAGACGATGTACCACTGGTCGGTGTTGGGTATGTTTATCACCGAGTTGTGCCCTGTGCCGTATATTTTGTTCTTCGAGTCTTGGATGATGACAATCGGCTCGTCGGCGACGGTTATGGGGCCTGTCGGCGACTTGCTTGTGCCGTAAGCTACGTGATAGTTGCTGGCTCCCGTGTCATCTACGCTCCACAAGAAGTAATAGAGTCCGTTCCGATAGAAGACGTAGGGTGCTTCGCGGTAGGCGTAAGTGGAGAGCGACCCGCCTGTCGGAGTGATGTCGTACTCGTCGCCAACCACACTCACCATGTCGTCAGCGAACAGCCGATAGCATAGCTTTCCGTTGCCATAGTAGAAATAGGTCTGTCCGCTCACGGGGTCGGTGAACACGTCAGAGTCAATCATCTGGCCTGCCACCGAGGTGGTGAAGAGCGGCTGTTGCTGTGCGGTGAACGGACCTTCGGGCGAGTCTGCCGTGGCCACGCCGAGCGTCTTCTTGCCCACCGACGGGTTGTTGGCACTGTAATAGAAGAAGTATTTGTATTCGCCGTCGATTATTTTCTCCTCGATGCACGGTGCCCACGCGTTGCCAGCAGCCCAATCAGCGTCGCCGCCCTCGCTGAGATACAGAATTGTTCCGCGGTTGGTGAAGTTAACGAGGTCGGGCGAAGAGAATACGTCGAACGAATATCCGCCCCAGTTAGCGTAGCCGTCGGTGGTGGGATAGATGTAGAAACGGCCCGTCTTCTTCGAGAAGAGCACTTCGGGGTCGGCGTGGAAGTCGGGAAGCACGGGGTTTGCATAAACAACCACCGATACTTTGTAGGTCTTCTTACTCGTGCCGTTCACTGCTGTGTAGCTCACTGCTCCCTCCGAGAAGTTTTGGGCGCCAGTGGGAGTAATCACGGTGCCAGCAGAGCCGTATAGCTGTGGGTCGAAGTTTGTGAGGTCGGTGCCAGGCTTAACGGGCAGCGTGACGCTGAGTCCCGACGTCGTCATAAGGTCGTTGCGAGCGCTGACGTTGTTCGAGCCCGTTATGCTGGCCGCCGTGGTGCTCTTCGTTGGGAACGCTGCTTTCAGGGCTTCCATCTCGCTCTGCGTGATAGGCAGTACGGTGCCGTGGCGCGGTGTGAACGCCCCACTTGTAGTGGTGTTCTTCACAAAAGTGAAGGTCTCAAGGTCGTGGCTTGAGCAGAACTGATAGTATCCGCTGCCGTAGCAGTCGTACATCAGTATCCAAGAGTCCTCGTTTATCAGCTTGAACACGCCGGCTCCCTCTACGGCGACGTTCGTCTGTTGCAGCGTGCCGCTCGGCTTGCTCCACTGGCTGCCGGGCTCTTCACCCTCGGCGGCGGTCAGTCGCTTGGCCGTAACCTTGCAGATGCCTCCCTCTCCCTCGTTCTTGAAGAAGCCGTGATAGAGCGAGTCTGTCTCGTTGTAAACTATGTCCATGTCTATTGTGGCCGAACCTCGGTCGTAGAAGTAGATTGGTTCGCCCTCGATGTCGCTGAAGTCGTCGTTAACATAGTTGTAGAACACCTTATCGTATTCAGCCGTCTCGTCGGTCGTCAGAATAGAATAATATATAAGGTATTTGCCCGCCTCCTTATCGTAGATGACCTCAGGCGCCCACACTCGCGTTACGTTGGCAAACGTTGTTCCGGCATACTTGTCGGGGAAGTGAACCGTGTGATGCTCCCAGTTTATCAAGTCTTTCGACCGCATCAAGACCATTCCACGGTTAGACGACCACCCTTCCGAGCACTTCATGTCCGTCGCCACCATATAGAACCATCCGTCTTCGCCGCGCAGCAAGTGAGGGTCGCGCAGCCCGCCCTTTATGCTCACAGAGTCGGCGCTGAGCACCATCTCCTCCTTATTTAATACGGTGTAGTTGTATCCGTCGTTCGAGATAGCATAGTAGATGTTCTCGTTGCTGTTGGATGGGAAGAAAACGAACAGGTAGCCGACGTATGGCTCTTGCTCGTGGATACATACAGGGAACGTGCGTTGCAGAGTCTTCCCGTCCTTGATAATCGTCGCAGTCAGCACCACGTTCTTCTTCTCCTCGCCCCGTTTCATCACGCGTCCGTCGTTGGAAAGCCACTCCTCGTCGTTCGATTCCCACACAATCACACAGCCCTCGTCGCCCGTAGTTGGCAGCGAAAGTTGGTCGTAAAGATTATTGGGATGTCCCCCAATCACTATGTTGTCTGCGGCGAACGCCAGTGCTTCGTCGGTGGTCATCTGCGGGAGCACGCCCACTTCAAACTGCTTCGTCTCCGTCAGCCTCGACGTTGTGAACGTGGCCGTCAGCGTAGCCGTAGCCTTAGGCTCCCCGATGGCAGGGCGCGTAATCTTGCCTTCCGACGTGATGACACCCTCGTCGCTCGATTTCCACGCTATGCTGACGTTGCCCTGAAAAGTATTGGGAAGCCTGATGTCGCGGGTGAGAGCCGACACGTCGCCCAGTGAAAACTCGCTGATGGCAGCACGCATCGCCTCCTCGTCTATCTGCGCATTCAGGGCATCGGTCTCGTCCTTCATCTCCGTAGCCACGGCAGACTCCACAGCGTAGTCGTAGAGTCGGAAATCATGATATTGGGCAGACTTCAGCAGAACGTCGCCCGAATAGCACGACTTGCCCAAGTAACACTGCGAAAACGTGCCGATGTCGCTCGGAGTGATGCTCACCGTGCCACTCGTAGCCAACGCCCCGTCGATGTAGAGCCTACCCTCGGAGTCGTCCTGAGAATACACCACGTTTACCCAACGCCCCTTAGTGAAGGCCGACCCAGCGCTCACCTTCTCCTCGCCGCTGTACGTCCCTTTAGTGATGGAGAAACGGCTCTCCTTGGCACCAAAGAATAGGTAGCCAGCCGTTGACGACTTGGCAAAGCACCACACGAAGTTGCCGTTGCCAGTGATGTTCGTCGCCGTGGGAATAAACACGTTCACCGCAACCGAATACTCTTTCAGTCCCGAAACCCAGCGTCCCACGCTCTCGTCGAACTTGAAATATCCACTCGTCCCCAGGTCGAGCACGGGCTCACCCTCGTATGTGGTCAGCGATGCCGTTGACTTCAGTTCGCCGCCGTATTGTCCGCTCGTGTCCGTAGTAGAGGTGAAGTCATACTTTATCATGGTCTGCCCGTCGGCAGCCGCAGTGAATGCGAGCGTCGCCAGAGCCGTCAGCGCCAGTCGTCTCGCCTTGCAGAAATGGTTGTGCATAGTTATCATGTCCTTTGGTTTCTTTTATACCTATTATAATATATATACGAAGCAATCACGCATTTTTCGTATTGTTTTCACTATTCGGGCACGAAATTACGAATAAAATCTCACAAAACCATCGCCACAGCCAAAAAACTGCAAAATAATTTTTCTTCTCGCCCGTCGCCGCCGCCCCATCATCCCACCGAAAGAAAAGCCCGCCATCCTCACGGACAGCGGGTCTTGGTTAAATACTAATAATAATATCTTGAAGGGGTATGAGAAGAACCCTAACAAGATCGGGTTGTTATTCCTCCTCTTCCCATGACTCTATGAAGACGCCTTCACGAGCTCCCGGACCAGACCCGTCATCTGTTCCCGTTTTAATTCCAGTGTCTCCTGTTGGAGAAACGGTCGTCAAAAGACTCTCACCTAAAATCATTGTTGCCTCCGTAATAGGGGCGACATACATCTTTTTCATAATCTAAGTTTTTTAATTTAACAATATAATTCTTACCATTCTTCGCATATATTTCCTTAGTGGAATTAGCCACCTTACTACCTGCGATGAGACCGCACTCTCGGTAGTCGTTGTGTTCAGTTCCGATACGCTTGTGGTCTTGCCGTCGAGGTCAACCGCTACGATGCTGGCGCTCGTGCCTGCTCTTGCCTCTATCACCTTCGGCTCAGCAGCCTCGTCGCTCGACATTACGGTGAAACCGTCGGTCTTGCCTACCGAACTAATGCAGGTGAAACTTTCCGTGGTAGTCTTGGTTGCGGTGATAATTCTGTTCAACACGGCGTTAACCTCAAAGCCAAGTTTACCCTTGCAAGGTTCTTCGCGGAGCCAATCTGAAGACTGCTGCTCTGCTACCCCACATAAGGGATGGCGGTCTGCGTCCAAGACACTTCCGAAAGTGTAACGGTGCCAGCCGTAGTCTTTAAATCACCACTGGCAAATGTGTGAGTGTACGTGTCTGCAAGAGCGATGCTCCCTCCCGTGTATGCAAACAGCATTAGGAGGCTCACAAAACAAAGTTGTAGCGTTCTTTTCATACTAATATTATTATAAGAGATTTGTCGATGCAAAAGTAATACAAATACCTACAACCGCCCGAAATATTAAGGATATTTACAGTTATTTACCCCCCCTAACAAACGTTAACACTATATCGGTGGTGGGAAGGGTTGGTGATGGTGGTTTTTCGGTTGCATTGTCGGGGTGATACGAGACTTTCGTTGTAAGCAAAAATCTCTGTTTCCTGCGTCGGCATTTTTAGGCGCGAGCGTGGGAATGGCGGGTAACTCCCGATAACTCCCATTAACTCCCGTCAAAGGGCGAAAAAAAGTCCGCCGCGAGCGAACTCGCGACGGACAAACCCTTTTATTAATGAAAACCGTGGTTTTCCGATGTTAGTGTGGGGCGTTGGCTTACTTTACGTAAACCACAGCCAGACGGTTCGAGGTTGTGCCTTGAACGCCCTTACCGGTGGCTTCGTCAACCGTTACGCCACGAGCCTTCAGGTAGTCGGCTACGACGTCGGCACGAGCCTGGGAGAGACGCTGGTTCAGTTCGGCATTGCCCTCAGGCGATGCAGTACCAACGATTTGCACGTGGCGGTCGCTCTTTATCTCGTCGAGTGCTTTCTTGGCATCGGCAGTGAGGTTGCTCTTGCCTTGTGCGAAGGTAACGAACACGAGGTCTTCTACTTTCACTTCCTTAACAACCTGCTTTGCGGGCACTTCCTTCACCACTTCCTTGGTTATCACCTCTGGCTTGCGGTTGCGCAGAGCGTTGATTTCGTCGTTGAGTGCGTCGAACTGAGCTTGTGTGTACAGCTTGTCGCAGAGCTTGAAGTTGTGGGTGCCATTGCTGTTCTTGAACTTGTAAACGAGACCGGCGTTCAGTTGGAATGCCGAGTTGTTGAGGTTGTATTGGGGCTGGTCGCCGCTGCTTACGAATCCGTATCCGTAGTGGCAGGGGATGGTGTTCTCGCAGTCGCCGAGGAACAGGTAGGTGAGAGATGGCTCGATGTAGAACTGCCACTGCTTCTGAGAGCCGAAGTTGAATGCGAAGTCGATGGCAACTTTAGAGCTCATTCGGTTGATGCGTCCCACTCTATCCTCGTACTCCAGGTAGTCGGCGCGGTTGCTTTCGGTTCCGAACGTGTGGAACCATCCGATTCCGTAGAGGCCGACAATCTCGAATCCGCGCGGTTCGCCTTTGTATCCACCGAAGAGGTTGCTGAAGTTCACCGTACCGAGAAGGCTCAGGTTAGAGTATCTTACGGCTGTTCCAATCGAGGTGAAAGGTTTGTTCGAGAAGTAAACGTTGTCTTCAACAGCGAGGCCGAAGACCGGAGTGATGTTCTTTCCAATGCGCAGTCCAGCATTGGGATTCATGTTTTTCATCCACTTAACGTGAGTTGTCTTCGTCTGTACGCCGCCATTGATACCGATGTACCAGTTGTCGAAGAACTTGCTTTGCTCGATGCTCTGAGCGGAGACTGTCATTGCTGCCATGGTAGCAGCTGCGATAAGAAACAATTTTTTCATATCCTAAATATTACGGTTAAAATTATCCTTTTTCGCCTGCAAAGGTATAAATAGTGCAAGATTTTACCAAATATTCTCGCCCAAAAGCGTCGCAAACTCGACGAATAGGACAAAAGTGCACCGAAAAATAACATTTATTACACTTTCGTGCCTCATTTTGCCGACGACTTGAAAAATAAAGACCATCAATCGCGACAAAAAATCGTCGAAACCGTTCGGGCGGACGGCTGCCGTGATTGTTAAGGACGTAAATCCTGCATAAATCTTTCAAAAATGGTGGTGCGTGGGTACGGCTTTGGGCGGCTCTCTATATATAATATAAGGTACGCGCGTGTGTGCACAGCGATTTTTCACCATATTATTCACGAAAGATTTATGTGAGATTTACGTCCGAAGGGGGAAATCTCTGCCCTTGCTTGCCGTAAGATTCGCGTCCGAAGAGCGTGGCTTCGGGCGTCGTCGGCTATTTCTTCAGCTCTATTCGGAAAGTCGTACCCTTGCCCACTTCCGATTGCTTCACGAAGATGTGGCCGTCGTGATACTCCTCGACGATGCGCTTGGCGAGGGAGAGACCGAGCCCCCACCCGCGCTTCTTGGTGGTGAAACCGGGGCGGAACACGTTGCCCACGTCCTTCTTCGGGATGCCCTTCCCCGTGTCGCTCACCTCGACAATGGCGCGCGTCTCCGACTCGTCCACGCGGATGGTGATGCGCCCCTGCTGTCCGCCCATCGCGTCAACGGCGTTCTTGCAGAGATTCTCTATGACCCACTCGAAGAGCTGCTGGTTGAGGCTCACGCGTATGTCGCCTGCGGGAAACTCTTTCACCATCTCGATGGTCTTCGACGTCCGCCGGTCCATGTAGTCAACCACGTGGTCAACCACCTCTTTCAGGCTCGTCTCCGTGGGTTCGGGCAGCGAGCCAATCTTCGAGAAACGGTCGGCCACGAGCTGAAGCCGCTTCACGTCTTTGTCTATTTCGGGTATCAGCTCGTCGTCGGGATGCGTCTCCTTGAGAATCTCCACCCAGGCCATGAGGCTCGATATTGGCGTTCCGAGCTGATGAGCAGTCTCCTTCGATAGTCCTACCCACACCTTGTTTTGCTCGGCGCGCTTCGATGAGAGCAGTGCAAAGATGGCGATGAGGAAGAAGAGCAGCACCACTCCGAGCTGCCAGTAGGGATACTGGGCGAGGCGTTTCAGCATGAGCGACTCGTCGTAGCACACCAGTTGGTAGTCGGTGGAGTCGCGCTGGCTGAGGTTGATGCGTATGTAGTGGCCGTGCGCGTAGTATCGGCTGCCGAGGTTTTCAAGATAGGTGGTGGAGTCGGCCTCCGTCTTGGCCTTTATCGGCACGTTGCGGAAGTCCATCAGCCGCCCGTCGGGGTCGGTTACGATTACGGGTATGGTGTTGTTGCCCTGCAGCACTTTCAGCACGAGCGAGAGGTCGGTGTTCTCGTCGGCTTGGTTGAGAGTGCGAAGCGCCTGCGCCCACGTCTCCATACGCTCTCGCTCCTCGCGCGAGAGGTCGTTCACGAGATAGTGGGACACCAACAGCGATGCCACGGCTATCACCACGGCGGCCACCACGAGGGCTATCTTCACTCTGTTGTAGTTCATTCGAGCTTCGTTCTTTTTATGTCGCTACATACTATAACGTTAGAATCGCCGAAATGTTTTGTCGCGGCCACCGATTTATTCTTTATTAACCACCGATTTGCTTTTTTCTTACCACGAAAATATTTTTTCCCTACCACGAAAATATTTTTTATTTATCACGAAATTCTTTTTATTTCACCACCGATTTCACCGATTTCCGCAGAGGAGCGCCGGTGTGGTTCAGGCTAAACCACGACGCTGCGTCGCGCGAGGGTGGGGCGGCGGTCCGCGGTGCGAGCGATTGGCTGACGTGGAGGGGCTGCGTTGGTCTTTCCGTAGGGAGAATTGAGAAAAGTTGCGGTTAATATTCAACATTTTCGTGAAAAAGCGAGGCTATTATGATTTTTATTGCTATCTTTGCAGAGACTTCTAACCCAAAAGTATGACAGCTATAAAAAACTTCGGCCAACTGACCAGCGAGCTTGCTGGCAGACAACAACGACGACGCGTGGCAGTGGTGTGGCCCCACGACGCTCAGACGCTGCGCTCGGTAGCGAAGGCAGTGGAAGCCGGCTTCGTGGAAGCGGTGATGGTGGGGCAGACGAACTGCCAACTGATAGAACAGCTCGACGAGTCAGTCTCCGACGCGCTCACTAAGGGCGACGCCGTGAGTTTCTGCGAAGCGTCTGACCCAAAGGACGCTGCGGAGAAGGCTGTGGCGATGGTTCGCGACGGGCAGGCCGACGTGCTGATGAAGGGAATGGTGGGCACCGACGTGCTGCTGCATGCCGTGCTCAATCGCGACACGGGAATACTGCCGCGCGGACGTGTGCTTACCCACGTAACAGCCGCCACGACAGCCTTCTCGGAGAAGATGACTTTCTTCACCGATGCCGCCGTCATCCCCTATCCCACGGCGGAACAACGGCGGGCGCAGGTGGAGGCGGTGGTGGCCGTATGCCGCAAGATGGGCATCGAGAGTCCGCGCATATCGCTGCTCCACTGCACAGAGAAGGTGAACGAGAAACTGTTCCCCTTCACTGCCGACTATCAGGCGCTGAAGCGGGAGGCCGACGCGGGGGCGTTCGGAGCCTGCATCATCGACGGTCCGCTCGACCTAAAGACCAGCTTGTCGGCCAAGGCGATGGCGGTGAAAGGCATCGACTCTCCTATTGCGGGCGAGGCCGACGCGCTGATATTCCCCGACATCGAGGCAGCAAACGTGTTCTACAAAGCCATAACGCTCTATCCTTCCACCGAGACCGCCGGAGTGCTCTACGGCACGCTGGCTCCCGTGGTGCTGCCCTCGCGCGGCGATTCGGAGGCGAGCAAGCTGAACAGTCTCGCGCTGGCCTGCATCTGACCGCCGCGAAACCCAATTCAACCCATTACCCCTAAAAGACCTAAGCCCCATAATAATACACAAACCCTTCCCCGACAGGGAAGCCCAAACAGCACTGAACGATGTACAGAATACTTGTAATCAACCCTGGCTCCACGAGCACAAAGATAGCCATCTACGAGGACGAGAAGCAGACGTCTATCACGAAGTTTAGCCACTCGTTCGAGCAACTGAGCCAATATCCACTGATGTCGGACGAGTTTCATTTCCGCCTGAAGCTCATCGAGGACGAGCTGAAGAAAGACGGCACAATGCCGCACTTCGACGCAATCATCGGGCGCGGCGGCCTGTCGAAGCCTATTGAGGGCGGCGTCTATGAGGTGAACGAGGAGATGCTCGACGACGCGCGCAACTCCAAGCACCGCCACTCGTGCGACCTCGGATGCCTGATAGCCGACGCCATTGCCAAGCAGGAAGAGGGCTGCCGCAGCTTCATTGCCGACCCCGGAGTTACGGACGAGATGTATCCTGAGGCGCACATCAGCGGCTCGCCCGATATGCCGCGCATCTGCATCTGGCACGCGCTCAACCAGCGTGCCATAGCGCGACGCTTTGCCCGCGAGCATCAGTTGCGCTACGAAGAGCTGAACCTGATAGTCTGCCACCTCGGTGGGGGCATCTCGATAGCTGCCCACGAGCACGGGCGCGCCGTGGATGCCAACAATGCGCTCGATGGCGAGGGTCCGTTCTCACCCGTGAGGGCTGGCACGCTGCCCGTGGCCGACGTGGTGAGGGCTTGCTTCAGTGGCAAATGGACGCAGCAGGAGTTCATAGCATTCATTTCGGGAAAGGCCGGGCTGACTGCCCATCTGGGCACCAACGACATGAAGGAGATACTTCGTCGCATCGCCGAGGGCGACAAGCAGGCCGAGCTTGTGGTTGACGCCATGCTATACCACACGGCCAAGCAGATAGCCGCCGAGGGAGCCGTGCTCTGCGGTAAGATAGACGCCATCATCCTGACGGGCGGGTTGGTCAACGAGGAGTATATCACGCTCCGTCTGCGGCACCGTCTGTCGTGGCTCGCCCCAATCTACTGCTATCCCGGCGAAGACGAGATGGGGGCGCTCGCGCAGAACGCCCTAATGGTGCTCCGAGGCGAGGTCTCAGCCAAGGAATATTAGGTTTCGGCTTCGCCTTAGTTCATCAAGTTTTTCAAGTTCGTCAAGTTTATCAAGAAGCGAGAGAGTTTATCAAGTTGCAAGTTTTCAAGTTTATCAAGAAGCGCGGGAGTTTTTGAAGTTGCAAGTTTTCAAGTTTGTCAAGAAGCGCGGGAGTTTATCAAGTTGCAAGTTTTCAAGTTTATCAAGAAGCGCGGGAGTTTTTGAAGTTGCAAGTTTTCAAGTTTATCAAGAAGCGAGAGAGTTTATCAAGTTGCAAGTTTTCAAGTTTATCAAGAAGCGCGGGAGTTTTTGAAGTTGCAAGTTTTC
>Ga0065708_1014751_pt1 | contig 23685 bp, 15 predicted proteins | sample Hoacrofraction12_2_FD_59095 | JGI IMG/M metagenome (GOLD analysis project Ga0065708, IMG submission 59095) | Hoatzin crop microbial communities from Cojedes, Venezuela, sample from fiber fraction 12 v1 | ecosystem: Host-associated > Birds > Digestive system > Esophagus > Crop | place: Venezuela... | reverse complement strand
ATAAGTGAGAGAAATTAAAAGCAAATAACAATTAAATCAATAAGAAAATGAAGAAGTCTGTTTTTTTTACTATTCTGTTCGCGTTTTTCGCAACGTTCGCTAATGCCGACGACACGAAATTCAAGGAGAGTTACAACTACCTTAGGGGTATGGAGGCTTACCAAAATGACAACTCTGCGGAGGCCTTGGACTATTTTAATAAGGAGGTGAGTGAGAACCCGAAGAATGGTTATGCCTTTCTTATGATTGGAGTTTTAAGATATGCCGAAGAAGAGTATGGCAAATCTATGACTGCCTTAGATAAAGCAATAAAGACTTTGCCCAAAAAAGATAAAGAGTTTAGGTCGAGCGCCTATTTGACAAAAGCCTTAATACACGAAAAGCTCGGTAATAATGAGGCTGCGGAGGAAAATTATACTATGGCAGTGAAAACAGACCCTGAAGATGAGTCTGCATATCAATACCGGGCTGAATACTATTTTAAGAATAATAAATACGACCTTGCCGATGCTGACTACAGGAAACTTATAACAATGGACAAGGGCAAGGATACAGGCTACATGGGCTTAGGAAGAAATAATCTCCGGTGTGGCAACTATGACGAAGCTCTCAAACAATTTGACAATGTGATTCAAATGTATCCAACAAACTCGAGGGCATACGCATTCAGAGGGGAATGCTATTTCAAGAAAGGAGATTATGACCGGGCTGCTGATGATGCCATAACCGCATACGGCATAGACTACGACGAAAAGGCCTTTTATTTGTTGCAGGAAATAGCCGACTCAGCATTAATGCCTGTGGTTACAAGGATTAAAATAAAAAAGATGAAAGAGCCAACACAATCGCATTGGCCTTATCTCTTAGGAACGGTGTATGAGAGCACCAAGAATTATCCAAAAGCTATAGAAGAGTATAAAGAAAGTTTCAATCTCGATGCCGATGCTCAGATCGCTTATAGAATCTCGTCTTCTTACGAACAGTTGGGCGACTATGATAAGGCGATAGAATATATAAATCAATCAATACGACTTGACAGCACCAATAGTTACGGGTTGGCACAAAAGGGAGATTTGCTGTACGACTATGGGAGGGCGAAAGAAGCTATCGACACTTACACTCAATTTATACAGTCGGACCCCGAATTCGCCGGAGGATACTACCGTAGAGGTTTTATGAAAGACAATCTAAATGATGTGGATGGCGCTATTGAGGATTATAGCGTGTGTATCACTCTTGACCCCACTTATTACTACGCTTATCTTGGTAGAGGCGATAAGTATATGCTTAAGGGAATGAAAGCCGAGGCGATGAAAGACTATCGGAAAGTAATTGAATTAGATACTGTGCCATCCACAAGCTCTTGTGCTTTCTATGCGTATCACCAATTAGGCGAAGATACCAAGGCCATCGCTTTCTTGGATAGCGTTTTGCAAAAATATCCCGATGACGCCGGCTCATACTATGATGCCGCCTGTCTCTACAGCAGAATGGGACAATACGACAAGTCGGTGGATTATTTAAGACAGTCGTTTCAAAAAGGCTTCCGAAGATTCCGTCATATTGAAAACGATGACGATCTCGACCCAATTAAAAACAGGGATGACTTTAAGGCTCTGATTAAGGAATACAAACAAAAAAGTGAACAGCAGGCTGCAACTGTGGCTGCTGACGAGTATGAGGAAACAGTTTCGGAAGTGCCGTTTACGAAAACCGGCGGTGTATGCGACGTGAAATGTGAGATTAATGGTCTTCCCTTGCATTTCGTGTTCGACACAGGCGCATCTGATGTCTCCATATCGAATGTGGAAGCCAACTTTATGCTTAAGAACGGTTATCTGAAACCCTCGGACATTCAAGGCACTCAATATTACTCTGACGCTAATGGAGATATCAGTGCCGGCACTGTAATAAATATCAGAAAAGTGCATTTCGGAGATATCGACTTGGAAAACATAAAAGCATCTGTGGTGAGAAATCAAAAAGCCCCGCTGCTGCTCGGGCAGACGGTGTTTCAGAAAATTGGAAAAATCGAAATCGACAACACAAAGCAGGTCATAAAGCTGACGTATAGGAAAAAGAAATAAATAATGACAACCCAGCTGATAATGCCAGAATAATCTCTTGAAAACACAAAATAGAGTTACCGCCAAACAATAGCCGAGATTGTTTGGCGGTAACTTCTTTGATACATTTATTCAGATCTCTGTGAAGTCGTTAATCACTGTATCGCATAGCGGGGCTATGGATTCCGGACTGTTGGTGGTGGCAAGCCCCACGGTAAACATTCCGGCGGAGGTGCCTGACTTGATGCCATTAAAACTGTCTTCGAAAACGACACATTCTGACGGAGGCAAATCGAAGCGGCGGGCGGCGGTGAGGTAGGGGCAGGGGGAGGGCTTCGACTCCGCAAAGTCCTCGGAAGTAAGAATCTCGTCGAAATAATCCTTTACCTCCGGATGCTGCTGGTAAACGCTCTCCATTTTCCTGTCGTTGCTGCTCGTAACAATGGCTGTTTTCATGCCTTTGCTCTTCAGCCGTTTTATGAAATCCTCGAAGCCGTTGATATAAGGAAACTCCATATTCGCCTCGAATGCGCAGAGCCGCTCATTCACTATTTCACGCTCCGACTCCAAATCTCCGGAGAAGAGGTTTGCGAAAATCTCGGTTAATGTCTGTCCTTTTATCTTATTCTCCAAGCCAGGCTCTTCGGGGTGGTATAGCCTGCACTGTCCGCCCCAAAAAACCGTATATTGCGGCTCAGTGTCAAAAACCACTCCGTCGAGGTCAAAAAAGAAACCTCGTTTATCGCTAAAATCTACGCTCATAACTTTTATTTTTATTTCGGGTGCAAAGTTACGAATTTTTGAGCGGCTTTTCATCCTTTTCCCGTAATTATTTATTGCGCAGGGTAAAATTTTGCCAATGTCGGCTGGTTTTTAAGTCGAAGAGATTAGCAAACTGTAGTTGTCTGATTTGAATTGTCTGCTTCGGTTTCCTGCTTTGAGCCGCCTCAATTGTGGCTGCCTGTTTTTCGTTTCCCTGCTTTCGTTTTTAGGCTTTTGCAATATATCCGATTTTGAGTTACCGCCAAGTGATTTTGATTATTGCTTGGCGGTAACTATGTTAAAAATACCACTTACCGCCAAATAATTTTGATTTTCCTTTGGCGGTAACTCATTTTTTTTGTAACTTTGCTGACGATGATTTCGCCATACGGACTGAAGAAGAACTCTTATTCCGACATTTTTCAGAGCCAGGTTACTGCTGATGCTCTTTTTGAGATATAAGTAAAATAAATAGTTATGAACACGACAATCCTTTTGCTTCTTGCCGCCATCAATGCGGTAACATTCATTATTTATGGTATCGACAAGCTGAAAGCCAAGAAAGGGATGTGGCGCACATCGGAGGCCACGCTCCTTTTGCTCGCCGCTGCCGGGGGCAGCATCGGCGCACTGCTCGCCATGCAAATATTCAGACATAAAACCCAACACAAGAAGTTCGTCTATGGCATCCCGGTTATAATCGCGCTGCAAGTGGCGGTTGCCTGCGCGATGGTATATTATGGTAAATAAAGAAATAGGAAGGGGTTGACAGATGTAGAAGAATATCTCATTTTGGGGATATTATTTTGAAAAAATCAAATTTTCTTAACTAAAAGTATTGTATATCGAAAAAAATAACTATCTTTGCAGCGTGTTGGAGAAATCCGCATAAGACGTTCAAAAGTTATCACGGACTGAAATCTGGAAAATTTAAGTTAAGATGATAATCTGTAAGAACGTTCGCATCATCGTATTGTAATGCCGTCTATGGTAATACAATATCATGGTGTGGGCTGTGCCTACAAATATTTTGAGTTTTCCTGGTTTCATCTTTGTAATGATTGCAGTTCCCACGTCTTACTAAAAATTGCATTCATTGGGGGGCTTGAGTGCGCAAAGATAAATGAAATGAAAAAATTAATTGTTTGCTTACTTGCAGTTATCGGTGCTCATACGTCATCGGTTGCACAAAACAACGTGGTTTGTAGTAAAACACAAGTCGCATTTGAAGTTACCCCAAAGGTAGCTGGCTACAGCGAGATGTACATTATCTTCAACAGGGAATGGGTTTTAGACTGGTTTGCCAACGATTTGGAGAAATGTATGAAAAAAGTGGATAAATGGACAAAAGTGGCAGCGAAAGAGTCGGTTACAGATGTTCAAAGAAAAGTGAAGGGTATGGAGAAACTAACCTTTGATTTTGTTACCTTTAAATACAATGGTTCGGGATATAGCATAAAGGGCAGAGAGACTCAGGCAAAAGTTTTAGGTTTGCCTTCTATCTTGACAGAGCCGCTTGGAAATTTCCACGACCCGTATTTCGTACCCTATTTCGTTGTTGATAATAGCGGTAACTGTTATCTTGTGTTAGACTGTGAGATAGAGGAGACGAAATTTTATACACAAAATGGCAGCGATGGCGTGTCGGTGAGCGGTGCTGTAGCTGCTGACAATAATGGAAATGCAGCTGTTGGGGCTGGCGCTTCTGCAGGATCGGCAAGAGGCACAGAATATTTAAATCCGGTAGGAGTGACCTTAACCTTGCCCGTGGGTGAAGTACAAAGTTTCATCGATAAACTTAGAGAGGGCCAAAAGGGAATGATAGAAACTAAAGAAAAGAACAAAGCCGCTAAAAAACTCTTTAAATAACGGTATTCTAAAAAATGATGGGAGCAGGACTGTAATCTTGCTCCCATCATTTTTTAGGAAAAACTATATTGTGTTTCTTTAGAATGTAAGGTCGGCTCCGATGCCAATCACGTGGTTGGTGCGCATATAGTCGTTGCTCACTTCTATGCCGCTGGCATTGGTCATATTGGTGCTCATACCATTGTAATCGCTCTCGAAATATGCCACGTTGAGTTTCAAGTTTTTGGTCACTTGTATTCCCACGCCGAGGCCCCAAGACCAGGAGTCGAGGCTGAAAGAGATATCGTTGAGGTTTTCCTCTTCCTGGTTGTAGTCTGTACGCTGCACACCAGCGCTCACCTGCACCACTTTGCTGATATCCCATTCCGCACCGAAGAGGTATTCGTTGGTGTCGCTCATCTTATCGCCCGAGAATTGTGGGGTGTCAATATCGAAGAAATGGTGATAACCTGCCATTACCCTCACTTTCGGGGTGATTTCATATTGTGCGCCCACGGTGAGCAGAGCCGGCATGTCGCCAGGTACTTTCTTTCCATCTGCAAACTGTTCGAGTGATGAGATGGCAGCCGCACTGGCACTGTTGGCCGACTGGTTTTTGAGTCTCAGGCGGGTTTTGAATTCGAACTTTGTAGCGAAGTTGAACTTTCCTATTTTATAATCCACGCCGATGATAGGAGCGATGCCCAAACCTTTCTGGTTGCAGTTGAGCTCGATATCCTGTGTGGCAGTCGATAGTGTTCCCAGATACGCGCCAGTTGTTTGTGCGGTTTCCGCTGTTTCAGAGTATTTCGCTGCCGTTGTGGCATCTCCGGCCGCGCTGTATTGGCTTGCAGCTTCGGAATATTTTCCTGCTGCCTCGAGCATTGTCTCTGATGCTGCTGTAAGGAATTTGCTTGCCGGCACCATTGCGTCCACGCCACTCTGGTTGATTTGGAATTGTATGTTTTTCACATAGCCATAATAATTGGTGTTGGCGTAGATAAGTCTCAAACCTCCATAAACCGAGAGGTTGTCGAGCACTTTATATGCCGCTCCGAGTGTGAATCCGTAGTAGTAGCTGCGTCCTTTCATATATGCGTCCACACCGTATCCTCCGGTGAGTTGCATGCCTTTCTGCTGCATAATAGTGTTGATGCCGCCATTGATGAGAGCCGCGGGTATTGTTGCCACCACTCCCTCGAAAGAGCCGAGACCCTCATCAAACGTACATTTTCCTCCTCCTCCGATGATGGCGAAGTTGAACTGGAAGCTCCAGCGGTTTTTGTTGTATGCAGCCTGGATAGAGGGAACTATAGGTGCTGTGGCATCGCCTTTGTAATGTTTTTTGTAGTTGTTGTCTGCCGATGCCGGCTCGTTCACATTGTTTTTAAACAGCTCTCCGTATCTTGTGTCAATAGTGCGGGTTTGAATAGCGCTTTGCAGATTAAACGAGAGGTGGAGTCCGTCTTTCAGAAAAGCCACTCCTGCAGGGTTTGAATACACGCCGTCGATGCCGATAGCTCCGTCGCGGGCCATATTACGGTTGAAAGCGATGTTTTGGTTGGTGTTGGTAAGAATACCTCCGGCTTGTGCCGTCATTGCCGCTGAAACTGCAAACAGCAGGGCGGCTGTCTTTACTTTACTCATTTTGAATACAATCAGTTACCTTAATTAATATAATTCTCTCTTTCTTGCCCTTATCCTCATTCCTGAGTCTTCTGGGCGTTTGCCTTTCTGCCTCCTGACGCAGAGGTTTTTTCAAGGCCCTTTCTCAAAATCGGGTGCAAAGGTAGTATAATTTTTATTTTCACCAAATGAAAATATTAAAAAAGTGCCTTTTTATGCACAATTTTCTTTCAGATGTGCATATTTTAAGAAATTTTTAGGTGAAAATCTCACAAAAAAGAGAATTTTGTGCAACGATGCTCGCGGGCGAGGGTCGTTGCAATTGATAATGGGCTTCGCCGACCTTTGACTTCGTCGACCTTTCTCACGTTCGGAAGTGCAAGCGAGCTTTCACTTAGCTCACTTAACCGAAAGGTTCTCACGTTCTGCAAAGTAAGCAAGCTCACTTTGCCCTCACTTAACCGAAAGGTTGATAATTGACAATTGACAATTAAAGCGTCGGCTCACTACGGTTGGCATTGAGACTTGGTCGGTTATATAAAATATATAAGGTGTATAGTTGGGATTAGGAGGAGGAAGAGCGAAAGAGGAGAGGAAAGGGGGATGGGGATGGGAGGAAAGGTTAGGGTAGAAATTCAGGTTTTGGGCAGTGTGAACGAATAACGGACGAAAAATGGACGAAAAGAGAACGGAAAGTGGGGCGGGAGGGCGGCGGAGGTTCAAGAAAGGACTGGGCTGCGGCGGAGGTTAAAGAAAGGTCTGTGATGGGCAGGGCAGAAAACGAAAAGTGCTTGGGTACGTGTGTACTCAAGCACTTTATAAAGTCGGGATTACTGGACTCGAACCAGCGACCTCGCGCCCCCCAGACGTGTGCGCTACCAACTGCGCTAAATCCCGAACTTTTCGTTTTCGGGTGCAAAGGTACGAAGAATTTTTGAAACAAACAAGAAAAATCGAAAATAATTATACTTTTTTAAGTGTCAATATGGCATTTTTGTGCAATTTAGCTTGTTTTTTGCCGTTTATAGGGTAATTAGACGATACATTTATGCAATATATAGTAACAGCTCCGAAGTCGATAAACTGCACTGTTGACCTGCCGGCTTCGAAAAGCATCAGCAACCGGGCGCTCATCATCAACGCCCTGGCGAATAAAGACACCAACGATTACAGCATGCTGCGCAATCTCTCCGACTGCGACGACACAGAGGTAATCCTCGACGCACTCAACGAAAACCCGGAGGTGATAGACATACGCGCGGCAGGCACCGCTATGCGCTTTATGACCGCCTACCTGTCAACAGTGAGAGGCACACACACTCTCACAGGTACTAACCGTATGAAACAGAGGCCCATAAAGGTTCTCGTGGACGCGCTGAGATACCTCAATGCCAACATACAGTATTTGGAGCACGACGGTTTTCCGCCCTTGCGCATTGTTGGCTCTGACCTCGATGGAGGCTATCTTGAGGTGGCCGGCGACATCAGTTCGCAATACATCTCCGCCCTGCTGATGATAGGGCCGGTGATGAAGAAAGGACTCACCCTCAGGCTCACTGGCGACATAATCTCGCGACCATATATCGACCTGACATTGCATACGATGAGGGAATTCGGAGCCAATGCGGAGTGGACTGACATCGACATCATCAAGGTGGAGCCAAAACCATACGAGAGAAAGGTTTATTATATCGAAAACGACTGGAGCGCAGCATCTTACTGGTATGAAATCCTCGCACTTAGCGATAACGAGGACGACACAGTGAGGCTCACCGGCCTCAACGACAGCAGCCGGCAGGGCGACTCCATAACCAGATATATCTTCTCACTGCTCGGTGTGAAAACCACTTTCGAGCAGCGCAGACCAGGGCAGCAGCAGGTGGTGAGGCTCACCAAATACCGCCGCGACCCGGGAAGGCTCGAATATGACTTCGTGAACGCACCCGACCTGGCTCAGACTTTCGTCGTAACGTGCGCACTCAAGGGCATTCATTTTCGCTTTACCGGTCTTAAGTCTTTGAAAATCAAAGAGACCGACCGTATGGAGGCCATAAAGAAAGAGATGAAGAAGATGGGGTATGTCATCAGAAGCATCGATGATGATGAGCTGATGTGGGACGGAGAAATGTGTGAACCGGAGGATGACCTGGAGTTTGACACATACGAAGACCACAGAATGGCCATGGCATTCGCACCGGCGGCAATAAAGAAAGGAAACATACTCATCAACAACCCCAGAGTGGTTACAAAGTCGTATCCGGGATTCTGGGAAGACCTCAAAACCGCAGGCTTCGGACTGCACCAGATAGAGGAATAAAAAAGTTGAGGATTAATTCCCGAGCCGACAAGGATGTGGATACTGGTAGTATTGTTAGTAGGAATAGGCATTATCGCTGCCGTCGCGGAACTCTTATCGAAAGACGACTGCGGCGACAAGAGTGGTGATGCCGCCGATGACTGTCAAACATGCGGAGAAGTGAACTGTCAACTAAGACAGATTAAGCAAAAGGCAGCCGAAAAGAAAAAGAAAGAGGCAGAAAAAGCAGAGAACACGAATGAGACGAAATAAAGGCTTATACCTGGCATTCATCATAGTGAGCGCACTTGTCACAGCGGCGCTCACAGCTTGTTCTACGGCAAAAAACACATCTAAAACAAGGTGGTGGCATTCCTTCAACGCAAAATACAATACCTACTACAATGGAAGCACCGCCTATATCGACGGATATTTGGAGAAAGAAAACGGCAACAAGGACAATTTCACAGAGATGATTCCCTTGTTTACCGTGGGCAACAAAAGCAGCCGGGAATTAGGAAAGGGAAATTTCGACAGGGCAATAGAGAAAAGCGAGAAGGCAATACAACAACACAGCATCAAGGCAAGGCCCGAATGGAACAAATCGAGGAAAAAAACAGAGAAAGACATCGAGTGGCTCAACCGCCGCGAATACAACCCCTTCCTCTGGAAAGCATGGCTCCTCATGGGAAAGGCACAATTTCAGGAAGGAGACTTCGAGGGGGCAGCGGCCACGTTCGCATATATGAGCCGCATCTATCAGACCCAACCGGCAATTTACGGAAGGGCGAGGGCGTGGCTCGCAAGATGTTATACAGAGCTCGACTGGATGTATGACGCCGAGGACGTGATAACAAAAATGAAACGCGACTCCATACACTGGAGAGCGCAAAAGACATGGAACTGCACCTACGCTGACTATTATATACACCAGAAGCAGTGGGACGAGGCTGTGGTGTATCTCAAGAAAATGATTAAACAGGAAACCCGCAAAAAACAAAAGGCGAGAGAGTATTTCCTGCTGGGACAGATTGAAATAGAAAGAGGCAACAAACAGGAGGCATACAAAGCCTTCCAGAAAGTGATAAGGCAAAACCCGCCATACGAACTCGAATTCAACGCCCGCATCGCACAGACAGAGGTGATGGCGGCTTCCGACGGGAAAAAGATGATCAGCAGGCTAAAAAGAATGGCCACGTCAGACAATAATAAAGACTACCTCGACCAGGTGTATTATGCCATCGGAAATATCTATCTCGCACAGAAAGACACGACAAAGGCAATAGAAAACTACGAGAAAGGAGTGGAGAAAGCCACAAGAAGCGGAGTGGAGAAGGGCGTGCTGCTGCTCACCCTCGGCGATGTGTATTGGCAAAAAGAGAAATATGGCGACGCACAGAGATGCTACGGACAGGCTATCGGACTCTTGGACAAGGAGAGAGACGACTACGCCCAACTCGAAGAGAGGTCGAAGGTGCTAGATGAACTGGCACCATACACGGAGGCCGTTGACTTGCAAGACTCCTTGCAAAGACTTGCGAAGATGCCAGAGGCAGAAAGACTGAAGATAATCGACAAAATAATCGACGACCTCAAGAAAAAAGAAAAAGAGGAAAAACGGCAGGCACAGCTCGCACTCGTGGAGCAAAACAGCCAGCAAGGCAATGTCAACGCCACACAGAAGGCGGCAGCCGCCGCCACTACCGCCACATCGACCAGCGGTGCATGGTATTTCTACAACCCGATAACGGTGAGCCAAGGTAAGCAAACTTTCCAAAGGCAATGGGGAAAGAGAGAGAATGCCGACAACTGGCAACGAATAAATAAAACAGTGGTGGAGATGGGTGAAAACTACACCGACGAGGATGCAGAGGCAATGGCCAACGACAGTACGCTCGCGGCCCAAGACTCCACCATGGCGCAAGGAGGGACAGAGGGCGAGACGGCGGACAGCTTGGCCGACGACCCGCACAACAGAGAATATTATCTCGCACAGATACCATTCACTGAAGAGCAGGTGGCAGCAAGCAACCTGATGATACAAGACGGACTCTACCACTCGGGAGTGATATTCAAAGACAAGCTCGACAACCTCAGACTCTCTGAAAAGGCATTCACCAGAATCACAGGGCAGTATCCCGAATATACAGGCATGCCCGACGTGTATTACCACCTCTTCCTCCTGTATTTGCGCAAAGGCGACTATGCAGAGGCGGATAAATACCTCCAAAAGCTCAAAGACGAATATCCGTCGAACGACTGGACTACAATACTTTCCGACCCGTATTTCAAAGAGAACGCGAAGTTCGGAGAGCATATCGAAGACTCGCTCTATGCCGCCACATACGAGGCATTCAAGAAAAACAATCTCTCGATGGTGCGCACAAACTCCAAAATCTCCGCAGAGCGGTTCCCCTTGGGCGCCAACCGCGACAAATTTATCTTCATAGAGGGATTGGGCAAACTCAACGACGGTGACGGCGACGGATGTATGAGCAACATGCGACTGCTCGTGCAGAAATATCCGGAAAGCGAGTTGGGAAAAATCGCCGGTATGATTATCAACGGCGTGCAGAGCGGACGCTCGCTGAAAGGCGGCTTCTTCAATATGGAAGACGTGTGGAACAAACGTACCGTGCACCTGAGCGACAGCGACTCTATAGCAGCCCGCAAACTGTCTGCCGAAAGGGTGGCACCGTTCACATTCATGCTCGTGTATAAGCCCGACACGCTCGATGAGAACAAACTGCTCTATCAGATGGCGAAATATAATTTCACCAATTTCATGGTGCGCAATTTCGACATGGAGTTTGTTGACGACGCCGGTCTGCGCCGCTATGAGACCAGCGGTTTCCTCAGCTACGATGAGGCCTTGCAATACGCGAGGGCATTGTATGCCAACAAGGAGATGGCGGCATTAGTGAAACCTTGCCGGCCGATAATAATCAGCGACGCCAATAAGGAGATGCTCGGCAAACAGTTCAGCTACGCCGAATACGACGCATTCTACAAGAAACATTTCGAGACACTAAAGATTACCCAGCGGTCTCTGCTCTCCGAGCCTGAGCCGCAGTCGGCAGACGAGCAGTTTATCGAACAGGATAAGAATGTGCGCCGTCAGGAGGAGATACGTCAGCAACAGCAGGAGGAGCAGCGTCAACAGCAAGAGGCAGAGCAAATCGACGAGGGTCTGCCACCAGCTGATTTGTTGCCCGTGCCAGAGCCTACCGTTCCGGCGAATACCGAGGAATTTCCGCAAGTGGAGGCACCTGCCGTGCAACCCGTCGATGCGACACCTTCGGAGGAGGGTCTGCCGCAACTCGACCTGCCGCCATTGCCAGAACCCACCGTGCCGGCGAATACCGAGGAAATACCGCAAGTGGAGGCACCTGCCGTGCAGCCCGTCGATGCGACACCTTCGGATGAGGGCTTGCCACAGCTCGACCTGCCGCAGCAACAAGTGCCGGCTCCGGTTGAAGAAGAGCTTCCGCAAGTTGAGGCTCCGACACAACAGACTCCGTCGGCAGAAGAGGACGACCTCTTTATGGACAGTCCGGCACCTGTTCGCACTCCGTCGATGCAAACCAATACCGACATCAACTTCGATGAGCTCGACCTCGATGGCGGACCGGCGACAGAAAATCAGAATACAAACGACATAGATGACTCATTCGAACTCGACGTTGAGGGAACACAGCAGCAAGAGCAGGTGCCCGACGCAGTGTACGATGATGACTTGGAGGACATATTAAATGAGTAATGGAAAACTGTTATGGGTGGATGACGAGATAGAGCTGCTCAAGGCTCATGTCATCTTCTTGGAGAAAAAAGGATATGAGGTGGTGACGGTGAGCAATGGGCCCGACGCCATCGAAGAGTGTGGAAAACAAACGTTCGACCTCGTGCTGCTCGACGAGATGATGCCGGGACTTAGCGGACTGGAGACCTTGCAGAAAATCAAGGACATACAGCCGGCCACGCCCGTCGTGATGGTCACTAAGAGCGAGGAGGAGAACATTATGGAAGAGGCCATAGGCAGGAAAATCGCCGACTACCTCATCAAGCCCGTCAACCCGATGCAGATACTCTCGTCGCTAAAAAAGAACATACACCAGAGGGAGATCGTTACCGAGGTGACGCAGACAAACTATCAGCAGGAGTTTATGAAACTCTCCATGCAGATACAAGACTGCCGCAACTATGAGGACTGGATAAATGTTTACCGCCGTCTTGTACACTGGGAACTGGAGCTCAGCAGCACCGACAGCGAGATGACCGACATGCTGATATCGCAAAAGGAAGAGGCCAATATCGGGTTCGCCAAATACATAAAGAAGAATTACCTCGACTGGATTGCACAGCTCGACCCGAAGAGTCCGCAGCGCACAAGGGCAGGGGAGAACCGCCCTATGCTCAGTCCGGAAATCTTCAAGGAGAAGGTGTTCTCGCTGCTCAACGAGGGCAAACAGGTGTTTCTTATCGTCTTGGATAATTTCCGTTTCGACCAGTGGAGGATGCTCTCCAAAGAAATCGGCGACTCGTTCGACATCGAGGAAGACTTGTATTTCAGTATCCTGCCCACTGCCACGCAGTATGCCCGCAATGCCATCTTCAGCGGACTGATGCCGAATAAGATTGCCGAGATGTTTCCCGACCTCTGGGTGGACGAGGATGAGGAGGAGGGCAAGAACCTCAACGAGGAGCCGCTGATACGTGAGCAGATTTCACGCTATCGCCGCCACGACACCTTCTCTTATCATAAGTTCAACGACCAGGTGGCGGCGGAGAAATTTATGCAGCAGTTTAAGGAATTGAAGAAATACGACCTCAATGTCGTGGTGTTTAATTTCATTGATATGCTCTCGCATGCCCGCACGGAGTCGAAGATGGTGAGAGAGCTCGCCAACAACGAGAGCGCTTTCCGCTCCCTCACGCTCAGTTGGCTGCGCCACAGTGTAATCAGCGACTTGCTCCGTCAGTTGTCGCAAACCGACTGTAAGGTGATTATCACCACCGACCACGGGTCGATACGCACGAGCAAACCGGTGAAAATCATCGGCGACCGCAATACCAACACTAATTTGAGGTATAAATTAGGTAAGAACCTGTCGTATCAGTCGAAAGACCTCTTTGTGATTACCGAGCCGAAGAAGGCGCAGTTGCCATCGCCCAACGTCAGCACCTCGTATGTGTTTGCCACTGGCGACAGCTTCTTCGCATACCCGAACAATTATAATTATTATGTGTCGTATTATAAAGACACGTTCCAGCATGGCGGCATCTCGATGGAAGAGATGATTATCCCCGTGATAACGATGACCGGACGCAAAAAATAACAGATTATGGAATACAGTTTAAATGATATAGCCTCTGCTGCTCATGAGTTTGCAGGAATGATGGGCGATGCCCGCGTGTTTGCCTTCTATGGCTCCATGGGCGCGGGCAAGACCACTTTTATCAAGGCCTTATGCCGTGAGTTAGGGAGTGATGACAATGTTACCTCGCCCACCTTTGCCATAGTGAATGAATATACAGCCGGCGATGGCGACAGCATCTTCCACTTCGACTTCTACCGCATCAAGAAGATGGAAGAGGTGTTAGACCTCGGCTATGAGGACTATGTGTATAGCGGTGCTTTATGCTTTATGGAGTGGCCGGAGCTAATCGAGGAGATTTTGCCCGATGATGTAGTGAAAGTGAAGATTACCGACCTTGGCTCAGACCGTCGTCGGCTTGAGATATTCGGTCGCGACACTGCTCCATCAGCCATTTAGGTGTGCTGGTGGCTCCGCAGATGCCCACGGTGTTCACTCCTTCGAGCCATTGAAGCTCTATTTCCTCCGGACCTTCCACTAAATGAGTGTTGGGGTTTACTTTATGGCAAACCTCGTATAGCACATGGCCGTTGCTGCTTTTGCGTCCGCACACGAAAATGATAAGGTCGTGGCGTGCGGCGAAAGTGCTGATGTTGGGAATCCTATTGGCCACCTGTCGGCAGATGGTGTCGAAACTTTTGAAAATATAGCCCTCTTGTATGTGGGTTTGGAAATATTCTATGATACGGTGGAACTCATCGAGATTTTTTGTGGTTTGCGAATAGAGGTATGTGTCTTTGTTTAAAGGCACATTTTTTACTTGTTCAAAATTCTCGATGACAATGGCTTTGCCGTCTGTCTGCCCTACAAGTCCGAGCACTTCGGCATGTCCGTTTTTGCCGAAAATCACTATCTGAGAGTTGGGATTTCCCTCAAACTGTTTCCTGATTCTTTTTTGCAGTTGCAGTACCACGGGGCATGTGGCGTCGAGGATGTCGATATTGTTTTCTTTTGCCATCTGGTATGTTGATGGCGGTTCGCCGTGTGCTCTTAGCAGCACGTTGGCGTCATGCAGTGTCTTGAGGTCCTCGTGGTTTATGGTTTTCAGTCCCATGTCCTTGAGTCTCTGACACTCCATGGAGTTGTGCACAATGTCGCCGAGGCAATAGAGAGTTTTCCCTTTTCTCAATTCCTCTTCCGCTTTCCCGATTGCAGTGGTAACGCCGAAGCAGAACCCGCTGCCAGTATCAATTTCAATTATCATTTCAATTGTCAATTCGATTTGAATTTCGTCCAGATAGTGATTTTTGCATTATGCGGGTCGTTTGTTATCATCAGGATTCTTGGCGAGGTTTTGAGTTTTTGCACCTCTTTTTTGAGTTTTATTTTCAGAGTTGTTGACTCACCCGGTGCCAGTTTTCTTTTTGACAGTGTGAGGTCAATTCCTGATGTGAACATTTGGAGTGAGGATATTTCGAGCGTCGCCTGTCCGTCGTTTCTCACTGTTACCGTCTTTTGTATTTTGCTCTTTCCGTCGAATGCACCGAAGTCGATTACGGGGTCGCCGTTAGTGAGACTTATCTGCTGCTCCTGGTCGGCGATGGCGATTTTAGGTATTGCTCCGGTGGTGGCATATTTCGTGAGGTCGGGGAGTAGCACTGCGCTCACGTCGATGGCAGTCTCGTCGCTCACTTTGTCGCCCGGGTAGCGTGCCACGTAAACCGTGGATTGTGTCAGTCCCATGCTTCTGAGTTTATCGGAGTTAAGCACGAGCCTTATTATTCCGCTCTCGCCGGGTTTGAGTGTCGGTTTCGACACTTGCATTGAGAGATACGAAGGCATGTGCATCAGGGTGGGGGTGTAGGTTTTGCCGCCGTTGTTGAGGATATGTATGTCGGCAGTGGGCTGCTCTCCTCTGTTCACGTTGTCGAACACCACTTCTTGTTTGTCCACTCTAAGACTTCCCATCTGTATGGGGTATGTTCCGGAATAGTCTTGCAAGTCTCTTCTCACCCTTCCTCTGAGCCTTAGTATCGTAGGCTCTTCTTTGGCGTTGGTATAAACCACTATAGCCTTGTCGAAGGTGCCCATGGTCTCGGCGTTGTATGTGGCGGTGATGGTGAAGTCGTTGTTTCCCGACACGTCTTTCGGGAATTTCACGTTCACGCATCCGCAGTCGGGCAGCACCTCTTTAATTTTCAGTTTCTTCGAACCGTCGTTTTTGAGGTTGAAGGTTCCCGTTACAGGCTGCCGGTACAATACGTCTCCGCAGTCTGCCACATCATTTTTCACTACTAACTTTTGCGCTGCTGCTGTTTGAGCCAAAGCGAGCGCGAATATTGCTATTGTTGCTTTTCTCATTTTCATTTCACTGTTATTTTTAATGCTTTTGCTGTTGCTTTATATCCTGGCGAGTAAGTGCATTGAGCCTCACATGTGCCGGTGGTATATGTTCCTTTTCTGTCAATATAATATTCTGTCTCTATTCTGTGCGAGCCTTTAGAAAGACAGTCGAAATAATAGTTTGTCGTGTTGTCTTTCGTCGAGATATAGTATCCCCAGCGGTAGGTGCTGAGCTGTTGCAGCGGTTCCATACATGCCGCCCTTCTGTCGCTGACGGTCACGAAGTCGTAGTCTCTGTCGGCTTTGATGTCGATTCTCACGGTAACCTTGTCTCCCACCTTGAAGTCGTTACCTTCGACGATGGTTCTTGTCACGGTTATGCCGCTTGCCATGTCGTCAACGTCGGTTGTCGGCTGATAGAATTGCAGGTACAGCACACCCCACGACATTCCCTCGCTTGTCTTTTCGGCAGTGAATGTCTGTGCGTTTTCGGCGTCGGCGGTGGTTTTCACGTATCCGAGTCCTGCCGTGCTCTTCGGTGTGTCGAGTTGTTTTCCGTCGATGGCGAGTTTTGTCATCTCCTTGGTGTCGAGGCTCTGTGTGTTGCCGTTGATAAGCGCATACACGGCGTTCACGGCGTTGATGGGCGTGAGCCAGCCCTGTGTCCTCTTTTCCTGTATGAGCCATCTCCTCATCTCGTCGATGGTTTTTTCCTTGTCTTTTCCGATGAGCGTGAGGGCTTCCATTGCCGCTGTTTGAGTGGGTATGCGGTAGTCGCACCACGAGTAGGTGGCGTTGGGACTGTCGTAATATCTTCCCATCTCCTCGGTGTAAACGGTGTATTCCTCGATGCTTTGGAGATATTCCTCTGCCATTTTCTTGTGGTTGTTGTGTGCCAGCACGACGGCTGTGAGGGCTTTCGTCTGAATGTCTGTCTTCCTCGGCATTTTCAGGAGTTTGTCGAGGAGGTATTTCTTTGCGTCCGCTGCTTTCCCTGTCGGCTCGCGTTTTTCGAGCGCGAGTGTATAGAGGTAGTCGATTTGTGAGCGTGAGATTTCGAATTCAAAACCTTTCTTCTCCAATTTTTTCATTTCCTCCACCCATTTCACCATTTCGCCGTCGAGGAATTTGAAGGCGCGGTTCATCATCTCTTTCGTGTCGTCTTGTTTTCCGGCGAGGGTGTTAAGTCTTGCCATAGTCTCTGTGACGTAGAGTGTGATATAGAGGCTGCCCCTCATTCCCGGCCACCAACTCCAGCTGCCGTCGGCTCCCTGCAGTTTTTTGAGGTATGCGAGCGTGGTGTTGAGTCGGCTGTTTATCTGGTTGTCATCGAAGTAGTTTATGAGCTGGTGTTTCTGCTCGTTCTCGTGCTTTGCCTCTGCCACCCACGGAGTCTCGTCTAAAAGCAGCTCCTTAAGTTCCTCATTGGTTTCGAGTGCCGACTGCAGTGTGGAACTTTCGGGGTTCTCCTGGTCCTCTTTCTCCCACTGCTGGATAGTGGTTTTGATGTTGGGACTTTGTTTGATTACAAAGTCAGCGATTTTGTTGGCATAGTATGATGATGCGAGCGATGCGGCATTCTTGTCGCACCCGATTGCCACTGTCGGCAATGCTTGTATTGCGAGCCACATCGGGTTGTTGGTATATTCTATGGTGAGCAGTTTGTCGCCCTCTGCCGTCGCCGGTGTCAGCGCTTTTATGTCTATGGTCTTGGTTCCCGGTTCTGTTTGTGTGAACGGCACGGTTTTGGTAACTCTCTGTTTGTCTGGCATCACGGCGAGGTATCTTATCTCTCCGTCGCTGTATCCGCTGCCTTGCGCGGTGATTTTCACTGTGTAGAGCTTGCCGGGTTTCAAGGTGTTGGCGCCGATGTCGAATGTCGCCGCTGTGGTGGCGTTGGCTCCGAGCTGGAAGTTTTGCGACTGCGAGAACACTGTCTCCATCGTCTCTGCGTCGTCGATTTGTATTCTTGCCGTTCCGTTTATTGGTGTCTCGGATGTGTTGGCGATGCGTGTCGAGATGCTGGCATCGTCGCCGCATCTTATGAAGCGTGGCATATTCGGCTCCACCATAATGGTTTTTTGTGCCACTGCCTCATCTGTGAGTATGGCGTTGCGCATCTCCTTGTCGTTGGCGAGAGTTATAAGTTTCCAGGTGGTAACGCTTTCAGGCAGTGTGAATGCTATTTTCACGTTGCCTTTCTCGTCGGTCATCAGGGTGGGGTAGAAGAATGCGGTCTCGGCGAAGTTCGTGCGCGGCGTGATGTCGGTCTGCTCCTCTGCACTTTCATCGGCTTCTTCGGCGGCAAAGCCTGTGCTTACAATATCTGCCGACCCTGGTGCCGGTAGTGCAACCATCGCTTTCGACTCTGCCACCATTTCGTTTGCCTCTATGTCCATCATATCAGCATCGTCAGCAACCACGGCCCTGTTAGCCATTTTCGCCATAGCCATGGGCCTTGCTCCGCCTAAGAACATACGTCTTCTTATGCGGAAGAAACTGAAATCGTCGATTTCGCAGAAGTGGCTGAATGTCAGTGCCTCCACTTTGCTGTATTGTGTTCTGCCGTTTCTTTGGAGCGTCATACCGTATCCGTGGATGTATGTCCAGTCATTGTCGGGCAGATTTCTATAAAGTCCGAGGTTCAGACTCCACGAGTGTTGTTTTATCTGGTCGAGGCTCTTGTCGTAGAGTGCCGCCATTACCGATGCGTCGGCGGGTTTTCCGTCGGAAGTCTCCACGGTCATCATCCATTCCTCTTTCTGCCCTGGCTGGAGCTTGTTGCGGAATGTCTGCCATTTCATTATTAGTTTTTTGTCTGGCAGGGGCTTGCTGATTTTTATATCGTGGGCGTAGGCTTTTCCCTCTTTCACCCACAGGAGTGTCATGGTGATGCCGTCGCCGTATTCCTCTTTGTATTTCAGTTTGCGGTTAAGAATTTCGCCCTGTTTGTCGATTGTCCCAGTCTCGATGATTTTGTTTTCTCCCGAGAGTATGGTGTAAAGGATATGTGTTTCGGGTCTTGATGTTCCTGCCTGTATCGTCACCGGCGAGCCGTCTTTGGGGAATTCGGTGTTGCTCACATAATACCAGTCGTCGGTTTCTATCGGTGCTTTTTTGTCGTCTTCGCTGAACACCACGAATTCGTGTTCTATCTTGTCGTCTCCGCAGGTGGCAGTGAGTGTGTGCTTACCCGATTTCAGAGTTTGTATCGCCTTTTTGATATCTTTTGTCTCGCCGGTTTTCGCCGTGAATTTCTGCCCGTTGTCGAATTGGAATTCCACAGTTTCTCCGTCCATATTTTCTCCTGCCATGTTGATGAGGCTGAATGTTACGGCCGTGAGTTTGCTCTTCACCTGCTGCTTAGGCATGTCGGAGGTGAAGTATGTGGGTTTGCTGCTCAATGGTATTGCCCTGTGTGCGGAGTGCGTCTCCCCTTGTATATCGGTAACTTGTGCCTCTGCGGTGATATTGTAGAAGCAGTGCCATCCCATGGCTATTCTTTCCTGGTCTTCGGGTTCGAGCGTGAGCGGCATATTGATAAGGAATTCTCCGTTGTCGTCGGTGGTCGTCTCCTCTTCGGATATTTCTGTTGCCACGTTTCCGTCCCACCACCACCAGAATGGTTTGCGGCGTGTGATGGTGTATTTCACTTTTGCCCCTTGCACTGGCACACCGGAGTATGTTTTTGCTTTTCCTTTGAGTGCTATGGTGTCTCCGATATTGTATTTGTCTTTGTAATCCTCAATTTCCACGTCGAAGGTTGGCCGTTTGTATTCTTCCACGTTGATAGAGGTTTGCGCATGATAAGTGGTTAATGTGAATATTCCTGTGAGGCCTGTTTTGGGTAGTGTGAATTCCGTCGATGCCTTTCCGTAGCTGTCGGTGGTAATTCTTTTCTCCTCGACGATTTTATTGTTTGCGTCGCGTAGTGTGAGGGTGTATGCTTTGTTTTGTATTACTTTTGCGTCGCGGTGCTTGAGTGTGGTGAATGCCATTATTGCCGCATACACTTTCTGACCGGGTCTGTATATGCTTCTGTCAGTGAAGATTCTTACTTCATCTTCGTCCCTGTTGTCTCTATCGAAATAAAAATTGGCATTGAGCGACATTTTGGGATGGAACTTGTCTGTCTCGGTGTATGGGAACACCCTTTTGTTGTAGTAATCCCAGTTTTTGCCATCGCCTTGTATGGTTATTTCTCCCTCGCTATTGCATTCGTAAACATTGAATTTCTCGTTTTGGTAGCTTGGGTAGATTCTTAATTTCGCATTCTGCACCGGTCCTCCGGTTTTGGCATCGAGCACTGCGTATCTCGTTTCGTTTTTCGACAGTTTTTGTGCCACGACTTTGAGGCTCGTGCAGTAAATCAGTTCGATGTCTTTTCCTAATGCGGAGTTGTCGGCTTGTGCCTCAATGAGATACACACCCGGCTGTAATTCCGGCAGTGTGATGCTGTGGGTCGTCGTCTGATATTCCGGCACGTCAGGCAGTTTGTGCGTAACTGTTTGTTTAGTGTCCTTAATTATCTTCTGGTATATTTTTTTTCTTCCCCCTTCGCTGTTGATGTTTATTTTTTCATCGTTAAGTGCGCCGTCGTAGTCTAAGCGGTATATGTTTACGGTGATTTCTTTCAGGTGTCTTGCCGTGAGTTTCATCTGCTCGTTTTTCCCTGGCAGGATAATCTGTATGTCGTCGCCGTGTAATGAGAAATTCGGGTTTGTGATGTCTTTGAGCCTGTTTTTCAACTCATTAATTCTTTTCCATTTTCCCCATTTGCTTATTGCGTGGTTCAACCACTCATATTTTTCTTTCGGCTCTGCTCCGCATCGGTGGATATAATTGTATTTCATTATCGCCGCCTCTCCGCATTCGTCGAGGTCGCCATATTTTGCGATGAGGGAGTCGAGAGATTTGTAATAGGCGGTCTTCTTATAGTCTCTTGCTATGTAGTTTTCATCGCTTTCCTCGAGCATTTTGAGGGCAGTGATCAGAGCCGCTTTTCTGTTTTTCCCGTCGTAGTAGTCGTGGAGGATGTCGTATTTCTCCACTTCGTATCCCATGACGCTGAGCAGGTCGTTGTCGAAGATATAGCTGTCGTATCCGGTCTCGACGAATGGCACGTATTCCTTGTCTTTATGTGCCGCGAGCATGGCCGGGTCGCTGAGCGCCTCGCTGATATACTGGTCGGCGATGTCTTTGGCGTTGTCGCCGAGGAGATTCGGGTTGCTTCCCACCTCGAATGTGTATTTGCCGTCGCCGGGGTTTATCTGGTATATTCTCCCGACGATGAGTTTATACACTGCTGCGAGTGTCTTGTCTTGTTTTTCTGCCTGTGGTATTTTTGCCTCTAATCTTTTCACGTCGGGCAGGAGTGAGTCGGGCGAAATGGAGTATTTCGTCTGAATTGTCTGGAGTTCGGCCTTGAGCAATTGCCCGTATGCCTTTTCTTTCTCGGCTTTTTTCGTAATTTTGTCGAGGACTTCAATTTTTTGTTTCGGCAGGTCTTTGTCTTCTGCCTCTTCCACTTGTTTCCAGAGGTTCGTAAATCCTTGCCCCGATGAGAATATTGATACCATAGCTGCTATTATCGTTATTAAAAGTCTGCTCATAATGCATTTTTTTATTTCACGATGCAAAGTTAGTGCTTTTTTTTATAAGGTGCAATTAATAATCCTAAAAAGTTTTCTTTTACCGCCGTTTTTTTGATTTTTAAACTAAAATTGAGGCGGAGGCGGAAAAACTTGCTAATCTGTCGATAATGAGAAATAACCATTTTTGTAGTTAAATATTGCAATTAATAGTGTCGGAAAGTTAAATATCGGTACTTTGCGTCATTTTTACGCAAAAATATTTGGTTATGTCATTTTTACGCATTAATTTTGCAGCGTGATTTACAACAAGAGATAATAAACAAAAAGTATAATCATTAAAATTTACAATTATGAAGTCAACAATTTTCAATCTGATTATCCTCGATGAGAGTGGAAGCATGGGTCCCATCACTCAACAAACCATCAGTGGTTGCAACGAGACAATAAATACCATTAAGGCTGCTCAGGAGAAATACACTGACACCCAGGAGCATTTCGTGAGCATCTATGCATTCCAGAGCGGTGGAAGTAGTCCATCACGTTATCTTATTAAAAACGCTCCTGCCGCCCAAGCCGAGCATATAACAGAAAAGGACTATCAGCCGTGTGGCTGGACTCCGCTTTTAGACGCTGTTGGCTCCACTCTTACCGACCTCAAGGCGAAAGTTGCGAAATGCGAGGATGCCATCGGAAGCGTTACAATTATCACTGATGGTGAAGAGAACTCCTCCACAGACTATTCTGCCGAGCAGGTGGTGAAGATGATCGACGCTCTTAAGGAGCAGGGCTGGAACTTCAACTTCATCGGCTCCGGCATCGACGTGAACCGAATATCCGCAAGAATGCATATCGACAACAGTATGTGTTTCGATATGAGTGTCGAAGGTTCAAGTGCTATGTATGCGAAGGAGAGACGTTCGCGAGATCGTTGGTTCAATAAAATGGATATTCTCAATAAGCAAGGTATTACAAAAGAAGAACTGATAAGGAGGCGCAAAGAAGAGGCTATGAAATTCTTTGAGGAGGATGAAGAACCCGAAACCGAGCGTGTGGCTCCTTCGCAGATTAACGACTTGGCTCCCAATGAGATATTCGTGTTCGGCAGCAACTTGCATGGACTGCACGGAGGTGGAGCGGCCCGTGTCGCAAGAAAGAAATTCGGTGCCATAATGGGGCAGGGCGTGGGCTTGCAAGGCAGGTCGTATGCCATTCCGACGATGCAGGGCGGTGTGGAGACCATAAAGCCTTACGTCGATGAGTTTATTGAGTTCGCAAAGAACCACCCCGAATACAAATTCCTTGTCACTCGTATCGGTTGCGGCATCGCCGGCTTCTGCGATGATGAAATCGCGCCGCTGTTTAGAGAGGCGTTGAACGTGAATAACATATATCTGCCGCAGTCGTTCATCGATGTGCTGAAAAAGGGCAAGAACAACTAAGAGATAGATTTGAAAGTTTATAATGATCTGTACCGAGGCAGACTGAAAAATGCCAGCCAATGAAAAACACACCCGAAGGGCGGAAACGGCACAGCCGTTTCCGTCCCCTTTTCGTATTATCAGGTATCAGCATACCTTAACTTGCTGGTAACTTGATTTTAATTTGCTGGTAACTTGATTTTAATTTGCCTGTAATTTGCCAAATCATAATTTTCAGTTCAAAAAAGTCAATAAAATAAGGCATTTCGCCCCTGATTTTAATTTGCCTGTAATTTGCCAGCCATTTGATTTTAACTTGCTGGTAACTTGATTCTAACTTGATTTTCATACAATGGAATTGGGCTTTGAAGAATGAAACTCCCTTTAAACAAAGGTATTCCCATCATCAATTTTAAC
>Ga0065708_1014748_pt1 | contig 23774 bp, 16 predicted proteins | sample Hoacrofraction12_2_FD_59095 | JGI IMG/M metagenome (GOLD analysis project Ga0065708, IMG submission 59095) | Hoatzin crop microbial communities from Cojedes, Venezuela, sample from fiber fraction 12 v1 | ecosystem: Host-associated > Birds > Digestive system > Esophagus > Crop | place: Venezuela... | reverse complement strand
TTCTGAAAGTTCAAATTATTGATTTTCAATAGTTTGAACTTTCTTGTTTTTTATTATTGAGTGTTATGGAAAAGTTAATTGTGAATGTTTCACTTACTCCGACCGGGTATTGCTGCGATTGTGATTTGTATAACTGTTTGATATAGGAAAAATAAAATTTTTGTTTGCGATTGCGCTAAAATCCGTTTTCGTCCGTATATATTATAAAAGGAGAAATGAAAATGAGACGTATAGCATTATTTTTGATGTGCCTTGTGATGGCAATGGCTGCCAAGGCGAAAGTATTGACAGTGTCAGTTACAAACCCGGGCGATGACTTGCGCTGGCAACTCGTGGAGGTGTCGGCGGATGAGGTTTTCAATGCCCTCGGAGCAGAGAAAGGGAAGACGATAAGGGTGAAGAACGCCCGCGGACAACAGGTGGCGTGGCAGTTAACTTACGACGGCAAACTGCTTATCGAGACCACGGTGATGCCCCATGGCACGGCGACGTTTACTATCGACAAAGGAACGCCGGATGAGTTTAAGACATACGTCGCCGGTCGCAAGGTGCCGGAGCGTCTTGACGACTTCGCCTGGGAGAACGACCGTAGCGCATACCGTGTCTATGGTCCGGCATTGGCGAAGACCGGTGAGAGAGCTTTCGGCGTTGACGTGTGGGCAAAAAGCACCCCTGAGCTTGTCAACGACGGCCGTTATGCCGCCGATGCCGGCACTTGGGACCGCATACACGCCGCCGGCATCAAGGATAAGGCCGTTATCGACTCGATGTTTAAATACACCAGCTTCCACCTCGACCACGGCGACGGACTCGACTGCTATAAGGTAGGACCGTCATTAGGTTGCGGCACTCCGGCAGTGATGATTGGCGACAGCATCATTTTCCCATATTGCTATAAGGATTACGAGATCCTCGATAACGGACCCTTGCGCATCACCTTCCACCTCATCTACCCCGAGACTCAGAAAGGTAAATATAAAAAGGTGGTGGAGCACCGTATTATAAGTTTGGACAAGGGCAGCAACTACAACCGATGTGAGGTTTGGTATGAGGGTATCGACAAGCCTTTCGACGTGGCATCGGGTGTGGTGATACATACAGAGGACAAGGAAACATTGGAAATGGGGCCTGGCTATGTGATTTATGCTGACCCCACTGATGAGCCGAAAAATAATTTCCAACTTTTCGTGGGTGCGGTGTTCACGAGTTTCACCGAGGCGAAAGCCGTTTGGGAGAAGAAAGCCCACGACGGCATTGCCGGCCATGCCCTCGGCATCCGCCGCGCACTGCCTGCCGACAGCCATTTCACATATTATTTCGGAAGTGCCTGGAGCAAAGCCGACTGCCGCTCTATGAAAGAGTGGAGAGAGCGCACACGGCAGTTCCTTAGAGCCCTCGAGGAACCGCTGCAAGTGAAAATCGCTGCAGAATGAAAGGTGCAGGTCTTTAAGCCCTGAACCCGTGGGAGTCGAATGGCTCTGTCAGCGCCTCATCATCGTATATTTTAGCGCAGGCGCAGGCAGAGGGAAGGGTTCGGCGATATGAAGAAGCACCTTACACCGTATTCAATCTTTTTATAGCATTGGCAATAGCCGCCAAATATGGCAAAAAGTACCCGATAGTGTGCGAAAACCGTAAAAAAATACGATTTTCGCACATTATCGCTATATTTAGCACCTTAAAGGGTATAATATTGTCCGCGTTGATTTATATCATTGATTTAAGTCAAACTCTTGACGAAAGTCAAAAATATCGGCTTTTTTGCGCCTTTTTTGAAAAATTGTTTGCGCACACAGAAAATTCGCAATAACTTTGCACCGTCAAAAGGAAACAAGGGCTTCAATTTAAGAACCGATAATTCGGAATGTTGAATGTCCCGCCGGATGACAAAGGTAATCCCAAGCGAGGGATAAGGATAACAGGATATATTAATATAAGTTTTAAGTTAATAATAGGTATAAAGGTAAGAAAGATTTAAAGGTTTATTTCAGGTAACAACACAAACACAGAAGGCCGGCCGGCAATATGCCGGACCGGGCTGATGCAAGAGAGAGAAAAAGAAAAAATTAAAGGTTTAAAGATTGTAGAAAGGGTAAGATTATGATTACATTGAATGTAGTATTGGCAGTAGTGGTCATCGTGGCTGTAATGGCAGTGAACAACAACAATCACGCCGCCACAAGATAAGCGACCACGCACAGGGCAATAAGCCCTGCTGCTTTAAAGCTGAAGACTAACGAGGGATGCCGCGAGGCATCCCTTTTTTACTGATATTTTCAGCAAGGAAAACAGCGACCCTGTTTACAAAAGCTGTTATTTATACAAAAAGCGGGTGCCTTGTGATATTCACAAGACACCCGATGTTATTTTATATCAGCGACTTTTCATAAAAGACCAGACTATGGACGATAAGATGTTGTTTTGTCGCATTTACGTTAAAAATCTGTAAGAATTTGACAAATTTCTTGCGTTTTTGAGATTTTTGTCGTAACTTTGCCCCGAAATCGAATAAAATGAACTGTTATGATATTAAGGGCTACATTCAGAAACATCCTGTCATTCAAGGAAGAGACGTCTATTTCCTTTGTGGCAGGCAAGAGCACTCACCACGCAAGTCATGTTGTGAGGGCAGCAGGTCGTGATGACATCTCCGTGCTAAAAGCCGGTGTTATTTATGGTGCCAACGCCTCGGGAAAAAGTAATATCATTAAGGCGGTTCAAATATTAAAGAATATCGCCTTGGGACAATTGCCCAAAAGCAATATCGAGCCTTTCAAATTGTCGGAGGAACGGCAGCCAGTGTCGAAACTGGAAATCGAATTTAAGACAGCCGGCCGCTATTTCGCCTACGGGGTGGAATTCAGCGTCAATGGCATTGATGAGGAATGGCTTTTCGACATTAACGCAAGGACAGACAAGGAAGTGTTTTCACGCAAGTCAGGAAAAGACGGAAACACCTTTACTTTTGGAACCGTCAACGGCAACAAAGAGACGACACAGTTTCTGAAATTCTTAGCTGATGGCACACCTTCGAATACCAGTTTCTTGTCAGAATACGTAAGGCGCAACGGCCGAGGCCTTGATTTGATAAAAGAGGCCTTCGCATGGTTTAAGGACAAGTTGAACATCCTTTTCCCTAATTCCCGTTATCAGGGCATCTCGTTCAATGTGGAGCGCAACAGGGATTTTCAGGACGGCACACGCAAGCTTCTCGACTTTTTCGACACCGGCATTAAAGACATCCGCCGCATGGAAATCAAGAAAGAGGAGATAGACATTCCGTCGGAGTTGCAGGAGAGGCTCATCGCCAAACTCGAGCCGGGCAGGACAGTGGCAATCACGTCGGAGAGCGGCAGCCAAACCTTCTTCATCGATATGGGAATCGATGGAACATTATCTTATTATAAGCAAAAAACCGTGCATACAAATGATGCCGGGCGGGAGGTGGTTTTCGAGGAGGATGAGGAATCGGACGGCTCAATCCGGCTTATGGATTTCATCCCGATGCTTATCGACCTCAAACAGAACGACGATGTATTCCTGATTGATGAGATTGACCGCAGTCTGCATCCGTTGTTGTCGCAAAAACTGCTCGAATATTTCTTCTCAATGCTGACAGAGTCAAGAAGCACCCAGCTCATTTTCACCACCCACGAAGCCAGCCTCCTCGACCTTAAAACGCTCAGGGCAGATGAAGTGTGGTTTGCCGAAAAAGACAAAAGTGGTGCCACCCACCTCACGTCCTTGGCAGAATACAAACCGCGTGAAGACGTGCGCCGGGGCTATCTCTTAGGGCGATACGGGGCAATCCCTTTCTTCCCGTCTATTAAATCACTCAATTGGTAACAACTATGAGAAAGAGAAAGGATTTCACACGCTTAGAAGGTGTTAAATCGGCCAAGTTGATAGTAATAGCGGCAGAGGGCAGAGACACGGAGAATCTGTATTTTGATGCTATGAAACGTGAACTTGCCGCCGACAATGTCCACGTGGAAATATTACATAGAAATAACGACGAGTCAAGTCCTGCGTCGGTATATGAGCAGATTAAGGGCTTTATGGAAAGATATATAATTGAACAGGACGATGAGCTGTGGGTGGTCGTTGACCGGGACAAATGGACTACAAAAATGATAGCTGCCATTGCGAGGTATTGTTCGCAAAACGACAATCAAAAATTCTGCTTGAGCAATCCCTGCTTTGAGCTTTGGCTCCTTCTTCACTTGGAAGATGTAAGCTCGTATTCCGAAGAAGATTTGCAAAAGCTGTCAGCCAACAAGAAAAACGCCAAAAACGGCAGCACGTGGATAAAGGCGAGGATGAGGCAACTGCTCGGACACTACAATGAATCTTATTACGATACTTCAAAACTTCTCCCTTTTGTGGATGTGGCAATAGAAAGGGCTGAGAAATTAGACACAAAACCCGCAGACCGTTGGCCTCAAGGCATTGGTACGAGAGTGTATCTGTTGGCGAGAAGTATAATGGGAAGAAATTGACTTTGTTTGTAAAGAAAACAGAATAAAAATTGTTGATTACTTAAAAAGAACAAAATTAAGGCTGTAGAATGAAAAAAAGTTAAGAAATGTCCGATACTGGGCGAAAATCGGATTTTTTTTACGGTTTTCGCCCAGTATCGGTGTTTTATTAAGAAAAATTCTGCGACTTTATAGCGAAAAGTGTTGCAAATAGCGATAATTTTGTGAAAATATTTGCTGATGTGCCACTTTTGCCGTACCTTTGCACTCTAAATCAGTTAGGATGACAAAAAGGATACTTCTTATCGCCGATATAGTAGGCGTGGGCAGGGTGGGGGTGACAGCCTCTATGCCTGTGCTCATGCGCATGGGCTACGACGTGGCCAACCTCCCCACGGCCTTGGTGTCGAATAATTTCGGCTATGGCCGTTATGCGATGCGCGACATGGGGGATTATCTCACCGAGACCTTAGGCGTGTGGGACGACCTCGACTTCAGCTACGACGGTATTATCACCGGTTTCATACCCTCCGAGGAACAGGCGGAGGTGATTGCCGCCTATTGCCGCCGCCAGCGTGCTCACGGCTCTTTCATCGTCGTGGACCCCGTGATGGGCGACGGCGGAACGCTGTATAGCGGACTGCCCCCGAAGATTGTGGCCATTATGCGCGATATGGTGGGGATTTCGCATCTCACTTGTCCCAACTACACCGAGGCCTGCTATCTGCTCTCGCAAGAGTGCAAGCCCGAGGGTGTGAGCAAGGCGGAGGCCTATCAGATGCTGCGCCGCCTCAGGGAGATGGGGGCCGAGTCGGCGGTCATCACCAGCATCACCGTTGACGGACAGACTTCCGTGGCCGGGTATGACGGTAGGAAAAAAAATGACAAAGAAGACCTTTCCGACCCCCGTTTTATCCTGCCTTATCAAGAAATCCCGGCAGTGTTTTCCGGTACCGGCGACGTGTTTTCCGCCTTCCTTGTCGGTAAACTCATGGCGGGCATGCCTCTCAAGGACGCCACGCAATATGCGATGTTTACCTTGAGCGACTTGATAGAGAAATTCAAAGACTATCCCGATAAATACTTGGGATTGCCAATATAGAAATGCGATGATTTTTATAATTTTGAAAATTATTGCTAAGGAATTGGTTATAAATGATTTAAAGGATGAGAATAGATATAATAACAGTACTTCCCGAAATGCTTGAGGGCTTTGTGAATGTGTCGATAGTGAAACGTGCCCAAGACAAGGGCTTGGCAGAGATACATCTTCATAACCTGCGCGACTACACCTTAGACAAGTGGCGCAGGGTGGATGACTACCCATACGGAGGGTTTGCAGGTATGGTGATGCAGATAGAACCTATCGACCGGTGTATCACAGCTTTGAAAGAAGAGCGGGATTATGATGAAATAATCTTTACATCTCCAGACGGGAAGAAGTTCGACCAGCATTTAGCCAACGACCTGTCGCTGCTCAATAATGTCATCATCCTTTGCGGTCATTACAAAGGCGTGGATCAGCGTGTGCGCGACCACTTGGTGACGATGGAAATCAGCGTTGGCGATTATGTGCTTACTGGTGGCGAGCTTGCCGCCGCCATCATCACCGACTCCGTGGTGAGGGTTATCCCCGGCGTGGTGGGAGATGAGCAGAGCGCACTCTCCGACTGTTTCCAAGACGACCTCCTCGCAGCCCCTATATACACCCGGCCGGCAGAATACAAAGGGTGGAAAGTACCCGACGTGCTGCTGAGCGGACACGAGGCGAAAATAAAACAATGGGAGATGGAGCAAAGCCTCGAACGCACGAAAAAATTCAGACCGGACCTGTTGAAGAATTGACAATTAATCATCCAATAATCGTTGGAAAAAATGTTTTTTTACATTGTGGAATAGTTAAATAGTATAAAATATCGTAATTTCATCCTACTATTTAGAATTTTTCTCTTTATAATGTATGCGCATGTCACATTTTTTTTGTACCTTTGCACCAAAATTCATAAAAGGTAAGGAAAAATGTCGATGTCAAACAATGATAGCACAGTGAGACCGGGTCAGGATAGCGGTCATCAAACAGGAGCACAGCAGTTTTCGGGCTCTGCGCCTCAACAGGGTATGTCTTTGGAGAGAGAACGGGTGAGAGAGCCTCAACAGGCAGCCCCCCAAGCTCAGGTGCAGACGCAAGCGCAGTCGCATCAACAAGTTGGCAGTCCTTGTCCTTATTGCGGTGCTCCCAATGAGCCGGAGGCCATGTATTGCGCCTCCTGCGGCCGTGCCATCCGCAGCGTCCTCTGCCCCTATTGCGGTGAGATCATGGATGCCGACGCCGACTACTGTGAGCAGTGCCATCACTATGTGAAAGATGACCTATGCTCTTTCTGCGGCTCGCACCTCACCGCTGCCGACACCTTCTGCCCCGTTTGTGGTAGTCCCAAGGGCGGCATCGTTTGTCCCGTGTGCGGCACGCTCAACGATTTCAGCTTCTGCAAGCAATGCGGTCAGCCGCTCACTCAAGAGGCACGGGCGATAATGCAGAAATTAAGCAATAACAAGGTTTATCAGGAGCTGCAGAGGCTCACACAAGAATATCAGCGGTTGGATGCCATACTCCCCGTGAACAGCGAGCAGGAGGAGTTGAGAGACAAGCAGAGCGAGGAGCTGCGCCTTAGGGTGCTCTCGCTGCTTGAGCAAGACTCCGGCGTGGCCATGCCACAGGTGGAGGAGACAGCCCCGCGGCCCACACAGACACAATTGAAAGAGGATAAGGAACAATTGATAATGCAGCTTGCCTCATTGCTTGACAAGATGCAGATGCCGGAGATGAAAAGCTCCGCCAGGGCGCGCAACTATGCGATGGCCTGTAAACCGCAGGGAGTGCGGACAGGATGGGTGTGCAACTATAAGCACGCCGTGCACAGCAGCCCCTGTGCGTGCGCAAAGCCGCAATTGGGAGGTAAATGGATTGTTTTGAGTAAAAGTTAAATTATGGATAATACAGTAGCAGCCACCCTCAGGGGGGCGAGTACAGTGATACCAGCGACGGGAGCCACACAAGGCGCACAACCAGCCCCGGCAATGCCAGCCGGAGGCGACACCATGCGCACCGCTGCCCAGCCGCAACACACTAACCAGGACATCACTGTGAAAAATTCACAAAAGCACGCCGACAGCCCTGTCAGCGGCGACAATTTCTTGTTGAAAGGGAATACTTTCAACAACAAGAGGTGCATCTCCAACAATTCCGGGGAGGCACAGGTGTATCTCGTTGAAAACCAGGGCCAGGAATACGTGCTGAAGATTTATTATCCCAACTACAAAATGAACCGCGAGATTATGAAGATCGTGGCCAACATGCATTTTGAGATGGTGATGAAGATTTACGACTACGGCTCGACATACGTGGAGGGAAAGAAGCGCGACTACGAGCTGATGGAATACCTCAAGGGAGGCACCATCAGCCAGTATGGCACGGAGCACGACATCAACCGCTTCCGCCGCATCGCCTTGCAGTGCGCCGCCGCCCTGGAGTATATCCACAAGAAAGGCATCATACACAAAGACATCAAACCGGGCAACTTCTTCTTCCGCGACGAGCAGAAGACACAGGTGGTATTAGGCGACTTCGGCATCTCCTCGGCATACGATGACCAGACGATGGTCACCAAGACCACACAGGCGCGCACACCGGCCTTCGCCGCCCCCGACATGTACACCAACGTCATCGACGGCGAGGTGGAGATCACGCCGGCGACAGACTACTACTCCTTGGGAATGACACTCCTCGTGCTATGGCTCGGCAAGTCGGCCATCGACAACAACGAGCGTCACATGATGAGGATGAAGATGGAAGGCCAGCTGCCACATATCGACGAGCTGCCCCAGCAGGTGCGCACGCTTATACAGGGGCTCACCACCGTCAACCCGATGAAGAGGTGGGGATACAACGAGGTGGAGCGCTGGTTCAAGGGCGAAGAGGTGGAGGTGGACCTCTCCTCGCCGTTCCTGAGATACAACTCCTTCGTCGTTGACCCGGAGAAGAACCTCGTGGCGCAGAACCCCAAACAGCTTGCCACGATGTTTATGAGAAACCAGGACCTCGCCGTGTCGTATCTATACAGCGGCAAGGTGGAAGACTGGCTCACAAGGTCGGGAAGCGACAAGATGGCCATAAAAATCAAGGAATATATCACCGACACATACCCGGCAGCCCCGAAGACAGGACTCATGGCGAGCCTTTACACCCTCGACCCGGAGATGCCCTACACCGACGTGAAAGGCAAGAGCTGCACCAGTCTCCATGCCCTCTGCCTCTCCTTGGTGAGCAACATGGAGGAATATGGCATGCTGTTGAAAAACCCCAACGACGGGGTGTATGTGTATCTGCAGACCCACTCCGACTGCGACGTGGACCGTTTGAGAAACTATTTCGCGCCAGGCAGCGGTCTCGACACCCGCACGGCCATACAGAGGATGGTGTATGAGTTCGACCCCGACGTGCCGTTCCTCGCCAAGCACCCCTCCTCTACATTAGATGAGATCGTGAGGGCCTTCGGATATGAGAACATCAGCGAGGACGAGTGGAAGAGCGTGTGCGACGGCCGCCTCCTCTCGTGGATGTACCGACACTCCGACCAGCTGCTCTGCGAGACAGTGAAAATCATGACCGAGGGACAGCCATACAGCAAAGGGCTGTCATACAAGGTACTGTATAATATCGACCGCGAGTCGGCCTACGACCTGCGCGACGCCGACACGCCCGAGGAGGTGGCGGAGCTGATGAACCAGAAGCTCATGGAATGCCAGCACCTCAGCGGAGAGGAGTTTGCCAAGGAGATGGACGACTTCGTGAACCCCTCCGGCCGGCTGTTCTACTATGCCCAGATGCATGGGTGGTATGATGTGATGAGCCAGGGCAAGAGTATCTTCAACATGCAGAGCACGGAGAACAGGGAGCGCATGGGGGCCTACGACCTCCCCACCGCCGCCTACCGTTTCTGCCGTGTCATGGGCGGGCACCCCACCTACAAGGTGAGCGCTGACCTCATTGCCGAGAGCGACGGGGACCTTGACCGCAAGCACCTCGCCGACATCAAGAGCGAGCTGCGCAGCGGCAACCTCGCACAGTGGCTCACCCTCTTCTACCACGAGAACCCCGATGAGGCCTTCGAGGAGGCATACAGCTACGAGCGCGCGGTGGAGAAATGGCTGATGCGCCTCGGTGACTTCGACCCCTCGCAGAAATACTACAAACGATATGTGGCCGCCAAGGAGGAGACGGAGAAGATGAAGGAGGAGGCTAAGGCGATGTGGCGCAATGCCACCGGCAAGGAGGTGAAATGGGCTTTCATCTTCTATGGTCTCTGCGCGATATGGCTGCTCATGGTGCTGCTGCTCGGCTTCAGCGACACCGGCAAGGAGTATCTCACCGAGCACCCCGTGTTCAGCATCACCCTGCCGCTCGGCACCTGCTTAGGCCTGATTTGTGCCACCCACGGCTATTTCCGCGGCTACGGCACGATGCTGTGCCTGCTCGCCTTCATCGCCGGCGTGGCCAGCACCGTGATCCCCATTTTCATCCTTAAGGCTGTCTATGCCTCGATGCCAGCCCTCTTCACCCCGGCAGTGCTGGTGATCTCCTTGGGATACATCGCACTTGGCTTATTTCACGCGGTATAAGAGGAATGCGGGCGACGCCAAGAACGCCATCAACGACGCCCTCGATGACGACATACGCTCCGAACTGCTCGAACCGCTCTACTATGCGTTCAAGATGAAGACATACAGCTTCAAGGGCACTAAGTTCGCGGCGATACAAGACGTGAGCAACCACGTGAGCTCCATGTCGGGAGAGTCGGTGGCACACTATATCTGCTGGGCTGTGCTCGCCGCGGTGATGGTGGGAGATTTCGTGCTCTTCTCACCGAAGGTGTTTAACATGAAAACCCCTGACCTGATAGAGTTGAACCTCACATACCAGGGCATCATGCACACGCTCAAGAAGAGCATCGAATGAGAGGACAGAGAGAGTTTACACATTATTAATATATAAAGCGCTCAAGAAAGGCACTGACAAAAGAGAAATAGAACAGGAGCGGACGGATGAAATGTGAACATTGTAACACGGAAAACCGACGGTCGGCGAAATATTGTAAATGGTGCGGAAAGCCATTGGCGGTTGCCAATGTGCTTGATAGGCTCGTGGGCCTGGATCAAATCAAGAAACAGCTCAAGACCATCGTTGACACATACACCTTCCTGCGCTCCAGAAAAGACGTGGCCGACGTGAGGCTCAGCGTGGACACCATCATCACCGGACAGTCAGGCACGGGCAAGACGCTCCTCGCCGACGTGATGCGGGAGTATTTCTACCAGAACAAGATTATCGAGAAAGACCAGATCACCGTCGTCGATGCCGTGGACTACAACCGCTTCGTTGACAAGTGGGACGACAACGTGAAGAAAGCCCGCGGTGGCATCCTCTTCTTCGACAACGTGCAGAAACTGCTGCCGCAGCAGTATTCCAACCAGGTGAACCCCTTGGACAAGCTCTTCGTGGAGATGGACAAGTGGAACGGCCACCCCATAGTGGTGCTCGCCGGTCTGCCCAAGGGCTTTGGAGAGTTTTTGGAGAGCAACCCCGCCGTCACCAACCGTTTCAAATACCGTTTCGACATCCCCGAGCCGGGCTATGCGCCATTAACGGAGATCTGTAAGAAGCAGCTCAAGGACAAGTATGGTCTCACCGACTTCTCGCCCGAGGCCCTCGACCGTCTGACACGCTTCTTCAAATACCAGGTGAAGATTAAGGACGAGACCTTCGGCTATGGTCATCTCTCGGTGAAGACCGCCGAGGACATCTTCACCGCCTTTATCAGCCGTGGCGTTGACAACACCCGTGTGGAGGTGAGCGACATCAAAGGATATGTGCCGGAGGAGCGCTCGCTCGAAGACATCCTCCACGACCTCGACCGCTTCATAGGCATGGACGAGGTGAAGAGGGCAGTGAAGGAAATCGCCTATTCCGTGCAAAACGAGGTGCAGCGTCAGAAGCGCGGCCTCTCCACCGGCGGCAAGCCCGGCATCCACGTGGTGCTCACCGGCAACCCCGGCACGGGCAAGACCACGATAGCGCGCAAGCTCGGCGAGATCCTCGCCGCGATAGGCTATTTGGACTCCGGACACGTGGTGGAGGTGGACAGGGCGCAGATGGTGAGCCCCTATCAGGGGGAGACGCCGAAGCTCGTGGACAAGCTCTGCGACAAAGCCATGGGAGGCATACTCTTCGTGGATGAGGCCTACACCCTGGCGCCGCTCAGTCCCACCGGCGAGCGCGACGCACAAGGGGCGCAGGCATTGGAGAAACTCATGAAGAGGATGGAGGACGACCGCGGCAAGTTTGTCGTCATCGCCGCCGGCTACCGCACGGAGATGGACAACCTCTTCAGGGTGAACCCCGGCATGCGCAGCCGTTTCAACTATTACCTCAACATCGAGGACTACAACCCCGAGGAGCTGTATCAGATACTCCTCGTGTTTGCCAAAGACAAGAAATACATTATGTCGCCCGAGGCCGAGAAAGTGGCACGCGAGGCGATCAAAGCGATATACGACAGCCGTGGCAAAGACTTTGCCAACGGACGCGCCATGCGGCAGCTCTTCGAGGAAATCACCCGCAAGCAGGCTGAGCGCATGCAGAAGCAAGACATGTCGAAGGTGGACGATGAGTCGCTCATGACCATCCTCCCCGAGGACATACCATACGAGAAGCCTCAGACCGCCGACTATACCGAGTGCCTCAAGAAACTCGACGGCATGGTGGGACTCGCGGCGGTGAAAGAGGAGATACGCAACCTCGCCGCATACCTGAACCTGCAAATAAAGAGGGGCGAGAGCAACACCTTCCAAGGCAAGCACTATGTGTTCACCGGCAACCCCGGCACAGGAAAGACCACCGTGGCGCGCATTATGGCCGACGTGTTCAAGACCCTCGGCATCCTGCAGCGCGGACAGCTCGTGGAGGCCGACCGCTCCAAACTCGTCGCCGGCTACTCCGGACAGACGGCGATCAAGACCAACCAGCTCATCGACAGTGCGATGGGAGGCGTGCTGTTTATCGACGAGGCATACACGCTGGCACAGGGCGACGCCGACAGCTTCGGCAGCGAGGCCATCGACACCCTCCTGAAACGTCTTGAGGACGACCGTGGCAAGTTTATATGCATCGTGGCGGGATACACCAAGCAGATGCACGACTTCATCGACAGCAACCCCGGCCTGAAGAGCCGCTTCACGCAGACGATACATTTCGACGACTACAATGCCGACGAGTTGACGCAGATCTTCATCAACCTCGCCAAGAAACAGAACTTCACCATCGACGACAACACCCGTCAGGCCTTGCACCACCAGTTTGAGGCCATGTACCTCCGTCGTGACAAGAATTTCGGCAATGCCCGTGAGGCGCGCCGCCTCTTCGACGAGGCTGTGGAGCATCAGAGTAAGCGCTTGATGGAGAGGATGAACGACCCCACGCTCACCGAGCCGGAGATGTATGCCATTACCACCGACGACATCGGTCAGAAGGAGGCAGCTGCGGCAAGGCCGTTGGACGAGGTGCTAAAGGAAATCGACGCCCTCATAGGCATGCGCCAGGTGAAAAACGTCATCAAGAGGCTCGCCGTGCAGAGCATGTTTATGAAACAGCGTATGGCGTCGGGCATCGGCAACGTGCAGCCGGTGTCGATGAATTTCGTCCTCACCGGCAACCCCGGCACGGGCAAGACCACGATAGCCCGCAAGATGGGCGAGGTGTTGCAGTCTATAGGCATGATCCCCACGAGCAAGGTCATCGAGGCCAGCCGCTCCACGATGGTGGGCAAATACCTTGGTGAGACGCCGAAGCTCGTTGACAGTCTCTGCGACCGTGCCATGGGAGGCGTGTTGTTTATCGACGAGGCCTACACCCTCGCCGAGGGACACGACCAGTTTGGCCAGGAGGCCATCGACACCCTCTTGAAGAGGATGGAAGACGACCGTGGCAAGTTCGTGGTCATCGTGGCCGGCTACAAAGACAAGATGGAGGAGATGATGCAGATGAACCAGGGGTTGGCGAGCCGTTTCAACACCCACCTGCACATCGACGACTATAATGAGGATGAACTGATAAAGATTTACGCACAGATGGCGGCAGCCCAGCAGTATGTGCTGGCCCCCGACGCGGAGTTTAAGCTCCTCGACATCGTGGCGCGCAAGAAGATAATGGCAGGCAAGTCGTTTGGCAACGCCCGTGAGATGCGCAACCTGCTCGATGAGACCATCCAGCAGCTCTCGCAGCGTGTGGCTGGCATCCCTGAGGGTGAGCGCACGCCGGAGATGTATCAGACGATCACCGCCGCCGACATACCAGAGAAAGTATAGCGATATGATAATATGTCCTAAATGCAAACAAGAGATTGACGACGACTCCCGTTACTGCGACCAGTGCGGGCAGGCGCTGCTTTTCTGCAGCCGTTGCGGTCGTGTGGGCCTTGGTCAGCGCTGCACCTACTGCGGCTCGGAGATGATTTCGGCCAAGGAGCGCGACGAGCGGCGCATGAGGCGCAACACCACCACGAGCGTCGCCTCCGACTTCATGCCGCGGGCAGAGGATATCATGGCGGCACATACCACCGTGCAGGGAGGAGGACAGCCCGCGCAGCCGCAGATACCAGGACTGCCGCAGCTCACACTCTACAACCCGGCCCTGAACCTCCGTTTGCAAGGAGTGCCGGGGGCGGTGATAGGAAGACGGCAGGGCATATACAAGAACTATTTCGCACAAGACCAGTATGTGTCGGGTTTGCATGCCCAACTGCTTTATAATGTGAACACCGGGTGGAGTGTCGTTGACAAACATTCGTCCAACGGCACCAAGCTCAACCGTCAGCCGCTGCAACCCGACGTGCCGGCACAGTTGCACAACGGCGACATACTGACTATAGCAAACGTAAACTTACAAGTGAGCATCTCTAAATGAGACGCCCGGAGTGAGAAGTAATAGATAAAAAACGATGGAATTTGTAATAGACGCAAAAAGTGACGTGGGGTTGGTGAGGACCAATAATGAAGATATGATCCTCATCGGCAAGGACTTCGTGCGCGACAGCTCTTACCATGCCGAGGTGGAGATAGATAGAGACAGCATGTATTGTGTCGCTCTCGCCGACGGCATGGGCGGGCACAGCGGCGGGGAGAAAGCCAGCCAGATGGTGCTGGAGGACCTTGCCGCCACGATTAACCTCAAATGGAAATATATGAAGCCGGGAAGGTTTCACGAGGCGGCCGTCGTGTGGATGAGCCACATTCACGATAAGGTGACGCAGGCAGGCATCGACGAGGGCAGCGACAGGCCCATGGGCACCACCCTCGTGGCATTACTCGTCAACCATGGCGACATCTACTGGGTGAACTGCGGCGACAGCCGTATCTACCAGATGCGCAACGGACAGATGTGGCAACTCTCCACCGACCATTCGTATGACATGTTCGGACTGGGAATACATAGCGGTTTGCTCACCAACTGTATCGGCGGCGGCTGTCCGGCGGCATATATAGATATGCTCGAGTTCTCCTCGGAAATCTTCGAGGGCGACCGTTTTCTGCTTTGCAGCGACGGTCTCACGGATATGCTTATGGACGAGGAGATAGAAGAGATTTTAGCCGCCGGCGGAGGCGCCAAAGAGCTCTGTGCCGCGGCAAATGACAAGGGAGGGCGCGACAATGTGAGCGCTTGTGTCATCGACGTTAAAAAAGATAGGAGGTAAGTATGCCATTAAGATTGCCCGACCGGCTGCCGGCCATAGAGCTGCTGAAGAAAGAGAACATTTTCGTGATGGACAATTCCAGGGCCACCCAGCAGGACATCAGGCCCTTGCGCATTGTGATCCTCAACCTCATGCCTCTGAAAATCACCACAGAGACGGATATCGTGAGGCTCCTTTCCAACACGCCCTTGCAGATAGAGATTGACTTTATGAAACTCAAGAGTCATACCCCCAAAAACACCCCCATTGAGCACATGTTGATGTTTTACAAAGACTTCGACATCCTGCGCAATGAGAAATACGATGGTATGATTATCACCGGGGCGCCGGTGGAAGGCCTGAATTTCGAGGATGTGGGCTATTGGGATGAACTCAAGGAGATTTTCGCTTGGGCTCACACCCACGTCACCAGCACCATGTATATCTGCTGGGCGGCACAGGCGGCTCTCTATTATTTCCATAAAGTGCCTAAATACCAGTTGCCTAAGAAGATGTTTGGCATTTTCAAACAATACCCGCTGATAAAAGACCTGCCCTTGTTCCGTGGCTTCGACGACAGCTTCAACATGCCCCACAGCCGCCATACCGAGACCCATCGTGAGGACGTGCTGGCGTGCCGGGAGCTGACCATCGCCGCCGAGAGTCCGGAGTCGGGAGTGAGCATCATCATCGAGCGCGGAGGAAGAGAGATTTATGTCACCGGACATCTCGAATACTCACCTTATACCTTAGACACCGAGTATAAACGCGACAAAGACAAGCGCGACGACGTGGAGATACCCAAACATTATTATAAGGACGACGACCCCTCCAATGCCCCAGTGGTGACATGGAGGGCACATGCCAACCTCTTGTATGCCAATTGGATAAACTACTACGTATATCAAGAGACACCTTACGATATCAGCAAGATAGAATGACAACCCTTGAATTGCTTTCACCCGCCAAGGACTTGGAGTGCGGCATCGCGGCCATCGACTGCGGTGCTGACGCTGTATATATCGGCGCCCGCCGTTTTGGTGCCCGGGCAGCCGCTGTGAATGGCACCGGTGACTTGCGTGAGCTTGCCGCCTACGCCCACCTCTTCGGGGCAAAGGTGTATGCCACTGTGAACACCATCCTCTACGATGACGAGTTGGAAGACACCGAGCAGTTGATACAAGAGCTTTACGATGCCGGCGTCGATGCCCTGTTAGTGCAGGACATGGCGGTGCTTGGCATGAAGCGTCCACCCATTGCCCTGCATGCCAGCACGCAAACCGACAACAGCAGTGTGGAGAAGGTGAGATGGCTCGCCTCGCAGGGTTTCCGCCGTACCGTGCTTGCCCGCGAGCTGTCGGCAGAGCAGATACAGGAAATCCATAAGGCAGTGCCGGGTATGGAGTTGGAGGTGTTTGTGCATGGCGCCCTCTGCGTGAGCATGTCAGGACTTTGCTATGCCTCGCAATATTGCTATCACCGCTCCGCCAACCGTGGCGAGTGTGCGCAGGTTTGCCGTCTGCCCTACGACCTCGTGGACTCCGATGGTTTTAAGGTGTCGGAACATAAGCATCTGTTATCGCTGAAAGACCTCTGCCGTCTGCCGTCCCTTGAGGAGCTGGCACAGGCCGGGGCAGTGAGTTTCAAAATTGAGGGCCGCCTCAAGGATGCCGGATATGTGAAGAATGTTACGGCAGCCTATAATGATGCTTTGAACGCTTTGGTGAGAAAGCATCCGAAAGAATATTGCCGTGCCTCGCAGGGTATTTGCCGGTATAATTTCAAACCCAATGTGAACAAGACGTTCAACCGTGGCTATTCCGACTATTTCCTTCATGGTCGTCAGCCCGGCATCGCCTCCTTCGACACTCCGAAAGCCATCGGCGAGAGAGTGGGGAAGGTGAAGGAAGTGAGAGGCGGAGCCGTCGTGGTGGCAGGTACCGCCACTTTCTCCAATGGCGACGGACTGTGCTTTTTCGACCATGGCGAACTGTATGGTTTCCGGATTAACAGGGCAGAGGGTAACCACCTCTATCCCCATCAGATGCTGCGCAACCTCCGACTAGGCGCGGTGTTGTATCGTAACAATGATGAGGCCTTCGCAAAGCAGCTCGCCCATGGAGTGGAGAAACGCAAGATGCCAGTGGATATCACATTGGAGGCTGACGAGAAGGGTTTTTTGCTTACAGCAAGGGCATCGGGGATACATGCCAGTTCGTTGGTGGAAACCTCCATGGAATTGCAAGTTGCCCGGAGTCCGCAGAAAGAGAATATAGAGAGGGTATTGTCGAAACTCGGCAACACTCCTTTTGAATTGCGCAAGTTGTCGCTATCCGATGATTTTCAGCTTTTTATCCCTTCTGCTGCCTTGACAGCCGCCCGCAGGGAGCTGACCGACAAACTCCAGGAGGCTTTGCGCGAGAGGGCTATCGAAAGAAGAGACAAAGAGGGCAAGGCGCAAAAACAGAATGCGCAGGCAGTGGCACCGCCGTCCTATCAGTTGCCATACGAATATAATTGCGGCAACCGGATGTCCCGTGATTTTTACGAGAGCCGTGGTGTGTCGCCGGCTCCTGCTTTTGAGTTGCAAGTGCCGTCGGCTACAGGCCGCTTCGCTCAAACGGATGAACTTTCGCAGTCAGAAAAACTATCGCAGGCAGAAAAAATATCGCAGTCAGAAAAAATATCGCAGTCAGAAAAAATATCGCTGACAGTTGGATTATCGCCGTCAGAAAGGTCGTCGCAAGCAGAAAAATCATCGCAAGCAGATGGATTATCGTCATCAGAAAAATCATCGCAGTCAGCTGGATTATCGTCATCAGAAAAATCATCGCAGTCAGCTGGATTATCGTCATCAGAAAAATCATCGCAGTCAGCTGGATTATCGTCATCAGAAAAATCATCGCTGTCAGTAGGAAAATCCTCTTGTAGGATAATGCAGTGCAAACATTGTCTGCGCTATGAGGCAGGTTTTTGTGTGCGTCGTGGCGGCAGTGCGCCGAAATGGAAGGAGCCGGTATATTTGGTGCCTTGTGATGACAGCGGCCGCCGTTTCCGTTTAGAGTTCGACTGCAAGCATTGTCAGATGAATATATATGCAGAATAATCGGATGTTTATGCAAACCGCAGAGGCTTTTCAACAGCTGACGAGGTATATGAAAATACAATAGGAGGATTTTGAAAATATAGTAATAGGAGGATTTTGAAAATATAATATAAGGTATATGCGAACCATAAATTCAAGGATAAGAAATATTTTTTCCCGCCCTTGGCAGAGTGTATGTGTGCTATGGCTTTTTCTTGCCGTAGTGCCATTGCTTTGTGGCTGTTATGGCAAGAAACAACCTTCAACACCCGACGGTTTACAGACAGGCGCGCCCGAAACCGACACGATAGGTTTTTATGAGACCCACCACTACACGAAAGGCTATAATTTCATTGTCAGCGCCGACACGTTGAGGCTCCTCGTGCAGTTGCCCGAGGAAGAGATCAGCAATATGCTCACCGACTCCATAGTAACGGTGAAAGACGACCGTATCGTGGTGGCAGACATCCGCAACATCCCCAACGACAGTATCGACAGCGTGTGGGTGCAGGTGGCGCGCGACCAGTTTACGATGGGGTGGGTGAGAGAGAGCAAACTGCTTAAGAATGTGGAGCCCGACGACCCTATATCGCAGTTTATTGATATGTTTTCCGACTCCCACCTCGTTGTGATGCTCATCGTGATTGTGGCGATAGCCATTGCCTATATCTTCCGCCGCCTGATGAGGATGGGAGCATACATCATACATTTCAACGACATCCCCACCTTCTATCCGGTGGCATTGGCATTATTGGTGTCATCGAGCGCAGCTTTGTATGCCACCATCCAGCATTTCTATCCGGAGATGTGGCGGCATTTCTATTTCCACCCGTCGCTGAATCCTTTCTGCGTGCCGCGTTTGCTTGGCGTGTTCCTCCTCTCCGTATGGCTGATATTGATTATCGGCATCGCCGTGATTGATGAGGTGAGGAAATGTTTGAAAGGCAGCGACGCCTTGCTCTATCTCGCCGGACTTGTTGCCGTGTGCGCATTCGACTACATCCTGTTTTCCATCACCACCTTATATTATATAGGGTATGTTCTTCTGGCATTGTATTTCTTCTTTGCCATCCGCCATTACTTGCGCCATAACCACAGCCGATATGTGTGCGGCAATTGCGGGGCACCGATGCAGAGCAAGGGGAAATGCCAAAAATGTGGAGCGGAGAATAATTAATTGAGAATTGAGAATTGAGAATTGAGAATTAAGCGAACTTCGTTCGCTCGAACCTTACGAAGGGCAGGTTTTATTCTAATGACCGAAAAATCGATGGCTTTAGTGAGGAAAAAGAATTTTTTTGATATTAAAGAATGTAAAATGCTTGCATGGTATAAATAAAAGTTGTACCTTTGCACTCACAAATGGGTCGTGTCGGAAAGATCGGGATACTCATCAAATAATACACAATACCGGGACCAACTCAGTCGCCAATGGCGGGCCACAATCCGTAAGGAGCCGCAGAAGGCCGGTGGATTACAAAGGTGCTGAGCCCCCAAATCCTTACATATAGGAGTTGTCATCACATACTCGGCACGACCCTCTTTTTTTAACTTAACACAATTAGCATTATGTTTTCCGGAATTATAGAAGAGTTCGCGACAGTGGTAGAGATACGCCGCGACCGCGATAACATTGACCTCATTATGAGGTGCTCGTTCACACAAGAGTTGAAAATTGACCAGAGCGTGAGCCACAATGGAGTGTGCCTCACCGTGGTGGAGCTCAATGGCGACACTTACACCGTTACGGCGATGAAGGAGACACTCGATAGGAGTAACCTTGGCCTGCTCAAGGTGGGCGACAAAGTGAATGTGGAGCGTTCGATGCTGATGAACGGACGCCTTGACGGACATATCGTGCAAGGACACGTTGACGAGACGGCGGAATGCGTGAAAGTGGAAGATGCCAACGGCTCTAAGTATTTCACTTTCAAGTATCAGGCATCCAAGGAAATGGCGAAGAGAGGCTATTTCACCGTTGACAAAGGCAGCGTCACCGTGAATGGCGTGTCGCTCACCGTGTGCAACCCCACCGACGACACTTTCCAAGTGGCCATCATCCCCTACACCCTTGAGCATACCAATTTCTGCGATATCAAAGAGGGTACTGTGGTGAATATCGAATTCGATATTCTCGGAAAGTATATCGCAAGACTGCAAAGCCTTACAGAGGAATAACTATGGCAGAGAGACTTAACAATCATCCCGGTCTGAAGAAGTTTTTGGACTACTTGATAATGAATCAGCGCGACGCCCGTCCCCGCTGGTATATTCGCCTGCTCGCCCCCTTGTATCAGAAGCGGGGTCGTGGCAGTAAGATATACAGCAGTGTGAGGATGGACACTCCGCCCTACCGCCGTTTTGTGCTTGGCCGCCGCTCGGTTATAGAGTCATACAGCTGCATCAACAATGCCTGTGGTGATATCATTATCGGCGACAACACCCGCATCGGTCTTCACAATACCGTGATTGGTCCGGTGAGCATTGGCAACAATGTGAATATCGCCCAAGGGGTGGTGATCACCGCCCTGAACCATAACTTCTCCGAAGAGGGCAAGCGCATCGACGAGCAGGGAGTGAGTCTGCAACCCATAACCATCGCCGATGATGTGTGGATAGGCGCGAATGTCGTCATCCTCCCCGGCGTGAGCATCGGCGAGCATTGCGTGATTGCCGCCGGGGCAGTGGTGAGCCGCAATATACCGCCCCACAGCCTCGCCATGGGAGTACCCGCCAAAGTTCACAAAGAAATTTAATAATTGACAATTAGCACGGCATAATTGCAATGTTTGTAGAAGTAATAATTGTCAATTGTCAATTGTCAACCTTTCGATTAAGTGAGAGAAATGCGAGCTTGCTTGTATTTCCGAACGTGAGAAAGGTCGGCGAAGCCCATTAAAAAAAACGCTGGCGAATGCCAGCGCTTTTTTATCTCCTTCCTCCCGGTCCTCCTCCGCTGCTACTGCTGCTTGAGGTGGTGTAGAGGCTGCTTTGTGTCCAGCTCTTTACAGAGCTTGAGGTGTTGACGGTTGGGTTGATCCAGAATCTTTCCGTGCTGTTGTCGCTCCATACGCTGTCGTAGGCTGTTGGTGCGCTGCTTCCGCTGTAGAGGTAGCAGGTGCTTCCGGTGCTCATGCCTGTGCCGCTGACGATGGAGTAGTTTTGTGAGATGCTTCCCGGCACTCTCACGGTGAATATCTTCGTGCTTCCGCAAACGAGGGTATAGTATGTTCCTGATGAGAGTGAGTAGCTACCGATATAGGCTGTGGCTTGTGTTGCGCTGATGCTCGGTGATGACTGTTGCTGTCCTCCTGCTGTGAAGAGGTATCCGCCTGTAACCTTAATGTATCCGCGGTCGGTGTCGAGTCCTTCCTCCGGAGACTGTGTGCCCATGGCAAACACGATACCGCCGTTGATGCTGATGGCTGTGCCGCTGCTGTTGCCCGAGTAGTTGGAGTCTATGGCGTCGTTGCCGGTGGAGTAGCAATATACGAATCCTCCGTTGATGTCGATGGTGCTTCCGGCGTTGATGCAGTCGTCATAGCACTGCTGCACGATATATCCGTTGTTGATGGTGATGGCGCTCTTCGACTCTATGCCCTCGCTGCCGTCGGTGGAGGTCTTGCAATATATGTATCCGTTGTTGATTACGATGTCGCCTTCAGCCCTTATCGTCTTTGCTTTCACACCGTCGTCGGAGCTTTCCATGCCGCCCGGGCCTCTCTGGCTGCTGGAAGAAGAGCCACTGCTCCATGTGGAGCCTGTCGTGGTGCAGTTGATCACGAGCGAAGTCTTGTCGATGTCGGCGAGAGCTGTGCTGGTATAAGTGCCGAAGGTTATGCCTCCTGAAGTGTTGATACATTTTCCTCCGTTACCGGTGGCTTTCAGAGTGATGGTGCCACCCGTGAAGAGGAGGTCGGCATCGCCTTTTATGCACACTGCTTTTGTGGTGTCGCCGTCAGCGATGACGCAGGTGCCGGAGTTGGTGATATTAATCGTTCCTCCGCTGATGGTGAGGTCGCTGGCTGCCTTGATGCCTTTCGCTCCTGTTCCAGTCACCGTTTCCGTGATTGTTCCTCCGCTGATGGTGGAGCCTGTTCCGCATTTAATGCCGTGGCTGTATGCTGTGCCCACGTTGAGCGTGATGTCTCCTCCGCTGATGGTGAGTGTGGAGTCGCTCTTGATGCCTTTGTTGTCCTCGGTGCTTACGGTGATGTTGATCGTACCGCCTTTGATGATTACGAGTCCTTCGTCGTCAGAATCGATGCCGTCACCACCTGTTCCGCTGATGGTAACTGTTCCGCCGTTCATCTGGAAGTAGTCATTGCAGTGGATGCCGTCGCTCACTGCCGATGTGACGTTGATTGTTCCTGCCGACTTCTTTATCTCTATCTCCTCTTTAGCCGAGATGGCGTGCTTGGTGTTGCCAATCACGTTGAGTGTACCCGTTCCGTCGCTGAACTTGAAGTTGCCGGTGGTGTATAGGCAAGCCTTCTGACTGCCGTCGGCGGCGTCGGTGAGAGTCGTTGTCGTACCGTCCGGCACAATCACCGTCGTCTTCTTTCCTGTTGCCACGGATATTGCAGCTCCTGTTGAACTGGTAAGGGTTAAGCCGTTGAGTATCAGTACGCTCTGACATGAGCCGTTGAATACAAACGAGCCGTCGGTGCTGGTTCCGCTCAACACGCATACTATCGGATGATACTTATAAGTGGTGGATGTAACAGTAACGTTTGCCCCATCGATGGTGTGCGATACGGAGTCGTTGTTGTATGTCACCGTTGCCGATGTTCCGTCATATACTACATACACGGTGTCGCTCTGTTCTGTGGTGTCGAAGGAGGGTTCTGTGAATACGATGGAGTCTATTTCGTTCACGTTGTATGCCGTCCCGAGGATGGTGAGTGTCTGTCCGTCGTTGCTGTATGTCATATTGCCCACGGCGTCGGCACTGTATGTTGTGTAGCTGTTGCCCTGGCACACATAGATTGTCTGTGCCTTAGCCGCGCAAATAGCGAGGAGGGCAATGATAGTGAATATTGCTCTTTTCATTTGATAACTATTTTACGCGTTGTTACACCTTGTTTAATAATATAAGCGCCTGCGGGCAGTCCTGTGAGGTCAGCCTTGCCGCTTTCGAGAGTTTTCACCTTGTGTCCTCCAGTGGTGAATACCTCCACCTTGGAGTTGTTGGTGTCTTGTATTTCCTTCACCCCGTTGGTTTCTCCGAAATACATATAGGAGAGAGCAGTGAGTTCCTCGGTGTAAACCACCGAGCCGTTGCTTGTCGCCACGAGTTTTCCGTCGCTGTAGGTGAGTTTCAGTCCGCTCACCGGCAGGCTTGTGGTGGCGTCGGCCGTCGTAACGACGTTCAGGTAGTCGTAGTCAGCCATTGCCGACTGTGCTGCCGCCATCATCATGCCTACG
>Ga0065708_1000055_pt1 | contig 23917 bp, 17 predicted proteins | sample Hoacrofraction12_2_FD_59095 | JGI IMG/M metagenome (GOLD analysis project Ga0065708, IMG submission 59095) | Hoatzin crop microbial communities from Cojedes, Venezuela, sample from fiber fraction 12 v1 | ecosystem: Host-associated > Birds > Digestive system > Esophagus > Crop | place: Venezuela... | reverse complement strand
CTGGCTTTTCTGTCTCAATAGGAAAGAACGAGAGAAAGTGTGGACGCTGCAATTTATCGCCGCATTTGTAGAGATTAACGAGCAGTTTTCGCCCACTCAAATCTTCCAGATCGTGCATGAAAAACGCACGCACTGGAATCACCATTGCCAAGCGCCAGTGGGTTGGTTCAATGCGTTCCGCGAACGGTTTATTGCCCAGCGATGACCAACGACTGACTTGGTCGAGTATTGCTTGTGGAGCAAGTTGGCGGTTCTCGCGTTGCTGACCACAACCAATTAAGAGCTGACCCGTACAGTTGCATTCGAAGTTGTAATAGATGCCATCCTGAGACGGCATGCAGAAGAATTCGCAACACGAATCTTCCCAAACGCGACCGTTGTCCACGCCAGCGACCGACGCAACGCTTGCTTCCGTTACGTCGAACTCAATGAAAATCGATTCGCCATTGTGTGCCATCCTGACGAGAACAGCTGGTTTGTAAGGATAGTTCTTCCAATTGACGTTTTTAATGCGCTTCCAGCGCAATTTTTTCATGTCGAAAATTTTCGCTACGTCAGCAGCTTCTGGCGTTGCGATGTTGAGTTTGTGAATGTGTATCATGGTTTTTCAGTATTTATATGCTTCATCCAATTTCCTCGCGCTAAGCGATAGAGGAATATCACGCCTCTAAACGTCAGCTCGATAGCCATTGCTGTCCATACTCCACGCAATCCGTAGGTCTTAGCCAGCATCGCTGCAAGCGTCAAGCGCACGCACCACATCGACAGAAGGTTCATCAACGCGGGCTTGAACGTATCTCCAGCACCGACACACACGCTATACGTAACGATAGCTGCTGCAAACATCGGCTCAGCGAATGCTTCTATGCGCAGAACGGCTGTGCCCAATTCGCGTATCTCGTTGACTGGCGTCAGTATGCCCATCATTTCTGGCGCGAAAACATACATAACAACGCCCATCAACGCCATGATAGCCATGCCAAGCACGACAGTCATATACGCAAAGCTACGACATAGCTCGCGCCTGCGTGCTCCTATACTTTGCCCGACAAGCGTTGTGGCTGCATCGCCTATACCATAGCCTGGCATATAGCATAAACTCTCGGCGGTAATCGCGAAAGAATTGGCGGCAATGGCAATGTTTCCGAGCGGCGCAACAATCTTTGTACTCACAATTTGCGCGCCTCCCATCAGCGTCGATTGCAACGCCATCGGTGTTCCAATCTTCAGCGCACTGTAAACATAATCGCTGACCCAGCGGAAGGGCTCTTTATCTTGACTCAATCGCAGAATTTTATTTCTAAATATAGCGAAATAGGCTTGCGTCAATGCACCAAACAAAAACGACAGCGCTGTTCCGATGGCTGCTCCTAATACACCAAGTCGGAAAATGAATATAAAAATATAGTTGAACACGACATCCAGCACACACATCAGTATGCTAATGATGCTTGGTATGCGCATATCGCCAGAGCATTTCAGCATGGCGCCAGAGAGATTGCCGAGCTGCATCAACGGCAATGCAAGCATGACGACGCGGAAGTATGCGGTTGCGTCGGGCGCAATATCGCTTCCGCCGCCTAACCAATAAGGAAGACGATGGCTGATGGCGAAACCAAAACTGGCAAGCACAAGACTCAGCATCAGCGTGCACAGCAACCCATGTCGCAACACGCTGCGAGCGCGTTTGAAATCGTTGGCTCCAATAAAGTGTGCCACTTGAACCGAAAATCCCATCGACGCAGCCGACGTAATGCTTCCAAACAACCAAGTGGTCGATTCCACAAGACCTATCGACGCAGCAGGCAGCGTTCCAAGTTGCCCAACCATCGATGCGTCGATAAAGAACATCAATACGGTCGTCACTTGCGCTAAAATCGATGGAATACTCAGACTAATAATTAGTCGGAGCATATCACTTTGATTCATCGCTTGCCCATTGCGGATGGCAGCAAGCAGCGCGTCGTTGTTGTTGAACATGAAATACGGTTCAAAGAAAAAGAAAGCAGGAGTGCGAGCCCCTGCTTTAATTTTATGGCTTTATTGTTTAGCACCCGCGTGCCAGTAACTGAACAGCGTCATGTCGAAGATTAGCGTCGAATATGCAGGAATTGACGACGAAGCCGACGTGCCATAGCCCAGCTGATAAGGGATATACACTTCCCATCTATCGCCAATATGCATCTCCATCAACGCCATCGTCATACCATCGATGGTCGATGCGGTCGTCTTGCTTGTGGTTCCCGACGACGTTTTATAGGTATCCGTTCCGTTTACACCTAAAGTAAGTTGCGAAGTCGTTGCATCGCTATACGAACCATAGTAAGTTTTGTCGAAAACATAACCATCGGTGTACGTCTTTGATGGAATTAGACGACCAGCGTAACTAATCTTGACCGTATCTGTAAACAATGGACAACCGCTTCCAGTGCCTTCTGTCAGCACGTGCACTACAATATGATCGTAGTTGTTGGTTGCGGTAGATTCATTCAGTGACCATTTTCTGATAATCTTCCAACTTGTGTCGCCAGCTGCAATGTTTGCTTTTGCTGTGTTGTAGATATTGGTGAAGTAGGTCTCGTTTTTCTCTTGCCAGTTGGCGAATTCTTCTTCCTCATCTTCGCTTTCTGAGCATGCAGTGAGCGAAACGAGCGCCACAATCAGCAGCATTAAAAATTCTAATGTTGTTTTTTTCATTCTTTATTGCAGTTTTTTAAGAAGGCTTGCTATGCTCACCTTATCTTCAATGATGCCGTTTAGGTCGGCTATATTCACTCTCTCTTGTTCCATCGTATCGCGGAAGCGAAGCGTAACGGTGTTATCTTTCAGCGAATCATAATCAACAGTGACGCAGTATGGCGTTCCGATAGCGTCTTGACGACGGTAACGTTTGCCAATCGTGTCTTTCTCGTCGTATTGACAGTTGAAATGGAATTTAAGATTGTCGATTATTTCGCGCGCTTTCTCAGGTAGCCCATCCTTCTTCACTAACGGCAATACTGCAAGCTTAACTGGCGCGAGCGCTGCAGGCAATTTAAGAACGGTACGCGTTTCGCCACTCTCGAGTTTCTCTTCTTCAAAACTGTGGCACATGATAGATAGAAACATGCGGTCAACACCTATACTCGTCTCTATATCGTACGGCGTATAGCTTTCATTGGTTTGCGGATCGAAATACTTTATACTCTTTCCGCAATACTTCTCGTGCTGACGCAAATCATAGTCAGTTCTCGAATGAATTCCTTCGACTTCTTTAAATCCGAAAGGCATACGGAATTCGATATCCGTTGCAGCGTTAGCGTAATGCGCAAGCTTTTCGTGATCATGGAAGCGATAATTTTCTGCGCCAAAGCCAAGTGCTTGATGCCACTTCATGCGTTGTTCTTTCCAAGTGTTGAACCACTCCATTTCTGTGCCTGGTTTCACGAAGAATTGCATCTCCATTTGTTCGAATTCACGCATACGGAAGATGAATTGTCGTGCAACAATCTCGTTGCGGAACGCTTTACCAATCTGGGCGATGCCAAATGGAATTTTCATGCGACCAGTTTTCTGCACATTGAGGTAGTTGACGAAAATACCTTGTGCGGTTTCTGGGCGTAGATATATCTTGCTGGCGCTGTCGGCTGATGCACCCATTTCGGTGGAGAACATCAGATTAAACTGGCGCACGTCAGTCCAATTTTTCGTTCCACTAATTGGATCGACGATTTCTTCATCAATAATTATTTGTTTCAACGCTTCAAGATTCGGTCCCTGCATTGCCTCAGTGTAACGCGTGTGCAGCGCGTCGCGTTTCGCTTTGATTTCGCTCACGCGTGGGCTTGTAGCGAGATATTGCGCTTCATCGAAACTTTCGCCAAAGCGCTTCCGAGCCTTAGCGACTTCTTTCTCGATTTTCTCGTCATACTTTGCAATCTGATCTTCTATCAAATTATCTGCGCGATAACGCTTTTTCGAATCGCGGTTGTCGATCAATGGATCGTTAAACGCATCAACGTGACCCGAAGCCTTCCAAACCGTCGGATGCATGAATATGGCACTGTCGATTCCAACAATGTTTTCGTGGAGCAAAACCATCGACTTCCACCAGTATTCCTTTATATTATTTTTCAGTTCTACGCCATTCTGACCGTAGTCGTACACTGCGGCAAGTCCGTCGTATATATCGCTACTTGGGAAAACAAAGCCATACTCTTTGCAATGGCTGACTATTTTCTTGAAAACATCTTCTTGTGCCATGATTTTATGTAAAATTTTTTGTTAAGTGCCGCAAAGTTAAGCATTTTATAGCGACAAACCCGCTTTTTAAGATATTTTTCACATTTATGTGAAACGTAAACTTATTCGCCATGCATCGAGATAATGAATTTTTATGCAAAAAATAGGGTCGGAAATCAACGTTTTTCAGCCCTAAATTAACGTGCGAAAATTGCCTCTCAACGAGATAGAATTTAACAACCGTTAAATGTAAAGATTTTTCATCAAAATTTTGTCGGTGGTCTAATTGAAAAATTTTTGCGAAAAAACGAGATTTTGAATGATTTTACAAGAAATATACATTTAACACTCGTGAATTTTAGTTGTAGAACGTTAAATCGCTGCACAAACTCGCCGTTTTGTGCAATTTTTTCACGCAAAATAGAAATTTAACTCATTTTTTTTCGTTCCGAAAAGCGCTGTTTACAAATTTATTTCACGTGAGATAAANNTCTATCTCACGTGAGATAATTTTCTATCTCATATCATTTACATTTGTTAACACNCTTTTTAACAAAAAAATGCACGTAAAACGCGCAAAAATTTGACGTGTTTTTGGTCGGTCGAACGTTGAACGGCGAAAAAAAATGAAAATGAGAGCCACTTTTTTGTAATGATTTTTTACTTTTTTGCACGTAAAATAGGTAAATTTTCTTTACAATTTTAACAGTTTTTCTGCANCCCGTTTTTGCCATTCTCGTGCGTTTGCATATTTATGCATTTATTCGCTGCGTTGGAACGCCTGTTTGTGGAGAAAATGCGCGTGTTTTCGGCAGATTTCTTGCATTTATGCAGATTTTTTTATATTTTTGCAAAACGATCGAACTTTAAGAAAAACTACCCTGCAATGAGCGATGACGAACTGAAAGACGCNANCCGCGACGAAGAAACACAAGAAACCCAAGACGAAAACATAGAGACGCAAGCCGAAGTCGTTGANAGCGANTCGGANGGCGATGAATCCGAAGAATTGGAAGAAGATTTGCATTCCGATTACGTGCCAGCCAGCCGCTTCGATGCGTCGGCTGTGCACCACTTGAGCGGGATGTACAAATCTTGGTTTTTGGATTACGCCAGTTACGTCATNCTCGACCGTTCTGTTCCACACATCGAGGACGGTCTGAAGCCCGTTCAGCGTCGTATCTTGCACAGTATGAAACGTATGGACGATGGACGCTACAACAAAGTGGCGAATATCGTTGGTCACACCATGCAATTCCATCCTCACGGCGATGCTTCCATCGGTGATGCATTGGTTCAGCTCGGTCAAAAGAANCTTCTCGTTGANACACAAGGCAACTGGGGAAATATCTTAACGGGAGACGCTGCCAGTGCACCGCGTTACATCGAAGCAAGACTGTCAAAATTTGCCAACGAAGTGGTTTTCAATCCGAAAACAACTGAATGGCAACGCAGTTACGACAATCGAAATAAAGAACCCGTTACGTTGCCNGTGAAATTCCCGCTTCTGNTGGCGCAGGGAACGGAAGGTATTGCCGTAGGTCTTAGCTGTAAGATTCTGCCGCACAACTTNGGCGAACTTTGTGATGCTGCAATCCATTATTTGAAAGGCGAAGAATTCCATCTATATCCCGACTTTCAGACTGGCGGAAGCATCGATGTGTCGCGCTATGACGATGGACAGCGCGGTGGTTCGCTTAAAGTACGCGCGAAAATCGANAANNTNGACGCGAAAACGCTCGTGATACGCGAGATTCCTTTCTCAAAGACAACCGCAGGACTAAAAGATTCGATTCTGCGTGCCGTAGAAAAAGGAAAAATCAAAGTGAAGAACGTGCAAGATCTGACNTCGTCGGAGGTTGAAATCCTTGTGCATCTCGTTCCTGGAACGTCGTGCGACAAAACCATCGANGCGCTCTACGCTTTCAGCGATTGCGAAATCAGCATCTCGCCCAACTGTTGCGTCATCGAAGACAATAAACCCTGCTTCCTATCTGTTAGCGATGTGCTGCGCCATAGCGTNGATCGCACGATGGGACTGCTGCGTCGCGAATTGCAAATACGCAAAAACGAATTGCTNGAGCAACTATTCTTCTGCTCGTTAGAGAAGATTTTCATCGANGAACGCATGTATAAAGAAAAGAACTTCGAGAATGCCGAATCGATGGANGATGCAATCGCTTTCTTGGACAAGCAATTCGAACCTTTCAAAAAGCAACTTATTCGCGCTATNACACGTGAAGACCTGCTGAAACTCATGGAGATCAAGATGCAACGCATACTGAAATTCAACGCAGACAAAGCAGAGGAACTCATGGCGCGNATCAAGAAAGACATCCGCGGCATCGACTACGACNTGTCGCACATGACTAAGGTTACGATTAAGTGGTTCCAGAACATCAAAGACCACTACGGCGCCGATCATCCACGCAAAACAGAAATCAAAAACTTCGACACCATCGTNGCATCGAAGGTNGTTGAAGCCAACCAAAAACTATATATCAACCGCAAAGAAGGCTTTATCGGNACTGGATTNAAGAAAAACGAATTTGTTTGCAACTGTTCCGATTTGGATGACATCATCCTGTTCTATCGAGATGGGCGCTATAAAGTCATCCGCGTAAGCGATAAAATCTTCGTTGGCAAAGGCGTGATCCACGTTCAAGTGTTTAAGAAAAACGATACGCGCACAATCTACAACGTAGTCTATCGCGATGGAAAAGACGGACGTTACTTCATCAAACGATTCAACATTCCAGCGATTGCGCGTGATCGTGAATTCGACNTGACAAACGGCGAACCAGGNTCGAAAATCGTTTATTTCACAGCCAATCCGAATGGCGAGGCNGAAGTAATCTANGTGAAACTCGATCCTGCNTGCAACAAAAAGAATCTTATCTTCGAGCGCGACTTCAGCGAAATAGACATAAAAGGACGCTCAAGCAAAGGAAGNCTTTTGACAAAGTTCGCGATTGAGCGCATTGGATTAAAGAGTCACGGTCACAGTACGTTAGGCGGCAGAAAAGTTTGGTTCGACGAAGATATTAAACGACTGAATTACGAAGGTCATGGACTGTATCTTGGCGAATTNGGCGAGGANGATAANATTCTCGTTATGCTGAAAAACGGAGATTTTTACTTGTCGGATATCGANACAAACAACCACTTCGAGGACAATATGTTGCTCATCGAGAAATGGGANNCAAAGAAAATTTGGACTGTCGTGCTGCGTGACGCNGACAACAAACGCTATCCGTACTTGAAACGCTTTGTTGTAGAACCGATGCGCAAGCGCTCTAATTTCTTAGGCGACAATCCGAAGCACGAGTTGCTTGCNATTTCCGATAAGAAAGCGCCGAGATTCTTGTTTACTTTTGGTGGAAAAAATGCCGAGCAAGAGCCTTTGGAAATCGATGCTGTTGAGTTTATCGGCGTGAAAGGCTATAAGGCACGCGGAAAGCGTGTGACGACNGACACTGTGGCTAAGGTTGAGGAACTGGAATCACAAGAACCAGAAGAGGAAATCGATGAAACAGAAGAAGAAATCGATGAAACAACCGACGAAAACACNGNCGCGCCAGACGCAGATGAACCCTCTGCGCCAGCCGATGAAACAACNACNGACACGAAAAGAGCAGCAATACGATAGAACTCAGTCTNTTTAGCGATGAAGAACCTTAGTTTGACCATTCTCTTGCTTGTCGTTAGCATCGCATTGCATGCACAGTCNGACACGATTGTGTCGGATAAAACCATCACNAACGCGCAACTCTTTGGTATTGGTTATGCAAACATCTTGGATACCTATCTTTCGCAAGAAAAATATGGTGGCGTTTCGTTGCAATTTCTATCACATACAACGCGCGAGCAACCAGATAAACGCATAACNTCGCAAACCGCGCACACAACNACACTCTCCTACGTTGAAAGTCGTTCATCGAAGGGCAAGGANCTTTANGGTCTGTATCGCGTGCAGCATGGTTGGTTTTACAACTGGTTGCTCTACGACAACNGATTAACGCTTCAGGCTGGCGGATTGATTGACGGCGCTGTCGGTTTCTTGTATAACACGCGTAATTCTAATAATGTAGCGCAGGCGTATGCGCGATTGGCTTTGTCGCCTGCTGCAACAGCAACCTATCGCTTCGACATACGAAATCATCCCGTCGCTTTGCGCTACGAAATCGATGTTCCGCTCATCGGTTTGATGTTCAGTCCAAACTACGGACAGTCGTACTACGAAATTTTTAATCAAGGAAACTACGACCATAACGTTGTGCTGACGCAGCCGTTCAATGCACCGTCGTTGCGGCACATGCTGNCGCTGGATTTTTCTGTTGGAACGACGATTCTGCGCGTTGGTTATCTGGGCGATTTCCACCAAGCCGACATCAATAACCTGAAGCAACACACTTACCAACACAGTCTTTTGATTGGTATCGTCAAGAGATTCAAAAAAATTCATACACGACCATGAAAAGATTGCAATTTTCCNCGATTCCATCGGCATTTTTTATCATTTTATTGCTGTTCCCGATCTTTTCATCTTGCGTAGATGAAGATGAATTTTCGAATGATTCGCGAGGCAATTTCGAGGCACTTTGGAAAATCATCGACGAGCATTATTGTTTCTTTTCNTANAAAAAAGCAGCGTATGGNTTAGATTGGGATGAAGTTTACACACGCTATTCGAAGCAGATTGACGACAATATGAGTCAGGCGCAGCTGTTTGAAGTTTTGGGAAACATGTTGGCAGAATTGCGCGACGGTCACGTCAATCTCTACGCAGCGTGGGACGTTGCGCGTAATTGGTCTTGGCACGAAGATTTCCCGTCGAATGTGAACGACAGTCTGCTGAATAAATATCTCGGAACCGACTACCGCATCGCGGGTTCGTTGCGTTATCGCATTCTTGATGATAACATAGGTTACGTTCGCTGCTCATCGTTTCAGTCGGAGATGGGCGATGGCAATCTGGATGAAATCTTTGCGTATCTGGCGCCATGCACTGGACTTATAATCGACCTNCGCGATAACTCAGGAGGGCTGCTTTCGGCTGCAGAGCATNTNGCTGCGAGATTTATTAACGAAGAGACGCTCGTAGGTTACATGCAACACAAATCGGGAACGGGNCACGACGATTTCAGCGCGATGGAAGAGCAGCGTCTGAAGCCGAGTAGCGGCATCAGATGGCAGAAAACGACGGCGGTTTTGACGAATCGACANGTGTATAGCGCAGCGAATGAGTTTGTGAAATACATGAAAATTTTCGACAACGTGACCATCGTTGGCGATAAAACAGGTGGAGGAGCGGGCTTACCCTTCTCGAGCGAATTGCCGAACGGCTGGAGCGTGCGCTTTTCTGCGTGCCCGATGTACGACGTGCAGCAACANCCAACCGAATTTGGCATAGAACCCGACGTCAGCGTGTCGCTTTCGGATGCCGATGTGGCGCGTGGCGAAGACTCGATTATCGAGAAAGCGCGCGAACTCTTGCGAACGAAATANCGGTTTTACGCAAAAAAAACGCATTGTTTGCCGATTATTTCGAAAAAAACACTACTTTTGCATTTGCTTTTGCGCTTGTGGCGGAATTGGCAGACGCGCTAGACTTAGGATCTAGTGTCTTTCGACGTGAAGGTTCGAGTCCTTTCAGGCGCACAAACGCGTGAGATAGAGAAGTGTTTCATTGAAGCGCTTCTCTTTTTTTGTGTAAAAAAATCTGGGGAATGGTTGTTCTGTAGAAAAAATCAGNNTGCAACGAATGATGCTCGCTTGATGTGGCAGCATCTGCTTGAAACGCTCTACGTCGCGCTTTTCAACAAGAATTTCTTTNAANNCANTGCAACCCTCGAACGCACCCTCGTGAATCGTTTCGATAGTCGATGGNAGCGTGACGCTGTGCAGTTGTTCGCAATTCGCAAATGCCCACAATCCGATGGCGGTGACGCCCGATGGAATCGTNATNGACGTCAACGAGNTGCATTTCTCAAAGGCGCAGAATCCGATTGTGCGCAAAGTGCGAGGCAGTTCGATGTGCGCGAGCGATTTGCAGAACGCAAACGCGCTGTTTCCGATGTGGNGCAGCGATTGCGGAAGCGTGACNTGCGNGAGCGATGTACATTCAGCAAAAAGGCTGTCGTGCAGTTCGCTGATGGAATCTGGTAGAACGACGTTCTCCAACGACTTACATCCGAGAAAAACGCCTACGCCNAGCGATTCTAAAGCGNNNGGAAGCGAAATGGNTTTNANTGATTGACAGCGCAAAAAGGCGTAAGAGTCAATCTTTTTNATTGNNTCAGGCAAGGCTATCTCGTTGAGTGCNACGCACCATGCAAAGGCATTCTGTCCTATCTCAACGGTCTGTGGCGACAGCGTCACGTTTTCCAGCGCGATGCANCCGAAATACTCGTTGTCGATGACCTTTTTAGAACTCCGTTTTGCAACGACTTTCGTCAGTTTTTGTTTGTCTTCGAGCGACAGAAGGTTGTTTGATTTTTTTGTAGCCATAGCCTGATTTTTAGAAAAAAACTTGCCCTCCATCCGTTTTGTGCGGATTAGGAGGGCAAATGTATAAGAAAAAAGTTAATTACTTAACGATTTTGTGCGATTTCAGCATGTTAGCAGGATCGAGTGCCTCGTCCAGTTTTTCCTTTGTCATCAATCCCTGTTCGAGAACGATGTCATAGACTGAGCGGTTGGTCTCGAGCGCTTCTTTAGCCACCTTTGTGCAAGTTTTATATCCAATGTAAGGATTCAGTGCTGTAACGATTCCGATNGANTTTTTCACCATGTCGTAGCAGCGTTCCTTGTTAACGGTGATGCCAGTGATGCACTCGTCGGTAAGGGTTTCAATACCATTTTTCAGCCAAACGAGGCTTTCGATGAGTGATTCAGTGATAATTGGTTCCATTACGTTGAGTTGTAATTGTCCTGCTTCTGCAGCAAAACTTACGGTTGTATCGTTACCGATGACTTTGAAGCAGATTTGGTTTACAACTTCAGGAATTACAGGATTAACTTTACCTGGCATGATTGAAGAACCTGGCGCTTTTGCTGGCAGATTGATTTCATGNAGACCGCAACGTGGTCCACTNGCCATGAGACGCAAGTCGTTACAAATTTTTGACAGCTTGACAGCAAGACGTTTCAGTGCAGATGAATAGCTAACGTATGCACCTGTGTCTGGCGTTGCTTCAACGAGGTCGGTAGCAGGTACAAAGTTTTCGCCAGTGAGCTTGCTTAGATTTTCAGCGCACAGTTTTGCGAATCCTGGAACAGCGTTCAAGCCAGTGCCGATTGCTGTACCACCCATGTTGATTTCGTGGAGCAGTTTGACGTTGCGCTCAAGATTCAGAATTTCTTCTTCGAGATTGTTTGCGTATGCATTGAATTCCTGTCCTGAAGTCATNGGAACAGCGTCTTGGAGCTGTGTACGACCCATCTTGATGACGTTTTTAAATTCTTCTCCCTTGAAACGGAGAGCCTGAATCAAACCAGTTAGAGCTGCAACGAGGCTCTTGTTGTAACGGATGAGCGCCAAACGGATTGTTGTTGGGTAAACATCGTTTGTTGATTGTCCACAGTTACANTGGTCGTTAGGGTAACAGTATTGGTATTCGCCCTTTTTGTGACCGAGAATCTCGAGCGCGCGGTTTGCAATGACTTCGTTTGCGTTCATATTGACTGAAGTTCCAGCGCCACCTTGCACCATATCGATTGGGAAATCCTCATGGAATTTTCCGTCGATAATCTCTTTACAAGCCTGTGATATTGCGGCAGCGATGTCGTCGTCGATAACGCCGAGAGCGTGGTTGGTCTGTACGGCAGCCAATTTCACGTAAGCGATTGCGATNACGTAGTCAGGATAATCTTTCATCTGNTTGCGCGAGATGTGATAGTTCTGGATTGCGCGTTGGGTTTGCACTCCATAGTAAGCTTCTGCAGGCACTTGAAGTTCGCCGAGAAGGTCNCTTTCTACTCTAAATTTCTTTTCTTCCATAATAAAAGTTGTTTNTTTTTAGATTGAATAAATATNAATTAATAACATTTGATGCGATACATAAATCCGAGTTCGATGCGGTTGGTGTTGTAATCCTTCAATCCGCAAGCGTNGTTGAAGTCGTATTTGTGACCAACGTATGCGAGAAAAACTCGGAAGTCTTGATTTTGAACTGGATAATACTCTACGCTACCAATGTAACCAAAGCTTTTGCGATAGTTTTTCANATCTTCGATTTTGCTAACGCTTGCGGTTTCGTAAGTTCCTTTCAGCATAAGATTCCATTTTGGCGCGAATTGCCAGTTGAGTTTTGTNATAAACGAATTGTANTGCACGTCGCCGAAATAGCTATTTCCTTCAGGCAGGAATGCAGCGAGGTCGTTTGTGGCGATGCAAAGGCGATCGAGTCCATCCCAAGCGCCCATNTAGTCGATGTACCACTGCAGTTTCGGGAGGTTCAANCGTTGTCCGAGAACGAGCATGCGTGAGTATTTGTGGCGCGCTTGCGTTTGCAATCCCCACGACCAACGTGTTTGGAGTTTGTCGCCTAAGAAACTACCGTTCCAGTTGATGATGTATGTGAGTGGATTGTGGCTGCCTTCGAGTGANTGAGCATCGATTAGCGAGCGACTAATCAGCATAGCATTTTCGCCATGATCTTCGTCAAACTTGCCGTTGTTAGCGTCAGAAATTTCGACAGCGATCTCCTGAGTTGGAACTGGTTTATATGAAAGTGTAACTCCTGCCATGAAATTATCCATGTTTTCAACCATGTCGCTATATTCATAGATATACATCGGGTTTTCATCGAATTCGAATCCTCCCCAAATCTGACACATTTTTCCGCCCATGATATCCAACTTTGGAGTAAGCTTATAGCCCACCATCATAATGTCCGTTGCTTTTGCAAAGTTATCTTGTCCTTTTGCTGCATTGGATTTGTTCAGGCGATGACGTAAACGGTAGTAGAGTTTATCGGTGATATTTCCCTTAATCTCTAAACGAAGTTGTTTGTTTGCGAATCCAGTATCCCAAGTACCNTCGTTTTCAGTTGCGCGAGCACTTGCTGCGAAGTTAAAGTAAACGTTGAAAGCGTCACTTTTCTTTTCTAATTTCAGAACTCGCTCAGCCAGCGATTGATAATCACCATCTTCGCCACCCATTCGCGTGTTTCCGCCTTGTGCGTTCACGCAAAGTGCTGCAACAAGCATGAGCGATGTGAGAATAATCTTTTTCATTGCTGTTGTGGTTTTAGTGGAGATTAGTATTTATTGAAGTATTCTTGGATTTGTTTCCAGTCGTTTGTCTTTGTCAGAGCAAGCATCAGNAGAACGCGAGCCTTTTGTGGGTTGAGCGTAAGTGCTGCAACAAAATGATATTTCTCGTCATCTACTTCGCCATTCAGACANGTTGGACCTGTAGGAACGCGTGATGAGCGAACAATGTTAATGCCTTTTTCGCGTGCTTTCAGTGCAACATCAAAAACATCCTTGTAGAAATTTCCNTCGCCTACACCAGCGAGAACAATACCATCGTAGTTTGCGTCAACGAAAGCTTGCATTGGCAGTGGTGANCAGTTAGCATANCCATATACTATGCCGACTTTTGGAAGTTCTGTAAGGTTATCNACATTGAATTCACTACGAGTAGTGTGNAGATTGTCAACACTACGATTGTAGATAGCTTGTCCGTTGTAAACATAACCNATCTTTCCATAGTTAGCGCCTTGGAATGTGGCTACATCTGTCGTGTGCATTTTTACTACATCTTTAGCATCGAGCAGCAGATTGTTCATACAGCACATTACTCCTTTGCCTTTCGAATTTGGACTTGCTGCAGCAACAACGCCAGCATACAAGTTACCAGGACCGTCTGCACTGATACCAGTAGAAGGACGCATACTACCAACGAGAATCACTGGTTTGTCGCTGTGAACCGTTAAGTTAAGAAAATAAGCCGTNTCTTCCATNGTGTCGGTTCCGTGAGTGATNACNACGCCATCGTAACCTTCTTCGTTCAAGTAGTTGATTGATTCTTTTAGCAAGCTTCAACCAAACTTCATCGTTCATGTCTTGAGATCCGATATTAACGAGTTGTTCTCCGCTAACGTCAGCAACGTCGAGCATTTGTGGTACAGCAGCGATCAAAACATTCACGCCAACTTGTCCAGCNCTGTAAGCGGATGAGGTAGATGATGCACTTACACCTGCAATCGTACCACCTGTGGCAATAATTCTAATCTTTGGTTTTGCAACCAAACTAAGTGAAATCATAAGTGCTGCAAGCACTAAACTAAAACGTAAGGTCTTCATAATAAAGGTTTGCTTTTTAAATGGTTGTTTTATTTAATAAAATAAGGTAATAATCAGATATCCGACGCCAATCGACACAAAAGTGGTGATGAAACCAGCCAACTGGAACGAGTGATTCAATACATATTTTCCGATTCGNGTTGTTCCAGTTCGGTCGAAGCTGATAGCGGCAACTTCAGTTGGATAGTTTGGAATGAAGAAGTAACCATTGACGGCTGGAAACATTGCAACTAACGCCATCGGATCAATTCCNAGACCGATGCCGAGTGGATATANCGTGCGAACTGTTGCGGCTTGCGAGAACAACATAATAGACATAATAAACAAAGCCACAGCAAATAGGAATGGATATTGCGAAACGACGTCGCTAATGTGTGTCTTGAAAAATTCCAAGTTGCCATTGAAGAATGTATCGCCCATCCAAGCAATACCGAAAATCGATACCATAGCATTCATTCCTGCACCAAATACGTTTCCTTTTACTGCATCGCTCACNTCAGCGCGACCAACTAAAAGGATAACTGCAGCCATTGCCATCATAACGATTTCAATGGTGTGCGGCATTGTCATGCGAACCATTTCTCCGTCAATCATAAANTGTGGGCGAAGACTTGGAAAAGAACCGAAAACCACAACAAGNAGAACGCCAAGCAAGAAAGCNATGACCGAGAATTTAGCATATTTGCTCGGGTTCTTAATCATCTGNTCCATCAACTCTGCATCTTTCTCTGGGTTGATGATGCCTTCTTTGACGCGACGCTGNTATTCAGGATCGTCTTCCAACTCTTTACCAACGCGATTCTGCACAAATGCTGCCACAAGGATNGCAATCAGCGATGCAGGGATGCAAACGAGCAAAATATCTTTAAGCTCTACNCCTTTACCGCCAAGCAAGTCGGTGCTAATGATAGCTGCTGTGGCTGCAGAGACNGGACTTCCAGTGATGCCGAGTGATGCTGCAATCGTAGCNACACTCAATGGGCGCTCAGGGCGTATCTTCTGNTTGGTAGCGATTTCAGATATAATNGGCAAGAGCGAGTAACTNGTGTGCGCTGTGCCTGCAACCAAACAGAAAAGCCATGTAGTAAGTGGACCGTAATACGTNATATTTTCGGGATGCTTGCGCAAGAATTTTGCAGCCAGTCCAACGAGATAATCCAAACCGCCAGCCGCCTGAAGCGCTGCAGCAGCTGTGATGACTGAAACAATGATCAGCATCACGTCGATAGGTATATTACCAGGCTTAAGTCCGAAAACGAAAACCAAAATAAACACGCCTACCATTCCGTAGATACCGAGACCGATGCTTCCTACGCGTGCACCAATAAAAATTAAAGCAAGAACGATGGCTAATTGTAGTAGAACTAATGCTGTTGCCATAACGTAAAATAGTTTTTTAGGTAATGAGTCAAATCTTGATGNTGCAAAAATAGANNGAGANTTTGTTATAACTATTACAAAATCCTGACGAAATTTTGTAAAATCCTGCACATTTTGTAAATTTGGAACCTTAAATCGAAAAACCAATCCATGTTATCTATTAGCCATTTCCAATCAGCCGACAACTATTATGCCGACCATTTGGCGTGCATTTCTATAGACAATCTGTTGTCGGATGAAAGCGATTGCGACATGGCGAGCGCGAATTTCTACACGATTACGNTGATTACCGAAGGCGAAGTNGTTTATTCTTATCGCGGAAAGCAAGAAATAGCGCGCGAAAACCAAGTAATCTATTCGAAACCCTTTGCGCCACTGCAGTATCTCTCGCGCTCTGTCGGTTCGCATGGGCATACGCTGATCGTGGAACCTGCGTATTACGATGCTGTCTTGCGGCTCGACGAAAATCTCTTCGACATTCTCAACGAAATCTCAACGGCTCTCCATCCTGCGGCAACGCTTTCGTCAACGAAAACGGCTGAGTTGCAGGATTTTTATTTGCAAATCGAGCGCACAATCAANCAAACGCANACGTTCAAAGACGAGATGTTGAAACATCTTGTGCATGTTTTCCAGTTGTTTATCGCTGAGATGGTCAACCAGCACGTGCTTTCGGTGAACGATATGCGACACAAGGAAAACATCTATCGCGTNTTTATNCANGAGGTTCGACGTCATTTCCGAACGGAACGCCAAATAAAATTCTACGCGGACATGCTCAACATCACGCCAACNTATCTCTCGCGAACGGTCAANGAAATCTCTGGAAACACAGTTTACACATATATTTCGTCAGTGCTNTANAACGAAATTTGCCGATTGCTGGTCGATACCGACAAAACAATGAACGAGATTGCTTTCGAGTTGAATTTCAGCGATGCAAGNGCGCTTTCCAACTTTTTNAAACAAAAAATGGGCGTCTCGCCTATGGCNTTTNGNCGCGCGAAGATGANGAAAAAAGAATAGAAAATATACAAAANATCCCGATTCCATCGAGATTTTTATTTTCNCCTATATATAATATAATAAGGTACGCGCGCGAGGCAAACNTATTTCTTTCGTTTNTCTCGCGCGTGTGTTGTGTTCTGATTTTCTTGCTNNAAGATTAGAATTTTTTCCGTTATGCTTTCACTTCCTCACCCTTCAAGAAAATGCGGTCGATGATGGGTGTAGTGTANGCGTANGGCAAGAAAGCNACCGAAGGAATGGGCTTTGTGATAAAGAAATTCGCTAATTTTCCTTTCGNAATGCTGCCACAGCGTTGGCTCNTNCCCATCGCGTAAGCGCCGTTNATGGTCGCTGCGTTNATCGCTTCTTCAGGTAGAAGTCGCATCTTAATGCACGCCAAACTGATNGCAAATTTCATATCGCCAGAAGGCGTTGAACCAGGATTGTAGTCGCTNGCGATAGCAACGCCAAGNCCTGCGTCAATCATTTTTCTCGCTGGTGCGTAAGGCATATTCAGGAAGAATGACGTTCCAGGTAGTCCCGTTGGCATCGTATCGCTACCTTTCAGCANCGTAATGTCTTCATCGGTCATGCTCTCGAGATGATCNACCGACAGCGCCTGATGGTTTACCGCCACCTCAACGCCACCCGACGCAGCCAGTTCTTGTGCATGAATTTTCGGTCGCATGCCATAGCGCGCGCCAGCTTCAAGAATCCGCGCNGTNTCTGACGGTGTAAAAAATCCTTCATCACAAAAAACATCGATGAAATCGGCGATTTTTGCTTCTCCAACGGCTGGAATCATCTCGCTAATCAGCATATCGACGTAGTCGGATTGCCTGCCTGCGTATGCTCTTCCTACTGCATGCGCACCGAGAAAAGTAGAAACAATTTGCAGTGGAAACGCGTTGCGNATGCGTTGTATAACGCGCANCATTTTCAACTCGTCTTCTGTGTTCAGACCATACCCGCTTTTGATTTCCATCGCGCCCGTTCCCTTGCGCATCACTTCNCGAACGCGCTCGGATGCTTGTGCAAAAAGTTCGTCTTCGCTCATTTCGTGAAGNCGATCTGCNGAATTCAGAATTCCACCGCCACGCTTTGCGATTTCCGCATAGCTTAAACCGNNNATTTTATCCACAAATTCCTGCTCCCTACTGCCTGCATAGACGATGTGNGTGTGTGCNTCGCAGAACGATGGAAACACCATTCCGCCATCNGCATCCACAACATTCACCGCTTCATCGAAGCAAGGTTCATCGCCCATTTTGCCGTAAGAAAAAATCAACTCNNCGTCAAGGCACAGCCAAGCATNAGCCAGCGTTTCCAGCGTAGCCATCTCCTTGCCCTGAAGGCGCAGTCTGCCCGTCTCATCGATGCCAANGAGCAGCCCGATGTTCTTAATCAACGTTTTCATTTTGCAAGAATTCTACTGATTTCGCAATGTGTGGATACATCGGTTCATCNTTTTCGATGAACGGAACGTATTGACGATANGCNCNNATNACGCTTTCCAATCGTGGAGACGTCTTTTTCGGTCGTCGGAACGTAATCGCCTGCGCTGCATTCATGAGTTCTATCGCCAGAACGCGCTCCGTATTTTCTGCCACCTTGCACAATTTTGTTGCTGCATTAGCTCCCATCGACACATGGTCTTCCTGACCTTGCGAAGTAGGTATGCTGTCGGCAGAAGAAGGCATNCAAAGGGTCTTACTTTGGCTCACGATAGATGCAGCAGTGTATTGTGGAATCATAAAACCACTNTTTACGCCAGGATTTGCNACCAAAAAACTTGGCAAATCGCGTGTTCCCGAAACTAACTTATAGACTCGTCGTTCTGAAATATTGCTTAGTTCGGTCAGNGCAATGGTCANNAAATCCATNGGCATNGCAATCGGTTCGCCGTGAAAGTTTCCAGCAGAAATAATCAAGTCTTCGTCGGGACAAACCGTTGGNTTATCGGTCGCGGAATTGATCTCCGTATCCACCGTTTGCGCAACATAGCGAATCGTATCTTTAACCGANCCGTGTACTTGTGGAATACAGCGGAACGAATAAGGGTCTTGCACGTTTACTTTAGGTTGTTTAATCAACTCACTACCNTCTAATAATTCGCGCATGCGTGCGGCTGTTTCTATTTGTCCTTTGTGCGGACGAACCAGATGCACNGCCTCGAAGAATGGTTCTATACGACCNTCATACGCTTCCAGTGAAATCGCTGCGATAACGTCTGCCCAANGGCTCAGCCGTTTGGCTTTCAACACTGCCCAAACCGCATGCGCGCTCATGTTTTGCGTGCCGTTTAGCAGTGCCAGACCCTCTTTCGACGCCAGTCGGATAGGCTCCCAACCCATCTCTTTCATGAGTTCGGCGCCCGTCATGCGCTGGTTTTTATACATCACTTCGCCCATTCCGACGATTGGCAAGCAGAGATGCGCCAGCGGAACAAGGTCGCCAGAAGCGCCAACCGAGCCTTGCTGATAGACAATAGGGTAGATATCGTTGTTAAACAAGTCGATGAGTCGTTCAACNGTATCGACTTTGCATCCTGAAAAGCCATAACTGAGCGACTGAATCTTGAGAAGCAACATGATTTTCACTATTTCGCTCGGCACAAGCTCGCCAACGCCGCACGCATGCGACATCATCAGGTTGATTTGTAGTTGAGATAGCTGGTCATTGCTAATAGATATTTTGCACAATGAACCAAATCCAGTCGTAACGCCATAAATTGGCGCGTCGGATTGCTGAATTTTGTTNTCCAAGTAATCTCTGCAATGTTGGATGCGTTGCTTTGCGTCGTCGCTGAGCGCTAATTGGTCGCCGCGNTGAATGATTTCGCCAATTTTCTCAATGCTCAGATGTTCTGCACTAATATAATGTGTCATAATTGCGTGTCTTAGAAGATTTTAACTGCATCATCGATGATGTTATCTGCTACGAAATTGGGCAGCGTCACTGTGAGTTCTGGTGTTCGTTCCATCTCACGCTTNATTGCATCAATAGACCCTTTGTTTCGAGCCCAGCTTCGGCGTGCTATTCCATTATTAACATCCCAGAAAAGCATTTCGCGAATGTGACGGTCTGCATCATCGCTGCCGTCGATGACCATTCCAAAACCACCGTTGATGACTTCGCCCCAACCAACGCCACCGCCGTTGTGAATACTTACCCACGTTGCGCCGCGGAANGAGTCGCCTATCACATTCTGAACAGCCATATCCGCGCAGAATTGTGAACCATCGTAAATGTTTGACGTCTCGCGGAAAGGAGAATCCGTGCCAGATACGTCGTGGTGGTCACGTCCTAAAACAACAGGTGCCTTCAACCGTCCGTCGCGAATGGCTTGATTGAACGCCAGTGCAATGTTTGTTCGTCCTTGTGCGTCGGCATACAAAATTCTTGCTTGTGAACCAACGACGAGATGATTCTTTCCAGCTTCGCGAATCCAATGGATATTATCGTCGAGCTGTCCTTTAATATCGTCGGGCGCTGTTNTGCTAATTTCTTCCAACGCTTCAGTAGCCAATCTATCGGTTAGAGCAAGATCGGATGGCTCTCCAGAAGTGCAAACCCATCTAAACGGACCGAATCCATAATCAAANAACATCGGTCCCATGATGTCCTGAACGTAGGANGGGTATCTGAACTTGCCGTTTGGCAACATAACNTCGGCGCCTGCACGACTGGATTCGAGTAAGAATGCATTACCNTAGTCGAAGAAGTACATGCCGTTTGCNGTGAGNTTNTTGATNGCTGCAATCTGACGACGTAGCGATGCCTGAACACGCTTCTTAAACTCAGCAGGGTCGTCTGCCATCATCTTCTTCGATTCTTCGAGCGTCATATCTACNGGATAGTAACCGCCTGCCCATGGATTGTGGAGCGAAGTCTGGTCACTTCCGAGATCAACGCGTATGTTTTCTTTTGCTAAACGTTCCCAAAGATCGACGATATTGCCTACATANGCCATCGAAACGGTGCGTTTTTCGNTGACNGCTTGCTTGATTGCTGGAATTAACTCATCGAGATTGTCGTGCATCTCGTCAACCCAGCCTTGGTCGAAGCGCTTTTGCGCTGCTTTTGGATTGATTTCGGCAATCACACTCACTACNCCAGCAATGTTTCCTGCTTTGGGCTGAGCGCCAGACATGCCTCCAAGACCAGAACTTACGAAAAGCATGCCGTGAATGTCGCCNCCTTTCTGTCCGCGATTAACGAGTTGTTTTCGTGCCGCATTGAGAACCGTTATCGTTGTGCCGTGAACGATTCCTTGTGGACCGATATACATGTACGATCCTGCTGTCATCTGTCCGTATTGACTTACTCCAAGAGCGTTGTCGCGCTCCCANTCATCGGGTTTTGAATAGTTTGGAATNACCATACCATTCGTTACAACCACGCGTGGCGCGTTTTTGTGTGACGGAAAGATGCCCAGCGGATGTCCAGAGTACATNACCAAAGTTTGTTCATCGGTTATCTCGCTCAAATACTTCATCACAAGACGGTATTGNGCCCAATTCTGAAAAATAGCGCCGTTTCCGCCGTAGATAATGAGTTCATGTGGATGTTGCGCAACACGCGGATCCAAATTATTTTGTATCATCAGCATGATGGCGGCTGCTTGTTTNGAGCGGCAAGGATAGTCTTCTATCGGTCGTGCTTTCATTTCGTAGCGTGGACGATAGCGATACATGTATATTCTGCCGTACTGCTTCAGTTCTTCAGCAAACTCTGGAGCCAGCGTAGCGTGGAATTTTTCTGGAAAATAACGAAGCGCATTGCGGAGCGCCANCTTTTTTTCTTCGGGCGTNAAGATATCTTTGCGTTTCGGTGCATGGTTAATCTCGGGATCGTAAGCCTGTGGTTCAGGGAGATAATCTGGAATGCCAGCGCGTATGTCGGCAATAAATTCTTCTTTTGTCATAGCTTTCGTGTATTAGAATAAGGTAGGTATTAGTTGATTTTTTCTTCTACAATTTTCATGATTTCCGCCTCTTGTTCATTGGCTTTTGCAATCAATGCATTGGCTTCGCCAATCAATGNTTCTGCTTTCTCGCGGTCTTTCAATCCCGCAGCATTGATTTTCACGTTCAATCCAGCGCCAAGCACCGCTGCNCGTGCTGCCAGAACGCCAACGCCTGCGTCGGAAACGCTGTTCGGGTTGCCTTTCTCAGCCATCGCGCGACAGAGTGCAAATGTTTTATANGCCGCTTGCATCGTATGCAGAGGCACTTGCGTNGCAAATAGCGTCGCATCTTGTATGGCTTGNGTTCGTGCNGCAATTTCTTCGTCGGTCTTTTTAGGCATNCCAAAAGCCGCCATGATGCGGTTGAAGGCGTTNGTGTCTTCATCTACGAGATGCAAGAGCTCATCCATGAGTTCCTGACCTTTTTGCGCTTCGTCGCTGAACGGTTTCCACTGGTCGTCCCAACCTGGTTTNTGACTGGAAAGATTGGCAACCATCGTGCCCAATGCTGCTGCCAGCGCGCCCATNTATGCAGAAATCGATCCGCCTCCAGGTGCAGGAGATTCGCGAGACGTTTCTTCCGCAAANCCTTTTGTCGTGAGATGAATCAGTGGTGCACTTGCTTCTTCGTCGTCGAGCATGTATTCGATGACTTTTTCTTTCACGTTAAACGGTTTCANATCGTCAAGACCCATCGATTTGATAGCGATATTGATGATGTCTTGCTCTGGAATACCAGTAGAACGCTGCTGTTTCTCAAGAAAATACTTGCCTGCGTCGATNAGACAACGCTTCGGCATCANNCCAACGATCTCGGCTCCCGTTACGCGTATGCCGCGATTCGCTGCGCAACGACTGACTTCTTCGAACGCTTTATGTAAAGGCGTGACGTTGATGTTCGTCATATTCATAGAAACCTGCGCGATACCATATTCGGCAATGTACCAACCAATGGCTTTTGTGCATTTCAGCGTGCCAGGTCGCATCACTGGATTTCCATTNTCATCTTTTACAATCTTGCCTGTTATAGGATTGCCCTCGCGAACAGGTCTGCCTTTTTCGCGAACATCGAAAGCGATGGCGTTAGCGCGTCGAGTTGACGTCGTATTGAGGTTATAATTGACAGCAATCAGAAAATCGCGCGCACCAACGGCTGTGCATCCCGTTTTTGCCACNCGCTCATCGAATGGTCGTGCACCNAAATCGGGCTCTTTTCCTTGTGTACTGAGTTTCTCGGGCAACGCTTCGTATTCGCCTTGACGGCAAACGGCGAGATTCTTGCGCTCTTCTGTGAACGCAGCTGCCTCATAACAATAGCACGGAATAGCGAGTTCGGTCGCGATTCGCTCGGCTAATTTTCGCGCAAGCGCNGCACACTCNTCCANAGTAATGCCCGACACNGGTATCAATGGACAAACGTCGGTCGCTCCCATGCGTGGGTGAGCGCCGTGATGCTGTCTCATATCGATAAGCTCGCTTGCTTTTTTCACACAGCGAAACGCTACGTCAACAACTGCATCAGGTGTGCCCACAAAGGTAACGACGGTGCGATTAGTTGCTTCACCTGGATCTACATCGAGCAGCTTTACGCCCTTCGTCTGGCTAATCTCTGCCGTAATTTGGTTAATCACGCTCATATTGCGCCCCTCACTGAAATTGGGAACGCACTCAACAATTTTCATTGGTTGTGCCATGTTTTTACTATTTTCGTTTAAGGTTATAGTGCAAAATTATACGAAAATTGCGGAATACACAAATATCAAACTGAAAAAAACAAAACGAAAAATCATCGCAAAGCGATGCAACTGAAAATCAACGCATTTTTCCGCCATTCTGCAGCAAATTTTTTGCGCGTTCACAAGGAAAAATTTTGCAGAAAGCGAAAAAGAGAAAATTTTGGCGTGTGAAAGAATGTTTTTAAGAAAACTTTACAAAATTTAACTACGCTTTTTCGCGAAATTTTAACACTTGATTTAACATTCGTTTGCATTTGACCGACCAATTTCTAATGCACAAATTTTTGCA
>Ga0065708_1039933_pt1 | contig 24123 bp, 21 predicted proteins | sample Hoacrofraction12_2_FD_59095 | JGI IMG/M metagenome (GOLD analysis project Ga0065708, IMG submission 59095) | Hoatzin crop microbial communities from Cojedes, Venezuela, sample from fiber fraction 12 v1 | ecosystem: Host-associated > Birds > Digestive system > Esophagus > Crop | place: Venezuela... | reverse complement strand
CTCCATCGTAATGGCCATAATGCTCGGTGCCGGACTGGACGTGGGCATGGAGCAGACGACAAACATCGGAAGGATAGACGGCGTCATCAACACCGCAAAACACCTCTACATAATCGAGTTCAAGCTTGACAGGACTGCAGACGAGGCCGTGCACCAGATAGATGAGAAGAAATACATCCAAAAATATATGGTGCCAGCCCGGAGCAAGGGAAAGACGATCCACAAGCTCGGAATCAACTTCTCCTACAAAGACGGCGTCAAGAACATCTACGACTGGAAGGAGGAAATCGTAAAATAGAGGATTGTCCGAAAAAGAGTTCACTGGGTGAGACGATGCCTGGCAGGCCGTTTCACCCTTTTAGGTTGCGCGCGCGATATGCTGGGTACATCATCTGCAGAAGGCTATATTCGGAAAAATGCGCTATATTTGTAAGTTATACGATTTTTTGATGAAAACGCGCATATCAAAGATATGGTTCCCGCTTGCCGTGGTGATGCTAGCCGCGGTACAGGGCTTCGCTTCGGAGGCTTCGCGCATATCCGCACTTCGAAAAGACCCGTCCCCGGAGAACCGAACTGATACCGTAATATATTCCAACAAGAAGATTTTCACGAAGTTCCGCTCAGCAGGATATAGGATAGAGGGTGATTCCACATACTTCAACACCTACTCTGAAGAAGAAGGTCCTATCATCCTTGCGCGAGACACGATGAAGGTCCCCCAGGAGCTCCAGTACACGGACCCATTCCGCTACAAGTACTACGTTGCCCTGAACGACTCCCTCACCCATAAGCAGGTCAGGGACTCCCTGAGGGCCGCGGGAGATTCCCTGGACTGGCCAAAGATCGACTCCATATACTACGCAGACTCCGCCGCAAGGGCTAAGGCCGCATTCGACGCATGGTACGCCTCCCTTGACAAGAGCGAAAGGAAGAAGTACGATTTCGAGCAGAAGATGAAGCGCAAGCAAAGGGAAATCGACTCCACCCTCAACGTAAAGGACAGCCTGCTCGCAATAAGGGATAGCATAAGGGAGAACACCCCGAGGGTGCTGGAGACATTCGCAGTTCCCGATTCCATGCAGTACAAGAGGATCATTTCATGGACTGTGGACCCGCTCTTCAATGACCTTCACCTCCACGACCTGGACACGAACTACAACTACTGGTTCTACGACTACCCCTTCGAAAGGAGGAATCCGGACATAATGGTGTCCTACCTCGGGACATCAGGTTCTCCGGTCCAGCCATACGACTTCTTCCATAGGGGAGGTCCTGACGGGATATCCTTCTACAGGCCACTTGAGATCTACACGTACACCCCGTCCACGCTTCCGATGTACAACACCAAGACCGCGTACACCGAGCTGGCGTACTGGGGAACGCTGTTCGCCAACTCCGATGTCGAGGAAGGCAACCTGCACATCCTCACGACCCAGAACATCCTCCCCTCGCTCAACTACCAGATAGGCTACGACCGCAACGGTTCCAAGGGCATCCTGGAGCACGAGGATACTGACAACCGAACCTTCCACTTCGCGATGAACTACATCGGGAAGAAATACTCGGCCCAGGCCGGATACATACACCACAAGGCCAGCCGTGACGAGAACGGAGGCATCATAGACACGTACTGGATAAGGGATACGACGGTCGGAGCAAGGGAGATAGACGTATATCTAGACGACGGCACCGACGCCAGCAGCCTGGTAAAGTCAAACACCGTGTTCCTGGACCAGGTTTACAGGATTCCGTTCAGCTTCATAAAGAACCTGGGAAAGGGTAGGAAAAAGGAGAGCGTGACCGACTCCCTCCCATCGCTTTCCGCAATGCCTGGTGCGGACTCTTCCTTCGCAGGCGTCTCTCCAATGCCGGGAGAGAATCCCCCTTCGGAGAGCACCGTTCCAAAGGAAGGAGATGCTAACGCCGCTGCTATAGTGGATCCAAACCATAAGATGATAGACACAGATGTGACTACCGCTTTCATCGGCCACAACAGCGAGTGGACCGTCATGCGAAGGACATACGATGACGACATCTCATCCTCGGACTCGCTTGCGAGGAGCTTCTACAACAACAGGTTCTACATAGACCCCGAGGAGAGCAGCGACTCCGTCAGGGTGATGCGCCTCGAGAACAAGGTGTTCCTCAAGCTCCAGCCATGGAGCTCCGATGCAATCGTATCCTCCCTCAACGTCGGGATAGGCAACCGCATCCAGAGCCACTACATGTTCCGCCCCGAGGGCTATCTCGTGAACCCTTCCAACACGGTGTGGAACTCGACATACGTCTATGCAGGAGCCGGAGGGCAGTGGAGGAAGTACCTCAGCTGGAGCGCCAGGGGCTACTACACCTTCCTTGGCGACGAGATAAACGACTTCGGCGTGCTGGCCGACGCATCAATGAGCTTCTGCCCCTTCAGGAAGGCCCGCAAGAGTCCGGTGACCCTTTCTGCGCACTTCGAGACCACCCTTGACGAGCCCGAGTACTTCGCACAGCACTACTACTCCAACCACCACCGCTGGGACAACGACTTCTCGAAGATATCCACGACAAAGATACAGGCGAAACTCTCCATCCCCTATTGGAAGATGGAGATAGAGGGCGCATATGCGCTCCTGGGGAACAACATCTACTACGACGAGACGGCCACCCCCATGCAGAACACCACTGCGATGAGCGTAGCCAAGCTCATGCTCCGGAAGAACTTCGCCCTTTCAGTATTCCACATGGACAATGCGGTGCTCTTCCAGGTGTCATCAAACGAGGACGTGCTTCCCCTTCCAAGGATCTCGGCGAACCTTAGGTGGTACCTGCAGCTTGACGTAGTGAAGAAGGTCCTTCAGATGCAGCTCGGAGTGAACGCCACCTACAACACCAAGTGGTACGCTCCCGCATACGACCCTTCCCTTGGCGTGTTCCACAACCAGAGCGACGAGAAGTTCGGCGGATGCCCCTACTTCGACGCATTCCTCAACATGCAGTGGAAGAGGGCCTGCATATTCGTAAAGTGGCAGAATGTCGGGATGGGATGGCCCATGAGCAGCGCAGACTATTTCAGCGCATCCAAGTACATACGTCCGCAGAGGGCGATAAAGGTCGGGCTATACTGGCCGTTCTACCTCCAGACGAAGAAGACATCCACCATGAGCAGCCGCGCTTCCACGACCGGTGGCGGCGGAGGCGGTGCCGGTAACATGAACAGGAACACCTCAAGGTAATGCTCCGGAAACTTCTGGTATTCCTCCTGTCGTGCCTTGTCCTTTTCACGATGGTGCTTCTCCTGAGGCCAGACCAGCCTTCAAGGAGGGAGAGGATAGCGGATAGCGAAGTGCCCGAAGTGCTTGAGGTAAAGATTGGAAACAGCGGCGACATCAAGGGAAAGACACTTCGCTGCATCCTTGGCCTGTACTCATACAAGTGCCCTTCCATGACATTCCCTGCGGGATACGAGTACGAGCTGCTCCGACAGTTCTGCTCCGACAACGGTGCCACGGCAAAGATAGTCCCCTCCAAGGGAAGCCAGGCCTACTCGTTCATGATCCCAGACTCCACATACCTTTTGGTACTGCCATCGGCAGAGAAGCTGCCCGAAGGGTTCCGCGCCACAAAGCCGCTCTCCGACGGTACGGTATGGGTCACCAGGGAAAAGGATTTCCTGCTGCTGGAAAAGGCAGAGGCATGGCTTTCGGAGTTCACATCCAGCAGCGCCGGCAGCGCCCTTCGGGCCCGCTTCACACCATCATACGGCCCCTATCACAGGACGATATCGGGAAAGGCCTACCCCTCGGCAAGCCCCTACGATGACATCCTGAAAAAATACGCCCCTACGATAGGCTGGGACTGGAGGGCGCTCGCGGCCCTTGTGTGGAGGGAGTCGGGATTCCACATAGAGGCCGTATCCTACGCAGGGGCGCAGGGACTCATGCAGATGATGCCGGGGACATTCAGGATGTACTCCAAGACGGACGACACCCTTGACCCCGACAACAACATAATGGTGGGTGTGAAGTACATAGGCGTTCTTGAGGATATAATGAGGAAGTACACTTCCGACCCGGACGAGCTGCGCCGGTTCGCCCTTGCGTGCTACAACCTCGGGAACGGAAAGTTCCAGGACGTGCTGGACTACGCCAAGCGCCACAACCTTCCATGCTCGACATGGACCCAGGTGCTGGCCATCCTTCCCAACCTGAGCCCCGAGGCTCTGGAGGCAAAGCCCGACCCGGATGTGAAGTTCGGCCCCATAAAGGGGGACGACCTTATCGACTATATAAACGAAATGGAATCCCTCTACAGGGCGTTCGTCCTTATTGCGCCCTGACGGTCTTGGCAGGATCCACCTTCGATATGAATATGCAGGGGATCAGCATAAGGAGCATTATGACTATGTATGCGGCTATGTCTATGCCGATTACGACCAGAGGATTGATGTGGACCGGGACGAAGGAGAGGAAGTAGTTCTCAGGGTTAAGTTTCACAAGGTGCGTTGCTCCCTGCACCGCACAGAGCACAAGGGCAAGGGCGTTTCCGATAGCCATTCCCTTTAGGACAAGGTTCGATGCCACCCGGAGGAAGACTTCGGCGATTCCCCTGTTTGTCATTCCGAGGGACTTGAGCGTCCCTATGGTCGAGATATTCCTGAAAAGGAGGATCAGAAGTCCCGAAATCATGTTGAATCCCGCAACCAGCGTCATGAGAATCAGTATGGCTACCACATTGAAATCGATGAGGTCTAGCCAAGAGAATATCTGCGGGAACCTTTCAAGGGAAGACCTTGCAAGGGATGCCTCGTCAGGCGCAGGGTTGGCTGAAAGAATCCTGAAGCCGATCTCGCCCGAGGCCATCTGCACGGCCCTTGCCGAGCGGTAGGATGGTGAGAGCCTGACTTCGAGGGCGGACACCTGGTCGTCATTCCAGCCGTTAAGCCTCTGCATGTCGGATAGGCCGGCGTATACGATGAGGTTCTCATCTCCGGACACTATCCCCTGATAGGTGGACTCCACACGGAACTTTCTAACTTTCACCTTCTCCCCCACGAAATACGCCAGGAGGTCATCCCCTTCCTCTATTCCGAGCATGGAGCACAGTCGCCTCGGTACGCTTACCCCGAGGGAGTCCCCTCCTCCCGGAACTCCCTTGAACACGACTCCGTGGATGTTGGAGCCGACCTTCACGATGCCGGCGCGATAGACTGCTGGGACTATCTCCCTTACGCCACCAACGCTGGAAATGTCTTCAAGATATGACGGGGATGCGCTTACGGGGTCATCCTCGTTCATGTAATTGAGGTCAAGCGGGGTTATCTGCACGTCGCCCGAAAGGTTGGAGATACCCTCGCGGAGTTCGCGGCGGAACCCTGCTGAAATCGCGATCGCCACTATCATTACAAGAAAGGAGATGGCGATGGATGCCACCGCCAGTCTCCCTCCAAAACGAAGTCTTCCTGCTATGAAGCGGGATGCGTTCACGCTCCTACCCTACCAGATGTGAACCCTCTCGCTCTCAGGCCTCCACATGGGATCGCCCTCCTTTATTCCGAATGCGTCGAAGAACGACTTGAAGTTGCGTACGGAAACGTTCACCCTGTTTTCTGCAAGGGAGTGCACGTCAAGCTTGGTGAGGCGAGCCTTCTCCTCCGGGGTGATGTTCTGGGCCCAGATCGCACCATAGGAGAGATAGAACCTCTGCTCAGGGGTGAACCCGTCAATCTTGCCAAGGTTCTGTCCCTTGATAGCGTTCTGCATTGCGGTGTAAGCTATGGAGATTCCGCCGTGGTCGCCTATGTTCTCGCCAAGGGTGAGCTTGCCGTTTGCCATCAATCCGGGAACGACCTGAACGGAGTCGAACTGGGCTGCGAGCACCTCGGCCTTTGCCTTGAACGCCTTGTCGTCATCCTCAGTCCACCAGTTCTGCATGTTGCCCTTCGCATCGAAGAGACGTCCCTGGTCATCGAAGCCGTGGCTCATCTCATGGCCTATGACTACACCGATTCCGCCGTAGTTGACGGGGTCGTCAGCGTCGGGGTTGAAGAAAGGCGGCTGAAGGATGGCTGCCGGGAAGCAGATCTCGTTGGTGGTAGGATTGTAGTATGCGTTCACAGTCTGCGGGGTCATTCCCCACTCGGTGCGGTCGGTCGGCTTTCCGAGCTTGGACATGTTGTCATTCTCGTACCATGTGGAAGCTGCGACCATGTTGTCGTAGTAGCTCTTCGAAGGGTCGATATCCATGGTGGAATAGTCCTTCCACTTGTCGGGATAGCCTATCTTCACCGTAAAGGCTGCGAGCTTCTCCTGGGCCTTGGCCTTTGTCTCGGGGCCCATCCAGTCAAGGGCGTCGATGTGCTGGGAAAGAGCCGTGCGAAGGTTCTCCACAAGCTTTATCATCTTGTCCTTGCTGTCCTGGGGGAAGTACCTTTCAACATACATCTTTCCGACGGCCTCGCCGAGGATGCTGTTGGGAACGTTCATAGCCCTCTTCCAACGGGGCTTCTTCTCCTGTATGCCGGACATCTGGCGGCTGAAGAAATCGAAAGATGCGTCGTAGAAGTCGTCACTGAGGAGTCCGCAAGCACCGCTTACGAGGTGGGCGGTGAGGTAGTCCTTGAGAACCTGCAGGTCGGCAGTCTTGTAGAACTTCGAGAATGCGTCGAAGAAGGAAGGCTGCTCGATGACTATCTTCTCCTGCGAAGGGATGTTCCTTGCCTTGAAGTACTCCTCCCAGGGGAATCCGGGATAGTCGGAAGCGAATTTCGCGCTTGATGTGGGGTTGTAGGCTTTCTCGACATCCCTGTTCTGGACGCTTGTCCACGAGTTCTCGGCGAGGTAGTCCTCGACTGCGAGGGTGTTGTCGGCAACCTTGGCGGCATTCTCTACGCCGGCAAGGGTGAGGGCCTTTTCGAGGAAGTTGCGGTAGCCCTTCTTTATGTCCTCGTTTTTCTTGTCTACGTAGTAGTCCCTGTCACCTATTCCGAGGCCTCCCTGGCCGAGGTAGAGGATCTGCATGTCGCTGTTGACAAGGTCGGCTCCGACTCCGCAGCCGAACAGCCCCTTCTCTCCCATTGCATGGAAGGCCGCCAGCTCCCTGACGAAGGCATCCTTGTCGGATACGGCGGCAATCTTCTCAAGATAGGGCTTCAGGGGAGCAGCGCCTTCGCTGTTCAGCTTCACCGAATCCAATCCCATCTTGTAGAGATCCACTATCTTCTGGTCCGTCGTACCCTTCTCAGGGGTCATCTTGGACATCGAGGCGAAAAGGTCGTTGAGCCTTTCGATATTGGTCTCCCTGAGCTGGTCGAACGAGCCGAACCGGGCGAACTCAGGCTTGAGGGGATGGTTCTTCTGCCATCCGCCAGTCGAGTAGCGGTAGAAATCCACTCCCGGAGACACCGTGGTGTCAAGGTTGGCAAGGTCTATTGCGGGGACCTTGTCCGTCTTTGCTGTCTTTGAGCCGCCGCATGAAACGGCGCCAAGCACTGTAAGCATGATCAAAACTGTTTTCTTCATATTATAGCACTTTGATTGTCCTTTTGCAACCTTCCCCCTTAATAAATTAGAGGTACAACCTGCAAAGATACTTCCAAAGGGGGGATTTTCCTAATTTTAGAGGCTCCGGCTCCGGGAATGCGCATGACCGTGCCTTCCGGTCCACAGCTAATGCAAAGTGAAGGTCGAAAACAGTCAAAAAGTAGCTGAAGCCAGCGGAAACTCGATTTTTAAGGCACTTTCCGCTAAGTTCAAGCACTTTCTTATTTATCAAAGAAAATGTCTTTGTCTAGAACATTCTGAAAATCATCGTAATACTCGTTCCTGGCAAGACCATTGGCACTAATCAGCACCAGACGCACGGCTTTGCGGGTATGGGTATCCTGGACAAACCGGTCAACCTTTTGCTGCAGAGCCTTGTGATACGATGCATTTACTGAAAATTCATCCTTCGTATATTTTACCTCGCAAAGGTCGATTACGTTGTCATCCCTATCTATCAGCATATCAATCTGTGCATTGCCGGACTGCCACGAATAGATATTCGATATGACTCCGGAAATGCCAAGGGCTTTCTTGATCTGCCCTGCATTGTTCATGCACACTCTTTCAAAGGCTAAACCACACCAATTGAAGAACACAGGGCTGTTCTGCTGATGCGACCAGAAGCCTTCATCACTTCGGGAATTCTGGCGGATAAACCTGAGGTAAAATAGCGTATACTCGTCAACCAACTGATATACGGCATCTTTGTAGGCGTACTTGATCGAATTGTATTTCCGGATAAATCCGCACATCTCCAGTTCCTCCAGAATTTTGGAGAGTCCTCCATTGTCTTCGAATTTTCCCTCATGGATAAGTTCAGAACGCGTCATCCCAACTTTCTTTGTCCCCAGTGTGGTAATGACATCAATGTACTTGTCGGGATTTCTGAAAAGAGACGCATACAGGTCGGTAAATTCGTTGTACAGTTCGCCATTCCTCGAGAAAAACAGGGAATCGATATTCTGCGCAAGGCTTTTGCCGCGCTCCAGGAAAGACCAATAGTACGGAACGCCTCCCATGATCATATAGCACTCAATGATCTGGGCATCATTCATGCCGAGACCAAGGGCCGAAGCATATGCCTTGCATTCCTTAAGTGTAAAAGTCTGGATATAAATCCTTTTCGTCACCCTGCCATGAAGTCCGCCGTGATTCTTGATAACCTTGTCTATTATCCACGATGTCGCAGAACCGCATATGATGAGCAATATGTCCTTTCTTGCCGAGGCCCATTTATTCCAAAAATTCTCCAAGGCAGGCACAAAACCGGAATGGGGAGTATCCATCCATGGCATCTCATCGATAAAAATGACCTTCTTCTTCTGCGAGGAATTCTCTATGACTTGCTTAAGTTCATCGAACGCTTCTATCCATGACCTGGGTCTTCTAGGCTTTGCGAGCCCTGCATCCCGAAGTGAAGACTGCCAGACCGCAAGCTGCTTTTTCATTGGCGAATCGGCAAGCCCGGCATGGTCAAACGTGAACTTGTCCCCCAGAGTCTCCCGCACGAAGTATGTCTTTCCAACACGTCTGCGACCATACACAGCCACGAACTCCGACCTGTCGGAGTCATATGCGTTGATAAGTTTTTGGATTTCAACAGTTCTACCGATAAACATGGCTCATTGCATTTTCACAAATATAATAAAAAATATGCTTGAAGCCAGCGGAAACTTGATTTTAAAGACACTTTCCGCTAAGTTCAAGCACTTTTTCAAGGGGATGGTGACCTTCACAATGGATTGTCCCTGAGATCACGGGCTATGATTTCACTCTCCTCCCTCCCCTTTTCTTCAACGATGGAAGAAATGTATGAGCCAATCTGGTATAGGGGAATGGAAACAAAGCCATCCCCGGCCCCATCGCTTCTCATGGATGTCCTGATACCTTTCATTCCTGGATGCCTTTCAAGGAACTTTCTGAATGATAGAGATGTGACATGCCTTTCAGACTTTACTTCAATAGGAATGACTTCACCAAAAGGTTCGATCAGGAAGTCGATTTCCGAAGAAGGATTTTCTTTTTTGTAGAAGAATACTCCAGATTCATATTCTGACGCAAGAATCTGTTGAAGCACATATGTCTCAGTAATGGCGCCCTTGAACTGCATTGCTTTATTTCCATCACTAAGAACATATGCGGAAGATGGAACGTTCCCCATTGCTCCAAGAAGGCCACAATCAAGAGGATATAGCTTGAAATTCGAATTATCAGAATACGCAGAAAGAGGTACCTGAGCCGTATCGCAACAATCAATCTTATTTATCAGTCCCATGAATTTCAATCTTGCCACTGGATCCGCATAGTCTCTTCCACGAGCGCCCCTCTTCAGCTTTCCATACACTATCTTTTTTGTATCCGAATTGAGTGCCATCGGAATCTGCGCCCAGATCTGCTGCATCTTCATTGCCGTTTGCGGAGAGCTATACTTCTGAAAATCCTTTTCGTATCCCTTTAGAATATTATGCTGCGTCGCTCTGACTTTTGCTATATCAGTAGCATTGGCGACAAATGCGCTAACTGCTTCAGGCATGCCTCCGACAAAGAGGTAATATCTGAATGCCCTTTCCAGGTAATTTGTAAAATTGACGATTCTTTCACTGTTCCCCTCCCTTAATATGTTGACAAGAGATTCTCTTCCCAGCGCCCACAGGAATTCCTCGAAGTCCAGCGGATAAAGCGTCAGCATGTCGACCTTGCCAACCGGGAAGGAACAGCTTACTATCCGGGATTTGCTTGAACATACCGTATGCCCTGTTATGGATAAGGCGCCAATTATATGATACTCTGGGGTCTGTTCACAGAAGTCCTTGAAATACTGCAGGACGCAAGGCATATCCTGTATCCCGTCAAGGAAAAGCAGTGTCTTCCCTGGAATGATTGGCGAAGATGAGATTGCCGACAGGTCGCGAAGGACTTCAAGGGCTGAATATCCCCTATCGAAAGACTTGATTGACGAAGCTACAGGAGACTGGAAATCAATCCTTGCAACGTTCTCAAACTCCGAGGAGAACTGCTCCACAAGGAAAGTCTTTCCTACATGGTGTGCCCCGGAAAGAAGAAGAGGCTTCCTCATTGGATCGTCCTTCCAAAGAATGAGTTTATTGTAGAGTTTCCGTTTCATGGGAGGAAGTTTGTCGCAAGTTAGTGAATATTAGCCATATTGACAATCCATTTACACATTTCAAGAAAAATATAACAAGTAAAATCACTCATTCTGGAAGTTTTTCAGAGCGCCTTTTACACATTTAGAAAAAAAATGCGCCCACCCCCAGGGAATGAGCGCTTTGCTATGTGCCGTATGTGACCTTTTCTACTTTTTATCGTAGTAGTCGAGCTTCGCCTGGGCCTGCATCTTCTCCTGCTCGGAGCCGTATTTGGCGAGCAGCGAAAGGAACTTCTTCTCCGACTTGACATCCTTGTCGCGCCTTGCGATAAGCATGCTGTTCTTTATGGCCGTCAGATCGTCGGGCTTTGCCTTGAGGACCTTTGAGTAGTACTTGAGGGCTGTCTTGTGGTCCTTCTGAGCCACCAGGAAATATGACCCCATGTTGTCAAGGAACAGGTAGTTGTTCGGCTCATACTGGAGCATCTTAAGGGATATGTCCCTGAATGCGTCATATCCGCCGGTGCAGGCGTAGCGGAAGAATACGAAGCAGTACTCCTGTATGGCTGCATCGAAGAAATCCTTGTCGACAATGGCTCCAGGATACGACCACTGGGGATGCTGCGTGAAGTTGTAGTCGATCAGGGCCTTTAGATCCGACATCGCCATGTCTGGGCTCTCCTTTTCATAGAGGGTATAGGCGGTGACTTTCGATAGCCTCAGGTCCAGCCTATCCGGATGCGCGCGGATCACCTGGTCGATGCACTTTATCGCCTGTCCGAAGAGCATGTCGTCAAAGAATGTCTCCTGGAAATAGTTCACCTTGGCTCCAAGGCTGTCATTGAGCGTGAGGACGGGCTTGTTCCCGAGGAATGTCTCCTGCTTCTTTGGAACGACCTCGCTTTTCTGGCTCTTTGCAAGATAGTATGCAAAGCGGTTCACAGTCACCCTCTCATCCGTAGGGTATGCAGCCTCCCACCTGTCCAGCAGGGTCTCGATTCCGACTCCTGCAGGCCCAAGCTTGGATACCAGGGTATTGTATCTCTGCTCGAACTCTTCGGCAGTGGGGACCGTGGCGTCCTGGGCCATCATGGCAGGACAAGCAAAGACCGACAATAGAAGCAGTGTGGCAATTCTCCTAAATGATTTCATATGCTTTCTTTCGCGTAAAGTTTTTTCACTAAAATTTCTACAGGGCTCCGGAAAGTGGCTCCGGTATGTCCATCATTATCCTCCTACCCTTTGGAAGAAGGGTGTTGGTGCGGTTTCCGATGTTCTTTACGAACCCCAGGGGAAGCCCCCTGTATGAAACGAGGACATAGCCTTTCTCGCTGTCCTTTAGAACTATCGGATCCATGTGAAGGTATGCAAGAGTCGTTCCAAGCGGAAGGTCCGCCTTCTGGAACGCGCCCTCGCAGAGGATAGTCGAAAGGGCCAGGTCCGCATGAGGGACGAAATCCTTTCCCTTGACTCTTCCAAGTGCCACACCCTTCATAAGGGGATGCAGCCGGTCAAGGGAGGAAATCTCCCTTTGCAAATGGGATGGTACTGCAAGATACAGGTCTCCTTCCAGATAGTAGTCGACATTCCCCTTTACCATATTCCTAATCTGGGAAGGTGCCTTTACTGATGACTGCCTTGCCTTTGGAAGAATCTGGCGAGAAACCCCGGAAGTCTTCCTTATGGCTCCAGCCCACTGCCCTTCACCGGGGACGTAGCCCGGCAGAAGCGAGTATCCGGCATCCGTCCTGAACACTCCATCCGGAATGCTGCCAAGGGAAAGGATCTCCCCTCCAAGGTTTTCGGCGATCCAAAGAAGGTTGTCGTCATTTTCAAGACGGTTGAACGTGCAGGTCGAGAATATGAGAAGCCCTCCCCTTCGAAGGCTCCCCCAGGCATCGGAGGCTATCCTCCGGGCCCTCTGGGCGCACAGGGATACATTGTCCTCGGACCACTGGGCCACAGCCTCGGAGTCCTTTCTGAACATGCCCTCTCCCGAGCACGGCACATCGGCTACGATGACATCGAAGAACCCTTCAAGGGAAGAGAAAGCCTTCGGGTCGCACGAAGTCACAACGCAGCAAGGGTCCCCCCATCTGGCGATGTTGTCGCATAGGGATGCAGCCCTCTGACGCACCACTTCGTTCGATACCAGCAGGAACCCTTCTCCATAGAGTTCCCGAAGGGATGAAGCGATGTCGGTAGACTTTCCGCCAGGAGCGGCGCAGAGGTCGAGCACCCTCGGGGTGTCTTCATCCTTTGGAAGAAACTCCCGCATAAGGTGCACCGGGAACATTGCCGAAGTGTCCTGCACATAGTACGCTCCGCCATGGAAAAGAGGGTCGAGCGTGAAAGACGGCCTTGACGGAAGAATCCTTGCGTGATTGTTCCAGGGGATTCCTTTCCCGTCTTCAAACAGCCCATCAACCTTCTTTGAAGGGTTGAGCCTGACGGATACCGAAGGGTCGCCTGACAGGGCGTCAGTGACAACGCGGGCCCTTTCGGGGCCCACGGAAGAAACAAGGTATTCCTCGAAGGACGGCATTACGCAGTCCAGGTCCCGTCATTGGGATTGCCGCCGAAGGGATTGTACCCGTCGGGGAACATCGAAGGGTCGATGCCATCCGGCATCCTTCCCTCGGATATGGCGGCAAGCGAGTCCACGATCTTGTCCAGCGCTTCCTTTATCTTTCCCCCGATGAGCATCTTCATCATGAAGTTGAGGTCGGCGTCCACGTCGATGTGAAAGTCGGTCTTGTTCGGGTCCGAATCCGATGTGTCGCAGGCTATTGTCACGACAAAGTGGAAGGGCGCTCCGTCATCCTCTATGACAACCTTGGAATAAGGGGCCCTCTCCCTTACCTTCACTCCTATGTGGTAGCCCTGCACGGTTGCTGACAAAGTGTCAAAGTCGGCCTCTACGCCTTCCTTCTTATCCTCGGGGATGACCCGGAGGAAATTGCGCATGTCCGTGAACATCATATATAGGTGATAGGGTGCGTATGACACCACTGCGTGCTTGCTGTTGATTTCCATGTCTAAATAAAAAATAGGTAGGTTGAAAAGTGACTGCTCTGCTGCCAAAAGCGTACCGCTATCCTCTCCAGGCCCTGGGATCCTTCCTCCAGGCCTTTAGAGTGGAGAGAGTGTCCTCGCTGACGACTCCCTCTTCAAGGGCCACATCCAGCAAATTGGGATAGTTCGTCACAGTATCGAACGGGACCTTTGCATCCCTGAAAGCTTCCTCCGCCTCGGGGAAAGCGTATGTGAATATCGCGACTAGGCCTTCGACGGAGGCATTCTCCTCCCTTAGGGCCTCCACTGCGGAAAGGCTGCTCATACCGGTTGAAATCAGGTCCTCGACCACCGCGACCTTCCTTCCATCCACGGGAGCCCCTTCAAGGCGGGACTTCGTGCCGTGGTCCTTCGCCTTCGTCCTTACATATACGAAGGGTTTGCCGAGGGTGGCAGCGACAAGCGCTCCCCAGGCGATTGCACCGGTAGCCACTCCGGCCACGACCTCGCAGTCCGGATACAGGGAATCCACCTTTGATGAAAGGGCGCCTACGACCTTCTCACGGAGCGCAACGTCACCGAGGATGCGGCGGTTGTCGCAGTAGATGGGAGAAAGGATTCCGCTGGCCCAGGTGAAGGGCTCGCCTGGGCGAAGTATGACCACTCCCCTTTCCAGGAGCGATGAGGTAATGGAGCGTATCTGGTTTTCCATCGGTATGTGATTTTTCAGTATCTTTGCAATCGCGAAGACAAATTTACCGCTTTTTTCGCGCATTTGCCGCCATGCGAAAAATATATTTTGAAAACAGGTGCATAACCATCTGCACTCCTTCGGAAGAGGCCCTGAGCGACCCCAACTCGGTTGAGTTCCACATGGGTGACCGCATAGACATCCACGCTCTGGTGGGAATGTTCGAGGCGTCCGCCACCCTCTCCAGGATATACATCCCATCTACCGACGAGACTCTCACCTACAACAGGCTATGTTCGGAGTTCCGCGAGGTGAATGCGGCAGGCGGCCTTGTGTGCAACAGGCGGGGAGACTTCCTCCTGATCCGCCGCAACGGCCTGTGGGACCTTCCGAAAGGACATCAGGAGGAGGGCGAGGACATAAAGGTGACGGCCCTTCGCGAAGTCCAGGAGGAGACCGGCATAGACAAGCTCAGGCTCGGAAAGCACATCTGCACGACCGACCACTGCTACCACAGGGGCGGAGTGTGGCACCTCAAGCACACATACTGGTACAGGATGCTCTATACGGACCCGGTCGACCTCACCCCTCAGAAGGAGGAGGACATAATGGTCGCCGCGTGGGTCGCAAAGTCAAGCCTTCCTCCCTATCTGAAGAACACGTACCCTTCCATCGCCGAGGTGTTCAGGGAGGCCAAGGTCTAGGGCTTTTACGCACCAAAATGCGTCCGAAACGGCCTATTTTATGGTCTGGATGTCGTTTTTATGGCTTGATGTGAAACTTTCTGCCGATTTTTCCGTAAATATAAAAGTCCCCCCTACAAGGAAAAAATTTTTTGGGGAAACGGACTCCATACAGACATGAAGTTATCGCAATTCAAATTCGACCTGCCGCAGGACAAGATCGCAATGGAACCTCCTCGCTGGCGGGATGAGTGCAAGCTGATGGTCCTCCACAAGGACACGGGCGAGATCGAGCACAGGATTTTCAAGGACATTCTTGAATACTTCTCAAAGGGTGACACTTTCGTTCTGAACGACACTAAGGTATTCCCCGCAAAACTCCACGGAAACAAGGAAAAGACAGGCGCAGACATCGAGGTGTCGCTTCTGAGGGAGCTCAACCGCGAACAGAGGCTCTGGGACGTGGTCGTGGACCCCGCAAGGAAGATAAGGATCGGCAACAAGCTCTACTTCGGAGAGGACGAGAGCATGGTAGCCGAGGTGATTGACAACACCACGTCAAGGGGCAGGACCCTCAGGTTCCTCTACGACGGACCTTACGAAGAGTTCAGGCAGTCCCTGTACAATCTCGGAGAGACACTCTTCCCCGACTACATGAAGAAGAAGCCTACGCCCGAGGATATCGAAAACTACCAGACGATATTCGCAGCCCACGAGGGGGCGGTGTTCGCACCAGCCGCGGGATTTCACTTCAGCCGCGAGCTCTTCAACAGGATGATCCTTGCCGACATAGAGAAGGTGTTCATCACCGTGCACATGGGCCTTGGCCACTTCAAGGAAGTCGACGTTGAGGACCTCTCAAAGCACAAGATGGACTCCGAGAACTATATAATTTCGGAAGATGCAGCCGACAGGATCAACCGCGCCCACGCCAACGGGCACAAGGTCCTTGGCGTAGGAGTCACGACCGTAAGGGCTCTGGAGAACTATGTCACCACCAATGACGAGGTTCGCCCCGCTGCAGACGGATGGACCAACAAGTTCATCTTCCCTCCCTACCGTTTTGCGATATCGGATGCGATCGTATCAAACTTCCACACAAGCGGTTCCACAATGCTTATGACAGTTGCGGCATTCGGCGGCTACGAAAACGTCATGAAGGCGTACAAGACAGCCATCGAGGGAGACTACAAGTTCGGCCCCTACGGAGATGCGCTTCTGATTCTGTAAGATGGATTTTGCAAGATAGCAGTCATTCCCTAACGACTTGGAAACTTCCGGGACGTTCGCACGTGCGGGCGTCCTTTCTTTTATAATAAAGGGACTTTGCAGGCAGGGTCCTGGTGGCACCTGCATATTGTCCATGGCAGAGAAATCGGCATCCCCACTTCACCTACCAAAAAAATATCGTACTTTTGCATTCTATGACTGACCTGAGATTCATAGACACCCACGTCCACTGGTACGATGAGATGTTCCAGGACGGGGAGATAGACTCACTGCTGGAGAAAGCGGTGGAAGCCGGTGTGACAAGGATGATCCAGCCGGACATCGACTCTTCCGAAAGGGAAAGGATGTTCTCCATCGGCGAAGCCCGCAAGGGAATGCTCTTCCAGATGATCGGCCTGTACCCAGGAAGCGTGCAGGAGAACTGGAAGGACGAGATTGATGCGATGCTCTCCTACAAGGACAGGGACATTGCAGGGATTGGTGAAATCGGCCTTGACTACCATTACGGTGCAGATACGGCATCCCTTCAGAAGGAAGCCCTGAGGGTCCAGCTGGAGCTTGCATCCCAGATGGACCTTCCTGTAAGCATTCACCTCAGGGAAGCTACCGAAGACTTCCTCGCCATCCTGAAGGACTGCGCACACCTTCACCTGAGGGGATCGATGCACGCATTCTCCCTAAGCAGCGAAGTATTCCAGAGGATAATGAAATACGGAGAGTTCTATGCAGGAATCGGAGGCGTCATCACCTTCAAGAACTCTCGCCTGGCCCAGGCCGTCGGGGAAATTCCGCTAGACAGGATACTCCTCGAGACCGACGCCCCCTACCTCACCCCCGTACCCCACAGGGGCGAGCGGAACGAAAGCTCATACATTCCCATAATAGCCGAAAGGGTTGCCCTGGCAAAGGGTATTTCCATAGAGGATGTCGCAACTCAGACCACCCGCAACGCAGAGACTCTTTTCGGACTATAGGCAACAAACAAGGACAGACACTAAAACCAGATACCATGGCCAGCAGAAACCTAACCTCGCTTCTTCTCATATATACGGGAGGGACCATCGGAATGAAAAGGGGCGCCGAAGGAGAGGGGCTACAGCCCTTCGACTTCTCCCAGATCCTGGAGGAAGTCCCAGAGATCGACTCCTTCGGAATAGAGATTGACTACCACTCCTTCAACCCTCTTATCGACTCCTCGGACGTAGAGCCTTCGATGTGGGTGTCACTGGCAAGGATTATAAAGAAGAACTACTCCCGTTACGACGGGTTCGTGGTGCTCCACGGGACGGACACCATGGCCTATTCCGCGAGCGCACTGTCCTTCATGCTGGACGGGCTCACGAAGCCAGTGATTTTCACGGGAAGCCAGCTTCCGATCGGAGTCCCAAGGACAGACGGAAGGGAGAACCTCATCTCCGCGATCCAGCTCGCCAGCGAAAAGGATTCTGAAGGGCATCCCAGGGTGCCGGAAGTGTGCATCTTCTTCAACTCCCTGCTCCTCAGGGGCAACAGGGCGACTAAATCCAACTGCGACGTTTTCAACGCCTTCCAGTCCCCCAACCTTCCTCCGCTTGCCGAGGCGGGCATCGACATCCGCTTCGAGGACAAGCTCATACGAAAGCCTCTGGACTGGTACCAGGACCTTTCGATAAACACGATGCTGGACACGAGAGTGTCCATCCTGAAGGTGCACCCTGGAATCACCCCAGAGGTAGTGAGCCACATCCTGTGCGGCCCGGAGTCAAGGGCAGTCATCATCGAGACCTACGGTTCAGGGAACGCACCTTCGAAGCCCTGGTTCCTCGACATAGTAAGGCAGGCCGTCGGCATGGGAAAGATCATTCTGAATGTCACCCAGTGCCTTAGCGGGACGGTGAACATGGACATATACGAGACGGGAAAGGCGCTCAAGAACGCAGGCGTCGTGAGCGGCTACGACTCCACAACCGAGGCGGCCCTTGGAAAACTGTTCCACCTGCTGGGGCGGACCGACGACCCGCAGAGGGTAAAGGACCTCCTGTCGCGCAACCTAAAGGGCGAAATTACAATCCAGAAGCCACGAGAGCGATAAGCCCCTATTGAAACGATACCGCGCCCCTGGAAGGCTCCTTTGCGCCCCAAAATATTGGGACAAAACATTGTCGAATGAAAATTATTTGCTAAATTGCAGCGGTTTTTGGGTACGTGCGCACACATACGCACATCCCGCCACATGCGAAAACATTTAATAACTTTTATAAAATCCAATTATTTCAAACACACAAAAACAATTATGAAAAAGTTTTTCATGTTTTTGGCAGTTGCTGGTCTGATGGCCACTTCTGCAGCATTCGCTTCCGCTCAGGACAAGAAGGAAGAGGCTCCCGCCGCTCCCGCTACCGAGCAGGTGGCTACACCCGCTTCCAACAGCGGAGCTGACCTTCTTAAGGGAACTGGCGAAGAGGTGCCCCTAACCCAGGCTCTCAAGACCAAGTTCATCGAGGGTGGTCCTGGCTTCATGGCCCTGATCATCATCTGCCTTATCATCGGTCTCGCCCTTGCAATCGAGCGTATCCTCTACCTCTCATTTGCAAAGACCAATGTGAAGAAGCTTCTCGGCCAGGTTGAGTCAGCTCTCCAGGACGGTGGAATCGAGAAGGCAAAGGAGGTTTGCCGCAACACCCGCGGCCCTGTTGCCAGCATCTTCTACCAGGGACTTCTCCGCTACGACCAGGGTCTTGATGTTGTTGAGAAGAGCATCGTTTCCTACGGAGGCGTTCAGATGAGCCTCCTCGAGAGCGGCCTCTCATGGATCTCCCTGTTCATCGCACTTGCTCCTTCACTGGGATTCCTTGGAACCGTTATCGGTATGATCCAGGCCTTCGACGCCATCCAGGCTGCCGGTGACATCTCCCCTAACATCGTAGCAGGTGGTATGAAAGTCGCCCTTATCACAACCGTTGCCGGACTTATCGTCGCCATGATCCTCCAGGTGTTCTACAACTACATCCTTGCGAAGATCGACTCGATATCCATCGACATGGAGGACGCTTCCATCTCCCTTATCGACATCCTCACCAAGTACAAAGAAGGCAGGAAATAAGTCATTTTCAAATAGCTTTTGATAATGAAGAATCTTAATAAAATATTCTCATTGATCATGTGGGTCCTCATGGCAATCGGCGTTCTGCTGGTCGTGCTCGGCTTCATCAAAGGATGGCCTTCGCTCGGACAGCCTGACAACGGAACCGTGACCCCTCTGCTCAACTGGGCATATGTTCTGCTGATTGCCGCCATTGCATGCATCGTCATCTTTGGTATCGCAATCAAGGCAATGAACGATCCCAAGAGCCTGATCAAGCTTCTGATCGGACTTGTGGCTGTAGCAGTTGTCGTTGGAATAGTATACGCTATCTCCAAGGGCTCACCTGCCATCGGCTACAACGGAGAACCGGTATCGGCCTTCACTCTCAAGTACACCGACACCCTTCTTAACCTGACATACCTGCTCGCAGGTCTCGCAGTAGTCGCCATCATAGTTGGTGAAATACTTAGCGCAGTACGCAATAAATAATTTGAGAAATGGCTAATAAAAGGAAAACACCTGAACTGAATACAAGTTCGACCGCGGATATCGCGTTCCTCCTTCTGTGCTACTTCCTCATGGTTTCGACCATGGGTAGCCAGAACGGTCTGCAGCGCCGACTCCCCCCTATGCCTGACAAGAACCAGAAGGAGGTTGACCAGAAGGTTAACCGCCGTAACATAGTCATAGTCAGGATCAACCAGGCGGATAGGATTTTTGCAGGAAGCGAGCCCATGGAGATTAGCCAGCTCAAAAACAAGATCAAGGAATTCCTCAGCAACCCCACCGACGACCCTTCGCTTCCTGAGAAGGAAATGCAGGACATCCCTGGATTCGGACAGTACCCTGTATCAAAGGGTGTCATCTCCCTCCAGAATGACCGTGGTACGAGCTACAGGGCTTACATAGCCGTGCAGAACGAACTTGTAAAGGCCGTCAACGAGCTGCGTGACGAATTCTCCCTCAAGAACTACGGAAAGGTATTCAACCTCCTGGACGAGAGCAAGCAGGACATCGTGAAGAAAGCGATTCCCCAGAACATCTCCGAGGCTGAGCCTAAGGACATTTCTAAACGATAGGAGGAAAAAGATATGGGAAAATTTGGAAGAAGCGGCAAGAAGGAATTGCCCTCACTGAATACCGGTTCAACTTCCGATATCGTGTTCATGTTCCTGTTCTTCTTCATGGTAACAACCCAGATGAGGAGCACCGAGGACAAGGTTATGGTGAAACTCCCCCAGGCTTCTGAGGTAGTCAAGCTAGAGAGGAAGGATCTTGCATCGTACATCAACATCGGAACACCTACCAAGCTTCTGCAGGCACAGTACGGTACCGACTCACGTATCCAGCTCAACGACTCTTTCAAGACCGTTGACGACATCCGCGACTTCATCGCCGCAGAGAGGGATGCTATGAGCGAGGCTGACCGTGCATTCATGACCACAGTCATCAAGGCCGACCAGGACACCAGGATGGGTATCATCACCGATGTAAAGCAGGAGCTGAGACGCTGCTCCGCGCTAAAGATCATGTACCAGGCTAACAAGGCAGAGTAACAATCTCCCTACATATGAAAGGAAGCGGGTCCAGTGGATCCGCTTCTTTTTTTGTGTGCTCGCTCTTACTGGGCGATGAACCGGTAGACGATGTCTCCCATCTGACGGGCCGGAGCCTTGGGGTCGGAGGAGAACTTCGACAGGCGGGCAGCCCTTACCGCGAAATCCCTGAGGCATGAATCAGATGAAGACGTGGAATCCTGGACTTTGGCGGCCACGACATTGCCTGCGTTGTCGACCGTAATTATGACCGTCACCTCTCCCCCGCCGTAGCACCTGTATGCAGGGATTGGAAGGTGGCTCGCCTTTCTGCCGGGGAGGGAGTACGAGACTACCGAAGGTCCGCTGTAGGTCTTTGCAGGGCTCTGCTTCCTGGGAGTGGAAGAGGCGACAGGGACATAGTCTTCATCGTCTTCCACGCTGAATCCTCCCTTGAGGTCGTTCTGGAGCCTTTCGGCATCCTTGTAGAGCTGCTCGGCATCGGTTCCGCGGTCATCCCTGAGGGCGGCCCTGTCCACTATCACGTTCCTTGTGGAGGAAGCGGTCCCTAGCAATTCGTCGACCTTCCTAGAGACGGCGTTACCGAAGTCTTCCTCCTCCTGCTTCTGCTTCTCCTCTTCAAGGGCCTTTTCGATGGCCTCCTCCCTGGAAAAGTCTATGAGAAAAGATTGCTCCCCTTTTCTTACTGAGCTTATCTGGGTCAGCAGCAAAACAATAATCACCGCGAGATGAACAATCACGGTGATATAGAGTCCAGCCCTGTCCTCGCTTTTCACGGCGGAAAAAGGCTACTTGTGGTGTGCTGCAGAGAGGTCCCTTTCGATGGTTGCGGCCATTACGTCGATGGCCACCTTGTTATGTCCTCCCTGGGGGATGATTATGTCGGCGTAGCGCTTGCTCGGTTCGATGAACTGCAGGTGCATCGGCTTCACGGTGTCACAGTAGTGCTCGATAGCCATCTCGACTGTCCTTCCCCTTTCCGCCATGTCGCGGATGATGATCCTCATAAGGCGGTCGTCGTCATCGGCGTCGACAAAAAGCTTTATGTTCATCTGGTCGCGAAGCTCCTTGCATGTGAAGATGAGGATTCCCTCCACTATCATCACGTCAGCGGGCTCAACCGTCACTGTCTCTGTCTTGGAGCGCGAGCATGTGATGTAGGAGTAGACCGGCTGCTGGATCGTCTTTCCCTGCTTAAGCTCCCTAACCTGCTGACACAGGAGCTTCCAGTCGATTGCGTCCGGATGGTCGAAATTTATCTTCTGCCTCTCTTCCATTGGAAGATGGCTGGAGTCCTTGTAATAGGAGTCCTGGGGGATTACGACAACCCTGCCCGATAGTTGTTTTGTGATTGCCTTGACAACGGTCGTCTTGCCCGAGCCAGAGCCGCCTGCGATTCCAATTACCAGCATATTCTTGATTAGTTTAGTTTTGTCGATTTCTAGAATTCCGCGTTCTTGGGGGTGCGGGGGAACGGGATCACGTCACGGATGTTGGACATTCCGGTAACAAAGAGGAGCAGCCTCTCGAATCCCAGTCCGAATCCGCTGTGGGGAACGGTTCCGTAGCGCCTCGTATCGACGTACCACTCGAGGTTCTTGCGGCTCATTCCGAGCTCGGTTATCCTCTGCTCTAGCTTCTCGAGGGATGCCTCCCTCTCGCTTCCCCCTATTATCTCACCGATCTTGGGGAAGAGGACGTCCATTCCGCGTACGGTCTTTCCATCGTCGTTCTGCTTCATGTAAAACGCCTTTATGTCCTTGGGGAAGTCGGTAAGGATCACCGGCTTTCCGAAATGCTTCTCGACCAGGAACCTCTCATGCTCGCTCTGAAGGTCGGTGCCCCAGTGGACGGGATACTCGAACTGGTGTCCGTTTGCAACGGCATCCTCGAGGATCTTGATGCCTTCGGTGTAGGTCACCCTCTCGAATGAAATGCCAACCACGCTGCGAAGCCTCTCTATGAGAGTGTCGTCCCACTTGGAGTTGAGGAACTCAAGGTCATCCATGCAGTTGTCAAGGGCGTACTGCACAAGGTACTTCACAAACTCCTCCGCGAGGTCCATGTCATCCACTATGTCGTAGAAGGCCATCTCGGGCTCTATCATCCAGAACTCGGCAAGGTGGCGAGGTGTGTTTGAGTTCTCGGCCCTGAAGGTGGGTCCGAACGTATATATCTCCCCTACTGCAGTGGCGCCGAGCTCTCCCTCGAGCTGGCCGCTTACGGTAAGGGATGTCTTCTTTCCGAAGAAGTCCTTCGAGAAATCCACCTGTCCGTTATGTGTGGGGACTTTCGCAAGGTCCAGGGTCGTAACCTGGAACATGTCTCCGGCTCCTTCAGCGTCACTTTCCGTTATGATAGGGGTGTTGAGATAGACGAATCCCTTGTCGTTAAAGAACTTGTGGATTGCGAAAGCCATTGCGTGACGAATCCTCAGCACTGCTCCGAACGTGTTGGTGCGAAGGCGCATGTGGGCGACGGTGCGCAGGTACTCCAGCGAAGTGTCCTTCTTCTGAAGGGGATACCTCATGGGGTCGCACTCTCCGTAGAGGGTGATCTCACGCGCCTGGATCTCAACGGCCTGTCCGCTTCCCTGGGACTCGACAAGGTCGCCAAGCACGGCAATGGAAGCGCCGGTGGTGATCTTCTTGATGAGCTCCTCATCGAAATTCTCGGTATTGACCACAACCTGGACGTTCTTGACCGATGAGCCATCGTTAAGTGCGATGAACTTCACCTGCCTGTTACCTCTCTTGGTCCTCACCCATCCTTTGGCGAGAACCTCGCTTCCGGCCTGCATCCTGAGCAGGTCCACTACCTTGGTTCTTCTTGTCTTGGTCTCCATATTTGAATTGGAATCTGTATATCCTTGCAAAGATATAAAATTCCAGTGAGAAAAGCGCATTATTTGCTACCTGAGGTAGGCCCGCGCGACCTGTAGGTTGAAAACCCAAACACCCTCACATCATGTCCGAAGTGACGTGACAATGCAAATGGTAAAGTTTTCTTTGCTTTAGAATTTCCGGGTAGGCGGAGATGTATTCTACTTTACAATCTCCTCCTTCCAGTCGTAGATGTTCTTCACGCCATCCTTGTAGGAGAAGTTGATTCCGAGCTTGTGGATCGTCTTTCCTTTGCTCCGGGCGGGGACCATGTACTTTTGCAGATATTTCTTTTCGTCTATCTGGTGCACGGCCTCGTCTGCAGTCCTGTCAAGCTTGAACTCGATTATGTAGAGATGCTTTGCGG
>Ga0065708_1000086_pt1 | contig 24581 bp, 22 predicted proteins | sample Hoacrofraction12_2_FD_59095 | JGI IMG/M metagenome (GOLD analysis project Ga0065708, IMG submission 59095) | Hoatzin crop microbial communities from Cojedes, Venezuela, sample from fiber fraction 12 v1 | ecosystem: Host-associated > Birds > Digestive system > Esophagus > Crop | place: Venezuela... | reverse complement strand
TTGTCGGTGTTGTCGCCGATGATCTTCACAGAGTTCTTGTTGGCACCCACGGTACCGTCGGCGCCCAGACCATAGAACTTGGCTTCGAAGATGCCTTTGCCGCCGAGCGCTTGCTCCTTCTCGAGGGGCAGCGATTCGAAGGTCACGTCGTCCACGATGCCCACGCTGAAGTGGTTCTTGGGCTCGGGCAGGTCGAGGTTGTCGTAGACCGAGATAATCATCGTCGGCGTGGTGTCGCAGGAGCCGAGGCCGTAGCGTCCGCCCACGATGAGCGGCTGGTTGGGCTGGCCGTAGAAGGCGTCTTTCACGTCGAGATAGAGCGGTTCGCCCTCGGCGCCGGGTTCCTTGGTGCGGTCGAGCACGGCAATGCGTTTGCACGTCTTGGGCACGGCGGCCAGCAGGTGTTTGGCGGAGAAGGGGCGATAGAGGTGCACGCTCACCATGCCCACCTTGCGGCCTTCTTGCAGCAGGTGGTCGATGGCCTCGCGGGCGGCTTCGGTCACGGAGCCCATGCAGATAATCACGTCCTCGGCATCGTCGGCGCCGTAGTAGCTGAAGAGTTTGTACTCGCGTCCGGTGATTTTCGAGATGGCGGCCATGTATTTTTCTACGATGGCGGGCAGGGCGTTGTAGTATTTATTGCAAGCCTCGCGGTGAGCGAAGAATGTTTCGGGGTTTTCGGCCATGCCGCGAGCCACGGGGTGTTCGGGCGAGAGGGCTTGGGCACGGAAGCGGGCGAGGCCTTCTTGGTCCACGAGCGGACGCAAGTCTTCCATATCCATTTCTTCAATTTTTTGGTACTCGTGGCTGGTGCGGAAGCCGTCGAAGAAGTTGATGAAGGGCACGCGTCCTTCGATGGTGGCAAGGTGAGCCACGGCGCTGAGGTCCATCACTTCTTGCACGCTGCCTTCGCAGAGCATGGCGAAGCCCGTTTGGCGGCAGGCCATCACGTCGCCGTGGTCGCCAAAGATACAGAGCGAGTGGGTGGCCAGTGTGCGGGCCGACACGTGGAAGACGCAGGGCAGCAGTTCGCCCGCAATCTTATACATGTTCGGAATCATGAGCAGCAAGCCCTGCGATGCCGTGAACGTGGACGTCAGCGCGCCGGCTTGCAGCGAACCGTGAACGGCGCCGGCGGCACCGCCTTCTGATTGCATTTCTTGCACGTGCACCGTGTCGCCAAACAGGTTCTTGCGGCCCTGTGCGGCCCATTCGTCAACGTGCTCGGCCATCGGCGACGACGGCGTGATGGGGTAGATGGCGGCCACTTCGGAGAACATGTACGCAATATGCGCAGCAGCCTGATTACCATCGCAAGTGATGAATTTTTTTGCTTTTGCCATAAGTTGAGAAATTTTATTTGATTTGTTCTGAAAATTTTCTATTTTTGCTTCCGNGCAGCACCACCAACATTGTGACCTGTGACCTGTGACCTATGACCTAATAGAGGAAGCCGAACAGCCAGATGGGGATGTCGTTGCCGCGGCCCACTTCGGTGTTGTATTTGGCGTAGTAGGTGTTGGCCGATTCCTTTGAGCGGCGGCTGCGGTCGCACACGCAGATGTCGGTCACGCCGTCGATTTTGTAGAACGAGTGGCGGCGNCCCTTNTGAATCTTGTGGTGGCGCCAAAGCACGTTGGTGAAGAACGTTTCCATCACGTTNTGCACGCTGATGCCGGGCGGCTGAATGCCATAGAGNAGGTTCGTGTCGTGCAAGAAGATGGCGGCCGGCTTCTTCGGGTTTTGGTCGTTCTCGCGATAGATGCGGTTGATGAGGCGCGCCTCTTCCAAGTATTCCANATAGTTCATCACCGTGGCGCGGCTCGTGCCAATCTCTTCGGCCAAGTGGCTCACGTTNGGCGTGTTGTCTTCGCCCGCAGCGGCCAGCAAGTAGAGCAGCTTCTTGATGCGCGCAAGGTACTTCAGTTCCACCTGNTTGTTGAAGAGGATGTCCACCTCAATCATGCTGTTCATCGACTTCAGCAGCGCCTCCATAAAATTGCGGTTCTCCAGATAGAAGGGGTAGTAGCCGTGGTGCAGATAGTTCTGGAAATGCTCCAGCGGGCGCACCTTCGAGAGAATGCCGCGCAGGATGTGTTCGTGGTCGTTCAGGATTTCGTTCAGCGTATANGTGCCGAGCGTCGTGCCCGTCTGCTGATTGATATACTCGCGGAAGGAGAAGCCGTGGAGCACGTACTGGTGGGCCACTTGGTCGAGCTCGTGCGANTCATCCTCCACCACGTTNACCGANGTCGTGGAATAAATGATTTTCAGATAGGGATGGCTGCGATAGATTTCCATCAGTTGGTCCTTCCATCCCGGCANCTTGAACGCTTGGTCCACGATGAGCGTCTGCCCGCCGTGCGCCGCAAACTCAGCGGCAAAGTCCACGAGCCCGCGCCCTTGGAAATAGAAATTGTTCATGCTCACCAGCAGACACTGGTGCAGCTGCGGGTCGAAATTCTCCTTGGCATATTGCAGCAAGAANGACGTGCGACCCACACCGCGCGGGCCGCGTATGCCAATGAGGCGATAACTCCAATCAATAGTGTCCATGAGAGCGCGACGCGCATTCGTGCGAAGGTGCTCAACCAAGTAGGCGTGAGACTGAAAAAAATTATCTAAAGCCATAAACTGAAAAGCTTAGTTTGCAAAATAAGTGTTTTTCTGGGGGCCAAAGGTAGCAAAAACGCAGAAAAGCAGAAAACGAAAACGCCAAGAATTTCAAAAAAACTTTTCGCCGCCCCCAATTGCCCCCCGTCCCAAACTTGCCAAAAAAATGCTCCTTCCAAAAATTTCGAGGGAGGTTCGCGTCAAAAGATGTAGATGTTTTTCGCAAAACATGTACATCTTTTTCCAAAAACATGTACATCTTTTGCCAAAAACATGTACATCTTTTGGCGGAGCCCTATAGTCGAAATTTTCGAAAGGAGTTTTTTTGTGGCGTGCGCCGGCCTTCCCGCGCGCGCGTATATATAGTTAATGTGTGTCGCGACGCCGCAGCAGCAGCCAGAAGACCACCGGAACGCCCAGCAGCGGCGTGATGGCATTGAGCGGAAGCACGCCTCCCGAACGCGGCAGGCGGCTCACCCACAAACAAGCCGCGGCAGCTGCGGCGCCCCACAGCATCGTGGCCGGCAAGAGCGTGCGATGGTCGGAAGTGCGAAAGCCGAAGCGCGCGGCGTGCGGCACCGCCAAGCCAAGAAAGGCCACCGGGCCGCAAACGGCGGTGGTGAAGGCCGTCAGAAGGCCCGTCAGCAGCAGCGCCTGCGCCCGAATGCTGCGCACATTGAACCCCGCGTTCTGCGCGTAGGCGTCGCCCAGAAGGAGGGCGTTCAGCGGCTTCGCGAGGAGCCATGCCCACACCAAACAAACGCCGATGCACGCGGCATAGTGGGGGAGGAGCGCCGCCGAGAGCGACCCAAAACTGCCCATCCCCCAGATGAGATAGGATTGAACGCCCTGCTCGGTGGCGAAGAAGCTCAGCAGCGCGATGAGCGACGACGCAAACAGGCTGAGCATCACGCCCGCAATGAGCAGCAGCAGATTGCCCGCCAGCAGCCTATTGCAGAGCAGCAGCAGCGCCACCACCACGGCCGCGCCCACAAAGGCGGCGAGCATAGTCAGAAAGAATCCGGAGACGACCACGCCGCCTGCCTGCCAACTGCCGCCCATGAGCAGCACGGCGACGGCCACGCCAAGTCCCGCACCGCTGTTCACGCCCAGAATGGACGGGTCGGCGAGCGGATTGGCGAACACGGTCTGCATGAGCAGGCCGCCCACCGCCAAAGCAGCGCCCGAGAGCACCGCGCAGACCACGGCCGGCAGCCGCAGCTCGAAGACTACCGTGCGGGCAGCCGCGTCTTCGGAGCGTCCGAGCAGGGTGCGCCACACCTCAGCCGCCGTGAGCGAGCCGCCGCCCCAAAAGAGCAGCAAAGCGGCCAATGCGGCGAGCAAAATGAGCGGCAGNAGCCAGCGAAGAAGGTGGTGAGAGCGAGCCATNTCAGTCGTGTTTCAGNGGAGAAAAGAANAGGCGTTCGCCCGCGGGGACCAGTTCGGGATGGAGCACGCTCACCACGTCGCGCAAAAGCAAGTCGGGNCNGAAAGGCGCGTTCTCAAAAAAAGGCGTGCGCGACACGTTGCAATANTAAATNNGNCCCTCNTTCCAAGGTCGGAACTGCCGATAGACCGCCCGCTCGCGCGCCAATTGTTCGTAGGTGAGGTCGATGGGNGCGCCGTGGCGAATGAACCAAAAATCGGCGTCGCTCGCAGTTTCGAAGACGCGCTCGAACGACAGANTGGCCGACCCGCTTTTCCGAATATCGCCGAAGCAATAGTCGGCGCCGGCATCGCTGAAAAGCCGCCCCATCGTGCTCTCTCCGGCGGGCACGAGCCACGTTCCGCCCTGTGCCACGTCGGCCAAAACGCGCGGCTGCTGCGCTGCGGCTTTNGCCTTGAGCGAGAGGGCGTTGTAGTCAGTTTCTATGGCTTTGAAAAGCGAATCGGCGCGCTCCTCGCAGCCAAAGAGCAGGCCGTAGAAGCGCATCCATTCGGCGCGCCCGAGCGGCGAAGTCTCCATGTAGTCGGCACATTCCACGAGCGGCACGCCGAGNCGTTCGATGGCGCCATAGCCGGCGTTCTGGAAGGGCGACACGAGCAGGGCGTCGGCGCGACTGAGCACGATTTGCTCCGTGTTGGGCTGCAGCGCGGCGCCCATATTGAGCATTTTGCCCGAATCGACGGCCGCGCGAAGGTCGGGGCGCACGAGATAGTCGCAATCGCAGAGGCCCGCAATTTTAGAGGCCGCGCCGAGGTCGAAAAGCAGGGCGCTGTGGACCGATGTGAACACCACCGCGCGNTCNAGCGGCGTGCGCAGCAGCGTTCCCTCCGGCAGACGCGTCGGCAGCGGCTGCGCCTTGGGCACGAGCACGTATCTGTGGAGCAAATCGCCGCGCCTCCACGCGTTTTCAACGTCGCAAACAATGAAACTGTCGGCGCGCTCAATGCGCAGGAGCGAGGCATATTGCAAAGCCCCGCCCGCTTCGGTCGGAGTGCCGCCACAGCCGTTCAAAAGGAGGGTGGCCGAAATGAGAAAAAAAAATAAAAGCCGCCTCAANTCCCTCAAACGCGTAGTTCGCCGTTGATGGCGCGGCTGATTTCGCCCGCCAAATTCGTGTTCATCAGACGCAAAATTTTTTCGCGCGAATAGCCNCATCCGAGCAACACCATGAGTTTGGTGATGGTGCACTCAATCGTGCTGTCGTATCCGCCCTCCACGCCGGCTTCGAGCAGCTGCAGACCGGTTTCGTAGCGCCTCATTTCGACGCCGCCCATGGAGCATTGCGTCAGGTTCACGATGATGCAGCCGCGGTCGTTCAGTTGTCGCAAGAGGTCCACCAGCCACGGCTTTTGNGGCGCATTGCCCGAGCCGTAGGTCTTGAGCACGAGGGCGCGCAAGCCTTCCACNTTGAGCGCNGCCTCCACATAGGCGCGGTTGATGCCCGGAAAGAGCGCCANCTCGACGATGTGATTGTCGACGTCGGGATGCAGAATGAGNTGCTTGCCCGTCTCCGGACTCAAGATGAGATTGCGCATGTAGTGGATATCGACGCCGGCGGTGGCCAAAGGCGGGAAATTGAACGAATTAAAGGCATTGAAACCTTCGGAACTGAGCTTCGTGGTGCGATTGCCGCGCATCAACTGTCCGTCGAAGTAGATACACACTTCGGGCACGAGGGACCGCCCCTGCTCGTCCTTGGCCGCCGCAATCTCGATGGCCGTCAGCAGGTTTTCTTTGCCGTCGGTGCGCAGACGTCCGATGGGCAGCTGCGAACCGGTGAAAATCACGGGTTTGGCCAAGCACTCGAGCATAAAACTCAGGGCCGACGCCGTGTAGGCCATCGTGTCGGTGCCGTGGAGCACGACGAACCCGTCGTAGCGGTCGTAGGCCTCGTAGATGTGCGTGGCCAATTGCGTCCAATGCTTGGGCTCCATGTCGCTCGAATCGATGGGCGGGTCGAAAGCGTGCACGTCGATGTGGAAGTCGAACATGCGCAGCTCGGGCAAATGCTCGCGCAGCTGCTCGGTGCTGAAGTTTTCGAGCGCGCCGGTGGCCGGATTTTCAATCATTCCGATGGTTCCACCGGTATAAACTATCAAAACGGAAGTTTCGTTGGTAGGTTTCATACGGCAAAAGTAGAATAAAGTTTCAAAACGTCAAAATTTATAAGCACAAAAGTGCGCTTTTTCGTTCGTCGCGTCGGCTGTGCGGGCGCGTCGGCATAAAATTCTTTTAAATTTATTTTCATCTTCGCTTATAAATTCTTAACTTTGCGCCCAACCGCGCCCGCGCGTATCCTTTTATACAGAACAAACAAACCTCGCAATACTATGGATTTGCAGACTGCTCAGTCAAAAAAGAAAGACGACGACATTCAGATAGTCCCGTTGCTGAAGACGTGCTACCGCGTATTTTTGCGCAATTGGTACTGGTTTTTGCTCTCCGTGATTATCTGCCTCATCTTGGGCTACCTCTATCAGCAGCGCATGCCGCGCATCTATCAGCGTGCGGGCGTAATGCTCGTGAACACCGACGGCAGCGGCGGCTATTCGCGCCGTTCGTCGAAGAGCAACGCCTTTGGAACGCTCGCCGAGCTCAACGGCGTGAACGTGGGCAGCAATCTGTCGAACGAAAAGTTCATTCTCACCTCCAAGCGCCTCATGGCTCGCGTGGTCGACACCCTCGGCCTCACCACCGACATCTCCACCATTGTGGCCATGCACCCCGTGCCGCTCTACGGCCAAGAACCTATTCGCATCACCTTCTTGAACGACGACCTGAAGAGCTGCGCGTTCAAAGCGGAAATCGAGAAAGACGGCACGATTGAGATTTCGGAACTCGCGTTCAGCACCGAAGACGGCGGCGCGCAAGAGTCGGACGGCAAACTCAAGGTCAAGATGGGCGCGCCAGTGAAGACGCCCGCCGGCAACATGCTTTTCGAACCCACCGAGCACTTCGACAAATTCCCGAAGGGCAAGGAGATGAGCGTTTATCACTGCCCCACCGAGACGGCCGCCAAAGCCTACAAGAACGCCATCGCAGCCAGCGAATACGACAAGGAAAGTTCGCTCATCGTGATTACTTGCCGCGACGCCAGCAAGAAACGCGCCGACGACATCATCAACGAAATCTACGACGCCTACCGCCGCGACGTGGTGGACAACAAGAATCAGGTGTCGCTCAATACGGCCAACTTCATCGACTCCCGTCTCGACCTCATCGGACAGGAACTCAGCGACGTGGAGAACAAACTGGCCGACTTCAAGCAGCAAAATCAAATCATCGACTTCAAGCAAAGCGCCTCCAACTACGCCGGCCAGAGCAATGCCGCCCGCAACAAGATGCTTGAGGTCGAAACGCGTCTCTCAGTGGCCAAATATCTGCAGCAGTTCTTGCAGAGTTCGGCCAATTCCCACGAACTTATTCCCTCGCTCAACCTCGAGGGCGCCTCGTTCAACAGCCAGATTTCGAAGTACAACGAGCTCATGCAGGAGCGCAACCGCCAAGCGGCCAACTCCAGCGAAAACGCGCCCACCGTGGTGGAGGCCGACCAGCAATTGCGCTCCTTGCGCGCCGCCATTCTCGGTAGCGTGAACAGCTACGTGCAGACCAAGGAACTCGAGGCTGCCGACGCCCGCGCCAACATGGGCGACGTGGAACGCCAAGTGGCTGCCGCGCCGATTCAGGAAAAGCTCGGCCTCGACATCCAACGCCAGCAAACGCTCAAGGAGGCGCTCTACACCTACTTGCTCAACAAGCGCGAGGAAGTCGCTCTGCAGATGGCCGTGAACGAAGCCAACGTGCGCATGGTTGAAAACCCCGACGGCGCCTTTGCCGACATCTCGCCGCGCCGCAAAGTGATTCTCGCCATCGCCGCCCTCATCGGCTTGCTCATCCCGGCCCTCTTCTTCTGGATTAAACACCTCTTCGACTTCACCGTCTCCTCGCGTGCCGACCTCGACGGCGTGCTCACCGCGCCCGTCATCGGCGAATTGCCGCACTGGGACGATGCCGGCGAGAAGAAGAACATTGCCAACTGCCCGGCCGACGACCCCATCGTGGAGGCCTTCCGTATGTTGCGCTACAACCTGAACTTCCTCAAGCGAAATGCTCGCGTGCTCGTGTTCACGTCGTCCACGCCGAGCCACGGCAAGTCGTTCGTTTCGAGCAATTTGGCCGTTGTTTTGGCCATGGCGAAGCAGCGCGTGCTGCTCATCGACGCCGACATTCGCAAACGCTCGCTCTCCAAGAGCTACGGCATGGGCGACGGCCTCACCGCTTGGCTCATCGACGACGAAGGCTCCCTGCAACTCAGCGACCTCGTGAAGAAAGACCAAGTGGCCAAGGGCGTAGACTTCATGCCGGCCGGCACCATTCCGCCCAACCCCGCCGAATTGCTCATGGGCAATCGCCTCGACGCCCTCGTGAGCGCCGCCCGCGACGAATACGACTACGTGCTCTTCGACACCACCCCGATGCTCTCGGTGGCCGACGCCGGCATCGTGGACCGCGTGGCCGACATGACGCTCTTCGTAGGCCGCATCGGAGTGCTCGAAAAAGGCTTCGTGCCCGAACTCGAGAAGATGTATCAAGACAATAAGTTCAAGAGCCTCGCCATCGTGCTCAACGACGCCAACTACAAGAAGTCGGGCGGCTACGGATACGGCTATGGATACGGCTACGGCTATGGATATGGCTACGGCTATGGCTACGGCTACGGACGCGACGAAAAGAAGAAAAAGAGCAGCAAGCTCGGGTCGCGCATCCTCTCGAAACTCAGGAAATAGGGTTCGAGCGCAGCAAAAAAAATTCGCGAACACAAAATTCCCAACTTCGGGTTTTGTGTTCGCGTTTTTTGTTGTAAGTTTGCAGTCCGTCAGCGTTTGAGCGTGAAGCGGAATTCCAGTCCGCCGCCCTCACGATTTCGCGCTTCGATGGTTCCGCCGTGGAACAGCACCGCATATTTCACGATGGAGAGGCCGAGTCCCGTTCCGCCCAGCGCTTGCGAGCGTCCCTTGTCGGGTCGGAAAAAGCGGTCGAACATTTTGGGCAGGTGTTCCTCGGCCACGCCGACGCCGGTGTCGTAGATGCTCAAGTGGTAGTAGGCGTCGTCGTCGCTTGGCAGCAGGGTGGCGCAGCAGCGAATGTCGCGGCCGGCGTAGCGCACCGTGTTTTCGGCGAGGTTTTTGAAGATGGCGTGCAGCAGGGTGTAGTTGCCAATCAGCGTCGTTCCCTCGGGCAGCAGGTTCACGCATTCCACGTTGTTCTCCTTGAGCTTGTCGCGCATTTCTTCTTCCACGTCGGCGGCCACGGCGTGCAGGTCGACCTCCTCGCGTTGCAGCATTTGCGGTGCATCTTTGGTCTTTGAAATCAGGGCAAGGTCGTCAATCAAGTCGGTGAGGCGCACAATTTGTTTTTCGGCCCTTTCGAGGAAGTGTTCGCGCTTTTCTTTTGGCAGGTCGGGGTATTGCAAAAGCGTTTCGATGTATCCGCGCACGCTGGCCACGGGCGTTCTCACCTCGTGCGTCACGTTGCGCGCCATGCCGTCGCCGCGTTCCTTCTCTTGCTTCAGCAGTTCGTGGGCTTCGTCGAGCTCCTTATATTTTTTTACAATGTGGTGTCCCACCTCGCCGAGGTCGGTTTCGGGGAATTCGATGTCGTAGTCGGGCTCGCCATTGTTCGCACCTTCGACGAAGCGGCGCAAACCTTGCAGCGACTTATTCGTGCGGTTCGAAGTGTAGATTACGCTCACCAACACGAAGGGGAAGAGCAGGAAGAGGAAGAGCGAGAAGTAGTTGTCGGCCTTGAGCAGATGCTTCAAGTCGCTGTCGTAGGGCAGGGTGGTGCGCACGTAGAACGTGTCGTAGTTTTTGGCGAAGAAGTAGTGGATTTTGTCGTTCCGCAAGGGATATCGGATGGACGAGCCCTTGCCTTCTTTGCGCGCTTCCACCATTTCTTCGGCGTTGAAGCTCTCGTCGAGCAGCGAATAGTCGTTCAGGTAGGTGTCGTAGTGGGCGTGTCCTTCGGTGGTGAACACGGTGATGCGCATGGCCTTGGGCATGATGAACTCCAGCCGGGCGAGGCTGGCGCTGTCGTTCTCCAGACCATTGAGTCGCACGGCTCGCGCAGCCGCATCGGTCCATGCTTCGAGCTGCGTCTCGAGCATGCCGCGCTTGTAGGTGCGTTCGCGTTGGTATTGCACGAAAGCAATCACGCCCGCGAAGGCGAAGAAAAGCACGAGGAAGTTGAAGAGCAACTTCTGCCGATATGTCTGTTTGAGCTTCACGGAGTTTTTAATTGATAATTGATAATTGATAATTGATAATTAATCGTGCTTCGCACGGCGCTATTGCGCACGCTTCGCTTCGCTCGCTGAGAATACTATATTAAAATAATTATTCATTATTCATTATCAATTATCAATTAAAAAAACTACTGCCAGCAATAGCCGAAGCTTTGCCTGTTCACGATGTGAATGCCGTAGTCTTTGAGTCGGGAGCGCAGGCGCGAGATGTGAACGTCCACCGTGCGCGGCAGCACAACGGTTTCGCCCTTCCACACCTGCTCCAAGATTTCTTCGCGCGGGTAGATGTGCGACGGATTCTGAATGAGCAGCTTCAGAATGTCGAACTCGGTGCGCGAGAGCGAGATGAGTTCGCCTCGCAGATAGACGAGTCGCCGCACGATGTCCACGCGCAAGTCGCCTTCTTCGATTTCTTCGCCCTTGCGCACGGCGTTGGTGCGGGCGAGCACGGCCTTCACGCGCGCCATCACCTCTTGGAGCGAGAAAGGCTTCGTGATGTAGTCGTCGCCCCCCACGGCAAAGCCGCGCAGCAGGTCGGTTTCGGTGTCTTTCGCCGTGAGGAAGATGATGGGCACCTTGTTGCCGGCGGCGCGCAGGCGTTTGGCCACCTCGAAGCCCGAGATGCCGTCCATCATCACGTCGAGCAACACGAGTTTGTGCTGCGGCGTGATTTTTTCGAGTGCTTCTTCGCCGCTCACGGCCACATCGACCACGAACCCGTCGTTCTCCAATGTTGAATTGCAGGATTTCGCGCAGGTTTTCGTCGTCATCAACGATGAGAATGTTCTCCTTAGTCATAAGTTCTGTAGGGTTTATAGTTTATTTCATTACGAAGCAGAGTCGCGGGCCCTGTCCCTCGCGCGCAATGCCGCTGGAGGCGTCGGCGGCGAAGGCATTGAGTTCTTTGAGCGCCGTACTCTTGCGCAGGCCGACCAGTTTTTCGTAGTCCGCGCAATAGATACTGCCGTTTTTCTTCAGATAGGCTTTGAGTTTGGCCAGACGCTCGGCCGGCGAGAGGGTGGTGTCGGAGAGTTTGAACACGCCGCGTTCGCGTTCGGGCACTGCCACGCTTTCAAGGTCGCCCATGAGCGTGGCGTCGGGGATGAAGTTCACGCTTTTCACCTCCACGTCTTTGCCGGTCACCTTGTCGGCCGCGATTTTGGTGCGCGCTTCTTTCTTCACTTGCAGTTGAACGCTGAAGGAGCCCAGCCCGTCCACCTTGACGCGTGCTCCCTGCGAGAGGTGCTTCACGAGCAACCGCTTCAACTCAGTAATCACGCCCAAGGCGTCGGCGGTCGTCATGGTGGTGTTGTGCTCAATTTCGGCCAACAGGTCCACCAAATTGATTTTTTCTTGGCTTGTGGTTTGCGGGAACCTTTGTGTCGCTGCGCCCAGCCCGCTGCTCAAGGGGCGCATGTCGAATCTCAATGCCATAGTATCAGTCGATTTTTTAATGAGTTGGTTTGTTTTTCACAGATGCCGGCTCGCGTTTTTCGAACCTTGCTTCGCAAATTTAGGAACTATCGTGGGAAAAACAAATTTGTGACTATAATTTTTAAATTATAGCCTATAATTTTTAAATTATAGCCACAAATTTTTAAATTATAGTCACAAATTTATTTTTTCGAGCCGGCATTCGGAAATGCCAAGCCTTGCGCCGAAAATTTGGAGCGCGGCGCGCGCGTTTAGAACTGCGAGTAGATGAACGGCTGCACATAGTCGAGGCGGAAGTTCACTACCAACTGAACGGCGATGGCGAAGATGAGCAGTTTCACCAGCCACGGCGAGCGAACGAACATGCGCTGCAGCCACAGGTAGCCGCGGCGATGGATGGCGTGGAGGGCAAAGCCGAGCACCACGAAGACGGTCCACGCCGGCCGCGCCTGAACGAAGTAGGGCAAGTAGGCCCAATCCCAGTCGGTGAACACGCGGCCGAAGATGGTGAGCGCCTTCGACACGCTGTCGGCCCGGAAAAACACCCACGACGCACTGATGAACACGAACGTGAGCAGCCACGCCGCGAAGCGCACGTACCAGCGATTGGGGATGCGGTCGAGCCAGAAACGATTGGCCTTGTGCGCCACCAGACCTATGCCGTGGAGCGCGCCCCAAAGCGCAAACATCCAAGTGCTGCCGTGCCACAGGCCCGATGCCAGCATCGTGATGAAGCAGTTCAGGTAGGTGCGCAGTTTGCCGCAGCGGCTGCCGCCGAGCGGAATATAGACGTAGTCGCGAAACCACGTGGACAGCGCAATGTGCCAGCGCCGCCAAAATTCCGTGAGGTTCAAACTCTGATAGGGACTGTCGAAATTCTCTTTCAAAGTGAAGCCCATCAGCGCCGCTATGCCGATGCTCATGTCGCTATAGCCCGAAAAATCGCAATAGATTTGGAGGGTGTAGCCGAAGATGCCCATCAAATTTTCAAAGCCCGAATACTGCGTGGGATTGTCGAAAATCCAGTTGTTGTATTCGGCAATATAATCGGCGATGAGGCCTTTCTTCAGCAGTCCGAGCAGTATGAGCCACAGGCCGATATATACGCGGGCATTATTGGCCGGCTGCGGCCGCTTGATTTGAGGCAGCAGCACGTTGGCACGCGTAATCGGGCCGGCGAGAAGGAGCGGGAAGAAGGTGAGATAGAAGAGATATTCCAACAGCGAGACGTGTTCGTTGTAGCGGCCGCGATAGACATCGACGCTGTAGGAGATGGCTTGGAACGTGTAGAACGATATGCCGACGGGCATCACGAGCGCGGCGAGCGAAAAGTTGGAGCCCGTGAGCTCGCGCCAAAGGTCGGCCGTGGCGGCGCCATACTTGAACAGCAGCAGCGGAGCGAGCGCCAGCACAATTGCGAGCCAGAGCAGCGCTTTTCGACCGCACCCTTCGCGGCTGTGCAGGCGACGCGTCAGGCGGCAGTCGCCCAAAAGTGTGCCGGCAACGTCGCCCAGACCGAAAGGCCGCCTAATCAGCTCCGTCAGCCCCCACGAAATCAGCGCCGTGAGCGGCAGCAAGAGCATCAGCCAGCCATTGAATTTATAAGCAAAGAACAGGTTGAACGCCACCACATAGACCATCATGCCCACGCGGCTCGCGCGGCGCATAATCAGATAGATGGCAAAAAACACCACAAACGCGGCCCAGAAAGGAACCGAGCAAAAGAGAAATTCGCCGTTTGCGGTGGTGAAAAAGTCGCGCAAGGCGCTGAGTATCTGTGCGAACGATGTGTTTGGCATAGGGCAGTAGGGTGGCGGCGGAGTGGCTTAGCGGCGCCGCGTAGTGCGTCGGCGTGCCGTGGCGGTGCGCTTGGTCGAAGTGCGCTTTGCGACTGTGGTTTTCTTCTTCGTCGCAGCGCGTTTGGCCGTTGTTCGACCGGTGCGCGACGGCTTCATATAGACGTAGTTGGTGCGTTTGTTGGCGGCCGACTTCGTGGGCTTGCTCATGCGCAGAGGAATGGGGCGTGCGCTGCTGCCGAGCCACGGTGCGATGCGGTTCATCCAGTATTTCGCGCCGGCTTCGTTGGGGTGGATGCCGTCGGCGCGGCGCGAGATGCGCAGGTGCGAGCTGTCGAAGTAGAGCCGTTCGCCCACCGTCCGCTGAATCAGTTTGTTGATGCCCTTGTCGGCCCGCCAGTTGGCCGGTCCAATCCAAACGTAGGGGATGTTTCCGACTTTTTTCAGAATGATGTCGAGGTAGTGGGCTTGGTTTTTGAAATCCACCACTCCCCAGTCGTTCGCGCCCAGCACAATCACGAGAAAATCGGGCTTGAAACGGCGCAAGAAGCCCTCGAGGCGGTCGGTCTGGGCCCACTGCTTGAGCGTTGAACTAATCCACGTGGCCGTGCAAACGTCGTATCCGTTGGCGGCGGCGTAGTCGCGGAAGGCATCGTTCAAGACGCCGGCCATGGAGTCGCCCCAAAGCAGAATGCGGCGCGGCTGTTTGACGCGGTCGGCGGGCACTTCGGCGGGTGCGACGGCGCTGTCGGCGGGCACGAGCAGGCTGTCGGCGGCGAGGTCGGCGCCTTCGATGATGGAGTCGGCGGGCATCGCGGCAGCCGCGTTCGCAGCAGGCGCAGCGAGCGGGCAGAGCGCGAGAACGAGGGAGAATATGCTGATTTTGAGATTCATACGAACGAGATTATTCGGTGGGTGCGTTGGCCGAAGGCGTCGCGGCAGGCGCAGCAGCCGGCTTCTCAGCTGCCGCGGGCTTGGGCGCCGGCGTTTCGGCGGGTTTGGGGGCGGGAGCGGCCGCCTTTTCGGCAGGAGCGGGGGCCGAGGCGGGCGCTTCGGCGGGCTTCGCGGCAGGAGCGGCTTGGGACGCGCTCGAGGGAGCCGGCGCGGCAGCCGACTTCGCGGCAGGCGCAGCGGCGGCGGGCTTNGGAGCGGCCGACTTGGCTGCCGCGGCAGCGTCTTCGCGGGCGTAGGACTGCTGGCGGGCTTGGTCGGAGATGCCGTCGCGGCCGGCGTAGAACACCAGATTCATGTGCGAAGCCTTTTGCGTGGGCTTGTCCAATCGCAGCGGGTGGGCGCAGTNGGGACTGGCCAGCCAGCTCGCAATCGTATCGACCCAAACAATCGAACCTTCGTGCGACGGGTGGGCGCCGTCCTTGCGACGCTCCAAAGTGAGGTGGGAACTATTGAAATAATGGTGCTCGCCGAGCGTGGCGCGCAGGGTCTCGTTGAAACCCTTGTCTTCCATCCAGTTNGGCGGCCCAATCCACGCAAACGGGCGGTCGCCAATGCGNCGAATGATGGTCTCCACGCGTTGCTGAACGCCGGTGAGGTCGCGCGTATAGAGCTCGTTTGCGCCAATACAAATCAGGATGTAAGTAGGCNGCTGCTCGGCGATGATTTCGTCGAGGCGCGGTGTTTTCGACCAGATGCGCGTGGTGGCGCTGGTCCACGAAACGGTGTAGAGGTAGTCGCCATTTTGCTCGGCATAGTCGGCCATGCGCGAGGCGAGGCAGCCGGCCATCGAATCGCCAAAGAGCAGGATGCGATGGTGGGTCGTGTCGGGCGCGAANACGGTGGAAGTGGTGTCGGCGATGGCTGCAATTTTGGGCGTGAAGCCATCGATATAAATTTTCTTCAGCGAGAGCAGGCGCGACGACACTTCGAAGGGCGCAATGGCGTAGGCCACAACGAGTAAGAGCGCGAGCGAGAGCAGAAGGAGGGAACGTATTTGCGATTTCATGCGTGAGTCGGATTATTGCCAGCCCGTGATTTGGCGGAGGAAGGGAACNAGCTCGTCGGCCATCAGGCGGTGCTGCGCGAGCGTCGGGTGGTAGTGAGTGCCATAGCCCAGTGAGCCGTCGGCGGGGGTGAAGTCGAAGCGANAGACCTCGTGGTCGCCGNGGGCNGCAGCATCGGCAACGGCCTTGCGCTGAGCGTCTTGCAGGGCGGCGAGGTGTTTGTCGGCCTTGCTCATAGGGCCCGTGAGCAGCACGATTTTGGCCTGCGGATAGTGGCTGCGCAATTGGCNGACGAAGCGGCAGAACGCNGCGGCGAGCAGGTCGGCGTCGTAGTTGCCGAGGCTGATGTCGTTGGTGCCAAGGTTCACGCAGACCACGTNGGGCGTGAATCGGCCGAAGTCCCAGCGCTCGCCGCGCGTGCCCAGCAGGGTGTGNTCGTAGAGTGCGGGCATCGTGATNNNGTCGCCCTCGCGATTGCCGCCGTAATTGCGGTAAATGCCAATGCCGCTGCGGGCCACGCTCATCCATTGGGCGCCCAGCGCGCGGGCAGCCATGGCGGCGTAGGTCAGATAGGCGTTTTGGGTTTTATAGGAAAAACTTTTTTCTTTCAGAGAGCCCTCGTTCCCATAGCCACAGGTGATGGAATTGCCGATGAACTCGATGCGNCGGTNGGGCAGGGCAGGGCGTGCGGCGAGCGAGCAGCCGGNGTCGAGCACGAGGCCGTAGAACTCGGGATGGAGCACCATGCCCTCNTTGCAATAGGTGAGGGTGAGGCGATGGGTGCCTTGGGCCAGACCGGAGGCGAGGGGCGCGATGCTGTCGGGNCGCTGCGGATGAACTTTGAAGGCGGGCAGCGTGTCGATTTCGACCATGTANTAGCCGGCTTCGGGCTTGGATTTCATGGCCACCGACGTGCCTTCGAAGAGGGCGTGAATCTGAACACCGGGATAGGTGAACGTGGGCGCTTCGGGACGGGCGAAGCTCACGCGGCCCACATAGACCAAGTCGGGATGGTCGGCGCCGACGAACGCGCCCTGCTGCGCACGCGCCGAAGCAGCCGTGCTCAATGCGAAAGTGAGCAGCAGCAGCGAGCGGAGCAGGGTTTGGGCGAACGTGGGGAGCATAGGCTTGGGCTAAATGAGCTGCAAAATTACAACAAGACGGGCGAAGAATGAAACCTTTTGCCCACCTTTTTTTCTCCCAATATGGGTTTTGCCACCCNCACTATACAATATTATATATACGCACGCGGGCGCACGCGCGCGAGGGGTCGCAAAAAAGCGCACGCACCCTCTCGCGATGAGAGAGCGCGTGCGCTTGTGGAGTGGGAGCGTTGGCGCCTTATTGAGCGGCCTCGCTCTGAGCAGCTTCGGGCTGTGCAGCCTGCTGCGACTGGGCGTTTTGCTGTGCGGCCTGCTGCGTGGGCGACTGCGTGGTCTGCGTGGCAGCGGGACGTGCGTTGAACACTTCGTCCGAAGCGCTCGACGGCTTGGCTTTGTTGGCCACGATGCTCAGCACNACCAGCGCGGCAGCCAGCGTCCACGTGGCTTTTTCGATGAAGTCGGTCGTCTTGCGAACGCCCATGATGTTGTTCGAACTCGAGAAGGCCGACGACAGGCCGCCGCCCTTCGATTCCTGAATCACTACGATGAAAATCAGGAGGGCCGCTACNATGACGGCCAGAATTACGCAAATGTTGTACATATTCTTGTTGGTTTATTGTTTTTTTATAGTTGGTTTATTGCTTTTTGTGCTTGTCGTTCACAATGAGTTTTTCCAAAAATCGGATTTGGTCGGCAAAGTACGTGTTTTTTTTCGGAAAATTCAAATTTAATTTCCTAATTATTTCAATTGCCTTCTCATATCGGCCCTGTTTGATGTAAATTTCGGCCAAAGTCTCGGTGAAATAGTCGTCGTCGAGGTCAGTTCCCTCCGAATTTTCGGCTTTTTCTTCGGGCANGTACTCCGGCGTTTCATTGAGCTTGATTCTTCCGGCGGGCGCATTCTCGAGATAGCCTTCCACGAGGTCGCGTCGGTGCTCGCTCGCTTCGCTCGCATCGCTTTCGGGCTCGGCGTCGTCCATTTGGAGCAGGTAGTAGGTGTAGTCGTTGGCAGCGTCGGCCGCGGCCTTGCGTCGTTCGGCGGGGTCGGAGTGTTCGGTGCGCAAGAGGAAGTCGTCGATGAGCTGTTCGGTGCGCTTGGCGGCGGGCANGTCGGCGGCTTCGTTGTCGACGGTGCGCTCCAACTCCTCGAGGCGATANTTGCGGCCTTCCACAATGTCGAAGATGGCGCGGCGGTCGGGCAGCAAGAGGGCGGAGCGACGCAGTTCGTCGTTGAACTCNGGCGAGTGGAGCAGAAAGAGATTGTGCAAATAGAGCAAACGAGCCACCGCAAAACACGGATGCTGCGCCACTTCCTCGCGAAGGGCGAAGAGCGTCTCCTTGTTCAGGCGGTCGGGGTGGAGGATATATTCGGCAAAATCCATAGGAATCAGCGGGTTGGGGCGAAAGAACTACCAGTTGGCCACGGTGGCGTTGAAAATTTGGTCGGTGATGTCTTCAATCATGTCTTCCACGAGGTCTTCTTGCACGGCCGACAGTTGCTGCGTCGCGTCGTACTGCGTGGTGGCCGAGAATTGGCGTTCCCAGTTTTCGCCCGACTTATTGTTCTCGAAGCGGATGTTCACGGTCATTTTGAGCTGCACTTGCGAGGAGTAGCCGTCGCTNGAAATCGACTTGTTGTACTGGTCGTAGCCCGTGATTTCGCCGGCAATGTGGAGGTCGCCGCCGCGCTTCACGAGTTTCAGCCGCGTTTGATTGGCATAGCGGTCTTGCAATTCGTTGTTGAACATCGATTGCATGGGNGCCCAGCCNTAGGGNGCGCGGTTGGCTATATTGTCGATTTGNATGGTCTTGAGAATGTCGTANTTGATCGACGTTCCCGTGAACTTATAGCTCACGCTGCACGCTGCCAAGAGCAACGCGGCTGCCGCGCAAAGCGAGAGNGCGAGCGTCTTAAGCGTCTTCGAGGCCATATTCGTGAATTTTTCGATAGAGCGTGCGTTCCGAAATGCCCAGCGCNGCAGCCGCGGCCTTGCGCTTGCCTCCGGTTTTTTGGAGCGTGCGGGTGATGAGTTCTTTCTCCTGTTCGTCGAGCGAGAGGATGGGGCCGTCGGCAGCGGGCGCGGCAGGCGCAGCGGCTTCGTCGGCCAGTTCTTCGGCTTCGGCGTANGGCTCGGCGTCGTCGGGAGCGTCGGCGTGGGGGAACACCGAGATGGGAGCCACGGCNGGCGCNTTGTNNNCNTCGGGCGAAAGCTTGTCNTTGAGCGCTTGCTTCAGCTCGGAGACNTCGCGCCGCAGGTCGAAGAGGATTTTATAGAGAATTTCGCGTTCGTTCTCGAAGCTGTGCGCCTGNCCCGCCGGCGCCGTGGGCACAAGGTAGTCGTGGCGCGGCTGCGAGGGCAGATAGCGCGCGAGAATGTCGGGCGTAATCGTGCGGTCTTCCTCCATCACCGACATGCTTTCGGCCACATTGCGCAGCTGTCGCACGTTGCCGGGCCACGCATACTTCACGAGCGCCACTTCGGCCTCGGGCGTGAGGCGAACGGCGGGCATTTGATATTTTTCGGCCATCTCGAGCGCGAACATCTTGAAGAGCAAAACGGCGTCGTTGCCGCGTTCGCGAAGGGGCGGGATGTTGATGGAGACGGAATTCAGACGATAGTAGAGGTCTTCGCGGAAACGGCCGTCGGCTATGGCCTGTTCCACGTCCACATTGGTGGCTGCCACGATGCGCACGTCGGTCTTCTTCACNACGCTCGAGCCCACGCTGATGAACTCGCCCGTNTCGAGCACGCGCAGCAGTCGAGCCTGCGTGGCCAGCGGCAGTTCGCCCACTTCGTCGAGGAAGAGCGTGCCGCCATTGGCCACGGCGAAGTAGCCCTCCCTTTTTTCCACAGCGCCCGTGAACGCGCCCTTCTCGTGGCCGAAGAGTTCGGAGTCGATGGTGCCTTCGGGGATGGCGCCGCAGTTCACGGCAAAATATTTCTTCGTCTTGCGCAGACTGTTGTCGTGGATAATTCGCGGAAAGACCTCCTTGCCCACGCCGTTCTCGCCGGTGATGAGCACGCTCAAGTCCACGGGCGCAATTTTCAGCGCCACGTCGATGGCACGGTTCAGCGCATCGCAGTTTCCCACGATTTTATAGCGCTGCTTGATACTTTGAATGAGCTTTTCGTCCATATCGTGTGCGATTTCGGGCGCGAAAATACGTATTTTTTTCCGCACGACCAACGCTTTGAGGCCCGAGAACACACTTTTTGGGTCGAAAAAATGCTAAAACGTTTGCTTCTTTGCATTTATCGTCGTATCTTCGCACCACAACTCCTATAATTTCTCCGCTTATGAAACGCTCTCGCATCCTTCTCACCCTGCTGTTGGCCGGCTTCACCCTCGCCATGTCGGCCCAGCACAGTCTGCTCGGCGTGTGGCAGCTCCAAATGCCCGCCCAACAAGACGGCGGCGCGCAATGGCAGAACGTGCCCGTTTGGAAAATCTATAAAGGCGATGGAACCTACTGCGCATTCATGCTCGTGAACGGCGAAATGCAGTGCGTGCTCACCGGCGAAGGCGCCTTCACCATTCTCTCCGACTCCACCTACTCCGAACGCGTCGACGAGAACCTCTTCCAGCCCGAACTCAAGGGCAAGACCAACCACATCGGCTATCGCTTCATCGACGCCGACCACTTGGGCATCTCCGTCCAAGCCGAAGGCGCCGCCGAACCCATGTTCGAAATGTGGAAGCGCGTGAAGGCCGAAATGCCCCAAGCCGCCCCGCAAGGTCCGCCGCCCGCCGACGGCCGTCCGCAAGCCCGCCGCCCGCGTCCGCAACCCAACGGCCCCGACGCTGCCGACTTGGACGACGACGATTGAGCCGCCCGCTCACGCGCCGCGCAAACCAACACACCCATCGAAAGCCCGCCCGAAAAAAATCGAGCGGGCTTTTCGCCAAAACATGTAGATGTTTTCCGCAAAACATGTACATCTTTTCGCGAAAACATGTACATCTTTTTGAAAAAACATGTACATCTTTTGGCAGAACGCGGCTTCGAAAATGCGAAACGCGGCTTCGAAAATGCGCGTTGGAATCCCGAAAAAAAATCCCGCAGCCTTCTTTTGCGAAGGTCGCGGGTTCTTTTGTTCGCGAGGTGCGGGCGACGTCAGCGCGGCTCGAAGGTGATTTGCGATTTGGTGGTGATTTGGCCGCCTTCGCGCTTCACGCAGACGTTGAAGACGTCGGAGCCGGCGTCGTCGACGAAGAAGTCGAGCCTTTCGCCGCAGAAGGCTTCGTGAGCGTAGGCCATGTCGATGCGGCGCACGCGCTTTTGCTCGTATTGCTCCTTGGGGAAGAGGTCGAGCACCATCTCAATCGTGCGCACACTATTCACGTGGCCGTTCACGTCGAGGTCGCTGTATTTTGCCGTGCGCGAAAAGGCCGGCTCCGTGCTCTTCATCGCGAAACGTGCGGGCCCGCTGATGGGGAAGTCGGTCGTGGGCACGACGCAGTCGGCGAAGCTGCCGTTTGGAAGGTTGAGCAGGTCCATAGGCTGCCGCGTGGCCAAGTCGATGAGCGCCCAAATGCTGTAGGCGTGGCCGTAAACGTTGCCGGCCTCGTCGCTCACGTCGAAAAGGCGCGAGGTGAACTGGTGGAAAATGCCGCTCACCCACGTGCGGACGCGGAACTTTTCGCCCGTCTTGGGACGCCGCTGCATGTCGATGATGAAGCGAGAGAAGACCCAGCCAAGGTTCTCCTTGCTCATGGGGCCGAAGCCGAAGCCGTGGCTGCCTGCGTGGTATTGGGCCACGCGCAAAAAAATGTTCGCGAAATTGCTCCACGACATCGAACTCTGAAAATCTTCGGTGAACGGCTCGACCACGAAATCGTAGGAGCCAACGAATTTGTTTTGGTCCATATTTTTCCGGATAATACGTTTAAAATTGCGCCGGCAGCGTCATTTCCACCGCCAGTGCTTGATGAGTTTGCGGCTCATGCGGCTGACGCCCGAAATCACCCATCGCGGCGAGAATCGCTTGCCCACAATGATGAGCAGCACGGCGCCCATGATGAGCAGGATGCCGCAGATGAGGCGCGGCGTGAGCACTTCGCCAAAAACGCAGACGCCCACGGCCACTGCCGTCACGGGTTCGAGCGCGCCGAGGATGGCCGCCGGCGTGGAGCCTATGCAGTTCACCGCCACCGTGAGCATCACGAGCGAAATCACCGTAGGCACGAGCGCGAGCCCCACGGCGCACACCCACGACCGCGGAGTGGGCAGCGCTTGCAGCGGTTGGCCGCTCAGGTAGGCATAGGCGCCGATGCTCAAGGCGCACACAATCAGCACGTAGAACGTGAGTTTGATGGACGACATGCGGATGGACGACTGATTCACAATTATAATATATATGGCGTAGGTGAGCGACGAAATTATCACGAGAATCATGCCCGTGGCCGACAGGGTGGCGTTGCCGTCGCCCTGATAGAGCAGCAGGATGCCCGCCAGCGCCAGCGCGATGGACAGGCCCGCGGCCACCGTGAGCCTTTCTTTGAAAAACAAGGCCATCAGCACCGCCACCATCACGGGATAGAAGAACAAGATGGTGCAGGCGATGCCCGCGTCGATGTATTGAAAACTGGTGTAATAGGTGATTGACGACGCGCTGAACAGCAGTCCCAGCGCGGCCAGCACGCCGAATTCTTTTTTCGTCAGCGCGAACGACTTGCGCTCCACGGCCATGAGCAGAGCCAAGAGCACGGCGGCGAACGAGAACCGATAGAAAAGCACCGAAGGCGGCCGCATGCCGTCGGCGTACATATAGAGCGCGCCGAGCGGATTGAGGCCGTAGCTCACGGCCGACGCCACGCCGGCCAAATAGCCCTTTGCTGTCTGATTCATCGGCCTTGCGCTTAAACGCCCTCGTCTTCAGCTGCTTCGCCCTCGGGGTCGGTGATGCGCAGGGCCTCTTGCTTCACGCTGAAGGTGCCGTCGCCCATGTTGTAGGTGAGCGTGAAGGGTCGGCAGTCCTCCTCGTCCGACGGGCTGCAGAGTTGGGCGGCCAGATTGAGCGTACGCCCGTTCGACGCCTTCGACGGATTGAGCAGCATGCCCTGAATCACGAAGCGCGCGGCCTCCTCGTCGGTCAGATACTTGCTGAAATCGGCCTTTGTGAACGTGCGGTCCACGATTTGCTCGCCGTCGCGCGTCACGGTGAGACGGGCCTTCTGCTCGAAATACTCGCCCGTTTCGTCCTTCACGGCCGGTCCGGTGGAGTCGGCCTCGCACACAATGTGGACAAAGTAGGTCTTGCCATCGCTTTTGAACTCTTCTTCGCGCTCGCGGTCGAGTCCCGAAGCGCGCGGGCCCTCCGGCTTTTGCACGGCGGCGGCTTCAACTTGTTCTTGGGGCGCGGCTTCTTTGTTTTTGCAGCCGGCCATCGCCGTCAGCAAGACGAGAGAAATGAGGAGAATACGTTGCATTTTTCGAAAATTTGATTGATTTCGCGGCGAAAATACGATTTTTCTTCAATTTAGCACTATCTTCGCCTCGAATTTCGACTCCTTGACGCATGAAAACCGCATTTAGCCTCGTTTTTGCGCTACTTTTTGGCCTCGCGCTCACGGCGTGCGACGGTTCCGACGCTTCCCGCAGCGAGGCAGCCGCTGTCTCGCTCACCGACTTCACGGCGGTCGTGGCGCAGCAGGCGCGGCTCTACACGACGGAGTATAAGATTCACAAAATCGTGCGCTTCACCGATGATTCCTACTTGAGCGGACACATCGCCGGCACCAAATTCAAACAGAAAATCACGCTCGGCGACCGCAAGATTGCCATTCCCATCGACGCCACCGTGAAGGCCTACATCGACTTCAACGACTTCTCCGAAAAGAACGTCAGCCGCGACGGCGACAAGATTCTCATCACGCTGCCCGACCCGCAAGTGGAGCTCACGGCCTCGAAAATCAACAACGCCGAGGTGCGGCAGTACGTCGACCTCATGCGCTCGTCGTTTTCCGACGAAGAATTGCTGCGGCTCGCGCGTCAGGGCGAAGATTCCATCCGCGCCCACATCCATTTGACCGACATTCTGCAAAGCGGCGAGCGTTCGGCGGCGCAAATCCTGCTGCCCCTGCTCCACAAGATGGGCTTCGACGAACGCAAGGCCGCCATCTCCTTCCGCACCGACCTGCGGCCGCAAGACGTGGTCGTAGCCCAAAAAGATTAAGACTCCTCCCGCCTTATGTCCGACGTAAAATGTCCGCACTGCGGAGCCACAATTTCCTCTTTTGCCAAGCGCTGCAAAAAATGCGGACGCTGGGTGAGCGACGAGGCTGAGCAGGAAGTGAAAAAAGCGCGCAAGGAACAGAGCGACAAGCAGTTCACGCAAAAAACCGACGGCTCGTCGTGGAAGGAACGCCTCACGTTTTGCCTGCAATTCCTCGTTTACAGCCTTTTTAATACTGGAAAGCGTGGCTCGCCCTTGGCCTCATCATTTTAGGACTCTTCCTTTGGCGCGATTGCAAGAACGGCGGCACCATCGCCCCGCGCATCGGCGTCGAGAGCGACTCCGCCATCGCCGCCACGCCCGAAGAAGTGCGCGAAATGCAGGACATTTTTCAATGGGAATTTCTGAGCGTCGAGACCGAAGAACTGGCCGAACTTTTCGAAAAAGGCACCTTTGGCGACCGCCGCATCGCCCGCATCTACGACGGCACCTTGCGCATCGGAATCGATCAGAGCCGCCTCGCCGACGACTGGTTCCAAGCCCGCGGCGACACGGCCGTCCTCACGCTCCCCACGCCCGCCTTGCTCGACGACGACTTCATTCTCGAAACGTCGGCCGAGCCGTTCTATTCCTCCGGCACGTGGGGCGCCGGCGCTCGCGAGAAGCTCTACAATCAGGCCAAGGAACGCATGAAGCAGCGCTGCCTCACGCCCGAAAACCTCGAGCAAGCGCGCAACAATGCCACCTA
>Ga0065708_1000103_pt1 | contig 24587 bp, 16 predicted proteins | sample Hoacrofraction12_2_FD_59095 | JGI IMG/M metagenome (GOLD analysis project Ga0065708, IMG submission 59095) | Hoatzin crop microbial communities from Cojedes, Venezuela, sample from fiber fraction 12 v1 | ecosystem: Host-associated > Birds > Digestive system > Esophagus > Crop | place: Venezuela... | reverse complement strand
TCTCAAAACCAAATACTTCCTCCGAAAAGTCTTTAGGATAAAAGTCGGCATAATAATCAAGAAAATCTTTCAGTTTGCTGTTGCAGTAATCAGTAAAGTTGCGTTGCAGGTCGCCTTCGCTCTCCACTTGTGAGAAATCGAAGAAGAGCACTTGGAATGTGCCTTGCAGCTCTGTTGGTTCAGCGGCAATATGAAGCCCCTCAAATTCCTTTTGGAAATTCTCCTTGTTGTTTATGTCGTAATAGTCTCTCATCATCGTGAGAAACAGGCTTTTGCCGAATCTTCGGGGTCTTACTAAGAAAAGAAAATTACTGGTGTTTTCCAACATAGGCAAGAACATCGTCTTGTCCACGTAGTATTTATTTTCCCACCTAATCTGGCGGAAGTCTGATATGCCTTGTGGCAGCAGCTTTATTGTTTTATTCTCCATAACGTTCTTCTTCCGTTTCCGCTGCAAAGTTATAAAAATATTCTGATATATTCAAATTGCGCAGCCAAAATCTTGCATTTTTATAATTTTTCCTCCTTTTTTCGCCCCGTTCAATTTTTTTGTGTACTTTTGCAAAAAATATAAGGTATGACAGAGGGACGCAGACTTCCGAAAGTGGTTCAAACTTTCGAAGAGATATGTACGATGGTTACCATTTCAGTGGGGATACGTCGAAAGCAGTTTATAATCCTTTCAGTGTGATCAATGCTCTCTCTGACCAATCGCTGCGTAACTATTGGATAGCGAGTGGCAGCAGTGCTTTGCTCTCTGGCTTGTTGCGGAGAAGCGATTTAAAAAGCGATAATTTGGAGGGCGCAATGGTTTTAGGGGATACATTGAGGTCCAGTGATGTCTCACTCACCAACAAAACCCTTTTCCTCTATCAGACTGGCTACCTCACCATAAAAGATTATGACGAAGATGATGATTTCTATACTCTCGGATTCCCAAACAAGGAAGTGAGAGCCGCTTTTTATCAAATCGTTCTTCCATACACCGTAGATAAAGAGTCGGAAGAAGTTGACAATTGTATTTTGCGTATCAAAAGGGCGTAGTCCGTGAACAGTTAGAGTTAGTGTAACAGGAACTACTCCCAGATTTTCAGTTTGCTTTTGTTATTGGCAATATCTCGTAATCAGACCGCCTTTGATGAAAAACTATGTCAGCAGGAATGTTTAACGCACTTATTAACAATTTTGTTAGTAACAAATCTGTTAATAACCATGAATACTAAATATTTTCGTAGCTTATTAACAAATTTGTTGTTAATTATTTTGTTATTTAAAAATAAGTATTACCTTTGCAAGCAATACGATCAAATCGTTTTAGAATGGATTATAGACGCAATGAAATATTAGACAGATTAATAGATGCGCTTAAGGATAACGCATCAGCCGCAATTCCACAGCACATTATAGTGTCGGGGGATGCTTGTTCTGGAAAGAGCTGGTTTTTAAAGGTTTTATCCGATAGATTGGCTTCTAAGAATATAGAAAGCACGATTCTATCGGGACCTTATAGCTCTCTATCAGAAGCGTCTTTTTTGATTGAATATGCAAAAATCAACAACAAAAGGGTAATATTATTCGATGATTTCGATACTTATCTCTCTCGCCTGTCGGTAAGACAACAATATGTATTAAGGGAATTTATGTTTTCCCCTCAATGTCCTGCAATCGTCGGCACGGTTACAGGTGTGCTAAAGGAGATGTATGATTATCAGCTGCCTTTTTATCAGGCTTTCAGGGTGTTTAGGCTAAATGTACCTGATGCAAGTTATTTTAACGATATGGCAAGTACTATAACAGGGAGTGATACTTTCACATACGATGAAATCAACTCCGCCTTGGGCACAAACTTACATTATTGGAATAGATATTTGAAGCTTAGAAAGGATGCCAACTACAGTCATGAGAATGCAGTGGAGCTTATTATTGAAGAAAATCAGCGTTATTATAATCTTTTAGTAAACGACTTACCATACATGCAACAAGTCACTATAATGGGTATTGCAAAAAATGGCAATTTGGCGAAAGCCACTGACATCCAAAGTCTTTCCGCCGCTTCGCTTCCCGCAATTTCGATGTCGCTGAATCGACTTGAGAAAAAGAATATTATAGAGAAAATTGGAAAAGGCAAACGCAATATACCTTATAGTATTTCCGATAAGCTGTTCTATCGCTGGCTCCTAAAATCGGATGTGCTGAAAATAAGGGATAAACAGTGCGATAGATTGCAACCAAGCCAGGCTTTAATATAATTAGTATGGACTACCCCTTAGGAATACAGACGTTTAAAGATATAATTAACGGGCATTTCCTATATATCGACAAGACCGACTTGGTGTATAACCTCACCAGGTTAAAGAGGTTTTACTTACTGATACGCCCCCGCCGCTTCGGGAAGTCTGTGCTCATCAGCACCCTTGAGGCTTATTTCCTTGGAAAACGGGAACTTTTCAAGAACCTCAAGATTATGAAAATGAAAACGAAGTGGGAAACCTACCCCGTGCTTCGCCTCGACCTGAACAGCGAGAATTACAAGGAGGAGAACGCTGTTTACGAGATTATCAACCGACGACTCTGCGAATGGGAGAAGATTTATGGCAAGGAAGACTATGAAACGACAATTTCATCGCGTTTCGAGGGTATAATAAAGAGAGTTAGGGAGAAAACCGGAAAGCAAGTGGTAGTGCTGGTAGATGAATACGACAAACCGCTCGTCTCGACTATCGACAACAAGGAGCTCAACGATAAGTTCCGTGAACAGCTTAAGGCTTTCTATGCCGTGATAAAGTCGCAAGATGAGAATCTGCGTTTCGCTATGCTCACAGGAGTAACGAGATTCTCACACGTCAGCGTGTTTAGCGACTTGAACTCATTCACCGACATTTCCTTGAGAAGCGAATATCAAGCACTGTGCGGCATCACAGACGAAGAAATCGACACTTTTTGCCACGAGACGGTCGAAGAAATGGCTGCTGCCAACAATACCGACTACAAAAACATGCGCGAACAACTGCGTAAGGAATACGACGGATACCATTTCTGCGAAGGAGGTATTGGCGTTTACAACCCTTACTCGCTGATGAATGCTTTCGACAGTAAGAAAATCAAAAGATACTGGTTCCGAACGGGAACTCCGACATTCCTCACTGTTCTGCTCAAAAACTCACACCTGCCCCTCGACAGGCTCACCGGAGGAAAACAAACAGAAGACCAACTCTGCGGAGAGGAGGACTTCAGACAAAATCCGTTGCCCGTGATGTTTCAGAGCGGGTATCTAACAATAACAGACTACGACCAAAAAAAGATGAAATATACCCTTGGCTTCCCTAACCAAGAAGTTAAAGGAGGTTTCCTTGATGCTCTTGTGCCGATATTCCTCCGCACAAGAAAAAGCTCACCGCAGAGCATCGATGAAATCGTAGATGATATATATGCAGGCGACCCCGAGAGCTTTATGAAAAGAATACAAACCCTTTTCGCCAGCCTCGACTACTCTATTGCGGGAGAAATGGAATTGTATTTCCACAACTCACTATGTCTGCTATTCTGGCTCATCGGCCAGGATGTTCACACTGAAAGGCACACCAGCGACGGGCGGATGGATGCCACCGTGGAGACCGATGACTATCTGTACATCTTCGAGATAAAACTTGATGGCAGCTCCGAAGAGGCCGTGAGACAAATTGAAGAGAAAAACTACGCCTACCCCTTCGCCTTGAGTGGAAAGAGAATATATAAAATAGGCGTGAATTTCTCATCGGAAACGCGAGGGATTGAGAGTTATATAATAAAATAAGGTGTACTTTTGCAAAAATATAATCCACGTAAAAGCAAAATGCGAAATGACGCAAACAGTATTTAGTTATATCAACGACGATAGAAAATATCCTCTGTTTATTCAGGGCGATTCACTCATTGTATTGCAATCGCTCCCTGATGAAAGCGTGAATTGCATTATGACGAGCCCACCTTATTCCATTTCTCTATTCTTGCCTCGACTTCTCCTTTCGGAAGCCGAGGGTTTATCTTAAATAGTGCCGCCAGTTTCTTTGAGGCTTCGGCATGGGGAAGCAGTCCCTGTTCTACCAGTTGGTCGAAAACATACAGAATGCCTGAGACTTTGATGCCTCGTTGTTCGGCACGGTTCCGTAACTGACGGTCCCCTGTCAGAATCCGACAATCAGGTATCGACTTCGCATAGTAGATGACAGTTGAATCCGTCAGGGTCAAATTGCCACCGCACTCGACATTGAACTGAAACAAATCGGGGATGTTCGTTGCCGGGTAGGTCTTGACAACGAGCACACCATTGTCTATCAGTTGTTGAATGGCTCGTGCCTGATTGGGACGAATAATCTCGTTAACAACGAAATCTACAGTATGAACCCTTATTGGCATACGGAAGAATGTATCCAGCAGTCCTATGTCATACAGGTCCAGGAAAATATTTGTGTCGTTGATTACTATATCCATCCTGTTATACCAACTCTAATTGTTCACGGACTACGCTGATTGACACGTTCAGCAATACGGATGCCTTCGAGAAGGTTATCAGTTCCGATGCCAAGGCGCGATACACAAGGCTGGTAAACGGTCGGACTTCTCGTTATGATAGGTGCTCTTCTCGACCTGCTCTTTGAAAGTCGGATTCTGGTTCTTGGTGATGCAGAAATATTTGTAGCGTGAGTCGCTGATAATCTCTAACTGCTTAGCCTTGAACATCTGAGCCTCTACGGAGATTCCGAAATTAGACTGTATAGCGCGAAGTTCATTCAACGAAATGTCGTGGCGTGATACGCCCAGAATCCTCCTGAATACGTCCTGCGAAATCAGCATTTCGTTAGCGAAAAGGTTGCAGAACCGCTCAATGTCTTTCTGCGGAAGCGTCTCGTCAAAGTTCAACATCAAATGTCCTAATTCATGCATAGCTGTAAAGCGTTTTCTTTCCACCGGGAATTTTCTGTTGAGGACGATGATGGGTTTGTTGTTGCCGACAAAGCCACTCAGACCATCGAAAGTGTCAGGAGCATCCATCTCTATGACTTTTACGCAATGCTCCTCCAGCATCTCTATGACGTAGGGGATGCCGTCCTGTCCTAATTTCCACAGACTTTTCACTTCTTCGACGATAGGATAAACGTCGGATGGAGCAATCACGGAGTTATCTTTTACGGGATTTACAAAATTTGAGTCAATACCCAGGATTTCCTCAATTTCAATATATCTCTCTATTTGGTCGCGTATTTTCTCCTTAATAGAGTTTTCTTCCTTGACTCCCATCTTCGACTTTTTCCGAAACTCTATCCTGTCTAAAGAAACAGTGAAAGGACGAAACAGGTAGTCGGGCTTAACGTTAAGTGCATTTGCAAGGGCAATAAGATTAGTAGAGTTTGGAAACATCTTGCCAGACTCATACTTAGATATGGTCTGCTTCGAGACCAGGTTGTTCATTTTCGCGCAAAGATCATCCATAGACATTCCATTGATAACCCTTGCCGTCTTCAATCTTGCTCCAAAAATCTCATTCAATTCCATAATGCATATTATTTTGGCGACAAAGTTACAAATAATTTTCTAATTCGTCAACCAAATCGAAGAAAAAAGTGAAAAAATAGCACAAAATTCATCTTTTTCTTGGTAAAACCATATAAAAAAGAGCTTTTCGCACCTGTCCATCTCTCGAAAAATTACCAATGTTGTTGGATGATACGGCGGATTGACGTGCCAAATCTACAGGTTCAAAGGGAAGATTTGGCGGAAATTGACAGATAAGGGTGAAAAAATTTGGCGGAAATTGACAGATAAGGGTGAAAAAATTTGGCGGAAAGGGAGAAAATGCCTAAATTTGCACCGTGAAAGGCGGACAAGCCCGCCATGGATAATGGAGAGGCTTCGCAGGTGAAAAGCCAGTTGAAACAAAAGGCCTCCCTAAGCAATAGAAGATGCCAGTAAATTTTTGAATTATGGAGAATAAAGATCTGATTTTCAAGAGAAAGATGTATGAGCGTATGCTTCGGTGGAAGCAGGAGCGTGGTGGTGCATCGGCACTGCTGATACAGGGGGCGCGGCGCATTGGCAAGTCCACGCTTGTGGAGCAGTTTGCGAAGAACGAGTACCGGTCGTATTTGCTGATAGACTTTTCCGACTGCTTGCAGGAGGTTCACGACCTTTTCAAGGACCTCTCCGACCTGAACTACATATTCTTCCGGTTGCAGATACTCTATCAGGTGCAGTTGTTCGAGCGAGAGTCGGTGATAGTTTTCGACGAGGTGCAGAAGGAGCCGTTGGCGCGTCAGGCGATAAAGAAGCTGGTGAAGGACCACCGTTACGACTATATCGAGACCGGCTCGCTGATTTCCGTCAGGCAAACGAGCAGCGACATCCTCTTACCGAGCGAGGAAACCAAGATGGAGATGTTTCCTATGGACTACGAGGAGTTCCGCTGGGCCGTGGGCGACACCGTAACCATACCGTTGCTCCGTGAGGCTTTCGACCGCAAGATGCCCTTGGGCGATGCCGTGCACCGTAAGATGATGCGCAATTTCCGGCTCTTTATGTTGGTGGGCGGCATGCCCCAAGCCGTGGCAGAGTATATCCGCACCAACAACCTCGCCGCCGTGGATGCGATGAAGCGCGACATCATCTCCCTCTATGAGGAGGACTTTTATAAGATTGACAAGACAGGGAATGCGACAGCCCTCTACGATGCGATACCTGCCCAGCTCAGCTCCAACCGCTTGCGATACCAGGTGTCGGAGGCTATACAGGGCGAGCGTGCCGAGCGGATAGCGGAGTTAGTAATGACGATGGACGATTCGATGACGGTGAATGTGTGCTACCATTCCAACGACCCGAATGTGGGATTGGCTCTCACTAAAGACATAGAGCGGTTTAAGATGTATGCCTCCGACACAGGGCTTTTCATCACCCTGGCGTTTAAAGACAACGACGTTACGGAAAACATTATATATAATAAGTTGCTCAACGACAAACTGAACGCCAACCTGGGTTATGTTTACGAGAATGTGGTGGCGCAGATGCTCCGTGCCACTGGAAAGCACCTGTTTTATCACACTATCCCGTTTAACGAGGGCAAAAACAGTTATGAGACCGATTTCCTTATTGCCGACGGACACAAAATCTCGCCAGTGGAGATGAGGCCGTCGGGATATAGGACTCACGCCTCGCTCGACGCCTTCTGCGACAAATTCTCCGACCGGATAATCCACCGATATGTGATTTACACTAAAGACTATCAGCGGGAAGGGGGAGTGGAGTATATCCCCGTGTATATGGCATCGTTCCTATAAAAAATTCGATGAAAAAACTTTACAAACAAGAGCAACTGCGTCGCAATGGATAATGGAAAGCAGCTTCGCTGCAATGGAGAATGGAGGGCAGCTGCGCTGCAATGGAAATGGGGTGATTTTAGCGCCGAAATGGGGCAATAATTCTCAACCTTTCGGTTAAGCGAGGGCATAGAAAGCTTGCTTTCTTTGCCGAGCGTGAGAAAGGTCGGCGAAGCTAATTCTCAATTCTCAATTCTCAATTCTCAATTTGTGAGCCTCCGGCTCACACCTTCGATAAAATCGGCAATTTTGAGCTTTAATCGGTCTGAATATGAATAAATATACGTAAATTTTGCGATTTTTATGCGTGTTTCTCCGTTTCTGGGCATTTGGGATTTATGGTCGTCATTTTCCTGATGACAGAATTTCCGAGGACGGTTTTCGGGTGTCGGTTTTACACCCTTTTCTCATAGTAAAATTGTACAGATTTCGGGCTAATTTCACATTTATAAACATTCGTTTAACCTCTTTAAATACGATTTTTAGGGGTGTTTATAATTTGTAAAGAAAAGAGAAAATAATCTTTTCAAAAAAAATTTTTTTATTTTCATTTTCGATGAAATCACAAAAATATGTTCTATTTTTTCAATTGTGAAAAATTATCCCCATATTTTTATGGTAACATTCGGCATTTTTTCCTACTTTTGCACCATAATTAATACGCACGCGGGCAGAGGGAGCTCAAATAAAGTGGAGACTTCCGACGACGGTGCTAAAGAATAAGTGATGGGAAAATTTTTAAAAACTCTGTTTGCTGTCATCCTGGCGACATTCGCCGTGAATGCCAAAGGCGACGCCCTGACAGGCGCCGCGGCAAAAACGACGCTGCCCGCAGCTACACTTCAAGAGCAGATGACAGAAATGCTTGAAGGCAAGACAAACCTATTGGCAGTTACTGCCGACCAGTCTTTCAACAACGCCTTGGCATACCATGCCACCGCAGCGAGAAAACACCTCTACTCACAGCCCGACCCACAATGCATGGGCGACGCAGGAGACACCAACCAGCCCACGGAAATGGCAATGGCTACTGCAAAAAGGATGAGAAACGGGGTGGGCGCCAAAGCAACATCACTTCGCACCACAAAACCACAAACAGTGGAACTTCCAGAGGGAAGCGTGGCAGCAGGAAACTTTAGCATCGAAAACAATAAAGCTCAGACCGCAGAGGCGGTGAAGCAAAACACCTCTAATAACGCATACGCATACGCGGAAGAGGAAACAATTGACATACTGAATCAGCAAGGAAAAAACTTTACAAACATCCAAGACGGGAATTACGACGGGATGACCACAGGCGACAATGGCGACGACGGCGAGAATGTTAATACATACGCTTCCGCATACATCCCACAGGCAGATGGCAATACTATGCTCTATGCAATGAATGCCCCGATCAGAGAGCCTTCAGAAATCTCAGCTGCTGTTTCGGCCGAGCTGGCAGAGCCATCCGAGAGTCCGGCAGTGACCTCCGAGCCATCCGAGAATCCCGCCGAGCAGAATGCCCCCGCGGAAATGAGCGACCCCTCAGAAATGAGCGACCCCTCATCAGCGCCGGCCCCGCCCTTCATCCTCGACGAGGAGAAGAAGATTATCGACATGGACGTGAATTTCGTCGTGAACCGCACATACGTCAGCGGCCAGTACATGGGCAATGGCGAGCAATTTAACGATTTCGACAAATTCCTGAAAAGCCTCTTGGCAGAGGGAGGAAAAGTGAAAAGCGTAAAGCTCGTCGGTATCTCCTCACCCGAGGGAAGCTACAGCCACAATGCCGACCTCTCAAGAGAGAGAGCAGAGGCGATGGCACGGTACATCAACGAAGTGACGGGTTTCAATATTGACAAAATGGAAATGAGCTCCATCCCGGAGAACTGGGACGGACTGCGCAAGTTGGTCGAGGAGTCAGACCTCACCCGCAAGGACCAGGTGCTCGACATCATCGACGGCGGCCTCGGACCCGACGCCAAGCTCGCGCGCATCCGCAAGACCTATCCCCAGAGCTACCGCAGGATGTTCAACGAGTTCTTCCCCGAGCTCCGCGTGGTACACGTGAGAATGGAGTACGTTCCGGGAAAGAAACCGGCCCCGGCTCCCGCCCCGGCACCCGTTCCCGCTCCGGAACCGGCCCCAAAAGCTCTCCCCGCCGACACCTTATATAATAACGCGCGCGAGGAAGTGGAGGAGAAAGACTGCGACGAGGGCATGCGCCCGATACTCGCCATTAAGAACAACCTGCTCTACGACCTCATCCTCGCCCCCAACCTCGAGGTGGAGCGCTGGTTCGGAAAGAGAAGGCAGTTCTCCGTGATGGCAGAGTGGCAGGCCCCCTGGTACGTGTGGCACAACAACGGCAGGGCATACGAGGTGCTCAACGTGGGCCTCGAGGCACGCTACTGGCTCCACGTGGCGTCGAAATGCGACCGCTGGCTCACAGGCTTCTTCGCAGGAGTGTATTTCATGACAGGAAAGTACGACATACAGTGGGACGCCCACGACGGCGACGTTGACAAAAACGGACTCACCGTATTGAGCAAAGGATACCAGGGAGAGTACTGGAGCCCGGGCATCACCGCCGGCTTCGCCACAAGGATTGCCAAGCGCTGGAACATGGAGTTCTCACTCGGAGTGGGATACCTCTCCACACGCTGGAGAAGATATTACGGAATGTTCGACAACGAGCACCTGATATGGCAGTGGAACGGCGACTCCAACTACTTCGGCCTCACCAAGGCGAAGGTCTCGTTAGTATATCTGCTCGACTACAACTGGCTGAAGAGTATATTTAAAAAGAAGAAGAAATGATGCATCGACATACACATATAGGAAAGAGGATGGCAGGCCTCGCGGCACTCGCGCTGCTCATGGCCCTCACCGCCTGCAACCGCCGGCCCCTCGAGGTGTTCTACCCCGAGACGGTGAGCGTGAGGCTCTGCGTGGCATGGTATGAAGGCTCGCCATACGACGAGTACCTCAAAGCCGAGGGGAAGCCGCTGAGCAATTTCGGTACGTCGAGGAGCGACCTGCCAAACGGTATGACGGTGCTATTGGCGAAAAACGGCGAGAAGGTGACGCAGACCAACATCACCAACGACGTGGAGGAGTACAACCTCTCGCTCGCACCTGGCACATATTATATGATGCTCTTCAACAACACCACGAGCGAGTACAGCAACATGCTCTTCCAGAATATGAGCGACTTCGTGAAGGCACAGGCGACAGTGGGCACCACGACACGCTCCACAAGGGTCTGGGACGACAGCGTGTCATACCTCAACACAGCGGAGAAGATAGGAGTGGCAGTTGACACTCTCGTAATCACAGAGGAGATGCTCAAGAGCCAGCTCTCATTCACAAGCTACGAGAACCGCAACGACCTGCCCGCCGTGCCGGAGGAGAAGATCTTCAAATACTACGAGTCGGTGCAGCTCATGACCACCACACTCACCGTAAGGGTGAAAGTGAGAGGAATAGAGAATATGCAGTCTGTGGTCGGCAACATCGACGGAATGGCCGAGGGCTTCTACCTCTCGCAGGTATGGAGGACGGAAAACAGCGGCACACAATACCTGAGCGGCTGGAAAGTGGAATACGACGATAAAGGCAACGCGTACATCGTTATCTCTGTGCCCACGATGGGACTGCCACACGGAAAGGAGTTCGAGAGCCAGAGAGACAGCACCGACAACGTCCTCAAGCTCCACTTCACACTTAAGGACGGAACGACGATAGACTACACATACAATGTGGGTAAGTATATACACTATACGGACGACAACGGAGGAGACATCGAGGGAACAGTGCTCAAACCCGCCGACGTTACGCTCGAGCTCCTGCTCGAACTCGACGCACCCCTCGTGCCGGAGGAGACACTCCCCGAACTGCCCGACGTTACGCCCGTCACACCCGACGACCCGGGAACAAAAACCGGAGGCTTCGACGCCGAAGTTGCCCCGTGGGAAGATGGAGGCACAGTTGATATAGGATTATAAATTTAAAATAGTATAAACAGCTCGCTCACCGCCAGGTGCGGTCCCGGCTGGGCCGGGTTTGTCCTGGAGCGACAATATAGAGAGTAATAACAATAGTATAAACAGCTTAAACTGAAAGATTATGAAGAGATTTTCAATTTTCGCGGCAGCAGCAGCTGCCCTCATGCTCGCCTCTTGCGCAGAGAGCGGCATCAACGAGACAACAACAGAGGCTATAGCTTCACAAAACTCAGCCTCTAAGACTCCCGTGGCATTCTCATCCTATATGCCCGGCACAACGAGGGCAGGAGCAGTGGCCACTATGGACGACGACAAACTGAAGGAGACAGGCTTCGGCGTGTTCGCCTACTACACAGAGAGTGCTAAGTATGGTGACCAAGGTGTTGACTCCGTTCCTAACTTTATGTACAACCAGGAAGTAACCTATTCTAACGGTTGGACTTACTCACCGCTGAAGTACTGGCCTAACGAGTCAGCACAGGCTACCGACGTTGACCAGCAGACAGACCCCGCCGAGACACCGAGCGGAGCTGACTACCTCTCATTCTTCGCATACGCTCCTTACGTGGACTTCGATGTTGACGGAGAGAACTACAAGAACCTTGAGGATGTTGACAACAGCGATGTCACTAAGTCAGACACTGTTGGTATCGTAGGCGCAACCAACAACGCAACCACTGGCGACCCAATTATCAAATACATTACAGCAGAGAAAGCCAAGAACTGCGTTGACCTCCTCTGGGGTGTTATTCCCGATGACAGCTGCGCGAAATCAGGAGAAGACATCTGGAAGATTTCAAGCTCTGCAAGCACAGAGGGTCAGTCGTTTGACATGGGCTACGCTTGGAAGAATGTTGTGAAACCCAACACAACAGACGTTATCAAGTTCTATTTCCGCCACGCTCTCTCAAAGCTCCACCTCACCGTGCAGGCTGCTTTCGACGAGGTTGAGCCTGGGGAGAATGACATCAACGATGGTACTCTCGACGGAACCGTTATTACCGTTGACAGTGTGAGCATCACCAACTTCGGTCTCGCTAAGGAGGGTTATCTGAACCTCAACAACACTACGTCTGTAACTCCTCTGTGGCAGGATGCTAACGGCAATGCGCTTGCTTTCAAGAGCAACACCATTACAGCCGGTATCGCTAACGATGAAATCAGCGATTCTATCGCAGACAACGGCAAATGGGCTCTGCAGACTCCTACAGAGGGTGTAGATGGAAAATATGGTGTAACATTAACAAAGAAATACTTGCTTCAGAGCGATGATGAAGAGGAGTACGACTGGATGTTCATCCCTGGCACACCGACAGAGAACATCAAGATTTACATCAGCTACTGGGTGACAACAAAAGACGAGAACCTCAAGAACGGTTTCTCACGCATTCACAATGTGATTACAAAAGATATCTCACCGTTTGCACTCTACGCAGGTAAGATTTATACTATCAACTGCATTCTCGGTATGACATCAGTGAAATTTGATGCATACGTAGAGGATTGGGACAGCGACACCACAGAGCAGCCGGTATATCTGCCTATGAACGTTGAGGGAGAATAATCTTCAACAACAGACACACCAAATCCGTAATAAGAGTTAACAATAACTTCTTAGGTACCTTCTAAGATTGAGGCGTGCCTCCGGCGGAGGGAGAGCCCTCCGCTGGGGANCGGCGCCACAAAATAACGAATGAATGACATATAAAATTAAAAATTATCAGAAATGAAAAAAGTACTTTTTATCGCAGCATCCGCTGCCTTGGTTTTTGCCAGCTGCGCCGACAACGCTAAGTTCGACGCCGCAGAGCAGGCAATTAAGGATGGTACGACTGCCGAGAGTGCCGTGAGCTTCGACACTTACAACAAGGCTACTACCACAATCACTCGCGCCGGAACTCCGGGAAGCATCAACACAGAGGTGCTCCGCAAGGCCAACTACGGCTTCGGAGTGTTCGCACACTACACAGGCACTTCCGATTGGGAGAAGGCCTATTCAGAGACAACACCTAACTTCATGTGGAACCAGTTCGTGATGTACAACACCAGCTCAAGCCTCTGGACTTACGAGCCGATGAAATACTGGCCCAACGACAACTCTACCGCCGACACCGATGGCGCCACTGGCAGCAAGGAGGCAAGCAAGATCAGCTTCTTCGCATACGCTCCTTTCGCCGGCGATAAGACAACAGGTAAGATCACAGCTGCCGATGACGAGACCGGTATCGTGAGCATGACATCCAACACCTACAAAGGCGACCCCCTCGTGGCATACAAAATCAACCCAAGCGGTGAGAACGTTGACCTCCTCTGGGGTACTGCCGAGGACGTGAATTACAGTCTCGCAACAGGTGGCACTCAGACAGGTAAGACCGTTACCATCAATGAAGTGGAAGGTAAGGCAGACGTGAACGCCGACCTCACAAAGCAGACCGTGTCAGAGAAAGTGAAATTCCTCTTCAAACACGCACTCTCTAAGGTGGGTGGAAGCCAGACAAACAAGACTGTTACCGTTAAGGACTCTACATTCACAACAAAACAGAAGACTATTACTTACACAGATGATGAAGGTAATCAAAAGGATTCCGTGAAAATCGACACCGTTTGGACAGAGACCGAGACAACGTATGAGCAGGGCGGTCTTATGGCAGTGCTCGACATCGACAAAGACGGAGCAACAACAGGCGGCTACAAGCACGATTCTACAGTTGTTACCATCAAGTCAATCGCTATCACCAACCACAATGCTTCTGCCGTTGACGAGTCAAGTGAGTCTTCAGAGGAGAATCCTGAAAAATTCATCAACTACACTGGAAGTGAAGATACAGAGGCAGGTGTAAGCGAAGATGGCACTGGCTCAACAATTAAGGGCTCTGGCGACGCAAGCAACTATATCGCTGCCGGAGGTTACCTCGACCTTGCTACAGGTGTGTGGACAATTCCCGGATACACCAATGAGGACAGCAAAGCAAGCGAGAGCGGCGACGACGGCGATGACACCGATGATGAGGTTAATAACCTCGCAGACGCTATCGGAGATGTTGTTACCGACCTCAACCACATCATCGTGAGCGAGAACGCAGAGACAGGTTATGAAGCTGACGAGATTTCCGCTACTTTGAAAGACGAGATCGCAGAGCCGGAATCTGTTGCAAAATGGGCAGACCTCCCCAAGGGTCTTACCACAACAGCACAGAACGTGTATAAAGACGAGACCTATCCTCTCATCTTCATGCCGGGCACAAAACCCTCATTCACCGTTACCGTTACTTACCTCGTAAGAACCCAGGACCAGAAACTCGCAAAGGGCTTCTCAGAGGTGGAGCAGACAATCAGCAAGAACCTCTCATTCGAGGAGGCTGTGGAGCTCAACAAGCAGTATAACCTCATCATGCACCTCGGACTCACAGAAATCAAATTCGAGGCAACAGTGCAAGACTGGGATGACGGCTACGACACAAGCTCAACCAGCGGCGACGACAGCGGCACAGGCTCTGGCTCTGGCAGCGGCTCAGGCTCTGGCGACAGCGGCTCTGACAGCGGCTCTGGCGACAGTGGCTCAGACAGCGGCTCAGACAGCGGCAGCGACTCAGGCAGCGGCAGCCAGACCTACGACGTTTACGTGCCCATCAACGTAACGAGCAACAACTAATCCCCACGAGAAGAAAATCTCACACTATAAATCCTACGCCTGCGGGCGCGTGCCGCAACGGCACGCGCACCGGAGGACGAAGGACTTCAAACTAAAAACAAACAAGTCAACACAGACTATATTACAGGCCGAATGGCTTATATAGACCGCAAGGTTTAATGACAGCCAGGAGGTCTCAGCCTCAACAGGCATTATACCTTTAAGGTAATTTGATTGCAGGAGACAACGAATGAAACGCCGCCCAAAGGCAACGCCAAAAGGGTGACTAAAGGAGAAGAATGGCAGGAGGAATTTTTGATTGAAAATAATTTAAAATAATATATATGGGTTTGAGAAGAATTCACATACCGCAGTTGATAGTCTTCGGCGTATTAGCCCTCGGGGCGTGCGCCGACAAGGAGGGTGAGTTCTTTGAGCAAGTGGCACAAGAACGTAATAAGATTTCTTTCGGCGTTTACACCGTAGGAACACAAAGCGGCACAGGCACAGGAGCAAAGACAAGGGTGCTGATGGATAAGTTCGTGGACTCCACACAATTCAAGGTGGGAAGAAGAATAGGAGTGTTCGCATTCTATCACGACAACTCCACCTGGGAGAAAACATCACGCAAAGCGAAGCCTAACTTCATGTTCGACCAGGAGGTTACTAAGGTGAGTGCCGACTCCACCGTGAAATGGTCGTACTCACCAGTGAAATACTGGCCCAATGAGCATGGAACGCAAGTGGAGCCGTTTGGGGAAGAAGGAAAAGACACGCTCATCGTAACAGAGTCGGAAGGCATCGACCGCCTCTCATTCTTCGGATACTATCCCTATTCAGCTACCGGAGACGGTGAATACTATAACATCAATTTCATGGTGTCCGACTCCGACGACATCGGAAGGATGGGAGAGTGGAAATTCGTGCAGAAAGAGAAAGCCGCCGAGAATGTGGACTTTATGATGAGCGACCTGGTGCCCAACCTCACGAAAGACAGCGTGGGAGTGAACGGCATCGTGAATCTCAAATTCCACCATCTGCTCTCGCAGGTGTGGTGTACATACCAGCTCGCCGACTCGCTTGCCAATAACGACCACGCATGGCTCACCATCGACTCCATACGTCTCGAGGGTATTTACGACAGAGGAACGCTCTTGCCAAAATACGACACTTTGACAAAGAAGACGAATTTCCCCTGGACCGTGGACTCGACCCACACCCAGGACTTCATAGCGAGAAACCTGGAGCACCTTGACTCTATGGACGCCCTCTCGCGCCGGCTACTCGTGATACCGCAGAAAATACCAGCCACAGTAGCAACAAAATGCTGGTACACCATACATTTCCCCGCCGACAGCCTGAACCCCAACGGATACAGCTATACAGGCAACTATTACGCAAATCACCTTGCTGGATGTAAGGACAAAAACGGCAATGTAATCAACGAGTGGGAGATGTCGAAGAGATACAGGTATTTGGTAACCGTCGGCCTTTACACCATCAAGTTCAATTGCGAGGTGGCTCCGTGGGAGGACCGTGAGTACAATATCATTGAGGTAGAATAATTTAAGAGAAGAGATATGGGAATGAGGAAACAGACATATTATATACTTGGATTTTTCGCGGCACTCTCATTGGCCGTGGGTTGCACCGACAGCAAAGTCATCGACGAAACCACCGGCACCGACATCAACAACTATAAGGAGTCGCAGCTCGGAGGAGAGATAGGCTGGAGCATTACCACGGAAAATGGCAATGTGTTCACACGTGCACAAGGCCTCCCGGCATCCGTTGCCGCCATAAGAAAGGAAAAGGATGTAACAGACAGCATCCGCGACACCACTGTTGACGTGGGCGTGTTCGGATATTATACCGGTGACAAGAATTTCTGGTCCATTACAGACACGGCAGGCGACAAGGCCTCCATAAAGGCAAACCTCTTCATTAACGAGAGACTCACTTGGAAAGAAGACGACGACACAGCATACTGGTCGCACCCCACACACCGCCACTGGCCAGTAAACTACTGCACATTTATGTCATACTCACCATATCTTTCGGAAATACCGAAAGTGCAGGTGAACCAATATAAAAAGGATGGTATGACAAACAACAGATACTGGTTCTTCTATCGCAATTATGACGCACCGGGCAAACCTAATCTCGCAGAGGATATGACAGCCCAAGCATTAGCATCTGAGGCATACAAAAAAGGCTGGTGGAAGCCTGGAGACTCTGACTCCTTATTACACCTCACAGAATACAAGAAAGGCGACACCGTGATGCCGGCAATACGATATATTATGCCGTATCACTTGGCGATTCACCCCGACATCCTCTACGGCACTTACGGCACACACAGGTTCCAGGACATCACACACGACAAGGATGCCCCCGACGACTATGTGCACTTCACCATGCGCCACGCTCTCGCAAAGAGCTACTGGTATCTCACAAGCCAAATCGACCTCTCCAACACCGCCTCGCTCTTGGGATCTTTAAAGAACGAGAACCAATACTATGTGTCTGTTGATGATATGTCGGATGATGACATCAAGAAGGCCCCGAAAGGTGAAAATTTTACAGATGAAAACCAGAAGGTGTGGAAATTAGACAAATATTACTATGAATATCAGCGCCAAGAGACGAAGCTCGTGATTGAGGAGCTGACGTTTATGGACTTCTACGACCGTGGCACACTGCCTCTGCTCAACGACGGAGTGCCGCAGTGGTACGACCGTGAGCCGAATGTATCTAACGCCGACAACGGTCTTAACGCTAAATCTTTCGAGAACCCGATAAACAGGGCAATAGTGTACAACAGCCTCCTTAACGACACCATAAGCCTCAACTGGAACCAGTATGACTCAAGATATTATGCAGGCTTCAGCGAGACTAACCCCACAAACGAATATGAGGCTAAATATGACAGCACTTTCCTCGTGAGAAGACTTGATAAAGACAACAACCAGATGAATGCCAACTTCACAAAAGACCCGAGGTTCAGAGATGAAAATGCATCAAAAGAATTTTCGGTTATAACCGACACCTCCGACTTTAAAATTACATTAGACAGGTGGGAAACCTGGAGTATTAAACATACAGAGGGAGCAGACGACAATAACGGCAAGATGGAAACGAGCAAAATGATTTCCATGCTCGGAAATAAAGGGCAGCTATATGTGATGAACATACCGCAGGAGGCAAGCCATTGGACACCTATGGCACGACTCCGCTACCGCACCATCGGTCTCGACAGGGGCACACGTATTTATCAATATAAAAACGAAAGTGAGACGAAGAATATAGAAACAAATTATGATAGCGACCATAACTTCTATTTCTATGTGGTCAACCCCATGCGCACCAGCTCCGGATATTTCAACCGAGACCTCGTGGGAGGACGAAGATATAAGATGAAGATAAGCCTCAACGCAGAGTATCTCGAAATACTCGCCGACATACAAGACTGGGATGTCGAGGACATCACATACTCCGATGTCAAGCAGGGTGTGACAGTCCCCAACACTGGTGCCATAAACTGGGTGAAATCAACTGATGGCTTCCCCAAAACAACCTCCGACGGAAAAGTATATTTGAACCAGTTCAACGGAATGTTCACATTCCTTATCGCAAGCCCCATAGGGGCCACCTGGACCGCCACACTCGTTACAACAGGAGGAGAAAACGGCGCATTCAACTTCTATACCGATGATTCTTACACAACAGTGAGAGGAAATGGAACTACTATAAGCGATAAGGTGGATGGAAAGACGCAAACGGTGTATGTCAGGGCAACGAACCTCCACGGAGGAAGGTCGGCGGACAACACCGCAATCCTGAGGTTCTTTATTACATACGCCGACGGCTCGGAAAACTCCGAGCTTATAACACAGCTCACAGGAAGTGACCAATTCTCAGAGTGGACATTAGTACAGTCTAAGAACTAACAGGCAGTAAAAACGCTAAATGTTAAAAGAATGAAGAAGATGACTAAGATATTATTCAAAACAGCCACAGCCTTGGCGCTCGCCACGGCCATGGCTCTCAGCGCCTGCCAAGACAGGATGACAGGGTGGGGAACAGAGACGGATATCACTGCGGAGACCGATGATGACAATACCCTCTCTTTCTATACCTACCTGCCATACAGCTACGGAGACGCAACAGCCAACCAGGTGAGGACAAGGGCATCGCTTAACGATACCACGGCGTATGGAGACGACACCCACCGTGAAAACTATATCGATAACATGGACATCTTCATCTACAAAAGCGACGCCACCGCGGAAGACAAACCTATATACACAAGTATGGGAATACACTATGAGCAGATAGACTCCGACGCGCACTATAGTATAAAGGATGGCGATGGAAATATAATCGAGGGACATAATTATGGCGACCCACATAAAGGATGCCTCTACAAGATAATGCTCCGCGTTACTGATAATGACAAAAAGCAAATCTTTGGTGATTATTACAGTAATCCCGTGAAAGTGGCTCTCATCGCCAATAGACCCTGGTCGGGATATAAAGACACAGAATACTCAGTGCAGTCGCTACGCGAGACGGTAATCAACACCTACTGGCCATCGATGAACTGGAACTCATACACCTTCCCGATGAGCGGAATGGCGGAGATAACACCTACGCCTGGAACAAAGACAGATACTATCATTAATGCTGATGGTACGGTGATATACCAGGATATGACTGTTCTAAAGAGCATCTCAGGCATCATTCCACTAAGAAGGGTGGCAGCAAAGGTACAGTCGTATATCAATGTCGTGGACTCAGCGATACAGAAAGATGATGAAGGAAATGAGGCCGTGTATTTCCCGGTTAAAGACCAAATCAGGGTGAGCTTCTACAACGGTGCCACAAGGACTATGATCGACAGCACCTTGTCAGAAGATACACTTATTAAAGACCAATGCTTCTATGACTTAAGAAACAGGGTAACAAGAAAGGATTCAATCACTCATTACGAGGAAGTGCGTGATGAGAATGGTAATGTGATAGAAGCCAACAGGGCAGTGCCTTATTTCTATACCCACGAGCAGTTTTATACTTACCCGAGGATATGGACAGAGAACAAATCGGACATGACTTCTGGCGTGACTGCCGACTACGACCCGAGGTTCGTGGTTATGGTGCCCTGGAAACTGAGAGTAGCAGGACGAAGCGGTGATGAAGCAGAAACCTACAGCACGCCGTTCTCCACATACTACCAGTTCTCCGCCAACCGACGCACACACCGCTTCGACCGCAACACCTTCTATAAGCTGTATATAAAAATCACACAGCCGGGAAGCCAGACGGAGGCAGTGCCGGTGGATGTTACACCGCTCGGATATACTATACAGCCCTGGGGAGAGGTTACTATGGGTAACGGTATCGGAGACAACGTGGTGGGAGAATTCGTGTCATACCAGTATCTCGTGGTGGACCCTCTGACGAAAGTGGTGAAAAACTCAAGTTCAACTACTTTCACCTATTCTTCCTCTTCTTCTGTGACGGCAAGAGTAATATACGCAAATTTTGCTGATTACTCAGATGCAGGTACGACAAACTGGAGTGAATGGAAAGAGACAGATGCAGCACACAAAGACAGCATTGAAGACCACTACTTTGTAACAGTTGATGAGAGTTCTCATACTATCAAAGTAACCCATGACTTGAAAAACGAAAATGTGAGCCATGAAATATGGGTGGAGGTGGAAAATGATGATCATCTTACTGAAGTTATAAAGATTTATCAGTATCCGGAAATTTATATTACCACCCTCGACGGAGACAATGTATTTGTAAATGGATATTTCTCGCATGTGGCTAATGGTGGAAAAAGAGGAAGCTACAATACCTCTGGTTATGATTTCAATGGTAATTACACCTATTATTATAAGCAATTTGACAATAATTCTACTACTGTTTATGGTTCCTTGGTGACAGAATTAACAAGTACTGATGGCAACTTGACGAATAATAGGTTGATATGTGTAAATGTAACCTCTTTTGATAATGATAATGGTTATTATACTGTTGATGGCACAAAGTATTACTATATCATTGGCGATCCGAGGGTAAGTGGCAATTATACGAGCAGCGATTTGACAGATTATTATGGTAATGTGGACTCTACTTGGACAGAAACAACAGGTAGAGGTAGGCAGCAAAGGACAGAAACAAAATCAACTTCAACCTGGAAATGGGATGGTACAGCTGCAAGTAAAATTATGATAGGTTCTACAACTGTAACAGGAAGACAGTTGATTGCACCTGCGTTCTTGCTTGCCTCTGCTTGGTCTTCATCTGGTCCACATAGTTTTGAAACTGCTCAGAAACGAGCTGCCACATACCAAGAGTCTGGTCATCCGGCAGGACGCTGGAGGCTGCCGACAGAGGCAGAGATTCAATTCTGTGTGTATTTGCAAAATCAAGGACTGATTCCAACGCAATTCGGACCAGACGCTTGTTATTGGGCAAGCAGCGGAAGAGCATATTATAATGGATCTTTCATTAATGAAGATGAAGTTTTTTATACTTATAAACAATGGGGTCAAGTATATAAAGGATATAACAAAACGTGCTATTCCCGCCCCGTTTATGACGTTTGGTATTGGGGGTATGACACATACGACGATGCTCAGTATCATATAAGGCCTGATAAGACCACTGAATACGCCACACAGCGATAATAGTTTATTCTTAAAAGACGATGAAAATGAAGACAAGACATATATTAGCATTGCTCGCGGGATGTTTGTTAATGCTCGCTGGCTGCGCCGACAGATATGATGTTGGAGCTAATGGAGGAACCTCCACGAATATGGTGGAGGGCACTCCCGTGGTTATTGATTTCAACGTCAATCTTCCCTCTATCAGCAGCACAACAACAACCCGTGCCATGAGTCCCGCACCTGTGGTATGGTATGACCAGTACGGCAACAAGCACGACGACAGGATACAGGATATATGGGCATTGGTATTCGATGAGAACGGACTGCTCTACGAAATAGTGCAATGTGAGCCGGGATCATACGAGTCGGGAGGCTCAAAACCCTACACCCCGACAGCAGGCGAGGACTCCCTCTACTACACCCCGTTCCACGTAGTGCTGCATGCCACCTCAAAGCCCAGGGCCGTACACCTCGTGGCTAATTATGACCCTACAAAAAATGCCACTACAAATACTGAAAGCGCCGTGTTTGGAAAATTTGAGACCAATGACACCGCCGAGGCCTACTGGCAGAGAATTTATTTGGATAAAGGAATACAAATTGAGGAGGATGAGAACGGAGTGATTAAGGCTACAGACTCTACACTTCAGTATTTCCAGTATGTGCCGCTGGTGCGCAACTATCTGAAGGTGAATATAAGAAATAGCGATACAGAAGGGTTGGAACTTTTAGGCTTTTATGTGTTCAACAGACCCACTAGTGGCACGGTGGCACCATACAACTCTAATGCGACTCCCGAAGATCCGACGAATCCCTTGGCAAACTACTTCGCAGTGTATTATAATAAAGTGAAAGATAAATACCCTACTGTAAGGACGTATGAGGAAATCGTAAAGGAGCAAAATTACCTGTGCAATGAGCCTACGGAGATAATAGTTAAAAATGATTTGTCGGATATAGATTCAACTGGCTCTAAAGACTATAAATTCCCCTTTGTGAATCCTGACAGCACCATCTATATGTATGAGAGAAATATTGACAAAACCACATCGTACCCTTCATTCATTGTGTTTAAAGGAATTTATGGTGGTGGCAAGGATACCACATACTACAAGGCAGATTTCGTGTATCAAGAAAAAGAAGTTGATTCACAGAATGATACCGTGTATGTAACGAAGAATTATCACCTGATACGTGATTTCGCATACACCTTAAATATAACTAAGGTACACGGTCCGGGTATGAAAACTATCTATGAGGCAATAAACTCGCCTGCTATGAACAACTTCTCGTCATCTACGGTTACCAAGGAACTTACCAATATCGCCTCTGACACCGCACGACTCTTCGTGAGTTTCACCGATGAGCTCTTCACAGCCACGGATGCAGGGACGATAGTGGAACTGAAATACAAACATATTCCTAATACAAGTGAAGATTCTATTAACATTGTGGCTAATAAGATGAAATCTCGAGGTGAGACAGTAGCCGACAATGAAGATTATGTGGTGATGATTGGAGCCGAAAACGGAGAATGTATTGCAGAGGTGGTAGAATTGAGTGACAAGGACATAAGTAAAGTGGATGAAAACGACGGCTATAGGACTATTAAGTTTAAATTAAAAGCCCCGCCAGAGGATGGTATCGCATCACAGACAATAACGATTTCCAGCAGCACCGGTCTTGCACGCGAGATTACCATAGAGCTTTCAAGGCCAATGACATTCAAGGCTAAGAAATATGTCGGCGAGGCCAATGACACTGTTACCGTGGCCTTCTCAGTTCCCACGGGCCTCTCACAGCGCCGCTTCCCGCTGGTATATAAAATTCACTCATCCAATCGTAACATTTACCCGAATGTGCAGCATCCTGATTTCGGCACAGAGGAAGAGGGTAATGTGAAGAAAATGCCGGTGGTGGTGGGAAGTGTTACTGATAAGGACTCCGACAATCCTACATACGGCGACTACTATTTCCAGCGCACCATAACATGGGAGGAATACAGCAGTGCCAAGAACCAAAACGGATTCAAGTGGTTCAACTGCTACTTCAGTGTCGTGGACAAAGACATCGATGAGGCTTACAAAGATGAAATCACCGTTACCGGCGGCCAGTACTTCGGATATAACACTGTGAAAGCGGTGCTGGTTGAATAGCGACGGAGTCGCTATTCAAATTGACAATTGATAATTGATAATTGACAATTATGCGGCGGAGCCGCTTTTGGATATGAAAAAAAGATTCGACATATTAATGGCTTTTACGGTTGCCATACTCTTGGCAGCCTGTGCCGACAGTAAGATTACTGAAAGCGGCAGGGTGAGCGATGAAAACGGTCAGGAACTCACGCCTCTGTCGTTTAATGCCTATATGCCCGACAACAATTCAACGACGACAAGGGCAGGAAAGTATGGCTCTTTAAGCACAACCACTATCCACAGCGATGACGCCGGTTTCGGAGTGTTCGGTTATTACACCGAAGGGAAAAGATACGAAGAGTTGAACGACACTGCTGCAGAATCGACAACCCCTGCCCAGCTTTGGCCCAACTATATGTATAACCAGAGGGTGTATTATGATGACCAATGGTGGTCGACAACACGAAATACTTGGGTGTATTCACCGATTAAATATTGGCCCAACGAGACCGGATATGAGGCAGGTGGGGCTGTTGACAGCCAAGACCCGGCTGCCACATCGCCAAGCGGGCCCGACAGGCTCTCGTTCTTCGCATACGCTCCATACGTGTATGTTGACCCGACCACCGGTAAAATCGACGCTTCAAGGGGCTCATACGCCGACAAGGGTGATACCACCGGCATCGTGAAGATTTCCACTAATGAGGATACCGGCGACCCGCTGATAACCTACGTGGTGTCGGACGACGTGGAAAAGTCGGTGGACTTGCTCTATGCCGTGGCACCATCGACAAATG
>Ga0065708_1000180_pt1 | contig 24609 bp, 18 predicted proteins | sample Hoacrofraction12_2_FD_59095 | JGI IMG/M metagenome (GOLD analysis project Ga0065708, IMG submission 59095) | Hoatzin crop microbial communities from Cojedes, Venezuela, sample from fiber fraction 12 v1 | ecosystem: Host-associated > Birds > Digestive system > Esophagus > Crop | place: Venezuela... | reverse complement strand
TTGGCAGAGTGTCAGATATTTACTATCTTTGCACTCCCAAAATGGCGAAAAACGCCCACTGCTGACTAAACCTTGCGCCGACCGGCGCGTCTAAACCATAATAAGAGCAAAAGTAGAAATAAAAAACGAAAAAGCAATGAATACAGTTATGAAAAAGATTACCTTTATCCTTGCCGCTATGCTCTGCGTGCTCACCGGCTATGCCCAGCGCGCAACCATCAGCCCCAAGAGTGGCTATCTGATTACCGCCCTGACCGGCTCGCAAGAAATCGGCTATGATAACGGCTTTGGCTCCGTGTGGTACCACAAACTCGTATCGCTGCGTTTGCAAACTGCCGACTACGCGGGCGAAAAATCTACCGGTATCATCAAGACCCCGGCAAACAACTTCTACTTCAAAGATGATGTCTTGCAATTTGTGTGCCAAACGAAAACGAGTTCTGCTTACATGATGCTCACCCTGCCAAAGGGCTACAAAATCACCGGCTATACTATCAAGTTTAACTGCGGCGCTGACAATGTCAACGGCGAAGAGGTTAAGCGCGTAAACCAATATTGGTACCTGCGCGAAGTAGAGAACGACTTCTCTACCGTGGTGAAGGAGACTAAGTTCTACGCCTACGAAGCCAACGACTCCACCCACGTGCTGACGCGTTCTTCGACCGCTAACGCCGAGATGGACAATATTCTCTATTTCGAGTTCAAGGGTAATAACTCCAAGACAAGTGAGGTTCCATTCTATGGGACTCAGACGTATCTCCAGATGGCCGCCATCAACATCACCTACTTCGAGGTGACCTACTCCGTTGACGGCAAAGTGCCCGTGGACATGGTGCCCACGTCGGCATCCGATGAAGGTGTGGACTATACCCAAGCAGCCGTGAACACCGAGAAACTCGTGCTCGGCGAAGTAAGCACCCACACGAAGGATGATGTCACCTACTACTCCTTCAATTCCGATAGCGTGAAGTACATCCCCGCCTACATGAGCCTCTACGAGAGCGACGCAGTGGAAGGCGGCGTGCTTGGTGCCAAGGAAGGCTCCAAGGGTATCACCTCCACCTTGCTCGACGACAGCAAATACTACTACACCCTGAAGCCCGGCAACTCGAGCTACGACTACTACATCGAAGCCCCCGTTGAAACTCACTGGGTGAACGGCGGACAGGCCCGCACGGCCTACTTCTACTACCGACTCACCGGCGCAACCATCAACTATAAGTATAGCACCGAAAAGGGTGTCGCCGAAGACATCAGCGGTGGTTTCTATATCTCCTACGTTTCGGGCGGCACCACCTACTATCTCACTCCGAGTCTGAGTGTTAAGACGAGCGGTAAAGGAAACAAGAAGAAGACGACTTACACGTATAGCCTGTCGGTCAGCACGGACACCAAACTGAAGTGGAAGATTGACGGCCAAGGCCGCGTGTACACCACCCGCTATGTCACCGATACCCAAGAAACCGAAACGTTCTACCTCTACTTCACCACGACCCAGACTCAAAACAACTACAAGCTGAAAGCAACGGGCGACTACGAGACGCTGGAAGACTACGTGTGGGCAACTGCCACGCTCGACGCTGACCGCCACCTGCTCATCAACGACTACTATGTCTGCTTCGATATCTATTCGGACCTTGTTTCCTCCGAAGGTGGTAGCGGACAGAGCATCAGTTGGGGAGTTTATGTACGCGAGAAGCTTTCCGGAACTAGCAGCAGTTACTATGGGAACACCTCTCAATACGTTGCCATCACCTACGACACGGCGGAAACCGAGGGCGACACCACGCCCTACACCCTGACGGTATACGACAAGGACGGTACGACCGTGCTGAAGCAAGTGGAGGTTAGCCAGACCAACTCCGAAGGCAGCATCACCGTGGACGGCTTCAACAACGATGCCCTGAAGTTCAACATCTCCGGCGCCGACGATGCCCGCGCACACCTCACTTTCAGCCCCGTCATCGAACCGCTCAACCCCTACGTTGACTACACCAACGTGCAGGGCGTGACCGACAAACCCGGCAAATACAGCGTTCACCTCGCCGCAACCGACTTCACCTTCGGCATGTCGACCGGCGTCACCTTCGGCATTCCCCAAGACGACGGCTCGGAAGAGTGCGAATTTATGTTCAACGAACTCAACTCCAAGTACGGCGACTCCAGCTATCCCTACGGCTACAACGGCGACGCCCGCTACTACTACGTAGAGAGCGAATACGAGCAAGAATACGAGCTCAATCCCTACAAAGACCGCGCAGCAGCCGCCGACGACAGCAAAGCCTCCGAGAAGACCGCCACCGTTCGCGCCGGACGCCAAGGCTATAAGTTCAACAACTCCGGCGACCTCGACAAGGGCAACACCAGTAGCGGCTCGCAGTACCTCGAAGAATACCGCTTCGACAAAAAGGACTACGAGGACAACTACGGCGGCTTCAGCGAAGTGAAACTCCGCGTGAGCGGCAACGGCGGCAACACCCGCAGCAAGTTCGTCCTCAAAAACGCTGACGGCACCGAGAGCGAGAGCGACTCCATCTACCTCTTCACCGCCGACGAAACGAAGTACAACATCGCTCCCACCACCAGCACGCCCCACGTGCAAGTGCTCGAATACAACCTGTACCTCTCGGCAACGACCGCCGACGGCACCATCGAACTCGAATGGGTGAAGCCCTATGCTGACGACCAGTACCTCTATCAGATTCCCGGCACGCTGAGCAACAGCGAAGAGCCCTTCGCCGGCGTGGCAGTTTACAACAGTGGTTCCGTGACCAGTGCCGACGTTTACAAAGAAATCAAGGCCTCGATTGAGAGAGGAGACGCCAACGCACCCGCCGACCTTGCTCACGTGCTCTTTGTTGACCTCTCGCTGACCAGCAACCTCGTCATCGACGTGGCCGGCGACGAAGAGACCACCTCCGAAGACCAGAAGAGCCTCCAAGCACTGCGCGACTCCATCTCGCCCAATGCCCTCATCTTCCTGCCCTATCCGCAGGTAGTCTATAAAGACAACTTCTGCTACCGCGCCGAGAGCGGCGATATGGAAGCAGCCGGCAACATCGTGCTCACCGACTGCATCCCCTTCTACACGCCCTACGAGGTGAAAGTGTCCTCCGCCAACTACGCCGAATATCGCCGCAACCTCAGCCACCGCAATGGCAAGGTGAAGCGCGCCACTCTCATCCTGCCCTTCACCATGTCGCTCAACGACAGTGCCCAGAAGGTCAGCCTCAACGAAGCCGGCTCCACCGACACCCTCTGCGTGGTGAACATCTACGAGCTCAAGGAAAACTGCCTCTCGATTGACGCCTCCAAGATTGGCAGCAGCGACAACTACGGCGAATACTTCGACATCGAATTCGGCCCCGCCGCCAAGACGAGCGACAACTTGGCCTACCCCAACTATCCCTACCTCGTAGACGTGGAAAAATATCCTGACACCATCAAGGATTCGAGCTTCCTCATCCGCGAATACGCCGCCACCATCTATCTTCGCAGCGAAAATTTCTCCAGCAGCAGTGCGAACAGCACAAGCGAAACGACCGGTCGCGGCGTCACCACCTCCTCCACCGCCGCTCCTACCACCGGCACCACGACCTCGTATGAGACGTATAAGAACCAGTATGTCGGAGGTAGCGAAAGAACCGGCTACGTCAACACCGTTGACGCAACTACCGGTGAAAAAACGGCGAACGCAACCACCTTCACGAGCTATGGCGGCTACACCGGCGAGAAACTCACCGTGAGCGCAGACGGCGAACAGTTCTACTACTTTGCCTCCAACCGCTTCTTCGCCTCCAGCAACTTGTTAGGCAGCAGCGACTACGTCTACAACTATCCGTTCCGCGGCTACTTCTACGTCAGCAGCAGCAGCAGCAGCGGCGGCGGAAGCTTGGCAACCATCGCAAAAGAATTGAATATCGTCTTCAGCCACGGTGATGACATCGTAATCAGCGAAACCACCACCGGCGTTCAGGAAGTTAACAAAGACGCCAACGGTCCGATGACCGTCTACAACGTGCAAGGCATGCTGCTCTACAAGGGCGACAGCAAAGCGCTCAGCGAGCTCGGCCTGCAGCAAGGCGTCTATGTAGTAAATGGTAAGAAGGTGATGGTGAAATAAAGCCATCCCTTCTTCCCAAACCCCTCATAAAAACTTCCTTGAAACAAAAACGCAGACGAAAGATGAAATTAAACGAACTGAAACGATACAGCGCGCCGGCCGTGACCGTCGTTAGGGCTGCAATTCCGCGACCCGATGGCAACGAACGAGGACGAGGACGATACCGGTGGCGGCCTGCCGTTCCCTGCTGTGAGTAAGCAGCCGTCGTACACCGACTCGCGCGAACGCCGCGAAATCAAGTCGGCCGGCGAGGGCAGTTTGTGGGGTGGAAAAAGCAAATTGGGCGGACTGTGGGAGTAAGCCCCGCCGCCACTCACCCTCCCGAACACTGACTCCCCTCACTCTTAAAACACTAACATTCATTGCTCTTATTATAATTTTATTTTCGAGAAGTGCGACTGCCGAGCGCGGTGGTCGCGCTTTCTTGTTTCCCGAATCTTGACTCCCTATGCACACCCTCTTCTCCCTGCTCGCCGCTTCGTCGCTCGACAGTCTGGACGCGTGGACCCGCACGCTGACGGGCTGGGGCATCACGCTGGGCAAGCGCATCCTGCTGGCCGCCATCATCTACGTTGTCGGCCGTTTCCTCATCAAACTGGTTTGCAAAGGCGTGGAGCGCCTGCTGAGCAAACCCAAGGTCGATGCCTCCGTGCGCAGCTTTGTGCGCAGCCTCGTGAACATCACGCTCACCGTGCTCTTGCTCATCAGCATCATCGACGTGCTCGGCATCAGCACCACGTCGTTCGCCGCCCTGCTTGCCTCCGTCGGCGTGGCCGTGGGCATGGCCCTGAGCGGCAATCTGCAAAACTTTGCCGGCGGCCTCGTGATTCTGCTCTTCAAACCCTACCGCGTGGGCGACTGGGTGGAGGCGCAAACCTACAGCGGCACCGTGCGCGAAATACAAATCTTCCACACCATCATCGAAACCATCGACCTCAGGCGCGTCTACGTGCCCAACAGCCTGATGAGCACCGCCGTCGTCGTGAACCACACCGCCGGCGAGCTGCGCCGCGAGGAATGGGTGGTGAGCCTCGTCTATGGCAACAACCTCGACCACGCCGTGAGCCTGCTTCGCGACCTTATGCTCCGCGACGACCGCGTGCTCAAGGGCGAAGGCCAAGCGCCCGAGGCCAAAGTGAAGGAACTCGCCGGCTCGAGCGTGGACATCGTGATGCGCTGCTACGTCGCGACCAAAGACTACTGGCCCGTGCACCACGACATGCTCGCCCAAATCTACAAAGCCGTCGACGCCGACCCCGCCCTCGACTTCGCCTTCCCCACGCAAACCGTGCACGTTGAGAACAGGTCATAGGTCACAGGTCACAGGTCACAATTTATTTTTCGAACATTAAAGCCATTCATTTTTATATTAAACCCGCGCCCCGCGTTCGCGTCTAATCTTATGCGTCATCGTTCCCTCGCCCTCCTCCTTCCCCTCTTGCTCGCCTTCGGCTCGCAAAACACATTTGCCCAGACGGGGCAGGGCAGGCGGCTGCGCGTGATGGAGTGGAACGTCGAAAACCTGTTCGACACGATTGATGCGCCCTCTTTGCAGGACGACGCGTTCACGCCGACGGGCGCCAACGGATGGACGAGCAGCCGCTATTGGNGCAAACTCGGACGCCTCGCCCGCACCATTGCCAATGCCGGCGAACTGCAGCCCGTCGACCTCGTGGGCCTCTGCGAAGTGGAGAACGACAGCGTGCTGCGCGACCTCACCGAACGCACCTACCTCCATCGGCTCGGCTACGAACGCATTTGCGCCTCGACNTCCGACGTGCGCGGCATCAGCGTGGCGCTGCTCTACAATCCGCTGCGGTTCCGCCCGCTCGCCGGCCGCTCCATCGCCGTGCCCCATGAGCCGGACGAGCGCCCCACGCGCCACATNCTCCACGTNTGCGGCGAGGCCGTGAGCGGCGACACCCTCGACGTGTTCGTGGTCCACTTCCCCTCGCGCAGCGGCGGCCGCAAACCGACGGAGCCCTATCGCCGCCGCGCCGCCCGCCTCGTGCGCAGCCTCATCGACAGCATCTGCGCCGCGCGCCCCGCCGCCGCCTGCCTCGTGATGGGCGACTTCAACGACGAATACCGCAACGNCGCCATCCGCCGCGACCTCGGCGCCCGGCTGATGGGCGAAGGCGATGCCGCCCCTGCCGACGGCCTCATCGACCTCGCCGCGAGCAGCAAGAAAGGCGCGGCCGAAGGCACCTACGTNTTCCGCGGACGTTGGAACCTGCTCGACCACATCCTCGTCTCCGCCTCCCTGCTCAACGGCCGTGCNCGGCTGCAAACCTCGCCCGCCGACTGCCGCATCTACGCGCCGCCNGCCCTGCGCGAATCCTCNCCNCACACCGCCTTCAAGCCCCGCCGCGCCTACCTCGGAACGTTCTATCANGGTGGCACAAGCGACCATTTTCCCCTCCTGCTCGACCTTTGGTGGTGAGAAATAGGGCCTAAAAGCAGAAAAATCGGCCGAAAGTTTGGCATATTGAAAACAAAGTCCTAATTTTGCGTCCGCAAAAAATAACAACACACAAAAATAAGAACGCACACACAATGATTGTAGTACAAGTGAAAGAAGGCGAGAACATCGAACGCGCCTTGAAGAAATTCAAAAGAAAGTACGACCGCACGGGCGTTGTGAAAGAACTCCGCCGCCGCCAGCAATTCGACAAACCCTCCGTCTTGAAGCGTCTGGCCAAGGAGCACGCCGTATACGTGCAGAAGCTTCGCACCGCCGAAGACTAAGTCGCCACGGCAGCCGCCCGCTGCCACAGCCAAAGAGTCAGCCGACCTCCCTCGGGAGCGCGGCTGATTTTTTTGTATGCCCGCTTTTTGAAAGAAAAATGAGCGAAAAATTGCTAAAAAATTTGCATACGTCAGAAAAGTTCCCGAACTTCGCCAATGCAAAGTAGCCCCACCGGCGAAACACGCGTATGAACGAGGATTTGAAAGCACGTTTCTTGGCCTACATGGCAGCCGACCGCGGCCGTTCGCCNCACACCCTGCGCGTCTATGGCGACACGCTNNNCGAGGTGGAGGCCTACTTCACGGCCCTCGACGAAGGCATCACGTGGCAAACGCTCGACAAAGACGTGGTGCGCCGATGGATGGCCGAACGCATTGAGGGCGGACTCAAACCCCGCAGCATCAAAAACCACCTCAGCGCCCTGCGCTCGTTCTACAAATACCTGATGCTCATCGGCGCCGTCGANAAGAACCCCATGCTCTTGCTCGAAAATCCCAAGACCGACAAACCGCTGCCCACCTTCCTGAAAGAGAGCGAGATGGACCGCCTGTTCGACAACGTGAGCTTCGGCGACGGCTTCGAAGGCAAGCGCGACCGCCTCATCCTGCTCACGTTCTACTCCACCGGCATNCGCCTGAGCGAACTCGTCGGCCTGCGCGTGAGCGACATCCACCTCTCCAGCNGCGACCTCAAAGTGCTCGGCAAGCGCAACAAAGAACGCATCGTGCCCTTCGGCGACGAGCTGCGCAGCGAGATGGGCGCCTACATCGAAGCATGGCACGCCGAATGTGGCCCCGCCGACGGCCCCCTCTTCCCCGCCAAAAAAGGCGGCCCCCTGAGCGCCAACCAAGTGCGCCGCATCGTGCAGCAAAACCTTGCCCGCGTGACCCAACAAAAAAAGAAGAGCCCCCACGTGCTTCGCCACACCTTCGCCACCGTGATGATGAACCACGGCGCCGACCTCGAAGCCGTTCGCCGACTCCTCGGCCACGAAAGCCTCGCCACCACNCAAATCTACACCCACACCACCTTCGCCGAACTCAAAAAAGAATACCAAAACGCCCATCCACGGGCATAAAAATCCAACACTAACCCCAAACNAATAGGAGGTACACTATGGAACTTAAAATCAAAGCCATNCACTTCAACACGACCGAAAAGTTGAACGATTTCATCGCTCGCAAACTGGCCAAACTCGAGAAAAACAACGAACGCATCCAAAAAGCCGAGGTGACCCTGAAAGTAGTGAAACCCGAAGCCGCCAACAACAAAGAAACATCCATCCACCTCTTCTACCCGGGNGGCGAAGTGCACGCCGAAAAAGTGTGCGACACGTTCGAAGAAGGCGTCGACCTCTGCCTCGACGTGCTGATGCGTCAAATGGAAAAGCAAAAAGACCGTGAGCGTCGCCCGTAAACCGCGCGCCACAGCATAAACGCCTCGCCCCGTCCCCAGCCGCCAAAGCCGGGACGGGGCTCTTTTTTTGCCAACCTTTTGGAAAATCGCTGNGAAATGAGTATCTTTGCGGGCGAAAGGAGAAATNNNAGAAATGAACACCGTCTCACTCAGCGATTTTCGCAGTCAAATGGCTGCTCTCTTCGACCAAGCAGCAGCAGGCAAGCGCGTATTCATCCGTCGTCGCAAAAAAGTGTATGCCCTTGTGCCGATTTCTGACGAGAATTCAGGTATTACCCCTGAACTACAAAAGAAAATTGACAAAGCACGCAAAGAATACAGCGAAGGCAAACTCACATGCGTTAGTACGCCGGAAGAAATGAAAGCTTTCCTGAATGCGTTATGACCTATAAGGTNGTATTTTCGTCCGATGCAGAACGGAGTATGAAGAAATGGAAGAAATCTTCTCCCGTACTCTTCAAGAAACTTCAGAAGATTCTGTTGGAGTTGATGGAACACCCACGGACGGGAACCGGCCATCCGGAAGCACTTGTTGGAGGGGGCGACGTTATGTATAGTCGTCGAATCACAGGACAACATCGTATTGTGTATGAAATACAAGATGAACGTGTTGTTGTGGTGGTAATCTCGGTCGAAAAACATTATTCTGACAAATAGCGCCTCTTCCTCCTCGCGCGCGCGTGCGCGCGTTCCTTATTTATTTATTTATACGCGCGTGCGCGCGCGTGAGGGACGGGGCTTTTCTTCGGCGGGTGGCTTGGGNAGTTGGCGGCNAGGCTCGCAAAACCGCGTTGTGGGCAGGGGAAAATAAATTTGTGACTATAATTTAAAAATTATAGCCTGTAATTTTAANATTATAGNCACAAATTTTTAAATTATAGTCACAAATTTGTTTTTTGTCCCGCAGCNNNCNGAAATTTGGAGNCGGCAAATGAATTTTTGAAGCCGGCAAACGGATTTTTGGAGGCNGCGGGCAGGTTTTTTGAGGGATGGGAGANTGGGTTTTGGAGACGTTTTAGGCGTTTGGAGGGTGGGGAAGAGGGTAGAAAGTGAGAGAGTTTGAAATGAAAAAGCAAAAAAAATGGAAAAAAGTTTTGTGTGTAAAATATAATCACTACCTTTGCACCCGCTTTGAGAGACGCTCTAAGTTCAGAAGCGACTGAAACGCGAGGGCGCGCTTGAGTCTCGAATGCAGGGCTTTGAATAAGCACGGGCGAATACCAGAGTGGCCAAATGGGGCAGACTGTAAATCTGCTGGTTTATACCTTCGGTGGTTCGAATCCATCTTCGCCCACACTCCAAGCGGGTCGCTGCAAGGCGGTCTGCAAAAGGGAAGCGGAAATAGCTCAGTTGGTAGAGCACTAGCCTTCCAAGCTGGGGGTCGCGGGTCCGAGTCCCGTTTTCCGCTCAAAGAANAAAATGCTGTTATAGCTCAGTGGTAGAGCACTTCCTTGGTAAGGAAGAGGTCGCGAGTTCAAATCTCGCTAACAGCTCCACTGCCATGCGGTGTCCGGTCGGCGAAGTGTCGGCGGGGCATTGTTGGCGCAATTAAAACGCTACTCATTCTAATTTATTATTTACAGATATGGCAAAAGAACATTTTGAGAGAACTAAACCGCACGTAAACATTGGTACGATCGGTCACGTGGACCACGGTAAGACGACCCTTACCGCCGCCATTACGACGGTGCTTGCAAAGCAGGGTCTGTCGGAAGTGAAGAGCTTCGACCAGATTGACAATGCTCCCGAAGAAAAGGAGCGCGGTATTACGATTAACACTGCTCACGTTGAGTATGAGACCGCTAAGCGTCACTACGCACACGTTGACTGCCCGGGTCACGCCGACTACGTGAAGAACATGGTGACGGGTGCTGCCCAGATGGACGGTGCCATCATCGTTGTAGCTGCCACCGACGGCCCGATGCCCCAGACGCGCGAACACATCCTTCTCGCCCGTCAGGTGAACGTGCCCCGCTTGGTAGTGTTCTTGAACAAGTGCGATATGGTGGACGACGAGGAAATGCTCGAACTCGTTGAGATGGAAATGCGTGAACTTCTCGCTCAGTATGAGTTCGAAGAGGACACCCCCATCATCCGCGGTTCTGCCCTTGGCGCCCTGAACGGCGACCCGAAGTGGGAAGCCAGCGTAATGGAGCTCATGAACGCCGTTGACGAGTGGATTCAAGAGCCCGTTCGCGACACCGACAAGCCCTTCTTGATGCCTGTTGAGGACGTATTCTCCATCACCGGCCGCGGCACCGTAGCAACGGGTCGTATCGAAACCGGCGTAGTGAAGGTGGGCGACGACGTTCAAATCCTCGGCCTTGGCGAAGACAAGAAGTCGGTTGTGACCGGCGTTGAAATGTTCCGCAAGATTCTCGACCTTGGCGAAGCCGGCGACAACGTAGGTCTGCTGCTCCGCGGTATCGATAAGACCGAAATCAAGCGCGGTATGGTAATCACCCACCCGGGTGCCATCAAGCCCCACAGCAAGTTCAAGGCTTCCATCTACGTATTGAAGAAGGAAGAGGGCGGCCGTCACACTCCGTTCGGCAACAAGTATCGTCCTCAGTTCTATCTCCGCACGATGGACTGCACGGGTGAAATCCACCTGCCCGAAGGCATCGAAATGGTAATGCCGGGCGACAACGTAGAAATCACCGTCGACCTCATCTATCCGGTAGCCCTCAACGTAGGTCTTACCTTCGCCATCCGTGAAGGCGGCCGCACGGTAGGTTCCGGCCAGATCACCGAGGTTTACGAAGACTAATTCCTTCGCATACCATAAGGATTTAAAGGTTAAACATTTCTTCAGATTAGGCTCCCGCTCTCATGGTGAGAGCCTAATCTACCCTACGGGAATAGTTCAGTTGGTAGAACGTCGGTCTCCAAAACCGAAAGTCGGGAGTTCGAGCCTCTCTTCCCGTGCACAAAAATACGAAAAAATACGATATGTTCAAAAAAATCGTAAAATATTGCAAAGACTGCTACGAAGAATTAGCTCACAAAACCACGTGGCCTTCGCGCAAAGAACTCACTCACAGCGCCATCGTCGTACTGACCGCTTCCATTGTGATAGCGCTGATTGTGTTCTGCATGGACCAAGTGTTCGATAATCTTCTGAAGTTGGTATATTCCCTCTAACGCAAAGCTCTACGAAGAAACCTATGGCAGCAAACATGTCTTGGTACGTCCTGCGCGCCATCAGCGGGAAAGAGGCAAAGGTGAAAGAGTACATTGAGACCGAAATCGCAAAAGGTCACTACAATGGAAAAGTCGCCCAAGTCGTGATTCCCACCGAGAAAGTGCAGACAAATCGCAACGGGAAGCGCATCGTGAAAGAGCGCAACTCGATGCCGGGCTATGTGTTGGTGGAGGCCAGCCTCGACGGCGACGTGACGCACACGCTGCGCTTCACGCCCAACGTGCTCGGGTTCCTGCCCAACACGACGCAGCCCGAGGCCATCCGACAAGAAGAAGTGAATCGCATCTTGAACAAAGCCGAAGAATTGAACGAGGACAGCGAAGAAATGTTCGTTCCGTTCAACGTAGGCGACTCCGTGAAGGTGACGGACGGTCCTTTCACCGGCTTCAGCGGACANGTCGAGAAAATCGACCAAGACCGCAAGAAGGTGACGGTGACCGTGAAGGTCTTTGGCCGCAGTACGGGCGTGGACCTNGGTTTTATGCAAGTTGAGAGAGANTANGGCATTGTTACGGGCNNTGCGTCTCGCTCAAAAAAGTTTACAAAAATACAAAAAAATCATCAAACAATGGCTAAAGAAGTTGCTGGTATAATCAAACTACAGATTAAAGGCGGCGCAGCCAATCCATCGCCTCCCGTAGGCCCTGCTCTGGGTGCCAAGGGTATCAACATTATGGATTTCTGCAAGCAGTTCAATGCCAGAACTCAGGAGAAAGCCGGCAAGGTGTTGCCTGTGGTAATCACCTATTTCACCGACAAGTCGTTCACGTTCATCGTGAAGACTCCTCCTGTGGCAATCCAACTGCTCGAAGCTGCCAAAAAGAAGAGTGGTTCTGCACAGCCCAACCGCCAGAAGGTGGCTGCCGTCACTTGGGACCAAGTGCGTGCAATCGCCGAAGACAAAATGCCCGACCTGAACTGCTTCACGGTNGAGTCGGCNATGCGTCTGGTGGCCGGTACAGCCCGCAGTATGGGAATTACTGTGAAAGGCGACTTCCCTGGCAAATAAACCTTCAATTTTAGAGAAAAATGAGTAAACTGACAAAAAATCAGAAAGCCGTTGCCGACAAAGTTGAAGCAGGGAAGGCCTACACGCTCCGCGAAGCAGCCGAATTGGTGAAAGAAATCACGACGACGAAGTTTGACGCTTCGCTCGACATCGACGTCCGCTTGGGCGTTGACCCGCGCAAGGCCAATCAAATGGTGCGCGGCGTGGTCTCTCTGCCCAACGGCACAGGCAAGACGGTGCGCGTGCTCTGCCTTTGCACCCCCGACAAGGAGGAAGCCGCAAAGGAGGCCGGTGCAGACTATGTTGGACTCGACGAGTACATCGACAAGATTAAAGGCGGATGGACCGACGTTGACGTCATCATCACCATGCCCTCCATNATGGGTAAAATCGGCGCCCTGGGCCGTGTGCTCGGTCCGCGTGGCTTGATGCCTAACCCCAAGAGCGGCACCGTGACGATGGAGCCCGAAAAGGCCGTTCGCGAAGTAAAGCAAGGCAAAATCGACTTCAAAGTGGACAAGGCCGGCATCGTACACACATCGATTGGCAAGGTGAGCTTCACCGCCGACCAGATTGTGGGCAATGCCAAAGAGTTTCTTGCAACCATCAACAAACTCAAACCCGCCGCTGCGAAAGGCACTTACATCAAGAGTATCTATCTCTCCTCGACCATGAGCAAGGGCGTGAAAGTAGATCCCAAATCTATCGAAGAAGCTTAAAACGAAATTGAATCATGAGAAAGGAAGATAAAGCCGTCGTAATCGAACGACTTGGCGAACAACTCAAGCAATATCCTCACTTCTATCTGGTTGACGTGAACGGCCTGAACGCCGCCGACACCAGCGATTTGAGACGTAAGTGCTTCGGTGCCCAAATCAAGATGGTGGTTGTGAAAAACACCCTCTTGCACAAGGCCTTCGAAGCTGCCGAACTGGACTACTCGCCCCTGTATGAAAGCCTGAAAGGCTCGACCGCCGTCTTCTTCTGCGAAACGGCCAACGTGCCCGCCAAGCTCATCAAGCAGGAAGGCAAGAAGACCGGCATCCCCGCCCTCAAGGCCGCTTACGCCGAAGAAAGCTTCTACGTAGGCGCCGACAATCTCGACGCGNTGTGCGCCATCAAGAGCAAGAACGAAGTCATCGGCGACATCATCGCCCTGCTCCAGAGCCCTGCCAAGAATGTCATCTCCGCCCTGCAAAGCGGTGGCCAGACCATTCACGGTGTGCTTAAGACCCTTGGCGAACGCGCAGAATAAAAACACCCTCAAACTCTCGGCGTAGCGTCGAGAACCAAGCAAAAGAAACAAACACAAATACAAAAAAATTAAACAAAAATGGCAGACATTAAAGCTATTGCTGAACAGTTGGTAAACTTGACAGTAAAAGAAGTAAATGAATTGGCAACCGTCCTGAAGGACGAGTATGGNATCGAACCCGCCGCCGCAGCTGTTGCAGTTGCCGCAGGTCCCGCCGCCGGTGGCGAAGCCGCCGCAGCCGAAGAGAAGACCTCGTTCGACGTCGTTCTCAAGAGCGCCGGTGCCAGCAAGTTGCAAGTTGTNAAGGCCGTGAAGGAATCNTGCGGTCTGGGCTTGAAGGAAGCAAAAGACCTCGTTGACGGNGCTCCCAGCAAGCTGAAAGAAGGCGTGGCCAAAGAAGAAGCCGAAGCACTGAAGAAAGCCCTCGAAGAGGTAGGTGCCGAGGTAGAACTCGCTTAAACACCACTCCCTTATACACAAACACCGCCTTGAAAGGGGCGGGGGTTAAGAGTCCTCCGGTGGAGGGTTCTTAACCTTTTTGTGTCTTTGCCTGCCAAGTCTCCGAANCACCGTTCGNGAGCCGCGCAAAAGCCCGATGAACACTGGGCGGAGCGCACGTGAGCAAGGACGCAAAAATACACAAAAAATCGGGAAAGGGAAAAATCTCGAACGCGAANTTCCAAGCCATTGGAATCGCCCGCCAACAGGGGGCAGCCGAAGGGGACACCTCCGAAGAGAGAAAACGAGAAGAAAACACACAATAATATATACACACAACCAACAAAAGAATGTCGAAAGTAATCAACAACCGCGTCAATTTTGCCTCCGTGCATAATCCGATGCCCTATTCCGACTTCTTGGACGTGCAGCTGAAATCGTTCCACGAATTTTTCCAGCTCGACACGCCCGCCGAGAAGCGCAAGAACGACGGCTTGTACAAAGTATTCGCCGAAAACTTCCCTATCAGCGACACGCGCAACAACTTCCTGTTGGAGTTTCTCGACTACAACATCGACACGCCGCGCTACTCGATAGAGGAATGTCTCGAGCGCGGTCTGACCTACAGCGTGCCCCTCAAGGCCAAACTCAAACTCTCGTGCACCGACCCCGACCACGAAGACTTTGAGACCGTGATTCAGACCGTCTATCTGAGCACCATCCCCTACATGACCGACAACGGCACGTTCATCATCAACGGCGCCGAACGCGTTGTGGTTTCGCAGCTGCACCGCTCGCCGGGCGTGTTCTTCGGCTCNTCCGTCCACTCCAACGGCAGCCCGCTCTACAGCGCGCGCATNATCCCGTTCAAGGGCTCGTGGATTGAATTTGCCACCGACATCAACCGCGTGATGTACGCCTACATCGACCGCAAGAAGAAGTTGCCCGTNACCACCCTCTTGCGCGCCATGGGCTACGAAACCGACAAAGACATTCTGCAAATCTTCGACCTCGCCGAAGAAGTGAAGGTGAACAAGAGCGCGCTGACCAAGATGAAAGGCCGCAAGCTCGCCGCCAACGTGCTCAAGACGTGGGTGGAAGACTTCGTGGACGAAGAGACCGGCGAAGTGGTGCCCTTGGAGCGCAGCGAAGTCATCGTGAAGCGCGAAACCGAGCTCACCGACGACGTGATTGCCCTCATCCTCGAGAGCAGCGCCAAGACCGTGATGGTGCACCATGCCACCGCCGACGGNAGCGTGAGCACCGACTACAGCATCATCTTCAACACGCTGCAGAAGGACCCCAGCAACTCCGAGAAAGAAGCCATCGACCACATCTACAAACTGATGCGCAACGCCGACCCCGCCGACGACAACAGCGCCCGCGAGGCCTTCAACAACATCTTCTTCTCCGACAAGCGCTACGACCTCGGCGANGTGGGACGCTACCGCATGAACCGCAAACTCGGCCTCACGACCGACGCCAACGTGCGCGTNNTGACCCGCGAAGACATCATCGCCATCATCAAATATCTGGTCGAACTGGTGAACTCCAAGGCCGCCGTCGATGATATCGACCACCTGAGCAACCGCCGCGTNCGCACCGTGGGTGAGCAGCTGGCCAACCAGTTCAACATCGGCCTGACGCGTATGGCCCGCACCATCCGCGAACGCATGAATGTGCGCGACAACGAAGTGTTCCGCCCCACCGACTTTGATNAANGCNAAGACCATNTCTTCCGTCATCAACTCGTTCTTCGGCACCAACCAGNTGTCGCAGTTCATGGACCAGACCAACCCGCTGGCCGAAATCACNCACAAGCGCCGTCTGTCGGCCCTCGGCCCCGGCGGTCTGTCGCGCGAACGCGCCGGCTTCGAAGTGCGCGACGTTCACTATACGCACTACGGCCGCCTCTGCCCGATTGAGTCGCCCGAAGGCCCGAACATCGGTCTGATTTCGTCGCTCTGCGTTTATGCCAAAATCAATCACCTCGGNTTTATCGAGACCCCCTATCGCAAGGTGGAAGACGAGCGCGTGGANTTGGACAACGACCACGTAGTCTATCTGACCGCCGAAGAAGAAGAGGGCCAAATCATCGGCCAAGGCAATGCGCCGCTGCGCCCCGATGGCACCTTCATTCGCACNAAGGTGAAGTGCCGCCAAGACGCCGACTATCCCGTTGTGCCGCCCTCGATGGTGAACCTGATGGACGTGGCCCCGCAGCAGATTGCCTCCATCGCCGCCTCGCTCATCCCCTTCTTGGAACACGACGACGCCCACCGCGCACTCATGGGCTCGAACATGATGCGCCAGGCCGTGCCCCTCATTCGCTCCGAAGCCCCCATCGTGGGCACCGGTCTGGAACGCCAAGTCTGCGTCGATTCCCGCACAATGATTACGGCCGAAGGCGCCGGCGTCGTTGAATTTGTCGATGCCACCACCATCCGCATCAAATACGACCGCACGGAAGAAGAAGAGTACGTCTCCTTCGAACCCGCCGTCAAAGAATACCACATTCCCAAGTTCCGCCGCACCAACCAGAGCATGGTGTTCGACCTTCGCCCCATTTGCGAAGCCGGACAGCGCGTTGAGAAAGGCCAAATCCTGACCGAAGGCTACGCCACCGAGAACGGCGAACTCGCCCTCGGCCGCAACCTGCTCGTGGCCTACATGCCGTGGAAGGGATACAACTACGAAGACGCCATCGTGCTCAACGAGCGCGTGGTTCGCGAAGACATCCTCACCAGCGTTCACGTCGACGAATTCTCCCTCGAAGTGCGCGAAACCAAGCGCGGCATGGAAGAGTTCACCAACGACATCCCCAACGTGAGCGAAGACACCACCAAAGACCTCGACGAGAACGGTATCATCCGCATCGGTGCCCGCGTGGTGCCCGGCGACATCCTCATCGGCAAAATCACGCCGAAGGGTGAGACCGACCCCACGCCCGAGGAGAANCTGCTGCGCGCCATCTTCGGCGACAAGGCCGGCGACGTGAAAGACGCTTCGCTCAAGGCCGACCCGTCGCTCACCGGCGTCGTGATTGGTCGCCAACTCTTTGCCAAGGCCCAGAAAAATCCGCGCTTCGAAGAACGCCGACAAGCTGAAACTCGAAGAAATCGACAAGCTCTACGACGAAGAAACCGAAGCCCTCAAAGACCTGCTCGCCGACAAACTGATGCACCTGCTCGAAGGCAAGCGCATGCAGAGCGTGCAAGACACCACCGGCCTCGAAGTGATTGCCAAAGGCGCCAAAATCACCAAAGAGTTCCTCAAGGAAATNGATTACACTTCCATTCAGATGTGCACTTGGACGACCGACGCTCANACCAACGAGCTCGTTTGCCAAACNATTCTGAACTATCTGCACAAGTTCAACGAACTCGACGCCACCAACAANCGCCANAAGAACGCCATCACCATCGGCGACGAACTGCCCTCCGGCATCATCCAGATGGCCAAGGTCTATGTGGCCAAGAAGCGCAAGATTGGCGTGGGCGACAAGATGGCCGGCCGCCACGGCAACAAGGGCATCGTGTCGAAAGTGGTGCGCCAAGAAGACATGCCGTTCCTTGCCGACGGCCGTCCCGTGGACATCGTGCTCAACCCGCTGGGTGTGCCCTCGCGTATGAACCTCGGCCAGATTTTCGAAGCCGTGCTCGGCGCTGCCGGACAAAAACTCGGCGTGAAGTTTGCCACCCCCATCTTCGACGGTGCCAAACTCGAAGACCTGCAAGAATGGACCGACAAGGCCGGNCTGCCGCCCTACTGCTCCACGCAGCTCTACGACGGCGAAACGGGCGAACCGTTCGACCANCAAGCCACCGTCGGCGTCACCTATATGCTCAAGCTCGGCCACATGGTGGAAGACAAGATGCACGCTCGCTCCATCGGCCCGTACTCCCTCATCACNCAGCAGCCCCTCGGCGGTAAGGCCAAGTTCGGCGGTCAGCGTTTCGGTGAAATGGAAGTCTGGGCCATCGAAGCCTTCGGCGCTTCCCACGTGCTCCAAGAAATCCTCACCATCAAGTCCGACGATGTCGAAGGACGCGCNAAGGCCTACGANGCCATCGTNAAGGGCGANCCCATGCCCACCCCCGGCATCCCCGAATCTCTCAACGTCCTGCTTCACGAATTGCGCGGCCTCGGCCTCAGCATCAAGCTCGACTAATTCCCATCCTCCAACCACACATCTATTTCCNACACAGATATGGCATTCAAGAGAGACAGCAAGATAAAGAGCAATTTCACGAAAATCACCATCGGACTTGCCTCGCCCGAAGAGATTCAGTCGAACTCCTACGGCGAAGTGCTCAAACCCGAAACCATCAACTATCGCACCTATAAGCCCGAGCGCGACGGCCTCTTCTGCGAACGCATTTTCGGCCCCACCAAGGACTACGAGTGCTATTGCGGCAAGTACAAGCGCATTCGCTACAAAGGCATCGTCTGCGACCGCTGCGGCGTCGAAGTGACCGAACGCAAAGTGCGNCGCGAACGCGCCGGACACATCCAGCTCGTCGTGCCCATCGCACACATCTGGTACTTCCGCTCCCTGCCCAACAAGATGGGCTACCTGCTCGGCATGCCCACCAAAAACCTCGACGCCGTCATCTACTACGAGCGCTACGTCGTGATTCAGCCGGGCGTGCTCGGAAAGGGCGATAATCCCGTCACCCAAAACCAATTGCTCACCGAAGACGAGTACTTCGACCTGCTCAAAAAGCTNCCGAAGGAAAATCAATACCTCGACGACAGCGACCCCGACAAATTCATCGCCAAGATGGGCGCCGAGGCCGTGCAAGACCTGCTGCGTCGCATNGACCTCGACCAACTGAGCTACGACCTGCGCGACCGTGCCCACACCGACACCTCCCAGCAGCGCCGCACCGAAGCCCTCAAGCGCCTGCAAGTCGTAGAGGCCTTCCGCAAGAGCAAGGACATCAACAAGCCCGAATGGATGGTGATGAACATCATCCCCGTCATTCCGCCCGACCTTCGNCCGCTCGTGCCCCTCGATGGCGGCCGCTTCGCCACCAGCGACCTCAACGACCTCTATCGCCGCGTGCTCATTCGCAACAACCGCCTCAAGCGACTCATCGCCATCAAGGCGCCCGATGTGATTCTGCGCAATGAAAAGCGTATGCTCCAAGAAGCCTGCGACAGCCTCTTCGACAATTCGCGCAAGAGCAGCGCCGTGAAGAGCGAAAGCAACCACACCCTCAAGTCGCTCTCCGATTCGCTCAAGGGCAAGCAGGGACGTTTCCGTCAAAACCTCCTCGGTAAGCGCGTNGACTACTCCGCACGTTCCGTCATCGTCGTAGGTCCCGAACTCAAGATGGGCGAGTGCGGTCTGCCCAAACTCATGGCCGCCGAGCTCTACAAGCCGTTCATCATCCGCAANCTCATCGANCGCGGCATCGTGAAGACNGTGAAGAGCGCCAAGCGCATGGTCGANCGCAAAGACCCGCAAATCTGGGACATNCTNGAATANGTGATGCGCGGCCACCCCGTGCTCCTCAACCGCGCCCCGACGCTTCACCGCCTCGGTATCCAAGCCTTCCAGCCCAAACTCATCGAAGGCAAAGCCATCCAGCTCCACCCGCTCGCATGTACGGCCTTCAATGCCGACTTCGACGGCGACCAGATGGCCGTACACCTCCCCCTGAGCAATGAGGCCATCATGGAGGCTCAAATCCTGATGCTCCAGAGCCACAACATCCTCAATCCCGCCAACGGTGCGCCCATCACGGTGCCCTCGCAGGACATGGTGCTCGGCCTCTANTACATCACCAANNTGCGCAAGGGCGCCAAGGGCGAAGGCTTCACNTTCTACGGTCCCGAAGAGGCACTCATCGCCTACAACGAGCGCCGCGTCGACGTGCACGCCCCCGTAAACGTGCTCGTTGAAGACCTCGACGAAAACGGCACCATCGTGAAGAAACTCNTCGAGACCTCCGTCGGCCGCATNATCGTGAACCAACTCATTCCGCGCGAGGTAGGCTATTTCAACGGCATCATNTCGAAGAAATCCTTGCGCGACATCATCACCCGCGTCATCAAAACCGTCGGCATGGCCCGNGCCTGCGAATTCCTCGACGGCATCAAGAACCTCGGCTANCGCAAGTCCTACGAAGGCGGCCTCTCCTTCAACCTCAACGACATCATCATCCCGAAAGAGAAGGAAGAAATCGTGAAGAAAGGCAATGAAGAAGTAGACGAAATCACCGCCAACTACAACATGGGCTTCATCTCCGACACCGAGCGCTACAATCAGGTCATCGACACGTGGACCCACGCGAACACCGACCTCAAAAAGACGCTCATGAAGCAGATGACCGAGGCCGACCAAGGCTTCAACGCCGTCTTNATGATGCTCGACTCCGGCGCCCGTGGCTCGGCCGACCAGATTGCCCAGTTGGCCGGTATGCGTGGCCTTATGGCGAAGCCCCAAAAGGCCGGCGCCGAAGGCAATCAGATTATTGAAAACCCGATTCTCTCCAACTTCAAGGAGGGTATGTCGGTGCTCGAATACTTCATCTCCACCCACGGCGCCCGNAAGGGTCTGGCCGACACCGCCCTCAAGACGGCCGACGCCGGCTACTTGACCCGCCGCCTTGTCGACGTGTCGCACGACGTCATCATCACCGAAGAAGACTGCGGCACCCTGCGCGGCCTCGTTTGCACCGCCCTCAAAGACGGCGACCANGTCGTAGCATCGCTCTCCGAACGCATNCTCGGACGCGTCTCCGTCCACGACATCATCCATCCCAACACGGGCAAGATTATCGTGGCCGCCGGCGAAGAAATCACCGAGCCCATCGCAGCCGAAATCGAGGCATCGCCCATCGAGAGCGTCGAAATTCGCTCCGTCCTCACCTGCGAGAGCAANCACGGCGTNTGNATGAAGTGCTACGGCCGCAACCTCGCCACCGCCAAGATGGTGCAAAAGGGCGAAGCCGTCGGCGTCATCGCNGCACAGTCCATCGGCGAGCCGGGTACGCAGCTCACCCTCCGTACGTTCCACGCCGGCGGTGTGGCCGGTAATGCTGCCGCCAACGCCACCATCGTGGCCAAGCAAGACTGCCGCGTTGAGTTCGAAGAGCTCCGCACGGTCGATGTCGTGCTGCCCGACGGCGCCGCTGCCAAGGTGGTCACCGGACGTCTCGCCGAAGTGCGCTTCATCGACGTCAAGACCAACATCGTGCTCGCCACGCAGAACGTGCCCTACGGCTCGCAGCTCTTNGTGGGCGANAAGGTGAACGTCGAAAAAGGCACCGTCATCGCCAAGTGGGACCCCTTCAACGCNGTCATCGTCACCGAGAGCGCCGGTAAGGTCAAGTTCCACGACGTAATCGAAGGCGTCACCTACCGCGTCGACCGCGACGACGCTTCCGGACTCGAGGAGCGCATNATCACCGAAACGCGCGAAAAGAAGAACCTCGTGCCCACCTGCGACATCATCGATGCCGACGGCAACGTCGTTCGCTCCTACAACTTCCCCATCGGCGGCCACCTCGTGGTCAACGACGGCGACCAACTCGCAGCCGGCGACATCCTCGTCAAGATTCCGCGCGCAACCAACCGCGCAGGCGACATCACGGGCGGTCTGCCCCGCGTCACCGAACTCTTCGAGGCACGCAACCCGTCCAACCCCGCCGTGGTCACCGAAATCGACGGCGAAGTAATCATGGGTCCCGTGAAACGCGGCAACCGCGAAATCGAAGTNCGCTCCAAACTCGGCGAAGTGAAGAAATACCTCGTGCCCCTGTCCAAGCAAATCCTTGTGCAAGAGAACGACTACGTGCGCGCCGGCGAACCTCTCTCCGACGGTGCCATCACCCCNGCCGACATCCTCGCCATCAAGGGCCCCACGGCCGTGCAAGAGTACATCGTGAACGAAGTGCAAGACGTTTACCGCCTCCAAGGTGTGCAAATCAACGACAAACACTTCGAAGTCATCGTGCGTCAGATGATGCGCAANGTCCAAATCAACGACCCGGGCGACACCAACTTCCTCGAGGAACAACTCGTCGACCGCCTCGATTTTGCCGAAGAAAACGACCGCATCTGGGGCAAGAAAGTCGTCGTCGATGCCGGCGACAGCGAGACCATGAAGAANGGTATGATTGTCACCGCCCGCAAACTGCGCGATGAGAACTCCCAACTCAAGCGCCGCGACCTCAAACAGGTTCAAACNCGCGACGCCATGCCCGCCACGAGCACGCAAATCCTGCAAGGCATCACGCGCGCCGCGCTCCAGACCAAGAGCTTCATGTCGGCCGCCTCGTTCCAAGAGACCACCAAGGTGCTCAACGACGCCGCCATCAGCGGCAAGGTGGACCGCCTCGAGGGCATGAAGGAGAACGTAATCTGCGGACACCTCATCCCCGCCGGCACCGGTCTGCGCGAGTTCGAAAACATCATCGTGGGCGACATCGACGAATANCGCGACCGCGTCTTTGGCGACGATTTCAATATCGTTTAAGCCGACGCGAGCCCATTCCATCAGCCACCCCCGCAAGCCAATCGCTGTGCTTGCGGGGGTGTTTTTTTGCGTGCCGAAAAAAGTGCTTGCAGGAGTGCGAAAATCTTTGTATCTTTGCACCCGTCTAATCCCTAAGCGATGAAGAAGTATATTGTAGCAGCCATCATCATCGGTCTGGTGGCAGCGTTTGGCCTGCTGTCGAAAGGCGTGCTCTTTGCCAAGACTCAAGCGGTCGCGCCGTCTGAAACCGAAAGCGCCGAAGAGCAGCCCGACAGCCTGATCGCAGACGAAAAGCCGCGAAAGCAATACAAAGAAATTTCACATCCCACGCCCAATTACGACCGCGAGCGTCGCAACACCGTCGAAGGCGTCATCCTCCACCACACCGCCGAGCCCACCATCCAACGCTCACTCGGCGTGCTCACCTCGCGGCAGAAAGGCGTCGGCACGCACTGCGTCATCGACCTCGACGGCACCCGCTACATCATGTGCGCCCCCGAAGTGGTCACCTACCACGCCGGCAAATCCATTCTCAACGGGAAAGAGAGCTGCAACAACTTCACCATCGGCATCGAGTTCCAAGGAAACACCCTCGAAAAGCCCCTGACGAAAGACCAAATCAGCAGCGCCGTCGAGTACCTGCTGCCCATAATGGCAAAATACCGCATCCCCCTTTCGAACGTCGTCACGCACGAGATGGTTCGCAATGCCTACAAGCGCAAGTACCCGAACAAAAAATGCTACGGCAAGGTCGACATCACGCCCACCGAATATCGTCGCGTGATGAAAGCGCTGAAACGCGCCCTCAACAACGGCGAGCAATAAGCCCCTCCACCCAATTGTCCGCCCTGCGCGCCCGTTCCTATAAGCCACCCCCGCAAGCCAATCGCCGTGCCTGCGGGGGTGTTTTTTGCGCCGGATTTTATGATTATTTCACGTTTGAACGGCGAGGTGTTAGGATTATTTAAGATTTCCGAGCCGGCAAAAAAAGGGTCCGAGGCTCCAAAAAAGTGGGGCTTCGGACCTTTTTTGCGCGCGAACGCTCGGAAATTTGGGGCGCGGAGTCGAAAAACTGGGAACAACGCTCAAAAAACTGAAAGCAAGGCTCGAAAATTTCAAACCGAGCCTTGAAAAAATCTTTTGCTGCGCTGCTTTTCTAAAATTATAGGCTATAATTTTCCAATTATAGCCTATAATTTTAGAGTTTGTTGGTGTGATTTGGCGTGTCCGGCGGCCATCTTAGGGACGGGCGCGCGCTTCGCGCGCTTTCAAATGCGCTTGCGGCTCTCAAGCGAGCAGGGGCGCGAGGGCTTCGGCGAGCACGCGGGCGTGGTTGTGGTCGGTGTCGCGAAAGGCGTAGAGCAGGGTGAGGGCGGGCGGCGCGGCAGCCGCGACTTCGGCGGCGAACTGCGGCAGGGCGGCGTTGGCGGCGAGTTCGGCGAGGTAGGCAGTGCGGAAGGCGGCGAAGTTGGCGGCAGGGTCGGCGTGGAGCAGGCGGCGCAGGGCGGGCGAGGGCGAGAGCGTGCGCACCCATTGGTCGCAGGCGAGGTCGGACTTCTTGATGCCGCGCGGCCAGAGGGCATCGACAAGGCAGCGCAACCCGTCGGCCGCCTCGGCCGCTTCGTAAACGCGTTTGGTTTGAATTTTCATAGTCGTTCTCGTTTGTTTGCAAGGCAAAATTAGGACAAACAAATAAATCTGCCAAACATTTGGCGAATTTTTTCTCAAATTTTCGAAGCCCTGCCGTCCGTTTGCCGATGGCGACAGGCGAAAACGAGCCGGAATTACATTTTCAGGAGGGTATTTCGGGGCGAAAACCACACTTTTATGAGGGTAATTTGGGCCGAAACCTACATTTTTATGAGGATAAAATGGCGTGCGCGCACATTTTTTGCGGATAATTTGGCCGAAAATTTGTGGCTTCGC
>Ga0065708_1006575_pt1 | contig 24680 bp, 14 predicted proteins | sample Hoacrofraction12_2_FD_59095 | JGI IMG/M metagenome (GOLD analysis project Ga0065708, IMG submission 59095) | Hoatzin crop microbial communities from Cojedes, Venezuela, sample from fiber fraction 12 v1 | ecosystem: Host-associated > Birds > Digestive system > Esophagus > Crop | place: Venezuela... | reverse complement strand
CCCAATCTGCGTGAGGTTTATTCATGTTTATTCGCGTGAGGCTTAATTCGCTCAATCGGCCCAATCTGCGTGAGGTTTATTCGAGTGGATTGGCGTGAGGTGCCAGACGATGCCCGAGGCCACGCGCTGCATGGCTTGCTGGAAATGGTTGCCTGGATTGAGCACAAACCTTGTCGTCACACCACGGTGGGCAAACAGCCGCGCTAGCTGGAGCGTGTTGTCCTGGGTCACGCGCAGGGCGGCATTGCGCGAGCGGCTCTCCTTGTCGCCCAGTGACAGATAGACGCGCCGCACGGTAGGGCTCATCGCGTGGCTCTGCATCCATGGGAGGATGTCGGGGTACCACATGGACCCTGATGCCGACAGACAGCCTGCAAACTCGTCGGTGCCATGCATCGCCCACACCGCAAACAACCCTGCCAGCGAGTATCCCGCCAGCACACGCCATGCCGCTGGCTGCGGCAGCCGCTGCTCCACCTGTGGCATGATGCTGGTGGTGAGCAGCCTCAGCAGGTCTGGACCACCACCCGTGAAGCGGTCTGCCCGCGACACCACGGGCGGTGAGGGCCACGGTGTCAATTCCTCGTCCCAGTGCAACCCCGACAGCGTGACCAGGTTGAACCCCATGTCACAACCCGCCTCACGGCACGCCTGCAACAACGGCTCGCCCTGCTCGTTGTAGTCGATGTAGTAAACCAGCGGCACGCGCTGCTGGCTCAGGCAGTAGAGCCTGGCCTGTCGGTGTCCAAACTTGAACTCGCTCACTTGCATCATGTTGCATCACTGTTGAGCTGGGGGCGTCAGTGCCTCCTGGCGGATGTGAATGTCGGTCTGCGGGAATGGTATCTCGATGCCGTTGTCGTTGAGAACGCCATAGATGTTCTCCTTGATTTTGGCAATGTCGGCAGCTTGCGACTTGACGCGTACCCACACGATGACCAGCAGGTCCACGCTGCTCTCGCCAAAGTTCTGGAACAGCACCTGGACACCCTTCTTGGCATCATAGCAGTCCAGCTGGCTGATGCGGTCGATGATGAGCTCTCTCACACGGTCCACCTGGGTGCCATAGGCGATGCCCACGGTGATTTTGGCCATCTCATAGCCGTGGTTGCGCGTCATGTTCTTGAAGTTCTTGGTAAACAGCTGGCTGTTGAGGAACGCAATCACCGAGCCGTCGGTGGTCTCGACCAGCGTGCTCTGATAGTTGATGTTGTTCACCTTGCCCCTCACGCCGTCACACTCAATCACGTCGCCAATCTTGACACGCCCGTTCATGAGCGACAGACCATAGAAGAGGTTCTCCAGCGTGTCCTTCATGGCAAAACCGATACCAGTTGACAGGCCAGTGAGGATGAGGGTGATGCCCGCGCGGTTCACGTGCAAGGTCACCAGCACAATGTAGATGTAGATGCCCCAGCCGATGTACTTGATGATGTTCATCGACAGCGACACCGCCTTGTTCTTGCTCTTGGTCTTGTACTCCTTCCACAACTGATAGCCCTGGATGACCAGATAGATCAGATAGTTGAACACAAACGCCGCTGCCACACAGAACAGGATGCGGTCCAGCGACAGCACGATGAGGCCTGGCTGGTTGACAAACTTGTAACGGAAAATCTCGGTGCACCACTCGGTGAGGTCAAACACCTTGGCTGCCCAATAAATCGACAGACCCACCGACAGCGTGGCGGCAATCGGGATGACCATCTTGTAGATCGCGTCATAGAACCACGTGCGACGCACGTCGGCATTGTTGGGGATGCGGCGCTCCTCATACTTGTGCAGCAGGTCATAGATGACCGTGATGGTCTGGATGAGCGTGAGCTGCATGATCCACCAGATGAGCACCTGCACGCTCATGAGCGTGTAGCCCATCCATGCAATGACACACGATGCCGCCATCACGATGAACGATATCCACGAATAGAACATGTCGCTGCGTGGAACGTTGCTGTTGTGACGCTTGATGGCAATGAGCTGCCACACCGTGCACACCAGCAGGATGGCGGGGAAGGTCAGGTTGACAAGCGTGTTGGGCATGAACACGATGCGATAGAAGAACACCACAAACCCCACCACCAGCACAGGGACATACAGCTTGACGCCGCTCTTGACCGTGTCGCCGTCAAGCCTGATGATGAGCGACAGCGTGATGACAACAATGAGCCACGCATACTCGCTCAACAGCCTCGTGGCCATGATCATGAAGTTCTGGTGGGTGAGTGACTTGCTGATGATGAGTGTCGCGATGGCAAACACCGCGGCAGCGGCACACACCATGATGCTTGAACGCTTCTTGCGAAACGTGAGCGAGATGAAGCGGCGTGGCACCGCATAGCGCAGCACCAGCCAGCTGAGAATGAGCGCTCCGATCGTGTAGATGGCCATGAAGATGAACAGGAAACCCACCAGGGGACCGCGCCACTCGCTGCGCGCCTTGCGCGCTGGCGTGTACTTCTCTGCCATCTCCTGCTTGCTGTCGCTGATGTAGCGCGGCAACTGGCTCAACACACGCAGGTAACTCTGGTCACCGTTGACAAAGATGCTCTTGCGTATGCGCTCATACACCTGCAAGGCATAGTCGTTGAGCGTCTTGGCCTTCTCGGTCACAACCTGACGCTGCTCGTGGTTGTCCTTCATGCTCTCGCGGTTGGCAACGATGTCGCTCTGGATGACGCGTGCCAGATAGATGCAGCTGTCGCGCGTCACCTGCATGTTCTTGTCCTTGAGCAGATGAGGAGAGATGTGCTCGAGAGCGTTGATGAGCTTGCCATATTGCTCAATCTGCTCGTCCTGCTGGTCCTCAAACTCCTTGAATGAACGGGTGCGTGACAGGCGGCTGTACAGCTCGGTGGCCTGGTTGCACGCATAGGCCACGTCAAACACGTTCTGGTCCTTCTGGCTGAACAGCATCAGCTCGATGTTGTTGCACAGCTCCAGGTCGCGGCCGATGCTGCGCTGAAAACCCGAGTTGCGGCTCTGGAAACGCTTGAGGTTCTGCTGCTGCTCCTTGTGGGTGTTTGACAGCTCCTCACACAGCACCCCCAGGGTCTGCCGCATGGTGCTCTCCTTGAGCACCGCACCAGCGGGGAGGCATCCCAGTGTGGCCATCAGCACCATTATGATGATTGCATTCTTTTTCATACTTGTCAAGATGTTAAAAAAAACTAGATGAATGAAATGACGCTGCAAAATTACATCATTCTGTTGATTTGAGCAACCAGCCGACAAGCGCTTTGGTCTATAAAATCACCCCGTTAGTATAAATGGCATCGCTTGCCGCGGCTGTGGCATGGGGGACACTGGCAATGGACGAGTGGTTGATGATGAGCGCAAGTGTCTCGCTATCTGTCGTTTGCCAGTGATGTGTGCCGTTTGAGTCTTGTTGATGCATCACCGCTGGCTATTAATGCCTTGTTGATCAACTTGTTCAGGCATTGTTTCACAGCAACGTTTCTCATGCCGCTTTCTGGAAAAACCGTGTGTGCTGACTATCAATTTTGATAATATCTAAAAGTGAAATATTGTTAAAACAAGGACTTCATGACCAATGTGTATTTGCGATTTCTGCAACAGTTTGGTTTACAGCATCATTGCCCTGCAATTGATGTACTGTGCTATACTTCCTCTTCATCGGGTGATTTCGGTAGTTTTTTAATTGTCTGATAAACTGGTGAATACAATGGGTGCTTTACCGTCAATTTGACGATTTTACACTCAATGTGTATCCATCGGTTAACAAAGATTTTGTTTTTATTAACAATTGTTAGCTCAAAATTTTGCCAGTTCCAAAAAAATGATTACTTTTGAAAGTTTTTTGTGGGTATTCAGCACTTCACTTGTGTTGCAGGCATGGCTGACCGTCCTCCCCGTCTTGAATTTAGAGAGAGCGGCCAGGTTTATCTTCCCCCTCCAGGTTGGCGTGACGCGATGCCTGTCATCAATTGCAGTGACGATGCCTCAAGAATTGTTAATTAGTAGATTAAATAATTAGGACACAGAGTGTTAAAAAGTTTATTAAACACAGGTTAACCATGGAGTAGAAGAACTTATAGTACCAAATTTTGAGAGAAAATTTTTTCATAAAGTTGAGGGAAGTTGTTCCATTGCATGGTGGAGCAACTTTCTCTTTTTTTCCCCTCGTGACTTGCGCTGCCAGTGCCGTGATGCCCACGCGCTGACGGCTGGCTGGGAGGTGGTGGCGGCTGCCTTTTTGGGTGATATTGATGCGAGAATTTAAAAATGTCGCATCCATTGCACGATACTATCAAGGATTTATTGTAACTTTGCACGTTTTAAGGCGATTTTTATCACATTCAAGCATTATGAATATCTCCTATAAATGGCTCAAACGCTACATTGACACCGACATGACACCACAGCAGGTGGCCGACGCGCTCACCTCGCTGGGACTGGAAGTGGGCGGTGTGGAACAAGTCGAGACCATCCGCGGCGGCCTCAAGGGGCTGGTGGTGGGTCAGGTCATGACCTGTGTTGAACATCCCAACAGTGACCACCTCCACATCACCACGGTGGACCTGGGCGACGGCAATGCGCCGGTGCAGATTGTGTGTGGTGCCCCCAACGTTGCCGCGGGACAAAAGGTCATCGTTGCCACCCTGGGAACGCACCTGTTTGACGGCGACAAGGAATTTGTCATCAAGCGCAGCAAGATGCGCGGCGAGGAATCACTGGGCATGATATGTGCCGAGGACGAGATTGGTGTGGGCACCAGTCACGATGGCATCATCGTGCTGCCCGACGACGCTGTCGTGGGCACGCCCGCCGCTCAATACTATGGCATCGAGGACGACTATCAGCTGGAGGTGGACCTCACCCCCAACCGCATCGACGGCGCGTCACACTATGGCGTGGCGCGTGACCTGGCGGCGTGGATGCATCGTCATGGCATGCAACCGGGGCTGCACCGTCCCAGCGTGGACGCGTTTGCCAGCGACCGTGCCGATGGCGCTATACCCGTCACTGTCGAGAATGCCGAGGCCTGCCCGCGCTATGCCGGACTGACGATCCGCAACGTCAAGGTGCAGGAGAGCCCCAAGTGGCTCAAGGACCTGCTCACTGCCGTGGGGCAGCGCCCCATCAACAACATTGTGGACATCACCAACTATGTCCTGCTGGGCACTGGACAGCCCATGCACTGCTTTGACCTGGCTCATGTCAAGGGCGACAAGGTGGTGGTCAAGACCGTCGAGGCGGGGACACGGTTTGTCACGCTGGATGGCGTGGAACGCACGCTCACCGACCGCGACCTGATGATTTGCAACGGCGAGGCTCCCATGTGCATCGGCGGCGTGTTTGGGGGCTTGGATTCGGGTGTGACGATGCAGACCACCGACGTGTTCCTCGAGTCGGCATGCTTCCACCCCACGTGGATACGCAAGACGGCTCGCCGTTTTGGCCTCAACACCGATGCCTCGTTCCGATATGAGCGCGGTGTGGACCCCAACGACGTGATCTATAACCTCAAGCTGGCGGCACTGCTGGTCAAGGAACTGGCGGGCGGCGAGATATGCGGCGACATCATCGACATCAAGGCGCACGACTTCCCGGGCTATCCCGTCGAGTTGCGCTATGACTATGTGACTGGCCTCATCGGCAAGGACATCCCTCACGACGACATCAAGGACATCGTGCGCAGCCTGGAGATGGACATCACGGCCGAGGATGACGAGAAACTGCAACTGGTCGTGCCCACCTATCGGGTTGACGTCCAGCGCCCGTGCGATGTGGTCGAGGACATCCTGCGCGTGTATGGATACAACAACGTGGAGTTCACCGACACCGTGCACGGCAGCCTGAGCAACAAGACCGACGTGGACTGGCGAGATGACATGCAAGAGACCGTCAGCAACCAGCTCACCAGCGTGGGCTATCACGAGATCATGAACAACTCGCTCACGGTGGCGGCCTACTATGACAACTTGCAGGCCTATCCCGCCGACCGCCTTGTGCACATCATGAACCCACTGAGCAGCGACCTCAACGTCATGCGGCAGACCCTGCTGTTCGGTGGCCTGGAGAGCATTGCCCGCAACATCAACCACAAGAACGCCAACTTGCGCCTCTATGAGTTTGGCAACGTCTATACCCACGATGCCAGCATCAGTCAGGACGACAAGGCGCTGGCACCCTACGGCGAGCACACCCAGCTGGCGATGTGGCTCACGGGCAACAACCACGACGAGTCGTGGGCCGACAAGGTGAGGGCTCTCAACGTGTATGACCTCAAGGCCGACCTCGAGAACGTGTTCACCAACATGGGCATCAACATGCACGACCTGGTGGTGGAACAGTGCCAGGACGACACCGTGGCTCCCGCACTGCGCTACAGCAATCGTGGTGGCAAGGTCATCGCTGTCATGGGCGTGGTTGACGAGGCGCTGGCTCACCGCCTGGATGTGGACCAGCCAGTCTATTATGCACAGGTCAACTGGAACCTCGCCTGCAAGCTGGCGATGAAGCACGACATCAAGTATGCCGACCTGCCGCGCACCCTGCCGCTGCGACGCGACCTGGCGTTGCTCGTGGACCGCGAGGTGACCTATGACGACATCCGACGCGTGGTCGAGGGCACCGAGCGCAAGCTGCTGCGTTCGATGACGCTGTTTGACGTGTATGAGAGCAACAAGCTCGAGGCGGGCAAGAAGTCCTATGCCATCAGCATGATTTTGCAGGACAACGACAAGACGCTCAACGACAAGCAGATTGATGCCATCATGAACAAGATCATCAAGAACCTGGAAACCCAGCTGGGCGCCAAGTTGAGATAACGACAATCACAATCACAAATCAAACAATACACTAACCAAAAACTAGAAGAAAAAAAAATTTATGGGAAGAGCTTTTGAATACCGCAAGGCAAGGAAAATGAAACGGTGGGGCAGCATGTCTCGCACGTTCACCAAGATTGGCAAGGAAATCACCATCGCCGTCAAGGCTGGCGGACCTGACCCCAATGCCAACTCGCGACTGCGCGCACTCATCGCTAACGCCAAGACCGCCAACATGCCCAAGGAGAACATTGAGCGAGCCATCAAGAAGGCTAGCGACAAGGACGCCAGCGACTACAAGGAGGTCATCTATGAGGGATTTGGACCCCACGGCATCGCCATGCTCGTCGAGACCGCTACCGACAACACCACTCGCACCGTCGCCAACCTGCGCAACTACTTCAACAAGAAGGGGGGCGCCCTGGGCAACAGCGGCAGCGTGGCGTTCATGTTCAGCCACAAGTGCTACTTTCATGTCGCTCCCAAGGCCGACGTGAACCCCGATGACCTGGAGCTCGAGCTCATCGACTGTGGAGCCGAGGAGTTTGCTCAGGACGACGAGGAACTGCTCATCGCAGCAGCTTTTGAGGCCAATGGTGACATCCAGAAGTATCTTGAGGACAACGGATTTGAAATCAAGAGCAGCGAGTTTGTCTATGAGCCCGCCGACTACAAGGATGTCAACGATGCCGAGCGTGCCGACGTTGAGGCGCTCATTGAGGCGCTGGAGGAGGACGATGACGTGCAGAACGTGTTCACCACCATGGCCGAGGCCGAAACCAACGACGAGGAGTAACCTTCCCCTCGCCACGACTTTTTTTCGAGAAAAGAAATCACCCGTCTCACGCCAGTTGGCTCCCCGTCAACCGGCGTGAGACCGTTTTTTCATGTTGGCTTGTCAAGCCCCCCTTCAATTTCGCCCTGCACACCTCCGACTTTCACAAAAAATCGCGTTTTATTTGTCCAGAACTCGATGTTTTTGTAACTTTGTGGCTCAATAAAACGCTTTTTTATGAATCACATCATTGGTCGATACAAGGAAACTCAAGAGCTCAACAAGCTGTATAACAGCAGGAAAGCCGAATTTGTAGCCGTGTACGGACGTCAAAGGGTTGGAAAAACCTATTTGATTGACTCCTTTTTCGGTGACAAGCTCACTTTTCGGCATGCGGGACTGTCCCCCGTGGATGCAAAGCAGGGAAAGAATTTGCTAGCCGAGCAGCTGCAAAACTTTTATATTTCGCTGCAACGCCATGGAGCCATGAAGACCAAGAAGCCAAAGTCGTGGCTGGAGGCGTTTTTCCTCCTGGAGCAGTGGCTCGAGACCCAGGACAAGAGCCAGCGATGGGTGGTTTTTCTTGACGAAATGCCTTGGATGGACACGCCGCGCTCGGGCTTCATCACCGCCTTGGAAGCGTTTTGGAACGGGTGGGGATGCCGGCAGTCCAATTTGTTGCTCATTGTCTGTGGTTCGGCATCCTCGTGGATTCAGAACAACCTCATCAACAATCACGGCGGACTTTACGACCGCATCACATATGAAATCAAACTCTCGCCGTTCACACTCAAGGAATGTGAAGCCTTCTATAAGCAAACGAACGTTCGCCTGTCGCGCTACGACATTGTTCAGGCCTATATGATTCTGGGCGGTGTCCCTTACTACCTCGGCTACATGCAAGAGGGTTTGAGTCTCGCCCAGAACGTGGATGACATTTTCTTTGCCCCCATGGCCAAGCTGCGTGATGAGTTCAACAGGCTTTTCCTGTCGGTGTTTTCGCGTCCCGAAGAGGTGAAACAAATTGTGAAATTACTGGCTTCGAGGCACACAGGCTTTACACGTCAGCAGATTACCGCAGCGCTGGGGATGGGTGGCGGAGCACTGACCACCATGTTGAGGGCGCTGGAGGAGAGCGATTTTATCTTGCACTATGTGCCGTTTGGATGTTCCTCCAGAGAGGTTCACTACAAACTCATTGACCCGTTCTGTCTCTTCTTCTTGCGTTTTGTGGAGAGCAACAGCAACAAGAACGCCGATTTCTGGAAAGAAAACGTGGCAACGCAAGCCGTGAGCTCTTGGCGGGGCATCGCTTTCAAGGAAGTCTGCCTCAATCACATTCGGCAAATTAAGCGGGCCTTGGGCGTGGAGGGGGTGAAAAGCACCCAATCGTCGTGGGCTCTGCGGGGCGATGACGAGACCGAAGGCACACAGATTGACCTGCTCATCGATAGGGCTGACAACGTTGTGAACCTCTGTGAGATGAAATTCTACCAAGACCAATTTACCATCGACAAGGCCTACTATCGCACGCTACAACATAGACAAAACCGACTGATTGAGGCATTACCCAAGCGCAAGGCAGTCCACGCTGTCCTCATCACCACCTATGGCCTCACCTACAACGAATACAGCGGCTTCTTCCTCCACACCCTCACTCTTGACGACCTGTTCACAGATTAGCCCAGAACTCAATATCCCCCTCAATTTTTCTGACCAGTGCCTAAGCAAAAATAGCTTTAGACGACATGGGGAGTGCTTGAGTGGGTTGTAATTTGTTGAGAATTAGAGTTGTTGATGTCATGTGAATTTCACGGGCTATTGAGGGGTGGAATTTTCATGGAGTGGGGCAGGGGTGGCAACAGTGGCTGGTGGGGGGTGATGATGTGGTGGTGGGCGGTGGTGGTGTGAGTGTTTTTGGTCAATCGTGGTGTGGAATTGGAAAATTTTGTGTAAGTTTGCAGTCAATTAACGAGCTATAAACCTAAAAAAACGACGATATCAATGAGTAAGGAGACCTATCCCCACCTGGAGGCGCTGCGCGATGCCATGCGGCGCGTTAATGTTGATGCAGTGATTATTCCGGGCACCGACCCGCATCAGAGTGAATATGTGTGCGACCACTGGAAGTTTCGCGACTGGGTGACGGGGTTCACCGGCAGCAACGGCACGGCGGTGGTGACTGCCGACCAGGCTGCGTTGTGGACCGACTCGCGCTACTTCTTGCAAGCCGAGCAGGAGTTGCAGGATAGCGGGTTTGAGATGATGCGCGAGAACATGGGCAACGACCCCAGCATCCACGAGTGGCTGGCGCAGAACCTGGAGGAGGATTCGGTCATTGGCATTGACGGCAGGCTGTACAATGCAGCCGATGCCAACCGGCTTGAACGCTTCTGTGGCGAGAACGGCTTCATGCTTGCCACCGAGTTCTATCCTGCCGACCAGATTTGGCACGACCGTCCCGCGCGTCCCAGCGGCGTGGCCTATGTCCACGATGTGGAGTATGCCGGCGAGACGGCGTCCGACAAGATTGACCGCCTGCTGGCTGTGCTCGACGGCAACGACGCCACGGCGATGCTGGTGACCGCCCTCGACGACATCGCGTGGCTGTTGAACCTGCGCGGCACCGATGTGATGTTCACGCCGGTGGTTATCGCGTTTGCCTACATCTCTCACAAGCAGCGCGTGCTGTTTATCGACGACAACAAGGTGACCGATGAGGTGAAGCAGCACCTCAAGGCTTGCGACGTGCGCGTGCGCGACTATGACGAGGTGACCCGTTTCCTGGAGCGTGTCAACGAGCACGAGGTGGTGCTCATCGACCCCAACCGCGTGAGTGACACGCTGGCCAACGCCTTGCCGTGCCAGAAGGTGTACTTCCGCTCGCCCATTGCCGACCTCAAGAGCATCAAGAACGAGGTGCAGATTGAGGGCTTCCGCCACGCCATGGAGCGTGACGGTGCCGCGCTGGTGCGCTTGTTTGCATGGATTGAGCAGATGGCACCCACGGGCACCATCAACGAGGTGGACGTGTGGACACGGGGCAAGCAGGAACGCGCCAAGAGCGACCTCTATCGCGAGGACAGTTTTGCCATGATTGCGGGCTACAAGGAGCATGGGGCCATCGTGCACTATGAGGCGACCGACGAGAGCGCCAGCACGCTGCATGGCGAGGGCATCCTGCTGGTGGATAGCGGTGCGCAGTATCTGGACGGCACCACCGACATCACCCGCACCATCACCCTGGGCAACCCCACGGCTCAAGAGAAGCACGACTTCACGCTGGTGCTCAAGGGGCATCTGGCATTGCAACGCGCCAAGTTCCCCGTCGGCACGCGGGGTGTGCAGCTCGACGTGCTGGCGCGCATGCCGCTGTGGCAGGAGGCGATGACCTTTGGCCACGGCACGGGCCACGGCGTGGGCCACTTCCTGGGCTGTCACGAGGGACCGCAGAGCATCCGCACCGACCTCAACGACACCCCCTTGCGCCCGGGCATGGTCACTAGCAACGAGCCGGGTCTGTACAAGACGGGACAGTATGGCATCCGCACCGAGAACCTGCTGCTGTGTGTCGAGGCCGACAAGACGCAGGACTTTGGCGACTTCCTGCAATTTGAGCCGCTGACGCTGTTCCCCTATGACATGCGCCTCATCGACCGCACGCTGCTCACCAGCGAGGAGGTGGCACAGATTAATGACTATCACGCCATGGTGCGTGAGCGCTTGACGCCGCTGCTCACCCCCGACGAGGCAGCATGGCTCAACGAGAAAACTCAAGCAATTCAATAATTCAGACCAAACAAAAAAAGTATCAATCAATATATTATGGCAATCATCAAGAAAGTGAGGGGCTATGAGCCCAAGATTGGAGAAAACTGCTTCCTGGCCGACAACGCTGTGGTTGTGGGCGACGTCACCATGGGCAACGATTGCAGCATCTGGTTTGGTGCCGTGCTGCGCGGCGATGTCAACACCATCACCATCGGCAACCGCGTGAACATTCAGGACAACAGCACGATACACACCCTGTATGAGAAATCGGTGACCGTGATTGGCAACGATGTGTCGGTGGGGCACAATGTGGTCATCCATGGGGCCAAAATCGGCGACATGGCACTCATTGGCATGGGCAGCGTCATTCTGGACCATGCCGAGATTGGTGAGGGCGCCATCATCGCAGCGGGCAGCGTGGTGCTGGGCGGCACCAAGGTGGGTCCTCACGAGTTGTGGGCTGGCAGCCCCGCCAAGTTCAAGAAGATGGTTGACCCCAGCCAGGCCAGCGAAATCAACGTCAAGATAGCCAAGAACTACCTGATGTACAGCACCTGGTATGACCAGGACGGGGAGTGAACCCCCAATCGCTGATTTTGGAAGCCTAGCGACACAACCACACATAACCAATCAAGTAGAGTAGTGACATGAGACAACTGTGGGCTGCGGTGGTGGCGGTGGTGCTGTGTGTGATGCAGTGCCACGCCGCCATCTACATGGTGGGCAATGACCCCTTTGGCAACTGGAATCCTGCCAGTGGCGTCGAGATGGACGATGCCGGCAATGGCTGTTACACCCTCGCCACCACCGTGGATGGCACGGTGTGGTTTGTGTTTGCCGACGGGCAGACCAGCGACTGGACCACGTTCAACAACAACTACCGCTATGGTCCCACCAGCGATGCCAGTCAGGAGGTGACCACAGCCATCACCTACACCACTTGCAAGAGCAGCACCAACCATGCCTACAAGTTCACGGGCGAGGGGGTGGAGTATGTGTTCACGTTCAATCTCACCGACTTGACCTTCCGCATCGATGAACAGGGTGATGAGCCGCCGGTGGTGACCGACTATCCCACTGGTGACGTCAACGGTGACGGTGAGGTGTCCATTGCCGATGTCAATGCGATTATCGATATCATTCTGGGTGCCAGTGCCAACTATGACGTGCGCCAGCGTGCCGATGTCAATGGCGATGGTGAGGTGACCATCGCCGATGTCAACGTGGTGATTGACATCATCATGGGCGGTGAGCCTCCCGTGGTGAGCAAGACGGGCTATGACTATGTGTGGGACGATGACGCCCTGCCCGAGCTGCACCTGGAGGTGAGCCTTGACGAGTGGAACCGCCTGTTGGCACTGTATGATGACAACAAATACACCACCCAGTATGTGATGGGCAATCTGACGTTTGTCAAGGGCAACGAGACCACGGTCATCGACAGTGTGGGCGTGCGCCTCAAGGGCAACACGTCGCGCCGCCGTCCCGAGGGGTCATCGGGCGAGATGCACCAGCGTGACAACACCAGCTGGCACCATGTGCACCTGGGTGTCAACCTGCGCAAGTTTGTCGATGACGATGCCCACACCATTCAGGGTGTGCGCAAGTTGCACCTCAAGTGGTTCAAGGATGACCCGATGTATGTGCGCGAGCTGTTCTGCTATGAGCTGTTTCGTCGGGCGGGCGTGTGGACGGCCGTTCGCGACAACTATTGCCGGTTGTGGTTGCACGTGCAGGGCGACAGCCGCGAGGCCTACTATGGCGTTTATGAGATGATTGAGCCCATCGACAAGCGATACCTCAAGGACCGCAAGGCGCGGTTTGGTTCAAGCAACGGTTATCTGTGGAAATGCCGCAATGGCGCTGCGGGTCTCAACAATCCCGACAATGGTGACATCTGGTATGATGACGACAGCGACGACCGCCATGCCTACACGCTCAAGACCCAGACTGGGCAGTTTGACAGCGCACGGGTCCAGTTGCAGGACTTCATGCGCAAGCTCATCAACCTGAGTGATAGCGAATTTTACACATGGATACAGACGGTGACCGATGTGGACCTGCTGTTGCGCACCTGTGCCGTCAATGTCGCCGTGGGCATGTGGGATGACTATTGGAACAACGCCAACAACTATTACCTCTACTTCAGTGGCAGGCACTTGACGGGCTATCAGGTGTTTTTCATCCCCTATGACTATGACAACACGCTGGGAACCAGCCTGCAATGTGGCGTGCAGAGCGATGCGGGCAGGCAAGACCCGCTCAACTGGGGCAGCAGCGACAATCCCCTCATCGCCCGCCTGCTCAAGTTTGACGATTTCAAGGCAACCTATGTGGCCTACCTCAAGCAGCTGGTCACCGCCGGCAATGCCCTGATGGACCGTTCGGCAAGCCAGAGCCGCATCCGTGCCTGGCACAGCAAGATTGAGGCCCATGTGGACAATGACACTGGCGAGGACACCGTCATCGCCGATGAGCCCGCCAGCTGGGGCAATCATGATGAGTATCGTCTGCTCAAGAACGGCAGCAACAACTTTTTCACCGTCAAGGCTGCCTCAATCAACGCCCTGCCATGACCCGCCCACAAGCAAGTTGAGCCAGCGACAAGCGACTGCGGCAGGATCGCCACCGATAATTTTAATTTCGTAATCGTTTGAAAATCCTTATAAAGATGTGAAATCTCGTCAGGGATTCATTGTGGATTTGCCCAGCTATGTCCTCGGTTGTTTGTTGGCTTTCATCCCGGCTCGGGTCTGGAGGAGGACGCTGAGGATGATGAGGAGGATGCCGGCGTAGAAGGAGAAGTTCAATTCGCTGGCCTCGCCAAAAAGGATGAAGGCGATGATGATGGCATATATCGGCTCCAGATTGTAGGTGAGGTTGACGGTGAATGCCGAGAGTTTCTTCAGGCTAAGGAACTGGAGCATGTATTGAACCACGGTGCAGAACAGCGCCAGGCACAGTAGCCAAGCGAGGTTGATGCCGCTGGGCCAGACCATTACAGGGCTGTCGGGCGGGAAAATCATCAGATAGATGGGCGCTGTTGCCAACACCCCGACCAGACCGCCCACCATTTCATAGAGCGTCACGGCGCGGGTGTCCACCCCCTGGCTCGCCTTCTTGGTCAGCACGCTGAACAGCGCGGCAACTAACGACGAGAACGCCCCGACAGCGATGCCCAGCCTGTAACGGGAATCTAGCGAGAAAATAAGCAGCAGGCCTGCAATGGTGAGCAGCGAGAATATCACCTCCTGCACCGCTATCCTGCGATGGAATATCCAGGGCTCCAGGAATGCCGTGTAGAAGCCGACCAACGCATAGCACACCACGCCGATGGAGACGTTGGACATCTTGATGCTCCCATAGAACAATATCCAGTGAATGCCCAGCAGGGCGCCGCAACCCGCAATCCGCAGGAATCGCTTCCAGCCAATTCGCGGCAAGCCCACAATGACGAGCAGGATGGCGATGGTCAGCACAATGCGATAGAACACGATGTCCACCTCGTTCATCGTGATGAGCCTGCCGAACACGCCGCAGAAGCCTGCCGCCAGCACCGACCCGTGCAATTGCAGCAACGCCTTGTTATATGATGTAAGTGCCATATTTGAATTATTCGTTGATTGATATCAGACAAACCCCATTGGGCGCTGCAAAGTTACATCATTCTGACCCCCGCCTCCAAATTTGTTGGCGATTTGTAAGCTCGATGGCGGGAGGTTGTGGTGCGGTTCAAGGCGCAAACAGCTGGTCTGCTGTCACCTCGCTCTGCACTTGATTCCAATAGGCATTGTGCGTCACGCCACAGGTGGTGACCATTGTCAGATGAATTGCCTTGCGCGTGCGAGTGACTTGTTGAAATCGTGAGATTTTGTTCCTGAGGGCTTCGTTATAACTCTTGTCAATGGTGAAAGCCTGGGATGCAAACTTCATCTCGCACAGGTTAATCACATTGTCCGCACGGTCGATGAGCATATCAATCTGCAAACCGCCTGCCGTCTCACCGTCACCGCTCAACCGATAGGACATCTCGTTGGTCACCACATTGCTAATGCCCAATGCCTGCTTGACCTGCCTGATGTGCTGGAAACATACCCGCTCAAACGCCAGTCCTGCCCATGCATAGCGCTGGCTGGTGCGGTAGGTATTGGTCCAATAGTGTTCATCGTTCTGCTTGTTGTGCTGGATAAACTTGAGATAGAACAGGGTGTAGTTATCAATCAGCTGGAATACCGCGTCACGTTTGCGTCCTGGATGATTAAAGATGTTATATCGCCTGATGAATGCACATTGCTCAAGCTCTTCGAGCATCCGTGTGAGGTTACCGTTGCTTTGAAGCCCCGTGGCATCAATCAGTTCATCGCGCGTCATGCCTGACTGCCGTTGCCCCAGGGCACGCACGATGCTGATGTAGCGGTCAGCATTCTTGAACAACGAGTTATACAGTTCGTTAAACTCATGCCTCAAGTGTCCATGTGGGGCAAAAAACAGTTCATCAATGTTACCCGCAAGGCTTTTTTCCTTTTTGAGCAGTGACCAATAGTACGGCACTCCGCCCATCACCATGTAGGCCTCTAGAATATCATATCGCGTCATGCGCAGGTGTTGGCTCTGAGCCAGTTGCTCACATTCGTTCAAGGTGAATGGTGCCAGATAGATCTGCTGGGTTACCCTGTTGTGCAAGCCACCGTGGTTGCGGAACACCTCGTTAATAATCCATGACGTGGCCGAGCCACACACAATCAGCAGGACGTCCTTGCGTGCCGAGGCCCAACTGTTCCAAAAGAATTCCAGTGCTGGCACAAACCCCGAGCTGCGCGTGTCCAGCCACGGCAATTCGTCAACGAAGACCACCTTTTTTTTCTCGTTCGATGCCTTGATGAGTTCGCGCAACAAGCCAAATGCCTCCATCCAGTTTGTAGGCGTCTGTTTGCACTCATAGCCCGCCTCGTTTAGCGACTGCCGCCATGCCTGCAGTTGGATGCCCCGTGGCGTGTTTGCCATCCCCGAGTGCTCAAATGTGAATGTATAGTTGAATGTTTCACGCACTAGAAATGTCTTTCCCACACGCCGCCGGCCATACACCACAACAAATTGTGAGTATTCCGATTCATATGCGGCTCTCAATTCAGCCTGCTCCTTTGCTCTTCCTATAATCATAGCCCGTCTAATTTTCTTTTTTGCAAAATTAGCAAAAAATAGCCGATTCGCAGCCAAAAGTCCCTAAAAAATCGACTTTTGGCTGCGAATCGATGGATTCGTGGCCAAAAGTCCCCAAAAATCGCACTTTTGGCTGTGAATCAATGTCTGCCCATGGTCTAACCACCTGTTCCCCCTGTGAGGAAGTTGGCTGGGCAATGTGGCCTGCTCCCAACGCTGATTTGGGTGACGCATGACGAAAACAGGGGGGGCACACAGATTGCACGGGGGCTTAAGGCTTAGGGCTTAGGGCTTAAGGGGGGGTAGCTCACGCGGATTGAGCAGATGGAGCGGATTTTTTTCTCGCCTGGGTAACTTTCACGCTAATTTTCACGAATTATAGGCGCGAATGCACGCGAATTATAAATAAAAAAAATTCGTGTTAATTCGAGTTTTAATTCGTGTCAATTCGCGTGAGAGTGACCCCAAAAAATCGGATGGAGGTGAATCTGCTCAATCCGCTCAATCTGCGTGAGGCCTATTTCGTGAAAAATAGCGTGTGAGGTGTAATCTGCTCAATCGGCCCTAATCGGGGTGGGTCATGTTGTGGTAGAGGGCGAACAGGGCGGTGACACATTGGGGCTCGGTGGTGCTGGTGGGGAAGCCGTAGGCCGCCATCACGGCGCGGTCGTTGGCACGGTGGGCATTGAGCAGCACCGGTGGCATCGTCACGGGGTCGTACAGGTCTGCCAGCGAGCTGTCGGGGAACTGCGCCCGCGCGTCCAGGATGCCTTGTGCTGTTGCCATGATGCGGTCGCGTTGCTCCTGGGTTACCTGAGGCCACGGGAAGTTGTTATACACGATGTCCTTGCTGTAACGGTAATCACTCTTGAGCCTGCCGCACACCACGCGCATCCATGCCATGTGCACATTGCTGGTCAACACCCCAAAGTGGTATAACGTCGCGTTGGGGATGATTAAAACAAGATTTGTTGCAATAGTATCGCTATTCAAGAAACCAAGAGGAATGTATTTGCGCCGCTCAGAAGAAACACTTGGAACGATAATAAATGTGTCAGGGTTATAAGTCTCTCTGAATAATGCAGGACGCTCAGCCAATCGTTGTGTACCCTTATCGCTACTGTTAAGTCTCATTTCACGTACTTTCGCTATGCGTTCCATTACAAACGGCATGCCTCGCAATTCTGCTGGGCTTGCATTAACGAGCCAGAGGCACCATCTATTTTTGTTATTTATAAATTCTCTTGCACCTACAAGTTTCTTAATAAATTTGGCGGCTTTAGGTTCTTTGTCTAAAAAGTCCTTTAATTCATCGTTCTCAATAATGAGGTTACCACCATCAGTTGGTTGGCAACCCTTTGTGATTGATGGGACATCACATATTGGCTTAGTTCGGCTAGATATATAGATATCTGGCGCATCTAGCAAATATCCATTGATATTTTCGCAAGTAATGGTGTTTTCATCACCATCATAAATTCGCTTAACCAAGTTATTTCCTTCACTAAAACCAATTATAACGCAATGCACATGAGCAGCCGAATTTGCATCGTTGTCCCAACGGAAAGTGCGATAAGCAAAATTGATATGCAAATCATTATTCAAAACGTCTTTCCACAAGGCTGCTACTTGTTCGCCTTGCGTTATCGAATTTGTTGAAACAAATGCAGTTTTAATATTTGTCCCACGCATAAGGTTGGCGGCTTTTATGTACCATCCAGACACATAATCAAGTACACCCGCTTTTCGGTTATTCGGAAAAAGTTGCATGAGTTCAGCCTTTTGGGTCTTCGTCATATACTGAGCCCCGACAAACGGCGGGTTGCCCATGATGTAGTTGAGGCGTTCTCGTGGTATGACGTTCTGCCAGTCCATTGTCAGGGCGTTGCCCTCGGCGATGTTAGGATAGGACTTGAGAGGGAGGAAGTCGATGTCGCGTGCGACGATACGCTCGGTCTCGGCGAGCATCTGAGCCTCGCTAATCCACAGCGCTGTGGTGGCGACGGTGACGGCAAAGTCGTTAATCTCGATGCCATAGAACTGGTGTATGCTCACCCTGACGGGATTGGTGAACTCGCCGCCGATAAACATTGCCTCGCCCTCGTACAGCGAGCGTATCACGCGATTCTCGAGGCGTCGCAGCGACAGGTAGGTCTCGGTGAGGAAGTTGCCGCTGCCACAGGCGGGGTCGAGAAACGTGAGGCCCGCCAGCCGCTCCTGGTAGTCGAGCAGCTGCCGCCGCCGCTGTCGCGTGACGGGGTTGGCCATGATGTCGTTGAGCTCGCGCGTGAGGCTGTCGAGAAACAGCGGGTCGATGACACGGTGGATGTTCTGGATGCTGGTGTAGTGCATGCCGCCGCTGCGCCGCGTGTCGGGGTTGAGGGTGCTCTCGAACACCGCACCAAAGATGGTGGGCGAGATTTCGCTCCAGTCAAAGTCGAGCGATGCTTGCTGCAACAGCAGCTGCCGGATGTCCTGGTTGAACTGCGGCACCACGATGTCGCCATGAAACAGCCCGCCGTTGACATAGGGGAACGCCGCCAGGTCGGCCTTGAGGTAGGGGTCGCGCTGGTCCAGCGGCGTGTCCATGACCTGAAACAAGCGTATGAGAGCGGCACGCATGTCCTCGGTGTCAAAGTGTGCCATGTAGTCGTGAAACATGTCGTGGCGGCCCAGGATGCCCGCGTCCTCGGCATACAGGCAGAAGACCAGCCGCACGCACAGCACGTTGAGGTTGCGCAGCGTGTCGGGGTCGTCGGGGTTGATGTACTGGGCCAGCAGCGCGTCATAGAGCTTCCCCACGATGGCGCCCGCCTGCATCGACACCCTCATCTCGCGTTCCAGATGCTCGCTGCCGCTCTCGACCAGGAAGCGCAACCGGTAATATTCCTTGCCCAGATCGGCAAGGTGTATCTCGAACGGCTCGCCGTTGGGGTTCTCCATGTCATAGACGAGGAACGTGGCAAAATTGCAGGTGACAATCCAGCGGGGGCGACGGCTGTAGGGCAACGCCGCGCTGTAGCGCTGTGCCTGCTGGAACGGCGTGAGCCACGTGCCGTCGCTCTGCTGCACGGGCTTGCGCAGGTCACGCTCCATCGACTTCTGCTCGATGAGCGTGTGTGTGCGCTCGATGTATGCGTCGATAAATGCGGTGTGGTCCAGCTTCACCTGGTCCTCAAAGGCGATGACCGTCGAGGGGTCCTCGACGTCGAGCACCTGTGTGAGCAACTCGGTCCAGAAGATTTGGCTCTGTCCCTTCTCATATCCCTTGCCCGACCATCGGTCGGCAAAGCGTTGTGCCGCTGCGGCACGCTGCCTGTCGTTCTTGCCGTTCATCATGGCACAAAGGTAATCATTTTCTGCCAGCCACCAGTGCATGAAATCACAAAAAAATCACCCGCTCTGCGACCTGGTCAACGCCTGGACCCAACGCTGATTTGGGTTACGCATGACGAAAACAGAAAAAAAAGTCACTGCCAGCCCTCAGGGGGTCGGCAGTGACGATTTTAACTAGCTCACACAGTGATGTCGTCACATGGGCAGTGAAAGCCCATAGGCATTCATGTTCTGCTGGATTTGCTGCAAGAACTCGGGATTGGTGTACAAGCGATAGGCCTGTATGCCAGTCCACACCACGGCAACGACCACGGTGATGATGAGCCACTTCTTGGCACTCTGTGCCGCTTGTTCGGCCGCCGTCCTGTTGCCCATCTCGTTATATTTCTTGGCATTGTAGGCCTTGAAGATGGCAATGATGCCAGTCACCAGCGACACGACGTTGCAACAGCACATCGCACACAGCAGCGTGACCACGACCGACTCGACAAGCCACGTCTTGGTCGTTCCCACCTGATATTGCCGCTGGTTGTTCTGTGGCTGATAGGTGGGGCCGCCCGTGTTGAAGCCGCCCTGGGGTTGTTGCTGCTGTTGCGGCATGGGGTTGACATATCCGCCCTGGGGCAACGTGCTGGTCTGTTGCTGTTGAGGCATGGGCGTGCCGGTGGTGGGCGGCAGTGTGGTGTTGCCGCCGCTGTTCATCGACTGTGCCGCGATGGCGGCCGCCAGCTCGGGCACCTGTGAGGCGGCTTGCCAGTTGGCCATGCCCTGGCACCACACGAGGCTGTTGTAGTTCAAACCATGCTGGAACAGCTCGTAGACTTCAAACGGTCCAGCCTGGACGTTGTTCCCTTCGATGATGTAATATTTCATTGTGCTGTAACTGTGTGTGTGAAAAGGGGTGATTAGTTCTGGGTGCCGATGGGGTGGTACTTGTTGATGAGAGCCTCCACCTTGTTAGCCTTGGAGCTCTTGCCATTGGCGTTGAGATACATCACCAGGTCGCGTCCCGGTTCCAGACAATTGCCGGCAAACATGCGGTTGCCCGTGGGGTCGTCCTGGTCCCAAGCTTCCTCCATGAGCTTGCCGCCCTGCGCGGTGTCCTTGTCATATCCGTTGGTGCCCTCATACATGAAGTATCCGACCCAAGCCTTGCCTTCAACGCCTCCCTGCTCGTAGGCCCGCTTGATGTATTCCATTGACTTGTCGGCATCGGGGGCGACAATCTGCTCATGGTCGCTATAGGTCACCAGACCGTCACGATAGACCTTGAACAGGTTGAACGAGGCATCGCTGCTGCCCTTGTCACTGGCCTCGATGAGCAGGTTGATGCCCTGCATGCGAGCCTCGGGCGTGTCCTCGCCCAGGGGTCCAAACAGCAGCGAGAAGCCCTTGCGCTCGATGGCAAACACCGAGCCCTGTTCGATGGCCTCGTCAAACAGCCGGTTGGCTTGCTCGCGGTCCATGCTATAGTCCATGGCGTTCATGGTGTAAATCATCGCTGCCAGGCGGGCCTTGCTGTCGGCGTCACCGGCATCCGAAGCCTTGATGAGGTAGGGCAGAGCTTTCTCATAACGCTCGGCCTCATACCACTTCTTGCCCAGCTCGGCATTGGTCTGTGCAAAGGCCGACATCGCCATGATGACAGCCACAGCTGCTAATAAAATTTTTTTCATCTTTAATGTGTATTATAGTTTAACAATTCTAGGAAATTCATGTCAATCAGTTTGCAAATTTAGTATATTTTTTCTCATTTCAATAATTTAGTGGGCATTTTTTGTGAAAAGTTTAGTTTTTGCCTCCTTGCCGTCCACTGGAGGCAAGCAGTGGAAAAGATGATGCTGTGCCGCAACCTGCTGATGTGAATCACGCCATGCCGCAATGGGGGCATGGCGTGATTGTAGTGGGTCACCACAATGGGTGACGGATGGGTTACATCAAGGGGTTACTTGAGGACCTTGACACTGATGGTGGTGCCGTCGGTGAAGCGGATCTGCTTGATGTAGAAGCCGTTGGTGGGCTCGTTAACCTGGCGACCCTGCAGGTCGTAGTAGCGGGTGCTCTCGATCTGCTTGTCGGCGCTGTTGAGCTCGGTAACGCTTGCGCTTTCACCGACCATGGCCTTGATGGCGTTAACAACCTCGCCAGTGGCGGTGTTAACGACGATGGCTACAACGGACAGTTTGTCCTTGTTCTGAACCAGAGCCTCGCCGCTGGTGTTAACCAGGTTGTCGGGGGTGAAGGTGTAAACGTTGCTGTAGTACTCACCAGCCTTGATGTCGGCGGGCAGGCTGCCATCCACAATGCCGGTGGAAGCTACGAGCACGTCGTCGAAGTGCCAGCCCGTGATGGTGGCGTCCATGTTGCAGATTTCGCTCAGGTAAGGATCGCTGCCGTAGTAGGAAGCGTAGCTAGGATAGTAGTTGTTCTGATCCCATTCGGTACCCTCGTCACCGTACATGTCGTCCTCGACGAGCATGTAAGCGATGCGGTAGTTGTCCTCATCGTAGTTGCCAATGAAGCAAGCGGTAGCGGTAGCCGAGATGGTGCTCTTGCTGTCGTCCCAAGCGGTGTTGAGCGACAGGGCGCACTCGGCGATTTGCTCCTTCTGGTAGTCGAGTACCTCGGTGATGCCGAAGCTCTCGCTGCCCAGGCCGTAGAACGGGTCAACATTGTACTTGCGGTCAACCCAAGCGCCAGGGAAGCCACTAACCTTGCTGGGATAGCTGCTGCTGCTCATGATCTCCATGGGGTCGCTGTTGTGGTAAGCCACGGCGACAACCTCGTCGCCATACTTCTTGGCAATCTCGCGCATGGCGATCAAGCCGCGGGTACACCAACCGCACCAGGTGCCAGTGTATTCCTCCATGAGCGGGCGCTTGGTGGGAACGAAGTCGAGCACGTGAACGGTAGCATACTGGATAGCGCACGGGTCGTTGTTAACGGCGCCGTTGGCCTTGTTGTTGTTGATGTAGAGCGAGTAGTCACCAGCCTTGTCGATAGCGGGCAGGGTGATGTTGATGTCCTGGTAGTAGCCGTAGTATGCACCCGAGATGGGCTCATCGAGGGTGATGAGGACGGGATCCTCCATACCGTTGATCTCGGCAATGTAGTTCACGTTAGCCAGGTCGTTGGTACCGTGGTTAACGACCTTCATGTTCAGGTTGAGCTCCTCGCCAGCCTTCACATAGTAGTCGTCGTGGGGGATGATGACCGAAGCGTTCTCGTAAACGTTGTCACCAGCCAGCAAGAGCTCGATGGTGGTGTTATAGGAGAACTCCTTCCAAGTGCGATAGCTGCGCGAGGTGTGCAGGAACATGTTGTCGCCGTCGCAAAGCACGAGAGGATACTGGTCGGCCTCGTTAACCAGCTCGGGAACGATGAGCGAGTAGCCAGCGTAGAAGCCGTCCTTGCCAATCACGAAGGGCTCGTCGAAGATTACCTCGACAACACCGGGCTCAACCTCCTCGACATCCTTCCAGGTGATGTCGGCAGAAGCGCGCTTCATGTCGTCGCGGGTCTCGGTGCCCAGAGCATAGCTCAGCCAGCCAGCATAGGAGGTGGCGTTGCAGTCGGCAGCGCGGAAGCGGATACCCTTGACAGCCTTGCCCTCGAGGCTTGCGTCCTCAACGAACATTGCCACGTCGTAGGCCTCGGCCTTCTGGGTACCAACATTGCTGAGATCGCTCTCGTCGCCGTAGTACTCGCTGTAGATTTGCTTGGTGTCACCGATGTCCTCGCCACTGGTGAGGTCGTAGTAAACGATGTTGGAGAAGTGCTCCTCGCCGCCACCACGGAAGATGGTCTGGATGCCGACGCGCTGGAAGCCAGTCTCGTAGAAGTAGATGGTGGCAGCAGCTGCACGGATGTCGTAGTTGTCGGTGTAGTTGTAGTTGAGCTCGTTCATAGCCTCGGTAACGTAGGGATACTCGTCGGGGCTGAAGGTGAACAACTCATCGTCGTCGAAGTAGATGCGATAGTAGATATCGTCGGGGTTCATGAAGTTGCCATCGGTGTCGGTAACGGGGATGAAGAAGTTACCATAGGTATAACCACCAGCCGACTCGCTGTCGCTGAAGCTGAGTACCTGCGGGTCACTGGGCGTGCCAGCGTGGTCCTCATACTTGTTGAAGATGGGCTCCTGGAATGCCTCGTAGATGGAGGTACCCGCAACGGTAGCCATGATCTCGCGGCTGGTGAGGGTGGTGGTAGCCTCCTCGTAGTCGAACGAGAGCTCATCCAGGGTGTAGTAGTAGCTGCCATCGGTGGTCAGGCCGTACATGCGCATGAAGGCGCCACTGCCGATGCCGATGTACTGCTGTGACGGGAAGGTAACAACGCCGTCGGCAAGTGTGCCCTTGACAACGCCCTCGGGGCACATGTCGGACCAGCCCTTGACGTAAACGTCGTTGCCAACGATAGCGCCCTGGACCATCTTGCCAGAGCGGCCAGCTTCCTCAACCCAGGTCATGCTCCAGTCCTCGAACTGGGTGCCCTCAGGAACCTCGACAAGGGTATCGGTGAACGGGGTGTAAACGCTGTTGAAGTCCATGTAGCCCGTCCAGGTGAGGTCATCGGTCCACACCAGACCAGGGCCGTAGCACTCGTAGGTGTTGAAGTCACCGTAGGTGTTGTTGAGGGTGATGGTGCCGTCGTCGCCGAGGGTGTAGGTCACCTCGGTCACGTCCTGCTCGTAGGAGTAGTTGAGAGCGCCTTCCTCGTCAAGACCCATCTTGATCACACCCATCATGTAGCCATAGCCGTAAGCATCGGAGAAGTACAGGCACTGGCCCATGGGCAGGGTGATGGTCTTGCCATCATCGCTCAACTCGGCTTTTACCCAAGTG
>Ga0065708_1005576_pt1 | contig 24683 bp, 16 predicted proteins | sample Hoacrofraction12_2_FD_59095 | JGI IMG/M metagenome (GOLD analysis project Ga0065708, IMG submission 59095) | Hoatzin crop microbial communities from Cojedes, Venezuela, sample from fiber fraction 12 v1 | ecosystem: Host-associated > Birds > Digestive system > Esophagus > Crop | place: Venezuela... | reverse complement strand
GACGTGTAGAGCGGCACAAGTTGCTTAACAAAGCCCGTACGCACTTCATTATTAGGGAAATCCACAACGATAGCCCCGTCGCAGTCACCCCTTAACTCGTGAGATAACCACTCTGGTAAAGCAACGCCGTAAGGTCATCGTGATAAGAATTCACGTTAACCAACTGATCCTCACTCACTCGCTTCCCTGGAATTGCTGTAAGCTCCGCCCTTGTATCACGCAGTGCCAGCAACAATGCCGTGGGAGTCCCACTCTGGAACCAATAGCTACCAAAGCGCATGGATGCCAACGCATTAAACACCGAGAAAGGATTGTAAATGCTCTTCCCATCCTCGCAAAAACGATAGCCATCGTACATCGTCTTTAAGCGATCATAGCACTCGTCTTTGCTTATACGGTGCTTCTCAGCCATTTGCGCCACACCATCATCAAAATAGTTGTGCAATTCCTCCTCGGTAATGCCACAAATATCTTGATATTCTTCCCAAAGCGAGATATCTTGCAAGTTNTTTCAGCGCACTGAAAATACTCAAGTTCCCAAACTTGGTAACTCCNGTCAGGAAACCAAATTTGATATACTGGTCACACGATTTCAAGTTCTTGTAGAACCCCGAAAGCGTCTCCCGATTAGCCTCAAGAAGTTCAGGTTTATGAATGACATTGACCAACGGAGCATCATACTCGTCCACCAAAATCACCACCTTCTTTCCCGTCTGCTCAAATGCGCGTTCAATCACCCCGCCAAAACGGCGTGCCACCGTCTTTTCGGTAGCCGATGCACCATACACCTTCTCCCACTTTGACACTTCGTCTTCAAGGAAAGCAACAAGAACTTCAGGGTTGATGTAACTATCGCTCGACAAATCAAGATGAAAGACAGGATACTGCGTCCACTCTTTCTCCAGTCCATCAATCTCAAGCCCTTTAAAAAGATCCCGCCGTCCTTGAAAATAAGCATCAAGCGTCGACACAAGCAACGATTTCCCAAATCGCCGAGGACGACTCAGAAAATNGAAAGTCCCTTGATTTACAAGATTGTAAACCAATTTGGTCTTATCGACGTAAACATATCCGTCTTCACGGATTTTCTTAAACGTCTGTATACCTATGGGATATTTTACAAATGATTCCATAGCACATGTTTATTTAACGCTACAAAGATAACACATTTTAATAGAATTACCAAAATGGGACCGGGAAAATGCAAGATAAGCCGCACGAACACTCATAATCAAAGGGTTGTGCGGCTTTTTAGGGATCGGCTCAGGTGTTGCGACTATCGCACTCGCAGGGTGCGCAGGGCGTTGATGGCAGTGCGGTTTCCTTGGTTAGCAGCGATGGTGTAGTAGTGGATGGCTTTGTCGCGGTTTTTCTCGATGCGGTCACCATCGAGGTAGCAGCGAGCAATGCGAACACAGGCCTTGTCGTATCCGCGGTCGGCGGCATTAATCCAGTACACGCGCTTCTGTTGAGCATTGTTGGTGATGAGGGCGAGGTTGTACCACGGCCGCGGGTCATTACCACACTTGTCGCAGGCGCCCTCGAGGAGGAGTTGCACCTCTTCGGGGTCGGTACTGCCTTGCTCGTAGTTGCAGATGGCAAGGTTGTTCTGTGCCTGCCACAAACTGGACTTCATGTACTTGACCTCAGCCTCGCCATTCTTGCCCAGTTGCTCGCACAGCAGTCCATGGTTGAACCATGCTTCAGCAGCATACTCATCGTCCTTGCCGTGAGCACGCTCGAGCAACTCGATGGCCTTGTCGGTCGACTGCTCAACATGTTGCCCCGTTGCATAGAACACAGCCAAGTCGTTGAGTGCGTCCTTGTTACCCAGTTCGGCTGCGAGGATAAACTCCTGGATTGCCGATTCCCAGTCACGACGTGAGCCCAGCCCCAGCGCATAGCAGTGCGCCAGGTGATAATGAGCGTCTCCCGATTGCTCATCGATCTTGATGGCCTCGCGGTAGCAGTCAACGGCTTTGCTCCACGCATCGAGTTGACGAGGGCCCACACATTCCCACAGCATGCCTTGCATAACCATATTATGCGCCTGCGCTTTTGCAGTTTCGTGCGCACTGGCCTTGGTTTGCTCGATGATCTCCATGATTTTGTCGACCTCCATCATGCGCATGATGTGATTTATCTCGCGGTTGTCGAACGATGTGATAAACTCTGTTACACGAATCAGTTGAAGTTTGCTGTTCATAATTGTTGATTTTAATGGTTAGTAAAAATGTTAGTTTCGCATTAATGAAAATACAATAGGGAATCTGGTGGGAATCCCTATTGTATCTTATCACTTGAGCACCATGACTCTAATCGAGTGAACTGATTAGATTTTTCTCAATCAGCCGATGTGATTGCAGCGTTTCTATCACGCAAACCTAAAATTTCGTCATCCGCCGATGCAGAAACATTCACTTTGTTTTAAAGTGCACGAAAATGCACAAGTGCTCATTTCAAATTTATGCTTTCTTCTTGACCCGTGCAACACTTTGGTCAATTTTTTTTAAACTTTTTTCCCTTCGAGGGCTTCGGCCATGCCTGCAGCGGCTCGACGGCCATCGCCCATGGCGAGGATTACCGTTGCGCCACCGCGCACGATGTCGCCGCCAGCATAGATGTCGCCAACCGACGAGCGCATGGTTGCATCGTCCACAACGATAGTCTGACGCTTGCTTACTTCCAGGCCTTCAATCGAGTTGGGAACAAGCTGGTTGGGCGAAACACCCACAGCCACAATCACCAAGTCGACGGGAATCTCCTCGATGGCGCCCTCGACGGGGACGGGGCTGCGACGACCCGATGCATCGGGCTCGCCCAGTTCCATGCGTTGCACGCGCATAGCACGCACGCGGCCTTTCTCGTCACCCAGGTACTCAATGGGGTTGTGCAGCGTCATCATCTCGACGCCTTCCTCGATGGCGTGGGCAATCTCCTCGCGACGAGCGGGCATCTCTTCCTCGCTGCGGCGATAAACGAGAATCACGCGCTCGGTGCCCATGCGCAGTGCCGTGCGGCTCGAGTCCATAGCGGTGTTACCACCACCGATCACGGCAATCGTCTTACCCGTCAGCACNGGCGTGTCGCCACCGCGNCCGGCNTGCATCAAGTTGATGCGGGTGAGGTACTCGTTACTCGACATGATGCCATTCAGGTTCTCGCCAGGAATGTTCATGAAGCGCGGGAAACCAGCGCCCGAGCCAACAAAGACGCCCTTGAAGCCCATNTCGTGCAAGTCGTCNTANGTAATCGTCTTGCCCACGATGCAGTCTTTCACNAAGGTNACNCCCAGTTGACGCAGCCCATCGATTTCGTGGTCAACAATTGCGTTGGGCAGACGGAACTCGGGGATGCCATACTTGAGCACGCCACCAATTTCGTGCAGCGCTTCAAATACCGTGACGCTGTAACCACGCTTGGCCATGTCGCCAGCAAACGACAGTCCCGAGGGACCGCTACCGATNACGGCGACCTTAATACCATTCTGGGCAGGTGGCGTAACCTTCACGTCNCCCTCGTGCTCGCGTTGCCAGTCGGCAGCAAAGCGCTCGAGGTAGCCAATGGCCACTGCAGGATGCTTCATGCGCGTGTGGATGCAACGGCTCTCGCACTGTTTCTCTTGCGGACAGACGCGGCCGCACACGGCGGGCAGCGAACTCGTCAACTTAATGGTGGCAGCGGCAGCACTGTGGTCACCGCGCTCGATGTTCTTGATGAAGCCAGGGATGTCGATGCCCACGGGGCAACCCGTTACACACTGAGGATTCTGGCAGTCAAGGCAACGGCTGGCCTCGACCATGGCTTGAGCCTCGGTAATACCCAGGTTCACCTCGTCGTTGTTATGAATGCGCACTTTAGGGTCCTGCATGGGCATGACCACGCGCTCGATAGCCGTGCGCTCCTTGGGTGTCATGCGGTTACGCAACTCCACGCGCCATTGCGCATCGCGGCTGTTCATGTTTTTATCTTGTTCCATTGTTAGGAAATAATGGTGATGCTAATTGATTGATAGTTTGTTGATTTCTCGTTGATAGAGAGGGAGTGGGGGAGAACGTGATTAGCCACGCAGGCGCATCAACAGCTCATCAAAGTCGATTTCATGAGCGTCAAACTCGGGACCCTCGACACACACAAAGCGCGTGCGGCCGCCCACGGTAACGCGGCAAGCGCCACACATGCCCGTGCCGTCGACCATGACAGCGTTGAGCGATGCCTCGGTGGGCACCTCATATTTCTTGGTGAGCAGCGCAGCAAATTTCATCATGATGGCAGGACCGATGACCACGCAACGGTCCACCTTCTCGCGCTTGAGTACTTCCTCCATGCCCACGGTGACAACACCCTTGGTGCCGTAACTGCCATCGTCGGTCATGATGATAACCTCGTCGCTACTTGCACGCACCTCGTCCTCGAGGATAATCAAGTCGCGCGAACGGGCGGCCAGCACGCTGATGACGCGGTTGCCAGCAGCCTTCATCGCTTGCACGATGGGAAGCAGCGGAGCAACGCCCACGCCACCACCGCAGCACAGCACGGTGCCAAATTTCTCGATACGTGTAGCTTGACCCAGCGGGCCTACTACGTCAACCAGGCTATCGCCAGGCTCGAGGGCGCAAATCTTGCGCGTAGAGTCGCCCACAGCTTGCACCACAATCGTGATGGTGCCAGCCTTGGGGTCGGCATCGGCGATGGTCAGCGGGATGCGCTCGCCCTCCTCGCCGCAGCGAACGATTACAAAGTGACCCGCACGGCGCGATTTCGCAATCAGCGGGGCCTCGACGACCAATTTGGTCACCAGGGGAGAGAATTGTTCCTTTGAGACAATCTTGTTCATGTCAATGGATTTTCTAGGAAATTGTATGGTTTTAATGTTGTTGAATTTCAATATGCTCGGGCATTCGCAAAACTACAAGGCCGCGCCATCGGTTCTGGAGCGACCTATAGCATGATGCTTCATCAGCAGGTGCGATTACTCGTCAACGGGGCTGAAGTCGTCCTTGGTTACGCCACACACGGGGCATACCCAATCGGCGGGAATGTCTTCAAACGCGGTGCCGGCTGCAATGCCACTATCGGGATCGCCAACGGCGGGGTCATAGATGTAACCACAAACGTCGCAAACGTATTTTTTCATGTCGTTGAGGGTGAATTAGTTAATAAATTGATTATTTTCTTGTTATAGTTTATGCGTGGCAAAATTAGGCAATTGCAATGAATTGCACAATTTTTTACGCAACATTTTCCATCAATCCATGCGACGCTTGTAGTCGTCGTAGGTGTACTCGCGCATCACCACCACAGCGCCATCGCTGCGCTTGAGCAGCAACGCTGGGTGCTGGATGCCGTTAAACATGTTGGTTTTCACCGTGGTATAGTGGTTCATGTCCTTGAACGTGAGGCGGTCGCCAGCCTTGAGCGGTTGCCCAAAACTCCAGTCGCCCACAAAGTCGCCACTCATGCACGAGTTGCCACCAATGCGGTAAGTGGGACGCGATGGGTCGACCTCCTCGAGCGCCTGCGCAATCACGGGTTTATAGGGCATCTCAAGGCAGTCGGGCATGTGACAGGCAAACGATACATCAACGATGGCAGTGCTGATGCCGCTGTTCTCTACAACATCGACCACAGTCGCCTCGAGGTCGCCCGTCTGCCAGCAGAATGCACTGCCCGGCTCAAGGATAACCTCAAGATTGGGATAGCGTTGCTTTACACCTTTTATTATATATATAAGGCGGTCGATGTCGTAGCCCTCGCGCGTCATCAAGTGACCGCCGCCCATGTTGAGCCACTTGAGTTTCGGCAGGAATTTGCCAAACTTCTGCTCAACGGCTTCGAGCACGCGTTCCAGGTCGCTACTATCGCTCTCGCACAAGGCGTGGAAGTGGAAACCCTCGAGCCCAGCAGGCAACGACGCAAGATGGTCGGCAGTAACACCAAAGCGCGACCCTGGCGCACAAGGGTCATAAATTCCCGTTTCGACCACCGAGCACATGGGATTGATGCGCAAGCCACAGCTCACGCGCTCGTCGGGATGGGCCTCATTATGCGCCTCGATGCGAGGATAGTAGCGCTCAAATTGCTCAACCGAATTGAACGTGATGTGCGAACTTCCAGCGANGAACGCATCGATTGTCGCATCGGTAAANACGGGGCAGTAGCTATGAGCACGNCAGTGCAANTCNTCNTTGGCCAGCCGCATCTCGTTGAGCGANCTNGCCGTNGANCAAATGCCATACTCTTCAAAGACGGGNAACGTGCGCCACAGCGCGTTGGCCTTGAACGCCATGATGATGGTGGCGCCACTCTCGCGTGCCACGCGGGTGATGAGGCTCAAGTTGGCACGCAACTTGTCCTCATACACGATGTAGTAAGGGGTAGGGTACTGGTTCATAAGATATCGAATTTTGCAAATTTAAGTAACAAGACGCGGGGTGTATCTTCGCCAGCAAACAGCACGCTGATGCGNGCATCGCTGCTNCTGGTGTCAATCGAGCGAATTTCGCCCANGCCGTAGCGGTCGTGACGGATGCGCATGCCTTCCTGCAGTTCGCTGGCCGTATGCGTGCCAGCACGTGCCACCGTCCCTTTTACCGCATGAATTGGGCGCAAGGTGCGGGGTGACGCTGGCGGTGGCGGTAGCGGTCGCGAGGGCTTGCTAGGCGATACCGATGCCGTGGGTTGCGATGGGCTCATGCGCATGCGTGATGAAAACTCGTCATGCGATTGCCAGGCCGTACTTTGAGCCGACGATGTCATCGAGGCACGCAACAGCGAGGGGTTAATTTCGCGCAAGAATCGGCTCATCACGCACGTTTTGGTCATCCCGTTCACATAGCGCGAGCCCGAGTACGGTGATGGTGCACGTGCTTTGTGCGCGCGTGATGGCCACATAGAGCAGGCGGCGCTCTTCCTCGATGCCGTTAAGCGACTGCGCACTCTTGGCTGCGGGGAACAAGTCCTCCTCGACGCCCGTGATAATCACATGTTTAAATTCAAGGCCCTTGGCGGCATGCACTGTCATCAGGGTGACTTGGCCACTCGAGCCATCNTCGGTGTCTTCATCCTGGTTGGTGAGCAGTGAGACGTGGGCAAGGTAGTCGGCAAGTTGGCGAGCATCGTCGCCACTCTCGGCACGGATTTCGACAAACTCGCTGATGCCGCTGAGCAACTCCTGGATGTTCTCGATGCGGCTGATGTTCTCGGGCGTGGTGTCGCCGCGCAACACGTCGACCAGCCGCGTAATTTCGACCATGCGATTGGCCACTGTGGTCGCATCCTCGCCATCGGCAACGAGTTGCATGAGCTCTTTAATAATATGTGTAAAGCTGGCGAGGCTGTTGAGCGTGCGCTGGTTGAGTCCAAGGGGATAAGTCGCTGAATTCGAGATGATTTGCCACAGGCTCACNCCTTTCTCGATGGCGCAGTGCTGCACCTTCTTGAGCGTGGTGTCGCCGATGCCGCGCAATGGGTAATTAATCACGCGCCGTAGCGCCTCATCGTCATCGGGATTCACAGCCATGCGCAGGTAAGCNAGCGCATCCTTNACNTCNTTGCGTTGATAGAAGGTGAGNCCGCCATAGATGCGGTAGGGGATGGCATCGCGCATGTTTCCATGGCTATCACGACGGCCACCGCTNCTCAACGCCTCCTCGAGCCGACGCGAAAGCGCATTGATGCGATACAAGATGGCAAAATCGTCGTAAGAACTNCCGTANCGCGCCTTGAGCGCTGCAATCTGGTTGGCCACCACGTANGCCTCCTCGAAGTCGCTGTAGCACTTNATNACGTTGACGCGTTCGCCAGGCTCGTTCTCACTAAACACGTTCTTCGGGATTTGCCGCGCATTGTGTGCAATCAAGTCGTTGGCAACGGCGATGATGTTTTGCGTCGACCGGTAATTGCGCTCGAGCTTAAACGTCCGCAGCCCTTTGTAAGCACGGTCCAGGTTCAAGATATTGCCAATGTTTGCCCCGCGGAACGAGTAAATGCTCTGCGCATCATCGCCCACAACGCATAACTTCATTCCGTTGGCTGTCAGTTGCTTAACGATGACGTGCTGGGCAAAATTGGTGTCTTGGTACTCATCGACGAGGATATAGGTGAAACGCGTTTGGTACTGCTCGAGCACATCGGCATTGTCGCGCAGAAGGATGTTGGTGTTAAACAGCAGGTCGTCAAAGTCCATCACGCCCGCCACCTTGCAGCGATGACAATAGGTGCTATAGATGTTGCCAAACTCGGGACGCATCATGTCGCTGTCCTCGCGCACGAGGTCGCGATTGTTGCGATAGTCGGTGGGCGAAATCAGCGCGTTCTTGAGCTGTGAAATGCGGCCTTGCAGCGCTTGCACGGGATAAACCTTCTCGTCGAGCCCCATGTCGCGCACGATGAGCTTGATGAGCGACTTGCTGTCGGTAGCGTCATAGATGGTGAAATTGCTGCGATAGCCCAGTCGGTCGGCATGAATGTGCAGGATGCGCGAGAAAATCGAGTGAAACGTGCCCATCCACAGCCGTGCTGCCGTGGGTCCACCCACCAGCGGGATGATGCGGTCGCGCATCTCGCGTGCAGCCTTGTTGGTGAACGTGAGCGCCATAATCGTGCCAGGGTGGTAGCCCAGTTTGAGCAGGTGCACAATTTTATAGGTGAGCACGCGCGTTTTGCCCGAGCCNGCGCCAGCAATCACCANCTCGGGNCCATCGCAATAGGTCACGGCATCGCGTTGCTGCGGGTTCAAGGCCTGCAAGTAGTCGTTATCGTTAGNTGTCTTTGCCATTTGGTTCGTNAGGTCAGGGATGCATATTCGGGGATGTCCTCGAGGAAAATGCATTGGTTGTTATCATAGTCCACGCGGCAGCAATAGTGCGTTAATCCGTTGGTAACCATCAAGTAATGAGCACGCAACACCGAGTTGTAGCGCACAATTTGGTCAAATGTGGCTTGCGTGATGGTAATGCTGGGCGCTTTGTACTCAACGATGACCAGCGGGTCGCCCGTGCCATCGCCCACAATGGTGTCGCACCGGCGCTTGTTGCCATTCTGCACCAGCGACACCTCGTTGCCCATAAGCGCCTGGGGGTACCCNTTCTCGTTGATGAGGTACTCCACAAAGTGCTGACGCACCCATTCTTCGGGCGTGAGCGCNACAAATCGCTTGCGCAATCGGTCGTAGATAACAAACCCGTTATCTCTTTTTTTTATGTTAAAATTGTACTCAGGTAGGTTCAGTACCATCTTTGTTTTTTAAATTTGCAGTAAAATTAGCAATAATACTTCACAATAGCGCACAATGGCCGAAAAAAAATCAACGGTAACTTTCACAGGACTNCGAAAAGAGATTCAAAATCGCAAGTTTCGCCCCATCTATGTCCTTCAGGGTGAGGAAACTTACTACATCGACCGCCTCGAGGAACTCATTACCGAAGCCGCTATCACCGAGGACGAGCGAAGTTTCAACTATTCGCTCTATTATGGTAGCGATGCCGAGGTCCGCAAGGTCATCAGCACCTGCATGGAGTACCCAACCTTTGCCGAGCATCGCGTTGTGGTCCTGCGNGAGGCACAAAACATCGCCAAGCAGCCTGGACACAAGGACGACCTCGACCTTTTTGCAACNTANGCCCAGCGACCGGCTCCACAAACCATCCTCATCATCTGCAACAAGGGTGGGGCAATCAAGAGCAAGGCGCTCACCGACATGCTCAAGTCGGGNGACCAGGGCATCGTTTTCTCGTCGGCTCGTGTGCGCGACCTGCGGCCTGTCATCAACGATTACGTCACCTCGATGGGATGCCACATCGACGAGAAATCGGCCTCGATGATGGCCGACAACGTGGGAAACGACCTCTCGCGTCTCTTTGGNGAACTCGACAAACTCCAGCTACTTGTGGGCGACGACAAGCGCATCACACCCGAACTCATCGAGCGNAACATCGGCATCAGCAAGGATTTCAACAACTTTGAGCTCGANGACGCCCTGCGCACGCGCAANGCNACCAAGGCNTTCACCATCATCGATTACTTTGAACGAAATCCCAAGACCAATCCCGTGGTGGTCACTGTGAGCATGCTCTACAGCTATTTCGTCAANGTGCTCATTGTNAAGACAATGCGCGGGAAATCACCCAGTGAAATGATGGTGGCAACGGGCACCAAGTCGACTTTCCGCGTCAATAAGTTCCTCGAGGGAGCACGGGCCTACTCGGGGCGCGCTTGTGTCAACATTATCAGCTACTTGCGTGAGTGCGACACACGTGGCAAGGGCATCGAGTCGCGACAGAATCCTTACGCTCTGTTGCGCGAACTCATCTTCCGCATCCTCACGGCAGCCTAAGCCTATTCAAATTCAAGGAAAAAGTCGGTGAGCGATTTCCCCTCGGGAATCGCGAGCTTCTTGCGCAACCGGTAGCGAGCGCCCTCCACGCCGCGCACGGTCAAGCCTGTGAACCGCGCGATGTCCTTGGTCGACAGGTTCAAGCGGAGTAGGGCACAGAAGCGTAAGTCGCTGGTAGTCAGCTTGGGATACTGCTGCTTGAGGCGCTTAAAGAAGTTCTCGTGCACGAGGTTGAAATTGTTCTGGTAAACCTCCCAGAAGTCTTCACTATTGGCATTCTCGCCCAGTTGGGTCATCATCGAGGTCATCTCGGCTTGCGTGATGCTTCCCTTGCGGCGTTTCTCACGCAAGGTGTTGCGCAGGCTCTCGATGGCTTGGTTGCGAGCGGCAGCATCGAGGGCAAGCGATGCAGCCTCGCGTGTCTTGTCGCTGAGCTGTGCCTCGAGCAGTTGCTGGCGCTGTGCAGCGATGATGTTTTCTTGTTCAAGCATCTTAAAGTCTTGCTGCAACTTTTGGTCGGCAAACTGCTTACGCATAGCCTCTTCGGTTTTTCGTGTGCGATACTTCACAAGCATGTAAATCGCCAGCCCAAGTGCAATCAAGTAACTCATAATTGCAGGCCAACGCAAGTAGAAGGGGCGGTCGTTCACAAAGTAATAGGTGAGCTGCGCTAGTTCCTCGCCATGCACATCATGGACCGCTGCTTGCAGCTGATAACTACCATACTTGAGGTTGGTAAGGTCAATTTCGGGGCGATTGCTCTCGATGTAGCGCTCCTTGCCGCTTCCCGTGAGGTGGAATTTAAACACGTACGGCTCAAAGTTGAAGTTAGGGTAGGAGAGCACCAGGTGCATGTTACCACGGCAATGCGCCTCAATGCCAGGTTCGCAAGCATTNAGATTCATCTCGGATGTTTGCCCGCCGTTATCGACAGTGACGGCGCTGACTATCTGCAACTTGCNCTGCGGCTTCTTGCGGGTCACAAGTCGATTCATGTCGACACGAGCCACACTGTTATAGAGGTTAAAGTAGGCGTAACCATCGTGTAACTCGGCTTTGGGACAGTAATTGTTGCCCGATTCGCCNAGCGCCGATGGGGCTAAGTGGCTCACCTCGCGGCAACTTTTACCATCGTAGCACAGTAGCATCCACCCGCGTGAGGTGCTCGCCCACAGNAGNGTATCGTTGACCATGGTCACCGAGCNGATNCANCCATTGAACAAACTATCAAAGGCTTCAACGGGTACAATCTTGTTTTCCAGGTCGTTATAGGTGTAAACGCGATGTCCCTTGCCAAACATCACACGACCATTGATTTTAAAGACGTTGATGAGCGTGTGAGTGGTGTCTTCGCCCATCGTNAAGAAATAATCGCACTCGGTGACGCGCGTCATCTCTTCGTTCAGGCGCAAGCGATACATGCCATAGCGCATGTGTGTNGCCCAAATTGCGCCCGAGGGGTCGATTTCAAACTGCTGAATGGGNGCCGCAAAGCCATCGACATCGTGTGAGTATTCCCACTTCGAGCCAGCCTTGGTAAACACGCGCCAGGGCGAGTAGGTTGACTCAATAAGCACTTCTTTCAATCCGTTGTTATACAGTCTGATACAAGTACTACTTTGATGTGGACCNTTAAGTGTGGCGTGCGTGCCCTCAAGCTCCATTGCGCCATCGTTGTTGCCTAGAAAAAGTTGGCTTCCCATGCGCGTGATGTGCCAGTTTTGCCCCCACGANCCTGTNACTTGGTTGATACTTTGCCCATTAAAGAGCCANGCCGCTTGNTTCGTGCCCATGTACATTCCAGATGGCCCCCAACCAATCGCATAGACCATACCAATCGAGGGGCGGGATAGGGGAGGACGCAAGATGTAATAAGGCGAAGCAGTATGCACCAACGCGACACCCACATCGAGNGCCGCCCATAGGTTGCCATTGCTGTCGCTGCGCAGGCCCAGCACCGTGTTGCTCGGCAGGCCGTTGCCCATGTCGTANTGCCACTTCAGTTTNCCCTGTGAATCAATGCAATATACGCCGCCAAGGATGGTGCCTATCGCGAGCNAACTGTCACCGGTGAGCATAGCTGCGCGGTTCACATTCATCGTGCGCAGGGCGCCATCGACCTCGGTCGTAAGCTGTCGCAACGAGTTGCCGTCGTAATACAGAATCCCTTGCCANTGCATCACGAGGAAAAGGTGACCGTTACCGCCATCGAGTAGCGATACCGCACAGTCGTTGTGCAGTTGTTCGCGCGTGAACATTGTTTCGAGTTTGCCATTCCTCAGGCGGCAGAAATCGCCNCGAATGAGTTGCATATANACCTCACCACCAGCCTCAAACACATAAAGCGGATAGTGCTTGCCATCATAGTGNGGTGTTACCTTCTTGCCATCGTAGTCATACCAGGCGTTAAATGACTGAAAATAAACGCGTCCGTCACGTCCCGACACGATGTTCCAAATCTCGTCCTCGTGTGCATCCTTGAAGTCGGTAGGCCACAGCGAGTGATATTGCTTGTAACCTCTTTTATCGCTCACAAGGNAGCCAAAATCCTTATAACCACCTACATAGATGGTGTCGCCNACAGCAAGGACCGAGCGAACCACACCCATGTTGGGTAGCGGTAGCTGTTGCCATGTGTAACCATCGTAGGCCAGCAAGCAATTGCCGTTACCAATGTAGATTTGACCATTGTTGCCCTCGCTGATGCTCCAGTTCTGCATATCGCCATTATAATCCTGCGCGACAAACGTGTGCATCACCGGCATAAAGTCCTCGGCATGGCCGCAAAGGGCTGTAAACAGCCCTGCTACAATAAAGGAAACTATCCTCGATTGAAGTTTTTTCATCATTTCGGTATCGTTATAAGGATTTTGATGCCGCAAAATTAATCAAAAATCTCATTTCTTATTCATGCTGCGTTACATTTTTTAAAAGTACTCGAGTCGTATTTTTTATTTTCTTTGAACTACTTAATTAATTTATTTACAACAATTTAAGTGCAAATGAAGTAGAAAAATCGTAGTGTTACAAAACATAGTAGTAGTGTTGTAGTATCTAAAATTTTGCAAACCGCCTATCCACTTTTTTAATTTTGCATCGAGAATTTGACCGTGACAGTAGTGACAATTCACAGACAACCATAAATATCTAATTATCAAACCTAATTTAAACAGTAACATGAAACAAAAAATTACGTTCGTTTTACTGATGTGTTTTGCTCTTCTGCAAGCACAGGCTATAACGGTCAAGGGCTTGGTTATTGACCAAGTCAACGAGCCGGTAATTGGCGCCAGTGTTCGCGTTGAGGGCACTACCATCGGTACAGTTACCGATTATGACGGCAACTTCGAGTTGACCAATGTCCCCGATGGTGCTAAAATCATCTTCTCTTATTTAGGCATGCAGGCGCAAACGCTCACCGCGCAAAGCGACATGACCGTGCAATTAGTNGATGACATCAAGAACCTCGACGAGGTGGTTGTTATCGGTTATGGTACCGCGCAAGCTAAAGACCTTACTTCTCCCATCAGCGTTGTCGGTGGCGAAGAGCTGCTCAGCACGCCTACCTCATCGCCCATGACGGCAATGCAGGGCAAGGTGAGCGGCGTTAACGTTGTCAGCAGCGGTACGCCTGGTGCAAGCCCCNCGGTTACCATCCGTGGTAACGGCTCNTTCTCGAGCAACTCGCCTCTGTACGTTGTTGATGGTATGTTCTACGACAACATCGACTTCNTGAGCTCGAGCGACATTCAAGAGATGTCAATCCTCAAGGACGCCAGCGCCGCCGCCATCTATGGTGTACGTGCTGCCAACGGTGTCGTAATCATCACCACCAAGCATGGTTACAAGAACCAAGATGCTAAGATTAGCTACACGGGCTACGTAGGTTTCCAGAAGGCTACCAACGTGCTGAAGATGGCCAACTCATCGCAGTATGCCACGATGCTTCTCGAGGCCAACTATGATGCTTATGTATCGACCATCAAGTCGTCNATTGACCGCTTCGGTGGCAGCTATGCCGACAGCGACTACCACAACTGGACCTACGGTTCCGACACCGACTGGTACAAGGAGTTGCTCCGCACCGCGCTCATCACCGACCACTCGCTCACCATCAGCGGTGGTGGCGAGAAGGCTACCTACTCGGTGGGCATGAACTACCTCTATCAAGATGGTGTCATGAACATGACCAACAACTACAAGCGTTTGAACTTCCGCGCTGCACTCGACTATGATGCAACCAAGTGGTTAACCNTTGGTTTCAACGGCGTGTTCAGCAAGTCAAAGCAAGTGCTGCCCAACAATGCAGCATGGCAGCAGGCATTCAACGCTCCCGGTCTGTANCCCGTTTACGACAGCNAGAACACCGACGCAACGCCCGAAGCNTTTGCTTCACCTGGTAGCATTGGTTACACGGCCAACTTCTACAACCCCGTAGCAAGTACCAAGTACTATGACTCTAAGAATGAGACCAATCACTACCTGACCAACTTCTATGCTCGCTTCAACATCCTCTCGGGCAACCGCTTGTTCTTCCGCACAAGCTACAGCTANGACTACAGCAACATCCTGGGTCGCACCTACACCCCGAGCTACTATGTGAGCAGCTGGCAGCAAGCCTCNACCTCGAGCTTGACCAAGATGACGACCACCAACTATGATCACATCTGGGATAACACATTAACTTATAAGGACACCTTCGGCGACCACACCTTNGGCGCAATGCTCGGTTTCTCGATGCGCGAGGAGAACTATCGTTACCTGTGGAACAAGGCCAACAACGTTCCTGGCGACAAGGATGAGTACAAGTACATCAGCCAAGGCGATGCCAGCACCATCACTGGTGGCGACAACGGCACGACCTATCGCGGCATGTCCTACTTTGCACGCCTCAACTACGACTACATGAACAAGTACCTGTTGATGTTCACAATGCGTGCCGACGGTTCCTCGAAGTACCAAGAGAAGTGGGGTTACTTCCCCTCGATTGGTGCTGCATGGGTTATCTCGAACGAAGATTTCATGCGCGACCAGCATGTATTTGATTACTTGAAACTGCGTGCTAGCTGGGGTTCCCTGGGTAACGACCACGTGGCTGCCAGCGACGGCTTTGCATCGATTGCAACCGGTAACAGCGCTTCGGGTGTTTATGGCAACACCACCATCGCCGGTTACCAAAACACGACCTACTTCAGCTACCTCAAGTGGGAGAAAGTTAACGAGACCAACATCGGCGTGAACTTCGCAACCCTGAACAACCGCCTGAGCGTTGACATCGACTACTTCTATCGCTTGACCAAGAACGCCGTCATCTCGGCTCGCCTGCCGTTCACGCAGAGCACACTCGCTGGCAACTACGGTAAAATCCGCAACCAGGGTGTTGACGTCGAAATCAACTGGGCCGACCGCATTGGCCACGACTTCAAGTACAACATCGGCGTGAACATGACCTACATGACCAACAAGATTAAGAGCCTGAGTGGTCTGCCTTACATCGACAGTGGCGAGACCTATCAAATCGTGGGCGAGCAAATGAACTCGTTCTACGGTTACAAGGTTATCGGCGTTTACCAAACCGAAGAGGAATGCGCTGCCGATGCAACGGCTGTTGCTAACGGCTTGCAACCTGGCGACTTCAAGTATGAGGACGTCAACGGCGACGGCATCGTCGATGGTAACGACCGCACTGCCCTGGGTTCTTATCAGCCCAACTTCATCTATGGCATCAACGTGGGCTTTGAGTGGAAGGGCCTCGACTTCAGCCTTGCCACCTACGGCCAAGCTGGTGCTCAGATGTACAACCGCAAGCGCGCCCTGCGTTATGCTCAGTCGAACTACAACTTTGACTATGACCAGTATAAGAACCGCTGGACGGGTGCTGGCACGACCAACTCCTATCCTTCGTCCGAGGGTCTGATTCGCTCGTGGAACGTGAGCGACCAACGCGTTAACTCGTTCTTCGTTGAGGATGCCGACTACTTCCGCATCCAGAACATTACGCTCGGTTACACCCTGCGCAACCTGCACCTGGGTCACTACACGCTGCCGCGCCTGCGCTTCAGCCTCACCGCCGACCGTCCTCTCACCTGCTTCAAGGCTAACGCCTTCACGCCCGAGTTGAGCGATGCACAGGGCTGGGATACACAAGTTTACCCGCTCACCGCAACCTATACGTTCGGCTTGCAAATCGACTTCTAATCACAACGCAACATCTAAACATTAAATACAGAAATCACAATGAAAAATTTCAAGCATATCTGGATGGCTCTGCTCGCAGTAGCGTTGTTGATGGTTAACACCGCTTGCAACGATTACCTCGACAAGGAGCCCGAGAACTCGGTTCCCGAGGAGAGTGTGGACTTTACCGACCTCTCAAATATGTATATGCCCGTTTCGGGTGTGTATGCCAAGGTGCGCACNGGTGCAATGCACTGGGTTATCTGGCCGCTGACCATCGTCCGTGACGANGACATCTGGTCGGGNCGCGTCGACGACCAAGCCCTGCTGGTTGACTTTGGTAACTACAAGTACGACAACACCTTCTGGGGTCTGAACGAAATGTGGACCCAGTACTACGGCCTCATTAAGGTAGCTAACGCTGCCCTCGAGTCGCTCGACAGCTACGCCGAGAACATCACCAACGAGAGCGACATGAAAACCTATCGCTCTTATTGCGGTGAGGTGCGCATTCTGCGTGCTTACGCCTACTACCGCTTGGTACAGGCCTTTGGCCCCGTTACCATCGTGCGTACAAACAGTCAAGCCGACATGACCCGTTCGACCGTCAACGCTGTCAACAACTACATGCTCGAAGACCTGAATTACGCTATGGAGAACTGCCCCAAGCTGCGTCCCAACGAGATGGAGCATGTGGGTGCCGTTACCGCCTATACCGCCGAAATGATGGCCGCCAAGATTTACCTCAACATGGGCAACTATGCTAAGGTCGAGGAACTCACCGACGAAATCATCAACAGCGGCAAGTTTGAGCTCTACAGCGACTACTATGAGCTGTTCAAGATTCCCGGCAAGCTGTGTAACGAGAGCATGTTTGAGTGCCAGTGCACCGACTTCGGTCAGGGCGAGGGCGACATGGTCGATGCCGACCAGTGGTTCGTATTCCAAGGTCCCGCTAACGATGGTAACATCTCGGGATGGGGCTTCATTGGCATCTACAAGAGCTTCCGCGACTGGGCTTACAACCGCGGCGAGACCGTGCGTGCTACCACGGCGTTCCTGCTCGCTGGCTCGACCACGCCCAGCGGCGACTACATCCGCGAGCTGCAAAATCCCACGCAGACCGACTGCTGGAATGGCAAGGCCTACACGCCGCTCAACGAGCTNACCCCCGGCCGCACCAAGTATGGNGCCAACAACAACATCCGCGTCTTCCGTTATGCCGATGTCCTGCTNATGAATGCCGAGGCTAAGGTTCGCCTGGGCAAGAATGGCGACGATTCCTTCAACTTGGTTCGCGCCCGCGCTGCTATGCCCACCATCAGCAATGTTACCGTTGACCAAATCCTCGACGAGCGCCGCATGGAGTTCGTTTGCGAGTGGGGTGAGCGTTACAACGACCTCGTCCGCACTGGCAAGGCTGCTTCGACCCTCACAGGCTGGAGCGAGGACGTTCGCTACTATCCGTTGCCTTACTCACAGACTTCGACCGTAGCTACGCTGGCCAACGAGCCCATCGATGAATAAACCTTAAAAGTTTCATTATATCATCGCCTAAACGAGTGGAGTGTGAGTGTTTACTCACGGGTGGCACTCACACCCCCTCTTTTTNAAAAACTTTTTACTCGACTTTTCTTAACCACATTATCATGCTGCGATTTCTATCTACCGCCATTCTGCTCAGCACCTTACTCGCGGTTCATGCCGACGATGTCAAGGTGGTCAAGGGGCAGGTGAGCGAGTACTACATCCCCGTCAACGTTGAGCGTGACGTCACGGGGGTTATCACCGATGAGCACGGCAAGCCCATCGAGGGCGCAACGGTGATGTGGCTCTATAGTCCCGCGCATTGCAACACCGATGCCGCTGGACACTACACGCTCACAGGTGCCGATTGCGACACATTATTATATGTATATTATCCTGGCAAGGAGTTTGCAACCGTTAAGCGCGACCCGTCGATGACGCGCCTCGATGTGCAACTCGAGCCACGCCACACGCCCTCGATGGCATTGCCTCGTGGCAAGGCGCAGGTCACACGCTGGTTTGACCCCTACAACTACCATGCGTCGACCTACTGCAANCCCATGAACATTGCCTACAACTACGAGCCTTANAACAACAATAGTCAACGCGGTGGCTCGTTCCGCTCGACCGCCGACCCCATGGCGCTCACCTTCAAGGGCGAATACTACCTCTTTTCAACCAANCAAGCGGGTTTCCACGTCTCGCGCGACATGACGCACTGGGACTTCATCCCNGCTAACTTCCAGCGTTATCCCACCGACGACAACGAGTGNGCTCCTGCCGCATGGGTCGTGGGCGACACGCTTTTCTATGTGGGTTGCACCTACAAGGGCTTGCCCGTGTGGTACACCCTGAATCCCCGCAGCGAGCGCTGGGTACGCGCCATCGAGCGCAACGTGCTCCCCACGTGGGACCCCTACGTATTTCTCGACGACGATGGTCGCCTCTATGAATATTACGGCTCCAGCAACGTCTATCCCGTGAAAGGTGTCGAGATTAGCCGCTATGACTTCTCGCCCATTAGCAAAATCTATGACCTGGTCAAGCTGCACCCCGAGGTGCACGGCTGGGAACGTTTCGGCATGAACAACGATGACGAGTTCACCCTCGCTCCCTTCATGGAAGGTGCGTTCATCACCAAGCACAACGGCAAGTACTATTTCCAGTATGGCGCCCCTGGCACCGAGTTTAAGGTCTATGCCGATGGCGTCTATGTGGGCGACAGCCCGCTGGGACCATTCACCTATCAAAAACACAACCCCATGAGCTACAAGCCCGGTGGTTTTGTGCAAGGAGTAGGGCATGGTGGCACTTTTGCCGATGTCGATGGCAATTACTGGCACGTGGGCACCTGCATGCTCTCGCTCAAGTACAAGTTTGAGCGCCGCATCGGGCTCTATCCCACGGCATTTGATAACGATGGCGTGATGTACTGCATCACCGCCTTTGGCGACTATCCCTGCTGGAACGCCACGCGCAATATCGCCAACCCGAGCGACCGCTTCACCGGCTGGATGCTCCTTTCTTATGGCAAACCGGTCACGGCGTCGAGCAGCGACAGCACATTCACCCCGATGAGTCTCACCGACGAGAACATGCGCACCTATTGGTCGGCGCGCTCGGGAAATCCCGGCGAGTGGGTGCAACTCGACTTGGGCGCCGAGAAGACCATCAACGCGGTGCAACTCAATTTCTACGACCACCACACGGTGCAACACAATCGCGCCAACGACGTCTACTATCGCTACCAAGTGCTCTCGAGCAACGATGGCGAGAACTGGCAGGTTGTCATCGACAAGAGCGACAACGACCGCGACGAGCCGCACGACTACATCGAGCTGGCGCAGCCCCTGCAAGCCCGCTACCTGAAACTCGTGAACTTGCACATCCCCTCGAGCGGCTACTTCTGCATGAACGGCTTCCGCGTGTTTGGCAAGGCCGAGGGCGCTGCCCCCGCCGCTGTCAAGGGCTTCAAGGTCGACCGCGATAAAGCCGACACGCGCAACGCCATGATGAGCTGGAAACCAGTCGAGGGTGCTTACGGCTACAACATCTACTACGGCATCGCCCCCGACAAGCTTTATCACTGCATCACCGTCTATGGCGACCAGCAATACGACATGCGCGGTCTTGACGTGGGTACCACCTACTATTTTGCCATCGAGGCTTTGGGCGAAACCGGTCGTTCACAATTATCGGCGATTCTCAAGCGTTAAACGATATATAACCAAAACCATTTAGCACTTGTAAAAACAATGTACAAGCATTTCATCTACAACACAACGAAACTGGCACTTTCCATTGCTGCGGCTTTTCTTGTGACAGCCTGCGGTGGCAACGACACCACCACAGCCTCAATCGATAACACCACCACCGAGCGTGACACCATCGCAACGGCACGTCCCGCCTCGTTTGCAAGCGACGACGAGATGCTCGACTACATTCAGCGTGTGCACCTTAACTACATGTGGGAAGGCGCTGAGTCGCACTCGGGCCTCGCTCGCGAGCGCCTGCACCTCGATGGCAACTATCCCGAGAACGACCAGGACGTGGTCACCACTGGTGGCTCGGGCTTCGGCATCGCTGGCCTACTGGTGGGCATCGACCGCGGGTTCATCGCTCGCGACAAGGGCGTTGAGCGCTTTGAGCGCATCGTCAACTTCCTCGCCAACGCCGACCGTTTCCACGGCGTGTGGCCGCACTGGCTCTATGGCCCCACGGGCAAGGTGAAACCCTTCGGTCAGAAAGACAATGGCGGCGACCTCGTCGAGAGTTCGTTCCTCATGCAGAGCCTGCTGTGCGTGCGCCAGTACTTTGCCGACGGAAGCGACCGCGAGCAACGCTTGGCAGCCAACATCGACACACTGTGGCGTGCCATGGAATTTGACTGGTACCGCAATGGTGGCCAAGATGTGCTCTACTGGCACTGGTCACCCGACTATGGCTGGGAAATGAATTTCCCGCTCGAGGGCTACAACGAGTGCTTGATTACCTATATCCTCGCTGCCGCATCGCCCACCCACAGCATTCCTGCCGAGTGCTACCACAAGGGCTGGGCTCGCAGTGGCGGCATCACCAGCGATGCAGCACCCTATAACCACCCCCTGCGCTTGAAGCACAATGGCGCCGAGGCAACCGGCGGCCCGCTTTTCTGGGCGCATTATAGCTGGATTGGACTCGACCCGCGCGGCTTGAGTGACCAGTATGCCGACTACTGGGATGTGGTGCGCAACCACGCTTTGAGCGATTATGACTACTGCGTGGCCAATCCCAAGCACTATAAGGGCTACAGCAAGGACTGCTGGGGCTTGACCGCCAGCTACTCAATCGATGGCTACTCGGCTCACGCGCCTAACAACGACCTGGGCGTGATTACCCCCACGGCAGCGCTCTCGTCGTTCCCCTATACCCCCACCGAGTCGATGGCAGCCCTCAAGTATTTCTACAGCAAGGGCGACTGGATTTGGGGCAAATATGGCTTCTATGACGCTTTCAGCGAGCAATCAAGCTGGACTGTGCCGCGCTACCTCGCTATCGACCAGTGCACCATCACACCCATGATTGAGAACTATCGCACCGGCCTGCTGTGGAAGCTGTTTATGAGCTGTCCCGAGGTGCAACAAGGCCTCCAAAAGTTAGGTTTCACTATTGCCAATAAATAAACAAACAAAACTTACTATACCACAATGAAATTCAAGAAGTTACTCCTTTTAATCGGTCTCGCCTCGGTGAGCCTTTGCACGATGGCGAGCAACGACCCAAAAATGGACTCGTTTATCGATGACCTGCTCTCGCGCATGACCCTTCAAGAAAAGATTGGTCAGCTCAACAACCTGCCCGTTGCAGGTGAAATCGTTACAGGTACGACGCAAACCACCGACATCGCAGCCAAAATCCGCGATGGTAAAGTGGGTGGACTTTTCAACATCAAGGGCGTGAAACGCATCCGCGAAGCACAAGACATAGCCGTTAAGCAGTCGCGATTGCACATCCCCATCATCTTCGGCATGGATGTGATTCACGGCTACGAAACTGTGTTCCCCATTCCCTTCTCGATGGCGATGAGTTGGGACATGGATGCCATTAAAAACGCTGCTCGCACCGCCGCCATCGAGGCTTCGGCCGATGGCATTTGCCTCGCTTTCAGCCCCATGCTCGACATCTGCCGTGACCCGCGTTGGGGACGCATCAGCGAGGGCACCGGCGAGGACCCCTATCTGGGTAGCATGATTGCTCGTGCCTTTGTTCAAGGATATCAAGGCGATGACCTGACTGACCCCAGAACTGTGATGGCTTGCTTCAAGCATTTCGCGCTCTATGGTGCCAGTGAGGCTGGTCGCGACTATAACACCGTCGACATGAGCCACTTGCGCATGTTCAACGAATATTTCCCGCCTTACAAAGCCGCCGTTGATGCAGGTGCTGGTAGCGCAATGAGCTCGTTTAATGTGGTCGATGGTATTCCCGCTACAGGTAACCGCTGGCTGCTCACCACCGTGTTGCGTGACATGTGGGGTTTCCAGGGCTTTGTGGTTTCGGACTACACCTCGACCAGCGAAATGATTAACCACGGCATGGGTGATGCCCAGCAAGTTGCCGCACTGAGCGTGAACGCTGGCTGCGACATGGACCTTGCAGCCGAGGTTTACCTCAATACCCTCGAGAAATCGGTTAAGGAAGGCAAGGTGACCGAGGAGACCATCACCCGCGCTTGCCGCCGTGTGCTCGAAGCCAAGTACAAACTGGGTCTCTTCGACGACCCCTATCGTTACCTCGACAACAAGCGTGCTGGCAAGGAAATCTACACCGAGGCTAACCGCCGTCAAGCACGCGAGTTTGCTACCGAGACATTTGTCCTGCTCGAGAACAGCGACAACGTCCTCCCGCTGAGCAAGAAGGGCACCATCGCCCTCGTTGGCCCGCTGGCTAACACCCGCGCCAACATGCCCGGCACCTGGAGCGTGGCTGCTACCAGCGACCGCTACAGCACCCTGCTCGAGGCCATGAAACGCGCCGTGGGCGACAAGGCTAACGTGCTCTATGCCAAGGGCTGCAACCTGTGCTACGACGCAACGCTCGAGGCCAACGCCACCATGTTTGGCCGCGAGATGCGCGATAGCCGCAGCGACCGTGAGATGCTCGACGAGGCGCTGAGCATTGCCCGTCAGGCTGACGTCATCGTGGCCGCCATCGGAGAGAGCAGCGAATTTACGGGTGAGAGCAGCTCGCGAAGCGACCTCACCATCCTCGACGCACAGCGCGACATGCTCACCGCCCTTAAGGCTCTGGGCAAACCCATCGTGCTGCTCAACTTCTCGGGTCGCCCCACAGTGATGACTTGGGAAAAAGAGAACTTCTCGACCATCCTGAACGTGTGGTTTGGCGGTAGCGAGGCTGCCGACGCAATTTGCGACGTGGTATTTGGCGACGTAGCCCCCTCGGGCAAACTCTGCGCCACCATGCCCAAGAGCGTGGGACAAATTCCATTGTACTACAACCACCTGAACACGGGCCGTCCCTTGCCCGAGGGCAAATGGTTCACCAAGTTTGTGACCAACTACCTCGACATCGACAATGACCCGCTATATCCCTTCGGCTACGGCTTGTCCTACACCACCTTCAAGTACGGCACCATGGCGCTGAGCTCGACCCAAATGAGCCGCAACAGCACCATCACCGTCACCGTTCCTGTGACCAACGCAGGTAGCCGCGACGCCACCGAGGTCGTTCAACTCTACATCCGCGACATGGTAGGCTCGGTTTCGCGCCCCGTCAAGGAACTCAAGGACTTCAAGCGCGTAACCCTCAAGGCCGGTGAAACGCAGACGGTAACCTTCACCATCGACGCCGAAAAACTCAAGTTCTACAACAGCGAACTGGTGTATGACTGCGAGCCCGGCGAATTCCAAGTGATGGTGGGCACCAACAGCCGCGACACCCAGTCGCAATCGTTCACCCTCAATTAATTTCGGATTTTTTATCTGTACTCACTTGTTTTTATAATTGTCACGAAGGGCGGAAAGCACGGGATGTGTCAACCGCCTTTCTTTTTTTATACCCACAAAAAACCCCGCAGGCAGCCCCCCCCTCCTGGCTCCTGCCCGCACTATCTGCCATCAACCACTCACTGGAATGAAATAGGGGAGAAGCAACCATGCGAAGCAGACAGAAAAGAAACTCAAAAAACAATTATTTCGCGTCCAAATTCAACGATTTTTCATCGATTTGGACGAAGAATATTCATAGCCATTGAAATTTTCACGTATGCGGCCAAGGCTGAGTTGTTCTTTGCTTTGATAGAACAGGGTTATAGGCGGATACTCCGGAAGTCTGACTTTCCTTTTTTGCTCAATGGCGATGCAAATGGAGAGTGGTATCTGTGTGGTCAGTCCATAGTGTGACCATGCAGAGAAATTGCAAAGCACGCCTTCGGGTACAATCTTGTCAATGTCATACATTGTATTTGCCAGTGCCGCAGGCAGTGCAAAAACGCCACGGCGGATGCGTACCACATTGTCTTTTGCCACTTCTGACAATAGACGGTGATACTGCGAACTCGTGAGATCCTGTCTTGTTACGAAACCTCCGTGAGCTGCTATAATATCATCTATTTTCTTATCATTGCCATAATTACAGCGCAAAA